>Ga0209782_1000021_pt1 | contig 93371 bp, 95 predicted proteins | sample WorMetmaBAHAMAS1_FD_187390 | JGI IMG/M metagenome (GOLD analysis project Ga0209782, IMG submission 187390) | Marine gutless worms symbiont microbial communities from Max Planck institute for Marine Microbiology, Germany - Inanidrilus... | ecosystem: Host-associated > Annelida > Digestive system...
ACCCCAACCCCTCTCCCCCCTGGGGAGAGGGGCTTTTGGTCCCTTCTCCCCTGGGGGTAGAAGGTGGCCCGGAGGGCCGGATGAGGGGGTTCGGGTGCCCGAATCCCACGTGCACAAACCGGCATGAAATGTTAAGCACCCGCCGTAGTCGCTAGTCAGGAATCACCGCCCGTGCCCGTAACCCTGGACGCCGCCGATCCCGGTTTCGAGACCGCCTTCGCCGCGCTGCTGGCGGCCAAGCGCGTGACCGACGAGGACGTGGATGCCGCCGTCGCCGGCAAACTCGAGGACGTGTGCGCCCGGGGCGACGCCGCGCTGATCGACTACACCCGGCGTTTCGACAGGGTCGAGCTGGATGCCGCGGGCCTCAGGCTTTCCGACGACGAGATCGACGCCGCGGCGGCGGCCTGTCCGGCCGAGACCCGCGCCGCGCTGCAGGCGGCGGCGGAACGGATCGCGGCCTATCACGAGAGACTGCTGCCCCGGGACTTCCGCTATACCGACGATGCCGGCGTCACCCTGGGGCGCGCTGGACGCCGGTGGGCGCGGCCGGGCTTTACGTGCCGGGCGGGCAGGCGGCCTATCCAAGCTCGGTCCTGATGAACGCGGTCCCGGCCAAGGTGGCCGGCGTCGGCCGCATCGTGATGGTCGTGCCGACGCCCGACGGCGTCATCGACCCGGCCGTGATGGCGGCCGCACGGCTGGCCGGTGTGCACGAGATCTACCGCATTGGCGGCGCCCTGGCGGTGGCCGCGCTGGCCTTCGGCACCGAGACCATCGCGCCTGTGGACAAGATCGTCGGGCCCGGCAACGCCTATGTGGCGGCGGCCAAGCGCCGGGCCTTCGGCACCGTGGGCATCGACATGATCGCCGGCCCGTCGGAGATCCTGGTGGTCGCCGACGGTGACAACGACCCCGACTGGATCGCGGCCGACCTGCTGAGCCAGGCCGAACACGACGCGGCTGCCCAGTCGATCCTGATCACCGACGACGCTGGTTTCGCCGCAGCGGTCGCCGCGGCCGTCGACCGCCAGCTTGCCACGCTGGACCGGTCCGAAACGGCGGGCGCAAGCTGGGCCGACAACGGTGCCGTCATCACCGTGTCGGATCTTTCCGCGGCGGTGCCGCTGGTCGACCGGATCGCACCGGATCATCTGGAACTGGCGGTGGCCGACCCGGAGGCGTTGGCAGACAAGGTGCACAATGCCGGCGCCATCTTCCTGGGTCGCTACACACCCGAGGCGATCGGCGACTACGTGGCCGGGCCCAACCACGTGCTGCCCACAGCGCGCAGCGCCCGTTTCTCTTCGGGCCTGGGCGTCAGCGACTTCATGAAACGCACCTCGATCCTGGGCTGCGACGCCGACAGCCTGGGACGGATCGGCGACGACGCCGTGACCCTGGCCCGGGCCGAGGGGCTGAACGCGCATGCCCGTTAGGTGGCGGTAAGGCTGAACGTGCCCCGGGATCGATGAGCGGCATGCAGGACCAGCGCATTGTTGGCATCAAGCTCGATGAACGCACGGTGGTGCGGCGCAGCCCCGAGATCGAGCACGAACGCGCGGTCGCCATCTACGACCTCTTGGAAGGAAACACCTTCATTCCCCAGGGCGACTTCACCGGCCCCTACAACGTGCTCCTGACGGTGGAGGAGCGCACCCGGCTGGTGATCGAAATTCGCGACCCCGAGGATTCGCCGCTCGACCGCATCAAGCTGCCGCTGCAGCCGTTCCGCCGCATCATCCGGGATTACTTTCAGATCTGCGAAAGCTATTTCGATGCCATCAAACGGTTGTCGCCCAGTCAGATCGAGACCATCGACATGGCCCGGCGCGGCGTGCACAACGAAGGATCGGAGATCCTGATCGAACGCTTGAAGGATAAGGTGGAGATCGACATGGACACAGCGCGCCGGCTGTTCACCCTGTTGTGCGTCCTCCACATCCGGGGCTAGCGATCGAGGGCCCAGGGCGCATGACCGAGGACCTCCCCGGCGCGGTTCTGTTTTCCTGCACCATGAACGCGATCCGTTCGCCCATGGCGGAGGCCATCCTCAAGCATCTCCAGGGGCACCGGGTGTTCGTGGATTCCGTGGGCGCGCGCAAGGGCGAGCTCGACCCGTTCGCGGTGGAGGTGATGGAGGAGATCGGTATCGAGCTTGGCAAGCACCGGCCCAAGAGCTTCGAGGATCTGGAAGATTCCTATTTCGACCTGATCATCGCGTTGTCGCCCGAAGCCCAGCACCACGCCATGGAGATGACCCGCACCATGGCCTGCGAGGTCGAGTTCTGGAACACCATGGACCCCACCATCGTCGAAGGCAGCCGCGAGGCCCGGCTCGCCGCCTACCGCCAGGTCCGCGACACCCTGATGAAACGCATCCTGGAACGTTTCCCGAAGGTGAAGGCGCGGGATACGTAGGACGTACCGGCTGCTGCCAGATGCTTCGAGACGCCCCGCCTTGCGGCGTGGCTCCTCAGCATGAGGCGTGGTGTGGCCCAAACAATCGACTTCACCCTGAGGAGCGCCCGAAGGGCGCGTCTCGAAGCATGTGGCTGTTGCAGCACCGGGTGCTCGTCCCAATTCTCCCCTTTGCGCTTCCCGGGAAACGGGGGTATGGCTGTCTCCAACGTGACCTCGATTAAGAAGACACCACTTTCGCCGGACACCCGGCCGCCCGGCCGCCCCCGTTTCGTGCTGGCCTCGTCCAGCCCCCGGCGGCTGGAACTGCTCGCCCAGCTCGGGCTGGAGCCCGACGCTGTCGTGCCGGCGCATGTGGACGAGACCCCCGGCCGGGGCGAACGCGCCGCGGACCTCGCCCAGCGCCTGGCGCAGGCCAAGGCGCAGGCGGTCGCGGTGCAGGAACCGGCTTCCGTGGTGCTGGGCGCCGACACGGTGGTGGCCGTGGGCCGGCGCCTGCTACCCAAGGCCGAAGACGCGGCCACCGCGCGCGCCTGCCTGGAACTGCTTTCGGGCCGGCGTCACCGGGTGGTCGGCGGCGTTGCGGTGATCGGCGACGACGGGCGCGTCTACCGGCACTGCGTCGTCACCGCGGTCGCCTTCAAGCGCCTGGCCGCGGCAGAGATCGAGGACTATATCGCCGCGGGCGAATGGCACGGCAAGGCCGGTGGCTATGCCATCCAGGGCCGCGCCGCCGGGTTGATCCGGTTCGTGAACGGCTCCTACTCCAACGTGGTCGGGCTGCCCCTGTTCGAGGTGGCGCAGATCCTGAGATCCGAGCGGGTGTTGTGACCGCGCCCAGGCTTGACGTGATGGTCGACGTCTCGCCGGGCGAGGTGCGTGCGGCCTGGCTGGACGATGACGGGCAGATGCAGCGTTTCGAGATGGAGCGCCTCTCCATGCCCAGCCTGGTGGGCGACATCTATCTGGGCCGGGTCACCGCGGTGGAGAAGAACATGGACGCCGCGTTCCTGGACATCGGCGTCAGCGACGGGGCGCTCTTGCGCCGGGCCAAGGGGGTAACCGAAGGCCAGCGGGTGCTGGTGCAGGTTACCCACGACGCCGGCACGCTGAAAGGTCCCGCCGTCAGCCGCCACCCGGCGATCGTCGGCCGCACGCTGAGCTACCGCGCCGACCTGCACGGCACCCAGTGGTCGCGCAACCTGGGCAAGGGCCGGGCGCGGGCGGAACTGGAAAAGGCCCTGGCCGGGGTGCTGCCGCGCAAGAGCGGCTTTACCGTGCGCAGCGCGGCCGAAGAGGCCGGGCCCGAGGCGGTGCGCCGGGAAATGGCCGAACTGACCGACCGCCTGGCGGAGATCGAGGCGCTGGGACGGGCGGCGAAGACGCCCGGCGAGGTGGTGCCGCCGGTGCCGCTGTTGGAGCGGGTTCTGCGCGACCATGCGGGCGGCGGCGACATCGTGATCGACGACCGCCTGGCTTTCGCCGCGGCCAAGCGGTCCGCGTGGGTCGCCGCGGGCGGGCTGAAGCGGGCGCTCAAGCCCTATGACAAGCCCGCGCCCCTGTTCGAGGCGGCGGGCGTGGCCGACCAGCTCGCCGATGCGGTGGGGCGGATCGTGCCGCTGGCAGGCGGCGGGAACCTGGTCTTCGACCGGACCGAGGCGATGACCGTGATCGACGTCAACCTTGGCGATGCGGCGCATCGGCCGCCCCGGGACGACGCGGCGCTGACGCTCAACCGCCTGGCGCCGGGGAGATCGGCCGCCACATCCGGGTGCGCAACCTCTCCGGCCTGATTGCGGTCGACTTCATTTCCATGCGCAACAAGGCACACCGGGGCCGTCTGGTCGCCGAGATGCGCCGCCGGCTGGCCAGCGACGTTCTGGGCATCACGCCCGGCGGGGTCATGGAGATCACCCGCCAGCGCGCCGGCCGCCCGCTGGCCGAGTTCTACGAGGCCCCGCCTGCGCCCACGCCCCGGCCTGCGCCATGCCCTCAGGCTCACCGGCGCCGGCCGGCCGGTGCTCCGGGCCGACCCGGCGGTGATCGCCGCCCTGGAAGGCCCGCTGGCCCCCGCCCTGGAGGAGACCGGCCGGCGCCTGGGCCAGCCGCTCACCCTGGTGGCCGAGCCCGGCCGCATGGATCCCGACCTGACGATGGAGCGTTAGAGCCCATGGGCCAACCCCCGGCGAATCCCCCGAAATGCCCGATCTGCACCAAGCCTGCGGCGGACCGCTACCGGCCGTTCTGCTCCAAGCGCTGCGCCGATGTGGACCTCGCCCGCTGGCTGGGCGGGAATTACCGGATCCCCACCGAGGAGACCGGCGGGATCGAGGAGGGCGAGGCCGGCCTTGGAGCCCCGGAATCCTGGGAAAAGCAAGATTAGGTCGCGTTAACCCTTAACGGCGTTTAGCCACGCCCCGAATAACGTATTGGAAATTAAGCAGATTTTTTAAACCGGGTTTAAGGCGCACAACTTAAACTGGCCTGCCTTGGTTGAGGTCAGAACGGCGGTTGGCAAATGGCGCATATTCTGGTGATCGACGACGATGCGGATGCCCGCCGGGCCATGGCGCAAGCCCTGGCCTATGAGGGGCATCTGGTGGTGCAGGCGGGCGACGGCCGCCGTGCCTGGACCGTGTTCGAGGCCCGGGTGTTCGATGCCGTGGTCTGTAAGGTGGGCCTGGCCGACCGCAACGGGCTCGATCTCATCTTCCATTTCCGCCGCGCCGCGCCTGGCCTGGCGATCGTGGCCGTGGCCCAGGAAACGGACGCGTCCGACCGGGACATGACCACCGCCGGCTGCCTGGGCGCCGACGGCCTGGTGGAACGCCCGCTGGAGGCCCAGACGCTCGCCCGCGCCGTGGACCGGGCCCGCGCCCTGCGCGACGCCGCCGCGACCCCCACGACCGGCCGCTACGCCGCGCCCATCGCCGCGGCGCTCGCCAGTTAACCACTGGACAGCCGCGCCAAACTCCCCTAAATCAGTCCCCGCTTTGCCCGGCCGCGTCCCGCGCGGCTGCGGCCTCCGGACCGTTTCGCACGCCGGATAAGCCCAGGTAGCTCAGTTGGTAGAGCAGCGGACTGAAAATCCGCGTGTCGGCAGTTCGATTCTGTCCCTGGGCACCATTACCTCCAACAAATTTGCCATTGCTTTCCGATGGCGGTCGAGGGCCTGGGTTCCCGCATCTGGTCAATGGCCGCCGGTGATATGAGATTTGCATGCAATTGACGCGACTTGTACCTTCGTATCGAACCGACGCGAGCGGCAATTCGGTTACGGCTTCAGGGGAAGAATGACTTAATGACGATGGTTCTCCGCGTCTTCGGCGTATGCCTTTGTGTTTTGCTACTGACGAAGCCAGCTTATGCTTATGTGGACCCCGCCACCGCCATCTTGATCCTCCAAGGCTTGATCGGCGTTCTCGCAGGGATCGGACTGTACTTCCGCCGTCGACTTCACGCCTTGCTCGGTCTGTTCCGCCGTGGCTCCGAAACGAAAGCGCTGGATGCCGGACACATGGTGAAGGAATCTGATCCCCCGGAAAGCGGTCGGTGAGTCGAGATCCAGCGTCGTACCGAGATCCTGCTGGCCACGTCCATGTGCACGACCGAGAAGTCTACCGGTCGGTGTCGTCGTTGGGTCTTGCCGATTATTCGTTTGTCAAGAAATTGGGCGTTCTTGATCCGCTGATCCGGCGCGGTTGGGTTATCGGTGCGGAAGAGGTTCCAAATCCCGGGCTGCCGGGTGTTGCGGCGACCGACCTCATTCTCAGACATCCCCGGGTGAGTCCCATCACTTATCCATGGGAGTGGAGTTTCGGCGCCCTCAAGTCCGCGGCCCTATTGCACCTTGATCTTCACTTGGAAGTCTTGAAGAAAGGCGTCACGTTCGTCGATGCGTCTGCATTTAATCTGCAGTTCATTGGCGCTCGTCCCATCTTCATCGACTACCTCTCGTTTCGCGCCTACGCGGGTGGGGAGCCGTGGCGGGCCCACGGCCAGTTTTGTGCGCAGTTCCTGAATCCGCTGGTGCTGCAGGCGAAGTTGGACATGCCGTTCCAACCTTGGTGGCGCGGACGGATTGATGGAATCGACACGGAAAGCCTGGCGAGCCTCCTGAAACCCTGGCACTGGCTGAGCCCTGTGTTGATGAGCCACGTCCTTTTGCCCGCAAGACTGCAGCGACGTCTGGATGCGTCTGCGCTCACCAAATCAAAAGCGACCCGCATTAACAAGCTTCAACCGAACCGGTTCCGAGCCATCCTGCTGCAGTTGCGGAACTACATTGCCGCCCTTGAGCCCGCCCGTGCGGAGGCGACGACTTGGAGCGGCTATCCTGAAAGCGGTGTTTATTCGGACGAGTAGTGGCGCTGCAAAACCGCCTTTGTAAAACGGTTCGTGCAGCAGGTTCGGCCTCGTATGTTGGTCGATATCGGCTGCAACACCGGGGATTTCGCTCAACTTGCATTGGAATCCGGGGCCGAATACGTCGTGGGCTTGGAGCAGGATTTGGGGGCCCTAGAACGAGCGTACGGGCGAGCGATCCTGCTGCGGGATCGGTTCTTGCCATTGCACCAGGACTTGGTCGATCCATCCCCGAATTTGGGATTGCTCGGCAAGGAAAGGCCCGCCTTGGCCCAGCGCTTGGCCAGTGCTGACGGTCTGTTGGCCTTGGCAGTGCTTCATCATATGGCAATCAGGCGAAACGTTCCGCTTTGGCAGGCACTCGACGTCATTTTGGCGGTTGCCCCGACCGGCGTCATAGAATTTGTGCCTAAGGACGATCCGACCATCAAAAAGATGCTGGCATTGCGGGACGACATCTTTCCGGACTACACGCGCGACAATTTCCTCAACGCGCTGTCAGCCCGGGCCTCTGTCGTGACCAGTGACGTCATCACAGAACGCGGCCGCGAGTTGTTTTGGTATAAGCGCAAGATTTGAAGAAGGTGAGTATTGTGTCAGGCTTCATCGTGGCATTTGGTAACCTCTGGAACGCCTCGGGCGGCCGGTCAGCACTGGCACGATTGATCTTGGCTGGCGCCGTCTGGTCGCTTCTTGGTGCCTACTTCCTATTCAACTATCTGGTCGTATCGAGCGGGCATGACGACCCGGTCTACCGTTTGATCGGCGTCCCGCGCACCGATCAGGTTTTGTGGCTCACGGTGGTTCTATTCAACGTGGCCGTTCTATGGAGCCTTCCTTCCCTGTTTTCCCGTAAGAGTGCGCCAGACTTTGGCAGCACCCCGGTGCGGCGCCGGCAAGCGCTCGTCGTTTTCTGCCTCCTTTTTCTTTGCGCTACTGCGTCGTCTCTTCCTAGTGTCGTGCAGACCCTTCACCGGGACATCCTGCCCTCGCTCTACGGCTGGTTGGGGCTCGTTCTTGCCGCCCAATTGATCGTTCTGACAATCGTCCTGCGATTTGCCGAACGACCGTGGGTCCCATTTGCTGTCCTAGCGGGCATGGCGGGCTTCAATATCTATGCTGTGTTGCTGGTTTTGATTGCAGACCTTGCCACGTGGTCGTGGGGAATGTTCGCAGTCGGTGCCACTCTATTCGGTTTTCGGCTCTTTGGAGAGGGCATGATCCGTTTTTCTCACGCGGCGTTGGTGCTGGCACTGGTCGGGGTGACGCCCCTGGTGACCTTGCCGTTCGGTTCATCCGGGCAACCGGCCAAAGCGCCGTTGGATGCCTATCATCAGGTTCGATTTGGAGAACGGCCCGATATCCACGTTGTCGCGATTGACTCCCTGCAACCGGCTCTGCTCATCCAAAAGCACCTGGGAATTCCCCGGCCTGCCTATGCGGACATCGTGGAAGAACGAACGACGCTCAGGTTTGAGAACGCGTTCGCCAGTCAAGTGCCGACGAAGAATTCTCTGAACAGCTTCATGCGGCTCGATCACCCGGATTTTGGGCCGGATGTGCTCGGATACTTCGCCGGCCGTACCGCCGGCCCCGTTTCGGCCGTCTTGCGCGCTAACGGTTACTATATCGCAACGGGTTTTAGCACTTTGTACTTTGGCGACAAGGGTCCCCACGTTGACCACTATCGGCCTGACGGGAGCGAGACCGCATCAAACAGCACTCTCTGCGCCCTCGATTCCAGTAACAAGCTTAAGTTCTTCTGGTTCTGTCCGCTCATGGGGTCGGTCTCTGTCGACCGCGAAGAGGCCTTCGCCAGATGGCCTGGTGAAATGATCGAACTGCTTCAGACCAGGGCCGCGGCTCACACTGCACATCCAGTGTTCACCTTTTACCACACGTTCAAGCCCATCAATCACACGGGCAAGGCCTTTGACTACTCCGAACCGACTATGGTCGAGGCCTACGCCGACCAATACCGACGTGCAAGCAGGAAGGCGGCCGACATCATCGAACAGGCCAGAGAGGCGATCCGCTCACATGGCCGGCCATCGATCTTGATTGTATTCGGCGATCACGGAGCGTTCTTGAGCCGTCGGAGCACGGATCAGGAGTTCATTGTTCAAGACTGGCACGGAATTCTGTTGGCCGTGGTCGAAAACGACACAAGATGCACATCGCAAGACCTCAATCACTATCGCAACCGATTCATTACCCCGGGTCGGATGCTTGCTGGGCTGTTTCGGTGCCTGTCAGAGGACCCAGACGCGTTTGACCACTTGGCAAGGTTCGACGAGGCCCTCAACTTCTCAGAATTCCTATACGAGTAGAGCTGCGGACCGAAGACCCGCGTGTCGGCAGTTCGATTCTGTCCCTGGGCACCATTTTCTACTCCCTGCGAACGCACTTGAACTTGTCTGACCAGATTGGGCAGCCATAAAGCTCGTTGCAGATCTCTGGGGTGCGAAACATGGCGAAGGGTGTGTTCGTGCACCGTTCGGATTCGGTATACGACGGCTTTCCCGAAGAGCACTATCAGTTTCCAAAGCGGTATCTCAAACGAGCAAAGGCGTTTGAGGGTGACTGGATCGCCTACTACGAACGCCAAAAGGCCAAAGCGCGTCGTGGCTACTTCGCAGTCGTGCGGATCACGGAGATCGTGCCCGACGTCTCCAAGCCGGACATGTTCCTGGCCCTAATCGAGCCTGGCAGCTACTTGCAGCTCGAGCGTTTTGTGCCTCATCGCGACGCTTTAGGCTTCATGGAGTCCAATCTCCAAAACCCTGACGGATCATTGAACCGGGCGCGCATCCAGTGGACGATACGACCGGTTTCGGATCGCGAATTTGGGAGGATCCTGGCGTTCGGACATCCGAGCGATGTTGAAGCATTGCCTCGCAACGACCTCGCGACTCACACTGGTGACACAGCAAGCCTGCTAGGTGATGCCGAGCCCTGCTTCTTCGACGTGCGCCGAGAACGTGTCGCTCAACTTGGATCAAGGATTGTGCGCAATCGGGCCTTCCGACGGCTTGTGCTCGAGGCTTATGATTCGCGCTGTGCGATAACAGGACTGAAACTCATCAACGGACGGGGTCGAGCTGAGGTAGAGGCTGCACATATCAAGCCGGTCAAGCAGCACGGTCCTGACGTTGTTCGCAACGGCATCGCATTGTCGGGTAGAGTGCGCTGGATGTTCGATATGGGGCTCATCAGCCTGACCGACCAGTTGGAAATCCTCGTGTCACGGCAGGTCAACGATCCGAATCAGGTCTAGAGCCTCATCAATCAATCGGGCATGGCTCGTGTGCCAGACACCCTAGAGCTGCAGCCACTTGCTCGATATCTAGTCTGGCATCGCGAGAAATTCTTCAAGGCATAGGTGCGCGAGCCTGTTTTTGAGCCGAGCCTCCTCTCAAGAGGTTCAGGTAAGTGTCCTCAGGTCTTAGTCCGGATGAGGAGTGGGATGTGTTGCCCCAGTGAAGTTCGAGACCCGACCCAATGTCACGGCAGAGATGCTCCGCAATGCAAACCCAACTGCAGGCTGGACCAAACCAACACGGGGTCGAGAGATGGGTCGCTGTGCCCCTATCTCTCGCTCAGAGCCTGTACGTTCTCATTTATCACCACCAATTCGTCCCTCGAGGTTGAGATCTCACTCTCCAGCCTGGCAACGACTTCGTCGAGCCTAGCATGCACTGCGGCTTCGATGGCCTTAATGGCTTCCGCTTGAAGCACACGTTGATCTAGCTTCCGGAGGCCCTCTTGGATGGAAATGGTGAGTAGCGCAATTTCTTCATCCACGCGGGATTGAAAGGATTCGAGAGCCTTAAGCTGATTGTGATGGTGATTGGTTACGCCGGCAACTGCGTCGACGTCGTATACCTTCACCGCTTTGCCGTCGCATTGTAAGGGCTGGCCGGAGATTTTTGCTCGCGTGAACTCGACGCAATACTGATCTGTAGCAGTTGCGTGTTCAGATGCGAACGAAACCAATAACAATGGCATCGATATCACGGCTAACCGCATTCCAATCTCCTCTTCGTCATTCGTTGGTTACCGGTGCCCGCTCTTCCGCGCTCGGCTGGCCCAACCGAGATCCCTCCAGGAACGCGGTTTGTTTCAGAGTTCGCAGAATGGACTCGTCGGGGTCAGCGACGTTCCCAGACAGAACCTCTGGGCCAGGTCGACAGTGCCAGTTCGTTGACAGCTTGAATCAAGTTCGTACCGGGTCTCTCTCTGAGTTGCCTTCGAACGCCCAGATCAGTCAGTGCGCCAAGCACGGTTGCTTTCGTGAAAAGCAGCGCGCATGTCGGTGCCGTACCGCATTGACCCTTCGTGCACCTCAAGCGCCGAGGGCAGGGGGATCTGGAGCGACCCGGAACCGAAAGACCAACTTGGAGCTATATCTCCAGTCTTTCCTTCGACTTCTGCAAGTACAACCGGAAGCCCCACCAGAGTACGAAGCGCATCGCCGTGCGCGCTGGTATTCAGATAATAGTCGTAGACTACTAAGCTGTCCGACGACCGAACCAACTGCTGTCGGATAGCAAACTTTAAAAAGTTGTTAGCGAACAAGTTATTAAACCTGAACATACAGACTGCAAGTGGCACAATCCCATCACTGTTTGAGGTCGTGTTCTCCATACAAGCTTTGGGTGTTGCGGGCGAGGGATCCGCTAGAAGCTTCTCGAGTGCTGAAATGAACTGAGCCTTGCTATTCAGGATTTTCTCATGCAGTGGCTTTATGATCGTTTGGCCTGCAATGAGGTTCTCTTGGGCTATGGCCACATTAAGCCAATAAAGTGCGCTCTCAAGTCGTTGTTCCGTCAAGTCCAGAAAGTAGACGCCGGCATCGTTCGAGACGACCTCATCGAAATCTGTCTCTACTGGATGTGCATGTTGCAATAAGTCGTAAAGCTCCCAGTACGGCCAAACGGCCATTAGCAGCGAAACGAAGCCCATCAATTGCCTATTCGCCAAGGGATCAGAAAGGTCGTCCAAGTCACCTGATGCTTCGGATTGCTTGAGATTTAAGGTGTCAACATGAGTCACCCGGGCTGTTTGTGGTGTTTGTTCCACCCGCAGCAATTCGTGCAGTCGCAGCATGCCGTCATGGATGTATGTTCTATAATCAATGCTCCCTTTGTCAGTGACGTCGCTGTACGTTGCAAGAAGCATCCCCGAACTCTGAGCGCTAAACGTATTGATGAGGCCAGTGCGGCAGCTCTATAGTTGTTCCTTGTATGCGAAGAGCGCCCGCCCAAGGCGATAATGATCACTCGAATAAGCTGCCGCCTTGTCCATGAGATCTAGGAAATCTCTGCACTGACTGACCTCCTTATTCAAGAGATTCTTCAGAATCACTCGATTGCGCAGTACATCATTTCTTACTATGTAAACTAACTCGATCAGGGCTGAGTTTTGCACCGCTATTTGTTTCAGCGCATCGAACATTATCTTTTGGTTGTTTTGAGCCTGAGCGAGTTGGTTCATGATCGCTTTCTGTCCATCGAGCAGCTTATCGATCTTACCATCCATTCGATTGAGCATTTGCATCGTCGGGTCCGGTCTGCCGGGTCCAAACAAGGAGGAGATCACGCCTACGGCAGCGAAATAATCGCCGCTGGATATTGCATTAATGAGGCTATTCGCTGAACTTCCATACCCGACAGCCTTGTTGATGACATCAGTGATAAAAGGATCGGCGCCGACAATACGCAAAGCGTCATTCAAAATCTTCGTCTTGCCGAGTACATTTTGAACACTCACAACAAACGCCCTGCGCGCTTCAATTGATTTGATTTCTACCTCTAGGGATTTGCGTGCATCTTCTGATAGACTTCCCAGCATACCCGATTGCAACGCCTCCAATTGTTCACTCGGAGTCAATCGCGCGAAGATCAGTTTGGAGACGATCTCGAGCCTGTTCGTGTTTCTCTCGACCTCGCTCGTCAGAACTGACATTGACCAATTCAGGCCTTGAAGAGAATCGCGCTTTTCCTTCTGAAATGTTGAGAAAGCCCGACCTAGATAAACAAGCTTCTCTGCGTTTTTGCGCGCTAAACCTGTTGCCTGTTGGCTCAGCCTTACATTTGCTGCGATCTGAGCGGCATTCTCGGTAATGGCGCCGAATGCTGCTGTGAGAAGATGGCTGTCGACATATTGGAGTACGCGATCCTGTTCGTCTGGATCCGTGATTTCCCGTAGGACGCTGGCTCGAATATCTTCGTTGATGATGTTGACAATGGCCTCTTGGACTTCTGTCTTTGTTGCTTTTTCATCGCTTGTATCAAGATAGAGCTCTGCAATCCTTTGAATGTTTTCAGAAATATACTGACCAGCATTTGACCCGGCCAGATAGTCCTCCACCAGTTCATGAGATAGGGCCATTGATTCTGACATGAAGTCCTCTAGGGACTTTGCGTATTCCCACTTTGCATAAAATCCAGCGGCAGCGATTGCGAAATGGGTAGGAATTGCTGCGTACGGCGATATTAGGGACGCACCGGCACCAGCTGTAGCTTGACCCAATTCTACCGTGGCAAGCTTGTACATAGATTCTTCTTGAGCCGCACCTCGCTCACGGAGTTGTTCGTGGTAGAGTTCGCTTGGTACTCGAAGTCGGTGGCGGACGCGCTCAGCGCTGCTTCCAAACGCGGAATCCCGATATGACCGGTCGTAGGAGAGTGGTTGTGCAAGCCACGAAATAAGCTCGCTCGAGGTGTATTCTGATTGACGACGGCTCTCCCAGTTCTTCTCAAGTTGGCGAGGACTTTCCTGCGACCCCTGAGCCTGGACTGGCCACGAGTTCGTCAATGCACCAGTAGCTAGGCACACCGTGGCTATCGCAGTGGTGCGTATCATGCGAAGGCTCAACGGATCCTCCTGTTTGTTTTGGCCAAGTTCAGTTTTCCGCGTTGAAAAGAAACAAAATATCCTGAAGACCAATGCGGACGCAGTGCCAAATACCAATGGTTAGGTATGGAATGCGGAGTGCTCACTTGGTCCAGTTCAACGCAACCAACAGAAATGAAATCTATCGCGACTGTTTGTCGGAGCTTCAGCCCAAGCGTTTCGCGCTTCTATTTGAGCCCACTGCAACAATACCACAGAAATCCGTGGCGGTTTAGATACCCCTGCCCAGGGGCCAAATACCCGCGTGTCGGCAGTTCGATTCTGTCCCTGGGCACCATTTCTTCCAGAACCGCCCCCGTCGGCGCGCTCACTCCGCCGGCTTCTCCTGCAGCCACTGGATGAAGTACACCAGCTCCAGAACCCGGGCCCGCACCATCGGCTCGCTCCCGAAGGGGCCGTACCTGCCGTCCATCTGCACCCGGTAGCGGTCGCCCCAGACTGGCATGTCCCGGTCGCCGTGGGCGGGGATCTGGGTGCGGCCGTCGATCACGTGGAAGACGGCGAGGAACGGGAACTCCCCGCCGTTGTTCTTGGCAAGCTGGGTCAGGTCGCCCGGCTCGATCCCACGGTAGATGCGGGTCAGGAAGCCCGCGCCGCGCCCGTCGATGCCGTGGCACGAGGCGCAGGAATTGAGGTATTCGTGCGCGTGCGCCATCAGCTCCTCGTCCTGTGCGTGCGCCGTATACGACAGGGCCAGGCCAAGCGTCGCGGCGAGAACGGTACCGAGCCTCTTCATCGCATCCTCCAGGTGTGATTGCGCACGGCTCATACTAGCGACATGTGCTCACCGGGACTTGACTTGGGATAAGTCGATCCGGGTCGTAACGCTCTGAACGGCCGCGCATTCTGCCGTGCCAGCCGACCTTGACCCATGACAATGCCCCACCGCCGCCCGACGGCTTAAGGTCACGCCTCAGGAGGTGCGCCCTTGGCCATCCGACCCAATGCCCGTCGTCTCTTGTTCGCGCTGGCAGCCCTGCTCGCCGCCGCGGCCACGGGCTGGAGCGCGGCACAGGACACCGCGGGGCCCGTGGCGCTGCTGGCCGCCATCGAGGGGCCGATCGGTCCCGCCACCGTGCATCACGTGGACAACGTGGTCGAGGCCGCCCGCGAACGGAACGCCGAGATCCTGGTGCTGCGGCTGGACACGCCCGGGGGGCTGGCCGATGCCATGCGCGAGGTCATCGAGCTGATCCTCGCCTCGCCGGTGCCGGTCGCGGGTTACGTGGCGCCGCCCGGGGCCCATGCGGCTAGCGCCGGAACCTACATTCTCTACGCCACCCACATCGCCGCCATGGCGCCGGGTACCAACCTGGGCGCGGCGACGCCGGTGCAGATCGGCGGCGGCATTCCCGGCCTGCCCCGGCGCGAGGACGGGCCAAAGGACGAGGCGCCCGGCGACGACGCGCCCGCCGACGGCGACGCGGAGGAAGAACCCCCGCGGGTTCCCGCGGGCGGCGAGGCGATGTCGATGAAGGCCGTCAACGACGCCGTCGCCTTCATCCGCAGCCTGGCCGAGCTGCACGGCCGGAACGCCGACTGGGCGGAAGAGGCGGTGCGCGAGGCGGCCAGCCTGTCGGCGCAGCGGGCGCTGGAACTGGGCGTGGTCGACCTGGTCGCCGACGACGTCGCGGCCCTGCTCGCCGCGGTCGACGGCCGCACGGTGACCGCCGGCAACGTCGAACGCACGCTCGCGACAGTGGGCCTGCCGGTCGAGGAGATCGAGGTCGGTGTGGTGACCGAGGTGCTGGCGGTCCTGTCCAACCCGAACGTCGCCTTCATCCTGTTGATGGTGGGCGTCTACGGGCTGATCTTCGAATTCTCCCAGCCCGGCAGTATCGGGCCAGGCGTGGTCGGCGTCATCTGCCTGGTGCTGGGGCTCTACGCGCTGAACCAGCTGCCGCTCAACTATGCGGGGCTGGCGCTCTTGGTGATCGGCATCGCATTCATGGTGGCCGAGGCGGTAACGCCCACCTTTGGCATCTTAGGGATCGGCGGCTTGATAGCCTTCATCATCGGCGCGGCCATGCTGGTGGACACCGAGGCGCCCGAATACCAGCTCTCCTGGTGGGTGATCGGCGGCACCGCGGCGGTGACCGGCACGGTGCTGGTCCTGGTGCTGGGCTACATCTGGCGCGTCTACTGGCGCATGCCGAAGCGGGATGCCGCGCACATGCTGGGCGCCCACGGCGAGGTCATCGACTGGTCGGGCGAGGAGGGGCATGTCTGGGCGGAAAGCGAACGCTGGCTCGCCCGCGGCGAGAAGGACCTGGCTGCGGGCGATGCCGTACGCGTCCGCGAGATGGAGGGGCTCACCCTGATCGTCGGCCGGGCCGGCGACGAGGCCGCGCCGTCCGAACCGGGGCGCGGCCAGGACCAAGGAGGTTGATCATGGTTTTCGACTGGGTCGTCTACGGTGTCTTGTCGGCGCTGGTGCTTGCGTTCCTCGCCGCGGCGATCAAGATCTTCCGCGAATACGAACGCGGCGTGGTGTTCACGCTCGGCCGCTTCACCCGGGTGGCCGGCCCCGGCTTCGTCATCATCATCCCCATCATCCAGCAGGTGGTGCGCACCGACCTGCGCACCTTCGTGGAGGACGTGCCCACCCAGGACGTGATCAGCCGCGACAACGTCTCGGTCAAGGTGAACGCGGTCATCTACTACCGCATCGTCGACCCGGAACGCGCGATCATCAATGTAGAGAACTACCAGGGCGCGACCAGCCAGCTGGCCCAGACCACGCTGCGCTCGGTGCTGGGCAAGCACGAGCTGGACGAGATGCTGGCCGAGCGGGACAAGCTGAACGCCGACATCCAGGAGATCCTGGACCGGCAGACCGACGCCTGGGGCATCAAGGTGGCCAACGTGGAGATCAAACACGTGGACATCGACGAAAGCATGGTCCGCGCCATCGCCGCGCCCGGATCATCAACGCCGAAGGCGAGCAGCAGGCGGCGCAGAAGCTGGTGGAGGCCGGCGCCATGCTGGCGCGCGAGCCCAATTCCATGCAGCTCCGCTATTTCACCGCGCTGCAGGACGTGTCGATCAACCCCGGCACCACCATCGTCTTCCCGATCCCCATGGACCTGATGCGCCAGGTGATGGGGCGGGAGAACGACGCAGCCTAGGCACGTCAGGGATCGATCGCCGGTTCCGGCCGGCCGTCCAGATAGGCGCGGGCGCCCGGGTGCCAGGGCAGCACGGCTTCGCGGCGGGCCTGCGGGTCAGGCGCAAGGGCGGAGCCGGCAAGCGCGCCGGTCACCAACCAGGCATGGCGGTCGGGAAAGGCGGCGCCGGCGACCAGCAGCCGGTCGTCGACCGGCGTCAGCAGCCTGAGCGCAACCGGACCGTAGGCGGCGAAGGGGCCGTCGCCCGCCGCCGTGGCCGCGGCATCGGCCGGACCCAGAACCGCCACGTCCATCTGCTCGGTGCCCAGAAGACTGGCCAGGCGCCCCGCGTGCGGCGCCCGGGCCACCCGCGCCTTCGCGGCCGGCAGATGCGACGCCAGCGCGGCGACCACGGCCTTGGCCACGTCATAGGTTTCGGGGTCTTTGCGGTGGCAGCCGATCAGGAGGTGCTTCTTGCGGTAGACCACCCACTGTCCGTACGGGGTGTGCCCGCACAGTAGCAGCGCCGCGGCCGCTGTGCCGGCAACCCGCAATACGTCGCGACGGTTCACTCCTCGAAGACGTCCTCGTTCAGGACCGCGGTGACGACGTAGTTCGGCACGTCGACCACCTGGCCGATCCTCAGATCCACCGCCACGCTGGCCAGGATGTAGGCCTGCTCGGCGGTCAGGCCGTGTTCGCGCTGGATGTAGTCGATCATCTTGATCAGCGCGTCCCGTGCCGCCAGCGACAGGTCCTCCGAGAGGTTGGTCAGGTCGCGGATCTTCTCGCTATCCAGGTAGGTGTGCGTCGGCGGCACCTCGCCCGCCGCCTTCAAGGGCAGCCCGATGGTCTGGTAGAATTTGGAGGGTTCGATGTCCTTGATCTGCGAGCCGCCCTCGACCTGGGGGCCGGTGATGAACGACCCCTGGCCCTTGCGGATCTGGGTGGTCAGCGTGACGACGGCGCCCGTCTCGATGGCGGTGCCGGAGACCTCGCCGTCCCCTTGCGCATAGTGCACGTCGCCGACGAACAGGCCGCAGCCGTCCACGAAGCAGGGCAGCAACAGGGTCGTGCCCACCTGCATCTGCTGCACGTCCATGTTGCCGCCGTTCTCCCGCGGCGGAACCGTCCTAAGGCACTGGTCCTTGGCGCTGCCTTCCGGGCCGCAGATCGCGCTGGGCAGCCCGCCGATCGGCTGCGGCGGCAGCGCAACGCCGCCGGCCGCGCCCAGGGCCGCCTCGCGCGCCAGCCAGGCCTAGACCTCGGGCTGGCCGGGCATGACACCGACCGAGCCCATGAAGGCTTCGTAGGGGATGCGCACGCCGGGCATCTGGTCCGACACCGCGTGGGTGCGCGTCTGGCGCCAGTTGACGAGGTAGGGCTCGGTATAGATGTCGCGCAGGAACCCTAAGCCGGGCACGATCACGGTGTAGCCGTATTCATCCGGTTCGATGTCCAAGAGGGTGATGGCCAGGACGTCGCCGCGCTCCGCACCTTCGATATGGACCTGTCCCGTCATCGGGTGGACGAAGTTCAGATCGACGGCCGCGAGGTCGTCGGCGTTGGAGTCCAGCGTCAGGTCGGAATCCAGCGCGTCGCGGGTGTGAAACACGATCATGTCGCCGGGATTGGCGCGCACGACGGCCGGGATCGACGGGTGATACCGGTTGAAGCAGTTCGGGTCGTCCACGCAGTGGGCGCCCTGCTTTTCGATGACGACCCTGGTCTGCCATTTGGAATCGGTGGTGTCCGCCCGGGCGGTCGCCATCGATGCAAGCAGCACCGCCGCGGTGACGGTAAGAACCCGTTTCATCCTCAGTCCCCCTTGTTTGCGCGCGGTGGCCGCGCTCCCGTCCGGCCTTGCGATGTGGCCGGACCTCGCCTCCTTGTCGTGCACGCTATCGTAGCACAGAGTTTCGGCCCGCCAAGACGCGGGCAGGGGATGCTGGTCGGTTCAGGCGTGACGGCGGCGCCGCAGCCGCGCCACTGCGGCTGCGGCGAGGGCGGCTGCGATGATGCCCAGCGCGACAACGATCCCGACGAGGCCGACCGTCTCGGCCGTCTGCCGGCGCTCTGAGGTCGGCAGTGTGATGGGCTTGCGGGCCAGGAGATCAGCGACCAGCGGGGTCTGCGCTTCGCGGAAGTGGTCACCCGACTTGCACCCGTTCGCCTGCGGATAGACGTAGCAGGCCGGGTTCTTCAGGTTGAGGGTCCCGTCCGGGCGCGGCGGGCCGATTCCCCCGGGCCGCAGGCTGCCGAACGGGTATTTCTCCAGCCGATAGCCGAAGATCGGCTCGTAGCAAAGTGCGTTGGACGCGCCGCTGAGAAAGGCTGTGTCTCTGTTCGGCGACCACTGCGCCTGCAGCTTGCCGGCCTCATCCCGTTTCAGCTTCATGCCGATCTGGGTCACCATCGGCGGTGTCGCGCCCCGCTCCTTGATCAGCGTCCAGGCCTGCAGGGTCTCGCCTGGGTCGTAGGTCAACGCGGACTTCATGGCGCTGACGGGGGCGATCAGCTGGAACGCCGTCATGCCGATCACCAGTCCGGCCGCCAGCGCGGGCCGCGCCGCAACCGGCAACGCCCAGTACGAAGCCGCCCGTCCGGCAAGCAGGGCGAGCAGGAGAATCAAAAGAATGGTCCAACGCACCTGGGTGTTCACCTGCCCCAGCAGGGGAGGGCTGTGGAGAAACTCGTTCCAGCCTTCGATGCGGATGTTCAAGACAAAAGGCACCAGGATGTAGGCGGCGCCAAGCGCCACGACAGCGCGGTTCCCCGAAAGATCGGCACGCAGCTGCCGGCGGCCCCGCGCGACGGCAAGCGGCGCCAGCAGCATCAGCAGCACGAACGGCGTCAGGCCGAAATAGTAGCCGTGCCAGTCCATTCGGAATGTCCGGCCGATCATGGCGTCATTCAAGGCCGGCGCGGACGGGCTGAAGAACAGGCCTTCTGCAAAAAAGCGGAGCAGCCCGGTGACCGTGAAGCCGGGCAGGCTGTAATAGTCCTTCGGTAAGTTCCCCAAGAGCGAGAGGCCTGCCTCCAGCTTGGGTGCGGCGAGCACCACGGCAAAGACGGCGACCGCCACCAAGGCGACAAAGCTGCGCAACAGCATGCGGTTGCGCAGCGCGTAGACGATGGTCATGAAGCCGACGATCGCCCCCATCTGCGGCAACAGCGCCACGCCGCCCGAATAGAGGGTGAAAGCAAGCAGCAAGGCGGAACCGGTCAGACAGGCCGCCCCTGAGAGGTGCCGTGCGGCGGCGAAAGCGTGCAATCCCTGCATCACGCTCCATGCAATCAGCGGTGCCAGCACCACCGTGTGCATGGCGATATGGCCGATCATCATGCGCGTGATCGCGTGGCCGGCGAGGGCAAAGACTGCGGCCGCGATCAGCGCGGCGTCCCGGTCCAGGTCCAGCCGGCGAGCCGACAGATACATGCCAGCACCGCCGAGGACCGCAAAAACAATATAGGTCAGCCGGATCGACTCCAGCGGGCTCACCTGCAGGAGCAGCAACTGCGGCACCGACAGGGCTATCGACTGGGGATTGGCGAAGACGAAGAGGCCCGCGCAGTAGGACGCGGTGTATTCCTGCAGGGCCAGGCCGTTCGCCTTGATGAACAGCAGGGTGTCCAGCATCTTCGGGAAGAAATAGGCGTAGTCGTGGCCCGTTCCGTCGATCAGGCGCCAGGCCATCGTGGCAAGGCATGCGATGCCGAGCGCCACGACGGCCCATCTGAAACCTGCAATCTTGTCGATCCGGAACACCATGGGGTCCTTCTTTGGCCTAAACCGCACGTCGCTGCAACCGATCGGAACGACGGCGCTGTTCTTCGTTCTCGCAAAAGCCCGGTACCAGCCCTGCAATCGCCGGCATCAGCCCTCAGACAGGCCGGCGGCGCCTGATCCGGGCCACCAAAACCATAACCACGGCGGTCGCAATGACGCCGGCACAGAGCGCGAGCGCGGCCAGCCCGACGGCATTCGCCGTCTGCCGGCGCGCCGAGGTCGCAAGCGGCACCGGCTTGCGCGCCAAGAGATCCGCGACGAGTTCGACCTGCTCTTCGCGGAAATGATCGCCGGGCCTACAGCCGTTGGCTTCCGGGTAGACGTAGCAGGCGGGGTTCTTGAGGTTGAGCGTCCCGTCCGGCCGCGGTTGCCCGATGCCGCCGGGCCGCAGGGTGCCGAAGGGATAGCGTTCCAGGCGGTAGCCGAACAACGGCTCGTAGCATCCTGCATTGGAGATGCCTTGCAGATAGGCGTGGTCCATCCACTGCGACAATTGCGGCTGCAGGTTGCCGGCGTCGTCCCGCTTCATGCGAATGCCGATCTGCGTCACGCGCGGCGGCATGCCGTCCCGATCGTGGATCACCGACCAAGCTTGGAGGATTCGTCCGGATTGTAGGTCTTGACCTCTTGCAGTCCCACCGGCGTCACGACCAGCTGGAACTCCGTCATGCCGAGGACGAGCCCCGCCGCCAATAACAGCCTGGCGACGGCGGGGAGGTTACAGTAGGTGATCGACCGGCCAGCGAGCAGGGCAAAAAGCGGAATCAGGAGCAGCGGCCAGCGAAGCATCGTGTTGACCTGACCGAGCAGAGGCAGGCTGTGCAGAAACTCGTTCCAACCTGGGATTTGGAGATTCATCACTGCCGGCAGCAGCCCATAGACCAGTCCGAATATGACGATCCCGAGGTTGCCGGCAATGTCGGCCGCCAGGCGCCGGCGCGCTGTCGGCCAAACCAGCGGCGCGACCAGCAAGATCAACACGAAGGGTGTCATGCCGAAATAGAAGCCTTGCCAGCCGACACCGAATGTTCGGCCAATCAAAAACTCGTTGAGTTCTGGTGCCGATGGGTTGAGGAAGAAACCCTCGACCAAAAACCGGACCAGACCCCACGGCGTGAATCCGGGAAGGTCGTAATAGTTCTTCGGAAGGTTCGCCAAGACCGACATACCGGCCTCGACTTTCGGTGCCGCCATGATCAGGGCAAACACCGCAACAACGGCGAGAACGACGAATGCTCGAATGACAGCGCCATGGCGCAAGGCATAGACCAGCGTCAGGAACCCGATGATCGCGCCCATCTGCGGTATCAGCGCCGCGACGCCCGAATAGAACGAGAAGGCGAGTAGAAAGGTGGCGCCGGCCAGGCGGCGCGTTGTGCCGAAGCGGTGGATGGACTGCATCATCATCCAGGCGGTCAACGGTGCCAGCGCGAATGGTTGAAACGATACCTGCCCCATGACCATGCGGGTGACGAAATAGCCGCTGAATGCGTAGGCAACGGCCGCGACAAGGGCCGCGTCGCTTTCGAGATCCAGCTTCCTGCTTGCCAGATACATGCCGACGCCACCCAGTGCTGCGAAAACCACATACGTCAGGCGGATCGACACCACCGGATCGACCGCGAAAAGCACCACTTGCGCCAGCGAAAGCGAGACGGATTGAGGATTGGCGAATACGAAACTTCCCGCACAGAAGGACGCGGTATACTCCTCCAAGGCCAATCCGTTGACTTTCTGGAAAAGGTAGCTGTCCAGCATCCGTGGCAGGAAGTACATGTTGTCGCCACCTGTGCCGTCGATGAGGCGCCAGGCCATCGTGGCCAGACAGACCAGGCCGATGGCGGCAACGGCCCACCGAAGACCTTCCGTTCCGGTCAATCCAGTTCGAGTCGGGAACCGGCTCAAGGCGAAGGCCTTCTGGCCAGCATGACTAGCGAAGAGCCGGCAGGCGCGGGAATACGGCCAATCAAATGTGATTCACTGGTGATGATCGCGGCGAGGACGGCGTTGACTTGGCGTGATGGCAAGACGTCATCGCGCCCGGTATCCCCTGTCAGGGATTTGATGATACGGACAAGCACGACAATCGGAAAAAGCAGGAAATTGAAATAGCTGATCGTCATCGGCACCAGGCCCGACGCCTGCACCGCCTCGGTCAATCCTCGTTTCCCGTATCGGCGCTTGTGGTGATGGGTCCGGTCATGGTTGCTACACAGGAATGCAAAGGCGGGGACGGAAAAAACGCAGAACCCGCCCGGCTTCAAGTGGTCCTTGAGTGCACGGATGCTGGCCCTGTCATCGTCGATATGCTCCAGAACATCGAGGGCAACCGCAACATCGAACTGACCCAAGTCGTTCGGCATATCGTCAGGCAGTGCACCATCTAAGATGTTCGTCTGGCCTTTCTCTCGTGCCAGGCTGCGGGCAGTCGCGTTCGGCTCAACCGAAACGACGTCGCCGAAGTTTCGCAACATTTCCGTATTGCCCCCGGTCCCGCAGCCGATCTCGAGAATTCGTGCGCGTGGCGGCAGTCGCAGGTCCCGCAATAGGCGTGAGACGATCTTGCGTCTGCCAACAAACCACCAATGACCATCCTCGATCAGAGCCAGTTGCCGGTAAACCTCTTCATCCACGGATCAAAAGCCTTCTGTTCGGTCAATGACGTAAATCGGTCGCCGTTTGACCTTGTCGTAGATCCGGCCCACGTACTCGCCCACGATGCCAATGAAGACCAGCTGGACGCCGCCGAAGAACAGAACGGCGACCAGGATGGATGCATAGCCGGGCACGTCGATGCCGTAGACCAGTGTTCGGACGATGATGAATGCAGCATAGGCGAACGACAACAGCGAGATCAGGAAGCCGAAATAGGTGGCGATCTGCAGCGGCGCGATGCTGAAGCTCGTCACGCCTTCGATGGCGAAGTTCCACAGCGTCCAGTAGTTCAATTTGCTCTTGCCCGCGCGCCTCGGCTTCCGCTCTTAGGGTAGGCTGACCTGTCTGTAACCAACCCAGGAGAACAACCCCTTCATAAACCGGTGGGTCTCCTTGAGTTCCTTGAGCGTATCCAGAACCCTGCGATCCATCAGGCGGAAGTCGCCGGTGTTGGCGGGGATGGACACATGCGCAACCCTGCCGATTACCCGGTAAAAAGCTCTCGCGGTGGCCCGCTTGAGCCAGGTTTCGCCGGCCCTGCTGGTGCGCGTGGCATAGACGACGTCGTTGCCCTCCGCCCACAGCCGGACCATGTCGCCGATCAGTTCCGGCGGGTCCTGCAGGTCGATGTCGATCGGGACGATAACATCGCCCTGGGCGTGGTCCAGGCCCGCTGTCAGCGCCGCTTCCTTGCCGAAGTTGCGGGAGAGGCGGATGACGCGGACCCGCTCGTCGTCCCGGCGCAGCGCGGTCAGCCGCTCGAAGGTGTCGTCCCGGCTGCCGTCGTCGACGCAGATCAGCTCCCAGCGGCTTGCGAGCCCTTCCAATGCCGTGCACACCGCCTCGTAAAAGGCAGCAACGTTTTCGCCTTCGTTGAAGGCGGGCACGACAACGGAGATGAAGGGGTCTGCGCGGTTCTCTGTCATTGATAGACCCAGCGTTTCCGGGCGGCGTAGTTCCAGAACGTGACAATAGCGATGGCGATCGCACCGCCCAGATAAGGATTCATCGCGATCGGCGGGTTGGTCAGCACCGCCACGATCGCCAGGTTGATGCCCAGTCCCAGGACGGTGACAAGCGCCGTGGCCGCGACCTCGACCCGGATCGACCTGACAATCCGACCCAACCGGAAGACCCAGTAACGACCGATAAAGAAGTTGATCCAATAGCCGGTGATGTAGGCCAGGGTCATTGCCAGGTATGGACTTGCACCGACAAAGACCAGCGCGGAATAGATCGCATAGGCGATCACCGTGGCTGTCCCGCCGGAAACAAGATAGCGCGCAAATTCGGCCTTCATGGGGCTCCCGATGGGGTTGAAATCGACGGCCAAACATAGCCGCTTGCCCCACGCCCGCCAACCAGCAGATCACCTTGCGCAGCCTCGATTTCTGGCGCTGCGAGAACGGCCCGATCCGGACCCCTTTGACAATCTCTTGGTAATCTTTTGCAGCCTACTGTAACCCGTGGTATGGGACTTGACGGTTAGCGCCGGCGCCGTATGGGGATGCGCCGCCGGCCCGCAGGCTCACCGGGCCTGCGAGGGGAAGGAGCGGGCATGTCATGCGTCTTCAAACACGACGACGAACTGGGCTGCATTTTCGTGAAGTGGCGGGGGACTTTCTCCAGGGAGACGGCCGACGCCTATAGCCGAGACGTTGCGGCACTGCCGGGCTTCCACAGCGGCTGGAACTACTTTCACGATATGCGCACCGCCGACGTCAAGGTCCCGGGCACGGTGATCCGCGATGCCGCCAGGGTGGACGGACCGCCCCGCCGTCCCGACGGCATGCGCAAGGCGGCGATCCTGGTATCCACCGACGTTGCTTTCGGGATGATGCGCATGCTGGCCGTCTTTCGAGAACGCCCGGGTCTGACCGTCGACGTCTTCCGCGACCTGGAAGAGGCGAAGGCATGGCTGGAGCTTCCGCCGGAAATCGGCGATCCGTTCGCGGACATGACGCATGAGTAAGTGCCGCCCGGAAGATGCGGATGGCGAGGATCCGCAGCCCGGGCCGCCCGCCGGTCGCATCGAGGCGGCCCAGTGGTCCATCGACGTCCGGGAGTCGCTGAACTGCATCCTCGTGAAATGGGCGCGCACCCCGGCGCTGGAAGACAGCAGGGCCTATTTCGAGGCGCTGCAGCGGTTACCGGCATTTCACGCCGGGGCGCATATGTTCAACGATCTTCGGGCGCTCGATCCGGATCTGCCGACCACGTTCTTCCGCCGGGCGGCGCGGCTCGGCCCCACCACGCCGACTTCGGCAGCGGGCCAGAAGCTGGCGTTGCTGGTTGCCTCGGACGTGGCCTTCGGTCTGATGCGGATCTTCGCGACCTTTCGCCAACGTCCGGGCCTTGATGTCAGTGTCTTCGGCGACCTGGAGGAAGCCAAGGCCTGGCTGGGTCTGCCCGCGGGCATCGGCGATCCGTTCGCGGACATGGCCGGTGGCAGGGAACCCCGCGCGCGGCAGTACGAAAAAGGCTGACGGCCGCGTGTCGATCCGGAGATGATGCGGTCTTGGGCGACTTGCCATCGGGATTGTGAGGCTCCGCCGTGTTTTCCAAGCAAGCACTGACCTATCGCGCCATTCCGTTGCCTGACCGGGTCGATCTGACGGACGGCGAGATGCACGACGCGGCGGCCGCGTTCCACAAGAAAATGCGCACGCGCCACACGGTGCGTGCGTTCTCGGATCGGCCCGTCCCGCGCGCCGTGATCGAAGCCTGTGTCCTGACCGCCGGCACCGCGCCCAGCGGCGCCAATCACCAGCCCTGGCATTTCGTCGCCGTCGCCGACCCTGCCATCAAGCACCGGATCCGCGCCGCGGCGGAGGCTGAGGAAGAACAGTTCTACGACGGCGGTGCCGGCGAGGAATGGCTGAAGGCGCTTGAGCCGATGGGGACCGGACCGTCGAAACCGCACCTGGAGATCGCGCCCTGGCTGATCGTCATCTTTGCCCAGCGTTGGTGCATGTTCGACGACGGAACGCGCTACAAGAACTACTACGTTCCCGAAAGCGTGGGGATTGCGACCGGTTTCCTGATCGCGGCCCTTCACCATGCCGGGCTGTGCTGCCTGACCCACACGCCCAATCCGATGAGCTTCCTGACCGACCTGCTGGACCGGCCGGCATCGGAGAAGGCGGTCATGATCCTGGCGGTCGGGCATCCAGCCGACGACGCGACGGTTCCTGCCGCTGCGAAACTGAAAAAGCCGCTGAGCGACATCCTGACCGTTCGTGCCGCGGCACCCGATCCCGCATAAGCCGGGCGCCGAGGACGGCCTCGGTGCCCGGCATCTGCGTCAGGCGTCGGCGTCGGCCTTGGGGCCCGAGAGCGGGGTAACGCCGCCCTGTTCGTTTCGAAACACCTGGGCGATACCGGTGATGTTGTCGCCGCCGTAGCCACGGTCCATCGCGGTTCGGAACACGGCGCGCACCGCGTTGGTCACGGGCACGTCCGCGCCTGCACCCGCCGCCGTCGCCGCGACGCAGCCGAAGTCCTTTTCAACGAGGTCGATCGGGAACAGCGGCGCGAAGGCGCCGGCCGCCATGGCCGTCGCGGCCGCCTTTGCGGCCGGGCTGGCGACCGGCGTCTCGCCCAGGATGGCCGCGGCCGTATCCGCCGGCACGCCCAGCCGCTCGCCCAGCGCCAGCAGTTCCGCAACCGCCGCCACCTGCGCCCCGAACGGGGCATTCACCATCAGCTTGATTGCCATGCCGGCCCCGACATCCGGTCCGGCCCGGTGGACGGCGGCACCCATGTGCATCAGAACGGGCTCGGCGCGGGAGACGTCGGCTTCCGGCCCGCCTGCGAAGAAGATCAGCTGACCCGCCTCGGCCTGCGGGCGGGAGCCCGCCAGCGGCGCGTCGATCATGGCGACGCCGCGATCCTTCAACGCGCTGCCCAGCTCCCTCGTCCAGTCGACGGTCAAGGTGCTGCACTCAAGGGCGAGGGCGCCCCGATCCATTCCGCCGGCGGCGCCGTCTTCCGGGTCCAGCCAGACCGCGCGCGAGGCCTGGTCGTCGCGGACCATTGCGATCACGATCTCCGCCCCCTCGGCGGCCGCACGGGGCGTTGCACGGGCGACGGCACCCAGCTTTTCAAGCGGGATGGTCCGCTCGGCCGTGCGGTTCCAGACGGTGACATGGTGTCCGGCCTGCAGAAGGCGGGCCGCCATGCGTGACCCCATCGCACCAAGTCCGAGAAAGGCGATCTTTGTCATCGGTTATCTCCTTGATGTATCCGTGCCCCGCCGGGCGGCCGGGCTCGGTGCATCATGCACACGGCAATTAACGCAATAAACAGTCGTATTGGTAATATATTCATGCGATAAACGCATTAATGAACCTGGAACAACTCGCCACGTTTGTGGACGTCTACCGGGCTGGCGGGTTTGCGCCGGTGGCGAAGGAGCGGGCGGTGGCGCCGTCTTCGGTTTCCCGTGCGGTCGCCGCGCTGGAGGCCCAGCTTGAGGTGCGGCTGTTTCAGCGCACGACCCGCCGCCTGCAGCCAACGGAGGCGGGCGAGGCGTTCTTCCACCGGATCGCGCCCCTGGTAGAGGAACTCGATGCGGCACGCGCCGAGCTGGCGGACCGCGCCGGCCGGCCGGCCGGCTCAGGGTGACCGCCTCGGTCTCCTTCGGACAGATCTGCATCGTGCCGTTGCTTGCCGCGTTTCGGGCGCGCTGTCCCGAGGTGGAGCTGGAATTGATCCTGTCCGATGCGGCGCTGGACCTGGTGGGCGAACGCATCGACGTCGCTGTGCGTCATGGCGCGCTCGCCGATTCCTCCATGATCGCCCGGCGGCTGGCTGTGGTGCGCTACCGGGTGGTGGCGAGCCCTGAATACCTGAAACACGCGTCCCCGATCGGCCGGCCCGCGGACCTTCAATCCCACCCGTGCATCGCCTTCTCCTACGAAGGCTTCCGCTCGCAGTGGCGGTTCAGGTGGAACGGTGCCGTGGAGACGGTCGAAATCGCACCCGCGATCACCGTTTCCAATGCCGCTGCGATCCGGGATTGTGCCCTGTCTGGCCTGGGGCCGGCGCTGCTTGCCGACTGGACGGTGGCGGCCGATCTTCAGGCAGGGCGCCTGGTCGATGTCTTTCCCGACCACCAGGCGGCCGGCGCGACGTTCGAAAGCGCGGTCTGGCTGGTCTTCCCGTCGCGCACTTACATCCCGGCAAAGGCCCGGGCCTTCGCGGATTTTCTCGTCGACGGCATGGCCTGACAAAAGCGGCGGACCGGCCGCGCCGACTGCGGCATAATCCCGCCCGGGCCAGGAAAACAGAGGAAGGCACAATGGGGGCACGCAACGGCCATGACGGCGTCTGATCCCGCCGTCGCCATCGTCGGGGCCGGCCCCGTCGGCCTGGTCTGCGCGCTGCGGCTGGCCGAAGCCGGCATTCCGGTCACCGTGCTGGAGGCGGGGGCCGGGATTCACGAAGACCTGCGGGCCTCGACCTGGCACCCGCCGACCCTGGACATGCTGGACGACCACGGCCTAGCCGCACCGCTGATCGCCCAGGGCCTGATCACGCCCACCTGGCAGATCCGCATGCACGCGACCGGCGAACGGGCCGAGTTCGACCTGGCGATCCTGAAAGACGACACCGGCCATCCCTACCGGCTGCAGTGCGAACAGTGGAAGCTGGGCCGGCTCATCGTCGCACGCCTGAAGGACCACCCGCTGGTCGATCTCAGGTTCGAGACCGCGCTGGTTTCCGTCGCGCAGACCGGCGCCGCGGTCACGGCCACCGTTGAGGGGCCGGCCGGTGCGGCCGCGGTCACGGCGGACTGGTTGATTGCCGCCGACGGCGCCAACTCCACCGTGCGTCGCGGGCTGGACCTCGCCTTCACCGGGCACACCTATCCCGAAACAACCATCCTGGCGACGACGCGGTTTCCCTTCGAACACCATCTCGAGGGCCTGTCGAACGTCAACTATGTGTGGTCGGACAGGGGCACATTCAGCCTGTTGCGGCTGCCGGACCTGTGGCGCTGCAGCCTCTATCCCGACGCGGGCGAGACGGTGGAACAGGCGCTGGCACCCGAAGCGATCGAGGCGAAGCTGCAGCGGATCGTGCCCACCGGCGAACGCTACGAGGTCATGGAGGTGCGGCCCTACCGGGTCCACCAGCGGATCGTGGAGGACTACCGGCACGGGCGCATCCTGTTGGCGGGTGATGCCGCGCACATCAACTCGCCGTCGGGCGGCATGGGCATGAACGGCGGCATCCACGACGCCTTCAACCTGACCGAGAAACTGTCGGCGGTGGTCCGCGACGAGGTCGACGACCGGTTGCTGGACCTCTACACCCGCCAGCGGCGCCCCGTCGCCGAGCAGGAGATCCTGCAGCAGGCGGACAGCAACCGTGCGCGCATGCAGGAACGGGATCCGGAAAGGCGTCTGGCGACGCTGCGCGACCTGCAGGCGCTGGCCGCCGACCCCGAACGGTGTCGCGCGCACCTGTTGCTCACCTCCATGATCGAAGGCCTGCGCAAGGCCGCGGCGATCACCTAGAGCATGCTCGTCTAAGTCTCAAGCAGCGAGGTGGTTGCAGCCAGATGGTTCGAGAAGGCGCGCTGCCGCGCGCCTTCTCACCATGAGGTTTTGTCAAATCGCCAATTGGGATGCTCTTTCCTCACCCTGAGGAGGCGGCGAAGCCGCCGTCTCGAAGGGCGTGGCTGCGGGCGGCAAAGCTCATCCAAGCGCGCGGGCTCTGACGAGCACGATCACGCTCTTCGTCCTTTTCGCCAAGCCGTCCCCTACGCCCAGCCCAGCCACTGCGGCAGGATCAGGGCGATGGACGGGACCAGGGCGATCAGGATCAGCCGGGCGAAGTCGGCCATCAGGAAGGGCACGATCCCGGCGAAGACCTGGCGCAGGGTGATGCCGCGCGCGACGCCGTGCAGCACGAAGACATTGATGCCGATGGGCGGGGTGACCAGCCCCACCTCCATCACCATCACCATCATCACGCCCCACCAGATCGGGCTGTAGCCCATGTCGATGATCAGCGGAAACACGAAGGGCAGGGTGATGACCATCGACGCCACGGTGTCGAAAATGCTGCCCAGCACCAGATACATCAGCATCAGGAGAAAGATCACCACGACCGGCGCCAGACCGGCCTCGCGGATCCAGCCCACCACCTGGTCGGGCGCCTGTGACAGGCTGATGAAATAGCTGAAGATGTGGGCGCCGATCAGGATGACGAAGATCAGGCAGGTGTTGCCGGCGGTCTCCAGCAGGCAGTCGGTGAAGCCCTTCCATGTGAGCCGGGTCAGCGCGAAGACCAGCGCCAGCGTCGCCCCCACCGAGGCGGCCTCGGTGACGGTGAAGACGCCGGTATAAGATCCCCCCCGAGACGGCGACGGCCAGCAGCACGGCGCGCCAGCTGCCGGCAACGATCGCCCAGCGTTCCGGCCAGGTCAGCTTCGGGTCGGGCGGGCCGGCGGCGGGCTTCAGCCGCACATAGATCTCGATGGTCAGGATGTAGAACAGGACCGCGACCAGGCCCGGCAGCAGGGCCGCGGCGAACAGCGCGATCACGAACTGCTCGGTCAGGACGCCGTACAGCACCATCAGGACCGATGGCGGGATCAGGATGCCCAAGGTCCCGCCCGAGGCGATCGATCCGGCGGCAAGCTCGGGCGAATAGGCGCGCTTGGTCATCTCGGGCATGGCGATGCGTGCAATCGTCGCGGTGATCGCGACCGACGAGCCGCAGATCGCGCCGAACCCGGCGCAGCCGCCGATGGTCGCGGCGGCCAGCCCGCCGGGGCGGTGGCCCAGGAAGGCGTAGGCCAGGCGGTAGATATCGCCCGACAGCCCGGCGGCGTTGGCGAAACTCCCCATCATCAGGAAGATCGCGATGATGGCCAGGTGCTCGTTGGCGATGGCGGAACTCGCCTCGATCGCGAACAGCGACAGGGCGGGGTCCAGTCCCACGAAGGCCGCGACGCCGGCAACGCCCGTGATGCCCATGGCGACGCCGATCGGCACGTGCAGCGCGATCAGCGCGAACATGGCGCCCAGGCCCACCATGGCAAGCCAGAACGGCTCCAGCCCCAACATCATCGCGGCGCCTCCCGGTCCAGCGCCGTGTCCGTCAGGCCTTCGGTCACGCCCAGCGGCGGTTGGTCAGCCTCGCTGTCGGCGATGACGTCCTCGGTGACGATGTCGCGTCGGGTCGTCACCTCGGCGATGCGCGCGCCCACAACCCAGACCTGGACGGGCAAGGCAACGAAGAACAGGGCCGTCGTGACCCACCACCAGGGTGCGATCGGGATGCCCAGCGTCGAGGTGGTACGCCCGGCCGCCTGCATCTTCTGGGTCATCTCCACGAACTGGATCGCGACGAACGCGAAAAAGCACAGTGTGATCAGGGCGCCGAAGGTGTCCAGGATCGCTTCGCCCCGCCGGCCGAAGGCGCGGCCCAGATATCCGATGGTGATGTTCTGGTTGTGCAGCAGGCCCGCCGGGAAGCAACTGGCGATGATGATGGCGAAGGCCACTTCGCCATAGTCGTCGAAGCCGGGAATGCGTGGCAGACCCAGATGGCGAGACAGCGCATCGACCATGGTGAGCGCTCCGATCGCAACCAGGCCCACGAACCCGACGATGGCGACCGCGCGCGTCGTCCGGTCCAGCAGGGTCCGCTGTCGCCCCAGCGCATCCACGTGACTGTCTCCGTCGCCGTCAGGTAAGTCCGATCGGAAGACAACGGGGCAGGGTCGTTGCGTCCCGCGCCCCGCCTCCACCGGTTATCCGCCGGAGCGGTACTGATCGATGATCTTCATATAGAGGTCGTAGACCCGCTGACCGTCGTCGTTCTCGGCGATCCAGTCCTCGTGCACCTTCCGGTAGGGGACCTTCTCGGCGGTGAGATCGGTCGCAGCCGGGCGCACCACCGTGTAGTCGGGGTCGGCCTCTTTCTCCTTCTGGATTTCCTGGGAAATCCGGCCATAGGCCTGGCCGCCCTGCCGGGCCAGTCCTTCGCCGCCATGTTTCATCATCGCGGCCTGGACGTCCGGCGGCAGGCTCTCCCACCTGGCCTTGTTCATGACCAGAAGGAACGGGAAGGCGCCGAAGGGGACATCGAACGAGCCGTTGACCACCTGGAAGCTCTTGAAGGTCCGCATCCCGGTCCAGCCCTGGACCAGCCCGTCGATGGCGCCGCGCATGGCCGCCTCGTTGGCTTCGGTCGAACTCATGGTCTGCGGTGCGCCGCCCAGGGCTTCGACGAACTTGCCCTGCACCGAACCCACGGTCCTGAGGCGCAGGTTCTTCACCTGGTCCAGGCTGTCGATGGGCTTGACGGTATGGATCGCCGCCGGCTCGGCATTCCAGACCGTGATGATTTTGACGTCTTCGAATCCTTTGAGGTTGCCCTGCTCGAACAGTCGCCATCCGACGACGGACGCCTACTCGGCGGTCTTCACGCCGAACGGCAGTTCCATCACCTGAAGCTGCGAGAACTGCCCCGGCGTATAGGCGGTCAGTACCCAGGCCACGTCGATGACGCCGTCGCGCACCAGTTCGAACTGTTTGAACGGGTTCCGTCCCAGGGATCCGCCCCAGAAGCCCTGCATCTTGACCTTGTCGCCTACGTCCGCCTGGACGGCCTCCATCCAGGGCTTCATGACGAAACGCACGCCCACGGCCTGTTCCGGCGTGAACGAGGCAACCCGGATCAGGTCCTGGGCCTGCACCTGTACGGTGCATAGGGCCGCGAGGCCCGCGATCGCCGAAAGTAGAGTTCTCATCTGACGTCTGTCCTCCCCTGTCACGTGCTGCTGTCCACTTGATAGCACAAAATCGCGTCGCTCTACCGCCGCGACGGCCGCTGTGCTGCGAACCGCGCCTTCCAGTGTTCGCCCGCAATCCATCTCTGAAGTTCCGTCGCGTCGGGCGCACGTCCGTCGACCGCCGCCACCGTGCGCCAGGCCCGCGCCAGCATGCAAGACAGCAGCGGGACCCCGACCGCCCCCGCGCGTTCCAGGATCGTCTCCAGGGTAGGCATCCCGGTCCCCAGCATGACGATCGCGTCGACATGTTCGGCCCGAAGGCGGTCGAAGGTCTCGGTCGTTCGGCCTGCGGGGATCGAGTAGATCGGGTGAAACAGGGATTCGTCCAACGACGCGCTGGCGACGCCCGCGACTTCGAATCCTCGGGCCTGCCAGTAGGGCACGCTGGCCTCGGTCAAGGCCGGCGGGTAGGGCGAGACCAGACCGATGCGCTGTGCGCCCAAGACGTTCAAGCCGTCTGCGACGGCCAGGCCGGCCGTGACGAAAGGAATGCCAAGCCGCTCGGACAGCCGTGCCACGGTGTCGTCCTCTGCCGCCGCGCCGACGAGATAGGAGGCACCGGTGCAGGCGAAGGCGACCGCCGACAGGGGCGCGTTGGCGAACCGGGTGAGAACGGCATCCAGGCCATTGAAGTAATCCACCAGCCGCTTTTCGACCGTGCCCTTGTCGCTGACCATGCGCGCGTTGATCATGCCATAGCCGGGCGGCCACAGGATCGAGAACTCCGGCTCGACCGTGGTGTTGGCCTGGGGCGTGAGAACCCCGATCAGGCCCCGCGGGGCATATTCGACGGCCATGGGCTGTTTCCCTGTTCGCCAGTGCGCACTATGGCCCATTTCTCAGCTGTGATCATCTGCGCCTCAGAAGGCGGCGAGGGGGTCGATCCCGATGACCGGCCCGTGTGCCGCCAGGGCACCGGCGTACAGCGCAGTATCCGCCGCGAGCTCCAGCGCGGTGCGGCCCGACCAGGCGCGCCGCAATCGGGCGCCAATGGTTCCGTCGGCAACAGCCCAGGCTGCCGCGAACTCGGCGGCCGGAAGCGTCCGCCGTGCCCGTGCGACCATGATCCGCATGCCTGCGAGGCTGAACGCCGCGAAACCGCCGAACATGATCAGCCCGACCACGTCGCCGTTAGCGACGGCATGGGCGCCGGCCCACAAAAAGAAGGCCCACAAGATGGGATGCCGGGTCAGCGAAAGGACACCGGGGGCGTTCGCGGGCGTGGCGCCGCCGCGGAAGCTGACCGACAGCGGGTTGGGCCGGGCAAGCCCTGCAACGAACAATAGGCAGGCCGGCGCCATCGCGATCAGCCAGATCAGCACGGCGACCGAAACCAACGAATAGACCGTCAGGTACGCGCGCCGCCCGAAGCGTGTCATCAGACGGCCGCGCAGCCCGGTCGCGGCGGGCAGGGAGTGTGCGGCCAGGAAGACCAGCAGGGCGGCGGCGAATTCGGCCATTGCTGCGGCTGATGTGCAGGTTTCGGTTCGGTGCGCCGCATGTGGCTGCGGCGTTGACGTTGGCCCGCAGCATAGCGGTGCCGCAGACATGACGGAACGCGGAATTCGGCCTAGTCTGGCAACCGTGGCCACGGCTGACACGTTTCGCACGGGAGGCAGAGATGGTCCTGAACACCTACCTGACCTTCGACGGCAACTGCCGTGAGGCCTTTGAATTCTACCGGTCCGCCTTCGGCGGAGAGTTCTCCATCCTCAGCACCTACGGCAATGCGCCGCCAGACCAGCACATACCGGAGGCCGAGCGGAAGCGTATCATGCACGTCTCGCTGCCGGTGGGGACTGGCACGCTGATGGGGAGCGACTGCTGTTCGGCGATGGGCCCGCCGCCGGTGGTGGGCAACAACTTTACCATCGCCATCGCAGGCGAGAGCCGGGAGCAGTGCGATGTGCTTTTCGCGAAGCTCTCCGATGGAGGCACGGTGATCACGCCGTTGGGAGAGATGTTCTGGGGCGCCTATTACGGGATGTGGACAGATCGGTTTGGGATCAACTGGCTGATCAACTACACCCTGCCAGAGACGTGAGGCCGGCGAGGCAGGACCTCAGCTCCGCGGCGACGATGAACGGTCGCTCAGCGTCGCTTCCAGACGCGCAATGTCGCGCCGGATGTTCTGCATTTCGTCAAACATGCGGGCCCGTTCGTCCTGTGCACTTGACTCCGCCGCCCGCAGATCTTCCTCGTGCTGCGACTGCATGGCGTTGACGACTACCGCGATAAACAGGTTCAGCACGGTGAAGCTGGTGAGCAGGATGAAGGCCACGGAAAAGACCCAGGACAGGGGATAGACGTCCATGACCGGGCGGACGATGCCCATGGACCAGCTTTCCAGTGTCATGATCTGGAACAGGCTGTAGGCCGACTTGCCCAGCGTGCCGAACCACTCCGGGAAGGCATCCGCATAGAGCTTGGTTGCGATCACCGAGCAGATATAGAAGACCAGCCCCAATAGCGCGATGATCGAAGTCATGCCGGGGATCGCCTGAAACAGCCCGTGGACGACCTTTCGCATGCTTGAGACGCCCGACACCAGGCGCAGCGCACGCAAAACCCTGAGCGCCCGCAAGACGGCCAGGCCGCCCTCCGATGGAAGCAGCGCAATCGCCACGATCGTGAAATCGAACAGGTTCCAGCCGTCGCGGAAGAACCGCCAGCGATAGGCGTACATCTTCAAGCCAATTTCGACGACGAAGATCGCCAGCGCCAGCCGATCTGCCGCCACCAGCAGGGGGCCTGCCGCCGCCATGGCGGTATCGGACGTCTCCAGGCCCAGTGTTGCGGCATTGAGGCAGATGACGGCCAGGATGGCGTACTGAAAGGCCTTGCTTTCAACCAGCCGAAAGACGCGACGACGCAGGGCGTTCGCCGTCGCCGGCGTCGGATCGTCCAGTTCGATGTCAACCATCACGGGTCTTCCCAGTGTCGTCGGGCCGCATCTGACAGCGGCACATTGTTCGGGCAGTTAGATAGGGCGACCGCCTCATGATCTCCAGGGGTGGCGGCAGGATTCCGCCAGGGCAATTGGCCCGGACGGGCACCTTGCACGACCCCGCCGTCGCCCGTGGCGGTTGCTTGCGGCGCCGCCGTCGCGCGGTTGCGCCCCTGTTCCTTGGAGACGTAGAGCGCGGCGTCTGCTCTGTTGACGACGGTATCGTCCGTCTCGTCGTCGGGCTGCCAGGCAGCAACGCCAAGGCTGGCCGTGAAGTCCAGTTTCCCATGATCGGTCTTCAGCCGGATCTGCGAGACCACCGTTCTCAGTCGCTCGGCCATCTTGACCGCCTCGGCCATCGACGTTTCGGGTAGAAGCACGCCGAATTCCTCGCCGCCCAGGCGACCCAGCACGTCGTTGGCGCGCAGGTGCGCGGACGCGGTAATGGCGACGGCTTTGATCGCATCGTCGCCGACGCCGTGGCCATAGGTGTCGTTGATGCTTTTGAAGTGATCGATGTCCAGCATCAGGACCGACAAGTGGCGGCCGTGCCGCCGGGTGCGTTCGATTTCGTCGTTTGCCTGTTCGGCGAAGTGGCGCCGATCGAAGGCACCGGTCAGGGGTCGGTGCGGGCCATTTCGATCAGGCGCCGCTGCATGATGAGGATGCGCGTTCCGGTGCGCAGCCGCACCCTCAGCTCTTCAGGGTCGTAGGGCTTGCGTAGGAAGTCGTCCGCGCCACTGTCCAGCGCCTCGATCTGCCGCCCACGCTCCGTGCCTGCGGTCACCACCAGGCAATGGGTCGGTTGGGTGTCGGCGCCGGCCTTGATGTGCCAGCAAAACTCGAAACCGCTCAGATCGGGGCGTTCCAGTCCGGTGATCAGGACGTCAATGCCGCCTTCCTGAACCCGGCGCAGGGCCTATTTACCACTATAGGTTGTTCTGACGCTGTAGCCATGCTCCTCCAGAATGCCTGTTGGGATCCGGCGTTGCATGCTGCTTCTTTCAACAATCAGAACATCCATCGGCCCAAACCGATTGGGGACGCGCCGGCCAGGTAGATGCCCGGCCTCTCAGGCAAGCCGCCTGTGTTAGGGTTCAGGCGCTAAGAAAGCCTGAGAATCTAGGCAGTTGAGGCAGTATCTCCCGCGATCGATCAGACGATCCCGCCGCCGCCGCCCCGCGCGGCGGGCCTGGCCTCGGCGACCTGGGCCCGGTAGCCGCTGGCGCGGTAGGTGGCGATCGGGTCGATGGCACCGCCGCTGCGCAGCCGCACTTCGGCCAGCAGTGGGGTCACGTCGGTCCGGAACGCCGCCTTCAGGGTTTCCGAGGCCATGATGGCGTCGTTCTCGACCTGGAAGGCCTCCAAGGCAGTCCGGTCGACGATGGCGGCCTGGGCAAGCGCCCGCTGCACCTCCACCGCGCTGCGCATCAGGCTTTCGATGGGATCGGTCACGTTGTGGGATTGGTCCAGCATGTAGGCGGGTTTGTCGTAGCCGGGCGCTCCCCGGTCCTCGGCGTCCACCAGTTCGTTGTAGACCAGGAACAGTTGGAACGGATCGATCGAGCCGGAATCGAGGTCGTCGTCGCCGTATTTGGAATCGTTGAAGTGGACCCCCCCAGCTTCTCGAACTGGATCAGGCGCGCCACGATCATTTCGATGTTCACGTTTGGCGCGTGATGGCCGAGGTCGACCAGGCAATAGGCCTTCTCGCCAAGCTCCTTCGCGGCCAGATAGCTGGTGCCCCAGTCCTGGATGACCGTGGAATAGAAGGCGGGCTCGTACATTTTGTGTTCGCTGAACAGCCGCCAGTCGTCGGGCAGGGCGGCATAGATCGCTTTTATGGAGTCCAGATACCGTTCGAACGCCCGGGTAAAGTGAGACTGACCGGGGAAGTTCGATCCGTCGGCCATCCATACCGTCAGCGCCTTGGATCCCAATGCCTGGCCGATCTCGATACATTCCAGGTTGTGATCGACCGCCTGCTGCCGGGTCTCAGCATCGGTGTGGGTGAGGCTGCCATACTTGTAGGAACGGGCCTGGCCCGGATGGTCCTGCAAGGTGTTGGAATTCATGGCATCGAACCCCAGTCCCCGCTCGACCGCATAGCCGCGCAGTTCCGCGGGATCGTCTGGCCTGTCCCAGGGAATGTGCAGCGAGACCTCGGGTGTCGCCCGGGTGAGCGTGTTGATGGCGGCACAATCATCCAGCTTGTCGAAGATATGCCGGGGTTCGCCCGTTCCCGGAAAGCGGGCGAACCGGGTGCCGCCGGTGCCTACGCCCCAGGACGGGACGGCGACCTTGAAGGCGGCGAGGCGGGCGACCAGCCCGTCCACATCCGTGCCGCGTCCGGCCAACTGCGTCGCCAGCGCGTCATAGGCCGCCCGATGCCCTGCCAGCCGGGTCTCGTTCTCCTGTTCGATCAGATTGGTGTCGATGGAAACCATGGTTCCTTTCCTCCCCTGGTCAGCGCGGGAAGGCCTGGGCATTGCCGGCATCGACGTTGACGATGTTGCCGGTGGACTTGGCCGACAGGTCCGATGCCAGGAGATATGCCGCCTCGGCGACGTCTTCGGGAAAGACGCTGCGTTTCAGCATCGACCGTTGCTGGTAGTGCTCCTCCAGGTCGTCGGGCTCCAGGCTATAGGCCGCGGCCCGCTGCGCGCGCCATTCGCTGGACCAGATCTTCGAACCGCGCAGTACCGCGTCCGGGTTCACCACGTTGACTCGGATGCCGTCCTCCGCCCCTTCCAGTGCCAGACAGCGGGCGAGGTGGATCTCCGACGCCTTGGCCGTGCAATAGGCCGCTGCATTCGGCGAAGCGGCCAGGCCGTTCTTCGACGCGATGAAGACGATCGCGCCGCCCAGCCGCTGGCGCTGCATCAGCCGGAAGGCCTCGCGGCTGACCAGGAAGTAGCCCTTCGACAAGATGTCCATATTGCGGTCCCACAGCGCAAGTTCGGTCTCGGCGATCGGCGCTGCGGCAGAGATGCCGGCATTGGAGACCAGGATGTCGACCCCGCCATATTCGGCCGCTGACGCGACGAACGCCTCCGCAACCTGGTCTTCCTGCGTGACGTCCAACAGCACCGAGCACACCGCGTCGGCGCCGTATTTCTCCGCGAATGCCGCGCTGCTCTCTTCCAGCCCCGCCGCGTCGATGTCGGCAAGCACGACGCAGGCGCCTTCGCGCAGAATCCGCTCCGCCGTCGCCTTGCCGATGCCGCCGGCAACGCCCGTGATCAGGGCGACCCTTCCGGCCAGGCTCTTCGGTTTGGGCATGCGCTGCAGCTTGGCCTCCTCCAACAGCCAGTATTCGATGTCGAAGGCCTCCTGCTCGTCCAGCCCCTGATAGGCCGAGACCGTCGAGGCGCCGCGCATGACGTTGATTGCGTTGATATAGAACTCCGCCGAGACGCGTGCGGTGGCTTTGTCCTTGGCAAAGGTCAGCATGCCGACGCCGGGCACCAGATAGACCACGGGATTGGGGTCGCGTATGGCCGGGCTGTCGTCCCGCCTGCAGCGGTCGTAGTAGGCGGCGTAGTCGGTGCGGTACGCCTCCAGCGCGCCGTCCAGTCCCGCGAGGGTGGCGTTTGCATCCGGATTGGCGGGATCGAAGCCGACCACCAGCGGCCGGATCTTGGTGCGCAGGAAATGGTCCGGGCAGCTCGTCCCCATCGATGCCAGCCTTCCAAGCTCGGCGGACCCGACAAACTCCAGGACCGCCGGACTGTCGTCGAAATGCCCGATCTTGCGTTCGTCCGTGCCGATCCGGCCGCGGATCTCGGGCATCAGCCGCGCCGCGATGGAGCGGCGGTCGGCCTGGGGCAGGACGGCCGAAACCTCGCCGCCGAAGGCGACCGTGCCGGCCGTCTTCGTCTGCAGCCAGGCCGTCGCCTTGTTGATGACCTCGAGCGTGGTCTCGTAGCAGGCTCTGGAGGTGTCGGCCCATGTGAACAGGCCGTGCCCTTCCAGAACGGCGCCGCGGGCGTTGGGGTGTTCGGCGACCAGACGTTCCAGCCACAGGCCCAGCTCGAAACCGGGCCGTTTCCAGGGAAGCCAGCCGATCTCGTCACCGATGATCTCTTGGGTCAGCGCTTTGGAATTCTCGCAGGCGGCGATCGCGATGACGTCGTCGGGATGCATGTGGTCCACATGGGCATAGGGCACGAAGGTATGCAGCGGCGTGTCGATCGACGCCGCACGAGCGTTCAGGTTGAAGGTGCAATAGGGCAGATAGCCGACCATATCGTCTTCGTGCTGGGGCCCGCGGTAAAGGCCCTTCAGGGCCTGGAGCTTGTCCATGTACAGGGTGGCGAACCCGTCGAGCTTCATGGTGCCAAGGTCCCCGCCCGAGCCTTTGACCCAGAGAACCTGCACCTTCTCGTCGTTCAGGGGATCCGTCTCGGTGATCTTGGCCGAGGTGTTGCCGCCGCCGAAGTTCGTGATCCGTTTATCCCCGCCCAGGAGGTTGGAGCGGTAGAGCAGCAGGTCCGCCTCGTCTTTCGATTCTGCCACGGCGTCATCCCACTGGCTTTCCAGCAAGGACCCGTTTGGACCACCCTTCATCTGTCTTCTCCCATGCCTTGGTCGGCCGGCCGTTTCCCGGCGATCTCTATCTTTATCCAGACCCGGCGAAACTGCATTATCCTTTTGCGGCAGGCAGCGGACGGCGGGGGAAGGAATCGCGATGCAGGAAGAGAAGTACGCCTTCAAGATGCAACTCAATCCCGGCCAGGCCGCGGAATACCGGCGCCGGCACGACCAGATCTGGCCGGACCTGGTCGCGTGTCTGAAGCAAGCGGGCGTGCGCGACTACTCGATCCATCTGGACGAGGAGACAGACACCTTGTTTGCGGTTCTCTGGCGCAGCGCTGACCACGGCATGGACGATCTGCCGGCGCATCCGGTCGTCAAGCGCTGGTGGGCCCACATGGCCGACATCATGGCCACCCATTCTGACAACAGCCCCGTAGTGACGCCCTTGACGACAGTATTTCATATGGACTGATCGGTCTGAACAATGGCGGCACCCCGACAAATCGCGGTTCTGGATGTTGGCAAGACGAACGTCAAGGTCGCGGTCGTGGATCGGCCCGGCCGGCGCGAGATCGCGGTGGAGACGACACCCAACATCGTGCGTCGCGACGGGCCGTATCCCCACTATGACGTCGCACACCTTTGGGCATTCTTTGAGGATGCCATAACCCGCTTGGCGCGCGTTCACGCGATAGACGGGATCTCGATCACAGCCCACGGGGCCAGCATCGTGCTTCTGGGCGACGACGAATTGGCGCTGCCGGTGCTTGATTACGAATACGACGGCCCGGACGCGCTGACGTCGGAATACAACGCCCTGCGGCCGGACTTCGCCGAGACGCAGTCGCCCCGCCTGCCAGGCGGCCTCACGGTCGGTGCCCAGATCCACTGGTTGGAGCACAGCTTCCCGGACGGGTTCGCGCGGACGCGCTTCATCCTGACGTACCCGCAGTACTGGGCCTGGCGGCTCACCGGAATTGCGACCAACGAGGTGACCTCGCTGGGCTGCCATACCGATCTGTGGCAGCCGGCCGCGCGAACATGGTCTTCGCTGGTCGAGAAGACCGGTTGGGGCCGCCTTATGGCACCGGTGCACGACGCGACCGTTCCGCTGGGGCCGCTCAAGCAGGCGCTGGCGCGGCGCTGGGGGCTTGCGGACGACATGCCCGTCGCCTGCGGCATTCACGATTCCAACGCCTCGCTCCTGCCGCATCTCCTCGACCACACACCGCCTTTCACGGCGGTCTCGACCGGAACGTGGGCGATCTCTTTCGCCGTCGGGGCGACAGCGCAGCGGCTGGATCCTGACCGCGATACCCTGGCCAATGTGAACGTGTTCGGCGATCCTGTCCCATCGGCCCGGTTTATGGGCGGGCGGGAGTTCGAACTGATGACGGAGGATGCACCGGTGCCGATCGATGCGTCAGCGATCGACCGGGTGCTGGAGCAGGGGATCATGGTCCTTCCCGCCGTGGTGCCGGAGTCCGGCCCGTTCCAGGGCAGGACGGCGCGCTGGAGCCACGATCCGTCAACGCTTTCACCCGCATTGCGGACCGCCGCTGCCGGCCTCTACCTGGCCTGCATGACGCAGACCTGCTTCGGCCTGATCGGCGCGCGCGGTCCGGTGATCGTCGAAGGGCCGTTCGCCGGGAACGGCCTTTACTGCAACGCCTTGGCCTCGTTGACCGGGCAGGGCGTGCGGGCTTCGACGGACAGTGCCACCGGCACCAGCGTCGGGGCTGCGCTGTTGTTCGAGGCAGCGGCCGCGACGGCCGACAAGAGCCCGCCGCTGCCATCCGCGGACGGGCTCGAAGAAGGGCGGGCAGAGGCGGTGGCGCTCTATGCGGCGCGCTGGCGGGAAGCGGTAGAAGAAGCCTGAGGCGCGTCAGGCTCCGAAGATCGCGTCATTCTGCTCGTCGATGATCTGCTGAGCCTTGGTCACCGAAAACGCGATCGCGTCATACCGACTGCCATGGGTGTCGGCACGGATGAACTGGTGTTCCTTCGTCTCGCCGTCGATTTCCTTGGTGATCGTCCCGGCGGTCAGCCACTGGCCGCCCTGTTTGCGCGGGGCCGGGATGATCTTGTAGCCGTTGTAGTCGACGGCATCGGCGGGCGCTGCGCCGGCCGCATCGCTGCCACCCGTGAGGCCGCCGAACAGTTTGCCGAATATCGAAGCCATTGGTGCCTCCTTTGCCCTTGGCCGCCAGCGTACGCCAGCGCCGCGCAGTCGAACAAGTCTTGCGGGTGTTGTGCTGATCATGCCCGCGGGTCAGGATGGGAAGAAACCTCGGCTCAAATGGGGGGCTGACATGAATGCACCGCCCGGTCTCCAGGCATTCGACCTGACCGGCAAGGTGGCGCTGGTGACAGGCGCCAATACCGGCCTGGGCCAGGGGATGGCGCTTGCCCTGGCGGATGCGGGTGCGGACATTGCCGCGGCGGGCCGCTCGGCGATGGACGAGACGGTCGCCGCCGTCCGGTCCCGTGGGCGCCGGGGCACGCCGGTCGAGGTCGACCTGCTGGACGAGGACGCCCCCGAGCGGGCGGTTTCGACGGCGGTTGAGGCACTGGGGCGGCTGGACATCCTGATCAACAATGTCGGCATCATTCGACGCACCGAGGCCCTGGATTTTTCGGTGGCCGACTGGGACGAGGTGGTGCAGGTGGATCTCCGTGCCGCGTTCTTCCTGGCCCAAGCGGCCGCCCGCCGCTTCGTCGCCCAGGGTGGCGGCGGCAAGATCGTCAACATCGCTTCGGTGCTTTCATTTCAGGGCGGGATCAGGGTTGCCTCCTACACGGCCGCCAAATCGGGCCTGGTCGGCCTGACCCGGGCGTTGGCCAATGAATGGGCCGGGCAGGGGATCAACGTGAATGCGATCGCACCAGGCTACTGCGTGACCAACAACACCGCCGCGCTGCGCGCGGATGCGGGGCGGGCCCGAGAGATCCTGGACCGGATTCCTGCCGGGCGCTGGGGCGAGCCGGACGACCTCGGCGGGGCGGTCGTATTCCTTTGCTCCCGGGCATCGGACTATGTCCACGGCGCCGCTTTGGCCGTCGATGGAGGCTGGTTGGCACGGTGAACCGGAACCCCGTGTTACCGCAGGCCAGGGCGGTAGCCGGATAGGTTGACATCTGCTGTGTCGCCGGTGCTGCAGGGCCCCGTCAACCCTCTGAAAGTTAAGGAAAAACTCTTCGGAAAGAGCATTAACGCTCTGAAAACGAAGGTCTTTCACAATGGGCAACCTGCCCTAGAAGGCCGCGGATGGTCGCCGGCCCGGGCTGGTGGAGAGAGCCGGATGCGAGGCCTCAGACCAACATTGGGTGGAATTGCCCTGTCTGCCGCTCTGACGGCGGCACCCGCGGCGGCCATCGAGGCCGAAGGGGTGGATCTGTTGTGCCGCAGTTCCCAATGCGAACTGGTCTGCTATATGGGCGGCCTGCGAAACCAGGATGTGGTTCTGAGGCGGGATCTGGTGCTTTCGGCGCGGATTCACATGGTGTCCGACACATCTTCGATTCTTGAATACCAGACGGCCGCCGACTCGCGCTGGCGGCCGGGGTCGATTCTGCTGTCGGGCGGGTCCGTCTGCACCCTGGACGGGATGACACCACCCAGCGAGCGTTCCGCACTCCGCTAGACAATCCGGTCCTTACCGCCCTGCGGCCGCTCTCTGCGACGCGCAAGCCTCCGGCAAGACCAGTTTGGGGAAACCCTGCTCCAGGGCTTTTGCCCTGTCGATAGTGGTTTCCAGCATAGGTTTACCAATATTAACCTTTCTCCCTCTTTGCAAATACAAGCGGTTGGCTAGACTGTCACCGAGTAGAAAACTGGGCGGCAGAGTATGTCTGGGGGAGGTTACCGCGCGAACATACCTCTCTCCGCCGTGGCGGAGGAGGCGTTCGGACCAAGCGACGTGATGTCGACGTTCCTTTTCGACGCCGTCGATACCGTCAGTGACCTGGGCGTCGAGCTCTACCTTCACTCTGATTTCAATCGGCTTTTCGAGGTGAACCGGCAAAACCGGGATCACTGGTTCCCGATCATGCCGATGTTCGACCCCAACTGCTCGGATCTTACCGGGCTTCAATCCGGTTTTTGGATCGAGGGGCGGACCTCAGGCGGCCGGATCGTCGTGGCGCAGTGTGCGCGTCACTACCACCTTCCGGACAGCAGCGTCGCCGACGAAATGACGTCGATGCGGTTCTTCTATTCCGACCCAGCCGCCTTCGCCGCGCCTGAAGAAAACTGCCGTTGTACGGCACCGTCGGCCCGCATGCTGGCCAATCACGTCTGCTACAGCGGCGGCACCTGGTTCCACCCGGACTATCGCGGCCGCGATCTGGCCTCGCTGTTGCCGCGCATCAGCCGCACCCTGGCCCTTGGCCTATGGCAGACAGACTATACCCTCAGCCTTGTAGAGCGGGTGCTGATCGAAAAGGGAATTGTCGGTCGGTACGGGTACAAGAACGTCGAGCCTGGTGTCGACTGGACCGGATCGCCTATTCACGGAGATCTGTATCTCCATCTGATCTGGATGGACCGTCCGACCCTGTTGCAGGATTTGGCGGCGAGGACGGAGTCAACGGAAGGAGTCCGGGGCGCACGATCGAAACGGCAACCAGAGCCGGCGCTCCATTGATGAAACGGGACGGCAGCAGCAACCGCTCGTACTGAACCCTGCCGGAGAGGCCGGGTTCGTCGATCCGGATGATGGAATCAATGTAGTCGCGCCGCGGGTCGCCTTCAAACGCCGTATCATACTGACGCGCGATCCAGCGGGTATAGGAGTCGTCCGGCTGGCCATGATCGTGGCGGGTTCCGATCGCTCGCACCGGCCAGTCGTGCCCGAAGCGCTTTGCACGGCCCCACCCGACGAACCGGAAGACCAGCCCGTGCTGGCTGTCGTCGTAGTCCAGAATGATCGCCCTTTGGAGGATGCCTGCGGTGTCCAGTTCGTTCAGGAAGTCAGGTGTGATGTTGCCGCGGGCGCGGCTCCAGGCCTCACAGGTCAAGTCGAGCGACGTGGGCTTCACGATTCCTGATTCGTGAAACGAAGCCCGCTGCAGCCGGTAAGGAGACGCGGCGAAGCCGTTGAGCCCGCCCAGCGTCGTAGCCGTTTCCTGAATGCGTGCGAAGGCGGCATTGTGGTCCTGGTAGGTTTCCTCCATTTCCCATTCGCCCGCCCTGAAACGGATCGTCAGCGTGCCCGAGAAACGAAGACTTTTCACGTGGGCGATGGCGGCCCTGAGAGCCTCGGGGGTTACGGCTTTGGCGTCCCACTCGATCCGGCAGTTGCGACCGTCGAGGTGAACAGAAACGACCGATCTGTCATAAGGATCACCCAGCGCAAGCAGGTGAGGCGTGCCTGCTGCCGAGAAACACAGGTTATGACTGGGCAGATCGAGGCCGAGAGGCATTCTATACAGCCCCACTTACGATCCCACCACGGTGTCGAAGTGTAAAACGAGACACCTCGACCCAATTGTTATTGTCTTCGAAAGGAAAAAATATAACTAGAAACGGTACCAATAATTTTCCCTCTCCGCATAATGCCTCTATATCTGGACATTTCTATGAATATATCCTTAAGGTCGAAGTTCTCGCAGCGTTGTTTGTTAGCGAGTTGCTAAAATTGGTGAACGATCAGTAAATATGTACTGCTCGGTTTGGAGGGCAGACATACGGGCCGGTCTATGCTTTTCGGTCTGCGTTCGGGTGCGATCCTTAATGCTGGGCAAGACAACGACTCCGGCCGCCGCCATGGGCGTGTCTTCTCATTTGCGATGAAGCTGACTCTGGTGCGGGCTGAGCTCGCCGTCGGCGGTGGTTCCGGTGCTCGGTCGGCTGGTCACCGCGCGGTGGCGGTCATTCCGCCCTATGGTCGTTGCTGTGGTCGGTGGTGGTGTTCACCACGCTGTGTAGGGAATGTGACCGCACTGTTGCCTAATGTCTTAATGGGATGCGCGGCACAGAAAGGGCAGGGCGTTGATGTGGACGTGGGTGAGCAGCCTGGTGAGTGATCGGGCATTGCGCGGGCTGCCGGCCCGTGTGCGTGATCAGGTGACCGAGCAGCAGCATTCGAGCGAGGTCCTGATCGGCTGGATTCAGCTTGTGATCGTTCTGCTGTTCGGTTTTCTCTACGCCATCTCGCCGAAAACCTTCAACGCCTCCGATGTGCCCTTCCAGCCGGTTCCATGGGCCCTAGGAGCCTATCTGTGCCTGACCGTGATCAGGTTGGTTTGGGCGCGGTTCTGGCGGTTTCCCTGGTGGTCGCTGGCGCTCTCGATCTTCTTCGACATGGCCCTGCTGATGGTGGTGATTTGGAGTTTCCACATGCAGTACGACCAGCCGGCGTCGTTTTATCTGAAGACGCCGACGCTGCTTTATGTCTTCATCTTCATCGCCTTGCGGGTTTTGCGGTTCGAAGCCGTCTATGTGCTGGTGGCGGGTGCGATGGCGGTTTTCGGGTGGATGGCGCTGGTCTTGTATGCGGTGACGATCGAGCCGGACGATCCTATGATCACCCGGAACTACGTGGATTACTTGACGTCCAACGCGGTGCTTCTGGGGGCGGAGTTCGACAAGATCGTGTCCATCCTGGTCGTGTCGGCCATCCTGTGCGTCGCCCTTGTTCGGGCGCGCCAGCTACTGGTCAGCGCGGTGGCCGAGCAGACCGCCCACAGCGACTTGTCGCGCTTTTTCGCGCCGGAGGTGCGGGCCCGGATCACCGGTTCGGAAGTCCAAATGAAGGCCGGCCAGGGTGAGGCGCGCGAGGCGGCAGTTCTGTTTGTGGATATTCGCGGTTTCACCAAGATGAGCGCGGCGGTCGGCCCGACCGAGTTGGTCGGCATCCTGTCGGCGTATCAGGCGCGGGTGGTGCCAGCGATCCAGGGCCACGGCGGCAGCATCGACAAGTTTCTGGGCGACGGCATCATGGCGACGTTCGGCGCCGTTCAGCCAACGCCGACATATGCCGCCGACGCCCTGCGCGCGGCTGATGCGATTGTCGATGCGGTCGCCGCTTGGAACGAGGAGCGTCGCGCGGCGGGAGACCAGGAGATCCGGGTCGGTGTCGCGGTGACATCCGGACGCCTCGTCGTCGGCGCGGTCGGCGACGAGACCCGCCTGGAGTATACGGTGATCGGGGCAGCCGTTAACCTTTCGGCCAAGCTGGAGAAGCACAACAGCGTGCTGGGCAGCCGGGCCCTGACCACGGTGGAAACCTTGAGTCTGGCCGCGCAGCAAGGATACGAGCCGCCCCGGCATCCTGGCGAAAGGCACGACGAGCACCTCGTGGGCGTCGATCATCCGGTTAAGGTCGTGGTTCTGGCCGCCTAAGGGGAGGCAAAGGACTAGCCGGAACGGTGTATGGTTTTTCCCGCAATCTTGGCCGAAAATGGGGAAGTTCGCTCAGGATTCCGACGGGGCCAATGTTCTACATACCGGAAGACGACTTCAGTCAGTTTGACGATCTTGAGGATCGGTTGTTCGTGGTGGCCGACGCGTGCCAGCCCGACATGCCGATCGTCTATGCCAGCCCCGAGTTCTTTGCCCTGACCGGCTATCCGCAGACCGAAGTCCTCGGCCACAATTGCCGCTTTCTCCAGGGGCCTGAGACATCACCGGAAACCCGCGATGCGCTGCGGCAGGCCATCCGTCAGGGCCGCATGATCACGGCCGACATTCTGAATTACCGGAGGGACGGCTCCAGCTTCTGGAACCGCCTGCGGATGAAGCCGCTCCTCAATGATGACGGCGACTTGATGTACGTTTTCGGGATTCAGAACGTGATCGCCGCAGAAGAAGTCCGCTCCGAACCAATCTTCGACAACATCGTCGACTGACCGACGCCGTCCGGCCGGCTGCCCGGGGAACGTTCGCTGTCGGTCGTGCAGATCCTGACACCGAAGGTGCACTTGGGCGGCGGGTTGCGATCGTGCTACCGTTCCAGACTGGAAGCGCCCGACGATACGGGCGCGACGATAACAAGGGGAGGAACGATGAAGCCCGGAGTCCTGTCCGTGATTGGCGCCGTTGCCGGATTGATCGGTGTCGCGTTTGCCGGTGCGGCGAAGGCCGACACGACGGTGCTGAAGCTCAGCCATTTCCTGCCGCCGGTGCATCAGCACCACGCCGAGATCCTGGTGCCGTGGGCGGAAGAACTGGAAGCGAAGTCCGACGGCCGGCTCAAGATCGAGATATTCCCGGCGCAACAGATGGGCAAGGTCCCCGAACAGTACAACCTGGCGCGGCGCGGCGATGCGGATATCGCCTTTGTCCTGCACGGGATTCCGGGCGGTCGATTCAAACTGGTGGAACTGAGCCATCTGCCGTTCCTGTTCACCAGTGCCGAACAGGCGACGTCCGTGCTGATGGACATGGTTCCCGACTATCTTGCCGCGGAACACAAGGGCGTCAAGATCCTCTATCTGTTCGCCCATGCGCCCGGCAAGATCCACACCTCCGAGAAACCGGTCCGCTCGGTCTCTGACGTGGATGGGCTGAGAATCCGCCACCCGTCATCTGTCATCGGGACCACCCTGCAAGGCTGGGGGGCGAGTCCCAAAGGGCTGCCGCCAGGACAGATCGCGGAGAGCCTGGACAAGGGCGTCATCGATGGCCTGGTCATGCCCTATGACGGCGTCTGGGGCTTCCGGCTGGGCAAGCATCTCCGCTACACCACCGAGGTCGATTTCTACGTCACCACCTTTGCACTGGTCATGAATCCCGACAGTTACCAAAGACTGCCGGCGGACCTGCAGCAACTGATCGACAGGACAACGGGCAAGCAGGCCGCGATTGCGGTTGCGCGGGCGTGGGATGCGGTCGAAAAGCCGGGCAAGGCCTACATGGTCGAGAACGGCGTTGAGATCATATCCTTGGACGACGCCGCGCGCGCCGCTTTTCAGGAGAAGGTCAGGGCAACGACGGACGAGCAGATCGCCGCCACCGAAGCAGATGGGTTGCCGGCACGCGCCTTCTACGATCGCATGCGGGAGCTGGCCGCCGCCTATGGCCGATAAGCGCCCGGCCCTGTTTTGGGTCGAGGCAAGCCTTGCGTTTTCGGCACGCCTCATGACGCGGGCCGCGGCGCTGGCTCTCGTGTTCATGATGCTGGTCACGTTGGCCGACATTGTCCTTCGCCAGTCCGTCAACCTGCCCGTGTTCGGCAATGTGGAGCTGGTCCAGCTGGCCCTCGTCGTGGTGGTCTATCTGGCGTTGCCGGAGACGTTCCTGCGCGGGGATCACGTGACGGTCGATGTCATCGACCTCGCCATTGCGCCCTGGGGGCGTGCCCTGTTGCGGACGGCTGCGGCGGCCTTGACCCTGGTCTTTCTCCTGGCCATGGCATGGCGAATGGTGTTTCCGGCGCTGGACACGCTGGAGTTCGGCGATTCCACCATGGATCTGGGCTTGCCGTTGATCTGGTATTGGGTGCCGATGATCCTGGGCGTCGCCTTCGGCGCAGCCGGGATGTGCTTGGTTCTGGTGCGCGAGACGCTGCGCATCTTTACCGGCGGCGCGCCACCGGGCGCGGCGTTTCATGACGCCTGAATTCGTCGGGCCGATCAGCATCGTGGCCCTGATGGTCATGGTGCTGGTCCGGATCCCGGTTGCGGTTGCGCTGGGCGTGGTCGGCGTCTGCGGCTATGCGGCGGTCGATGGCTGGCCGCGGGCTCTGAACCGCCTGGGCAATACGCCGTTCGACATTGCGTCCGGCTACGCCCTGTCCGTGGTGCCGCTGTTCCTGTTGATGGGCGCAGTCGCGGCGCGATCGGGCATGAGTTACGACCTGTTTCGGGCGGCAAATGCCCTGTTCTCGGGCAGACGCGGAACACTGGCCATGGCCTCGATCGGCGCCTGCGCCGGCTTTGGTGCGATCTGCGGTTCGTCCCTGGCGACCGCGGCGGCCATGTCGCGGATCGCGATACCGGAAATGCTCCGGTTCGGTTATGACGAGCGGCTCGCGACCGGTGCGGTCGCATCGGGCGGGACCCTGGGCATTTTGATTCCACCCAGCGTGATCCTGGTGATCTACGCCATCATCGCCCAGCAGTCGGTCGCGGAACTCTTTGCCGCCGGCCTTGTTCCGGGACTGCTGCTGGCTTTCTTTCACGTTGTCGTCGTCTGGGTGATCTGTCGTGTGCGCCCTGCGGCGGCGCCGGTGGGTCCGGCCATTCCGCTAGGCGAGTGGCTGCGCGATATCCGCGGGATATGGCAGATGCTGGTCCTGTTCCTGCTGTCGGTCGGCGGCATCTATGTGGGGCTGTTCAGCCCAACCGAGGCCGCGACCGTGGGGGCGGGGGGCGCGATCGTGTTGGGGTTTGCGACCCGTCGCATCGGCTTGCGGGAAACCGTCGATGCCGCCTTCGAAACCGTGCGCACCACCGCCATGCTCTTTTTCATCATCATTGCCGCGGCGATGTATGCCTACTTCCTGGTCCAGACGAGACTGCCGCAAGGTCTTGTCGACTGGGTTGCTGGCCTCGGCCTGCCGCCGGTCGCCGTGCTGGCCGTGCTGGTCGCTTTCTATATCGTCCTGGGCTGTGATCCGCGCGCAGCAGCCGAACATGCCCATTCCTGTCCTCTACCGGGGCATCCTGCCGTTTCTGACCGCGGATGCGGCGCTGATCCTATTGCTGTTCCTCTTGCCCGGCGTCGCGTTGTGGCTGCCCGGTGTTCTGTTTCGTTGATGCGCCGCGCGTCCCGACGTGGCGGTCCAGCGTCCTTCGGATCGCCGCGGCCAGTTGCTACGCTCGAAAGGGCTTTTCCAGGAAATCGTCGATGCCCGCCTCGCGGGCCCGGGAGCGCAGCGCAGGGTCGATCCGCCCGGTGGTCAGGATCGCCGGCAGGTCCGGACGATCGGCGCGGATCTCCGCAATCAGGTCAATTCCGGTCAAACCGGACATGTTGTGGTCCGTGACGACGATGTCGCAATCCGGCTCCGTCGCTTGAATGGCGGCCAGGGCCGTTTCGCTTCCGGCGTGGACATCGACCGAGTAGCCCATCGACCGCAATGCCGCCGCCAACGCCTCCAGCGCGTCTTCGTTGTCGTCGACCAGCAGGACACGACCGTGTCCGGCCGGCGGTGCGGTGCTCTCGTCTGCCAGCGCTTCCGGTTCCGCTGAATCGGCGCAAAGCGGCAGGAAGATGTCGAACCGCGTGCCCACGCCCGATGTCGTTCCCACGTGCATTGCACCGCCGGCCGCGTGAACAATTCCCTGGGTGGCCGACAGACCCAGCCCTGACCCTTGGCCGTCCGTGCGGGTGGTGAAGAAGGGATCGAAGATCCGTGCCAACACGTCCCGTGCCATGCCACTTCCACCATCCGCGACCCAGAAGTTCGCATAGCGGCCGTCGCCCAGGCCACCCAACCAAAGGTCATGGCGGGGCGGGGTCTCGTCGTCTGGCGCCACGGTGAATGCGCCGTCCGCGGCGGCCTGACCTTCGACCGCGCGTACCCCGCATTCAACCCGGGCGCCGCTGTCTCCCACCGCGTGCCCGGCGTTGACAAGCACGTTCAGCAGGAGTTGGTGGCATTGCGACGGGTTGATCATGATCGGCCCGACGCTGTCGTCGATCTTCGTGTCGATCGTTATCGGCTCCTGAAGGCCCGTTTCCGCCAGCGCGACCGTTTCGCGTAACATCTGAGATGGACGGACCGGTTCGGACTCCACGCTGGCATCGGGTCTGGCGAAAGACAGGATTTGCTGCACCACGGACTTTGCCCGCAGGCCCGCTTTGACGACGCGTTCGAGCCGGTCTTCGACGGGCTTGCCCCTTTGCGACGCGAACTGCGCCAATTCAGCTTGACCGATGATGGCCGCGATCACGTTGTTGAAGTCGTGCGCGATGCCACCTGCCAGAGTGCCCAGTGCCTCCATCTTCTGAGCCTGGACGAACCGGTCGCGCAGGCCCTCGCGGTCGCGTTCGGCCTGTTGGCGCGTATGCTTCTCACGTGCGAGTTAGCGTTGCAGGTCACCAAGCGCATTGATGACCACGCCCATATCGCCGCCCACATTGCGGTCGAAATCCTGGTCGTACCGGCCGGCACCCAATCGGCGGCACATGTCGACAACCCTGCGGATGGGCCGCGTGATGTTTCGCCCGACAATTGCCAGCAATAGCGCGATCAAGGCCAGGACCAGGGCCGCAATCTCTGCATTCCGGACGGCCTCCAGGTCCGAGACCCTTTCGGACAGGTGCCGCCGCAGCGCAGCGGTCGCGGCATCATGAATGATAAGGGCCTTGTCCAGTGTCTGTTCGCTAAGTTCGACGAAATCCTTCTCCGTCGGATGCGTATCCCTGATATCCGCCAGGGCGGAAACGGTTGCCGCGAGGCGTCTCAGCGCGTCATCCAGCTCTCCCGTTGATCCTGCAAGCGCGGTGGATCGCAGGGTCTCGCGCAACCGGGTATCGGCGAGGTCCAGGGAAAAGAGCCGGCGCGAGATTGTCATGCCCGCGTTGCCGGATGCCGGGTCATCCAATCGCGCCTGGCCCGACGCCACGACCTCATCCAGCGAGCGGATGAGCGCCGGCACGCGACGAACGACCAGCTGCGCGAGGCGATAGGCCTCTGCCGACCGCGACGGCATCAGGCCGGACCGATTGGCCAGACCTTCCATGTTGGCGGCAACCGAATCCATCAGTACCGCGTGCTCGCTTGCCACGTCCATATTGGACCGTCCGCGCCAGCCGGACTTGAGGGCATCCCACCGGGGTTGCAGATCGACGGGCAGCGGCGTTTCGGAAGACGACCCGCCGGCAGCGGATCCAGCCTCCGCAACGAGCCCGTCGATTTCCGTAACCAGCGCCGCAATTTCGGGATCGACCGATGCGTCACCGCCGAGGCGGATTTGAACCAGCGCCCGATGGCGAGGCAGCGTACGTAGCAGGCCGTGGTAGGGCGCCAGTTCGCCTAGGCCGCGGATCTCGGTCCGGGCGGCCTCTATGCGGTCCATATGGCCGACGATGTCGCGACCCACCAACGCCACCAGGGGGATCGCCAAGAGACTGCCTGCAATCGCAAGCTGGTGTTTGATCTTGAGCCGTACAAGTCGGTCCCGCATACCGCCTTTCTCGTCGCGTCTCGACGCGCAACCCGTCCAAGCGCCCCGACGGACCTCCGCAACGTCCGCGCGCGCCGCCGCTACTTTAGTGGGATTGCCGTAGGGCACAACCGGAAACGGGCGCCCTGGGGCGCCCGTCTAGAGGGGGTCGGATCCCGGTGCGGCGGCTAGGCCTTCAGAACGCCGCGCCGGATCTGGTCCAGTTCGATCGATTCGAAGAGGGCTTTGAAATTGCCTTCGCCGAAGCCTTCGTTGCCCTTGCGTTGGATGATCTCGAAGAAGATCGGACCGATCACCGTTTCGGTGAAGATCTGCAGCAACAGCCCGCCGCCATCTGCCGGCGCGCCGTCGATCAGGATGCGGCGGCTGCGCAGGGCCTCGACATCCTCGCCGTGGCCCGGCAGGCGGGCATCAACCTGCTCGTAGTAGGTGTCCGGCGTGTCCAGCAAGGCCACATCGCTGCCGCGCAGCGTGTCGACGGTGGCGAAGATGTCGTCGGTGTGCAGGGCAATGTGCTGAATACCCTCGCCGTTGTAGGCCTGGAGATACTCCTCGATCTGGCTCTTGTCGTCGGAGCTTTCGTTGATCGGGATGCGGATCTTGCCGCACGGCGACGTCATCGCGCGCGACCGCAGCCCGGTGAGCTTGCCTTCGATGTCGAAGAACCGGACCTCTTTGAAACTGAAGAGCTTCTCGTAGAATGCCCCCCAGACGTCCATCCGGCCCTGATTCACGTTGTGGGTCAGGTGATCCACGTACTTGAAGCCGGCGCCGGCCGGGTGCCGGTCGACGCCTTTCTTGAACTCGAAGTCGACGTCGTAGATCGACTGCTCGCCGTAGCGGTCAACGAGGTAGATCAGGCTGCCGCCGATGCCCTCGATCGCCGGGATGTTCAACTCCATCGGGCCCACCGCCCCTTTGTAGGGGATGGCACCAAGAGCCAGCGCCCGCTTGTAGGCCTGTGCGGCGTCCTTGACGCGGAACGCGATCGCGCAGACGCAGGGCCCATGAATCCGCGCGAAGGACTGTGCGAAACTCGCCGGTTCTGCGTTGATGATGAAGTTCACGTCGCCTTGCCGGTACAGGGTGACGTCCTTCGAACGGTGCTTCGCCACGGCCTTAAATCCCATGGACTCGAACAAGGCGCCCAGCGCGGCCGGATCGGGGGCGGCGTATTCGACGAACTCGAACCCGTCCGTGCCCATGGGGTTGTCCCAGAGGTCCTGACCGGGCTGCTTGGCTGTCGTTGTGGCGATCTCCGTCATTTCGTGCGTTTCCTGTTGGTGCGTTCTGAAGTGGGCGCCATTATATTCCAGGAACCGCAGAATTATCGTGCGAAGAGTGTCTCGTAGAGCTATAACATTGGCACACAACAGCTGATTATAGACAATGGTTAGCAGAAAATAGCGGCCAATGGAATCCAGGCGGTACGCCCTTGACAGCATCGATTGCAGGATTCTCGCGCAGTTGCAGGCCGACGGCCGCCTCAGCAACGCCGAACTGGCCGAGCGGGTGGGACTGTCGCCGAGCCCGTGTCTCAGGCGGGTCCGCCGCCTGGAGGATGAAGGCTTTATCCAAGGCTACGCGGCGCTGCTGAACCGGGAAGTCCTCGGCCTGGACGTGATGGCTTTCGTGCAGGTGAGCCTGGAGAAGCACAGCGAAACCGCTGCCGAGCGGTTCGAGACGGCGATCAAGGCGATGGACGAAGTCACCGAGTGTTTGCCGGTGACGGGCGAGGACGACTATATCCTGCGCGTGGTCGCAACCGACCTGAAAGCCTATTCGCGCTTCTTGATGGATCACCTGATGCGGCTGCCGGGCATCACAAACGTGAAATCGGTCTTCGCCTTGGGTGAGATCAAAGCAACGACAGCGGTGCCGATCGAGCCGGGCTGACGCCCGACAGCGCAGCCGGCCGCCCGGCCGGCCGTGCTACCGCTTTTCGATCTGGATCTGCAACTGCGCCAGAAGACCGTCGATACCGTCGCGGCTGAGGATGGCGCCGAACTCGGACTTCTGGGTCGCGGCCATGGACAGGCCGGCGACGGCCACATCCAGGATCTGGGGTCTGCCCTTGATCTCGCGGACACGCCAGTCGCAGTTCACGGTTTCGTTGCTTGCCGGGTCTGTAATCAGGGTGCGGACGATCACGTCTTTCTTGCGTGAAAACGTCTGCTTCAGAACCCAGCCTACGTCCGCAAAGCCCTTGAAGCGGGAGGTGACCGTGGCGATCACCCATTCGCGGTACATCTCGTCATAGGCGACCCGCTGCGCCGGCGACATTCTCCGCAGGTACTGCCCGGCCACCACGCGGCCGATCCGCTCGATCGCGACGTTGTCCCCCAGCAGCTTGGTCATTGCCTCTTCGAGGTCATCGTCGGTCAAATCCTTGTTGAGGATTGCGATGGTCTGTTCGGCAAGGTTCTCGATAAATGCCGCTGCGGCCTGTTCCTTGTCGCTGGCCGCGCTGGCCGGCAAGACGAAGGCAACCGATGCCACCGCTGCTGCTGCAGCAAACAAGAGCTGGATATTGCTGTAGATCTTCATGGAAACGCCCTGACCGGAGCCGCCGGTGCACACTCCTACCTGGTATCGTACGGTCCTGCCTCGGAGGACGCCGGTTTATGGCAAATCTGCCACATCCGCACAATACTCTCTGGTTCGTATCACGGTAACGTGCAGCGGCAAACTGGCACCTGCTCGGCTCTCATACTGTGACCGTGGCCACCTCCCTTGGGAGAAGGTGCCGGGCAGCCCGCCTGCAGCCTGCGTTCCGTATTGTGGAATGTCGGCCGCGCTGCTTGACAGTGCCTTGAAACCGTTGTGACTCCGCCCGGCAGAATACGGTTCTCCGGCAGGAAGGTGTGGGCCGATGCGGCTTGCCGAGCGGTTTCAGTGGGGCACCCGTTGCCACGTGATGGGCATCATCAATGCCACGCCCGATTCGTTCTCTGGCGACGGTCTCGCCGCTGTGTCCGGGGATCCGGTTGCGGCTGCCCGCGCCCTGGCGCTCAGTTTTGCCGCCGACGGCGCGGACATTCTGGATGTGGGCGGTGAAAGCACCCGTCCAGGCGCCGCGGCTGTGGATGCCGAGACCGAACGCAAGCGGGTGGTTCCGGTCGTTGTCGCGATTCGGGACGCGCTTCCGGATGCGGTGATCTCCATTGACAGCTACCGGGCCGATGTCGCCGAAGCGGCGCTGGATGCGGGGGCGGACCTTGTCAACGATGTCTGGGGCCTTTCGAAGGACCCTGAGATGGCATCCATGGCGGCCCGCAGGGGCGTGCCGGTGGTCCTGATGCACAATCGTTCCGCCGGCGTCGGCACGCAAAGCGATGCAAGGTTGGGCGCCTCCTACGAGGCGCCCGCATACCGTGATTTCTTTGCCGAGATGGCCGCGTCACTGGCGGGGCTGGCGCGCCGGGCCGAAGCCGCGGGCATTGCCGCAGACCAGATCATCCTTGATCCGGGCGTGGGGTTCGGAAAGACGCTGGAACAGAACATGGCGTTGATCAACGACCTTCACCGGTTCAAGGGACTTGGCTATCCGCTGCTGGTCGGGCCGTCGCGCAAGTCCTTCATCGGGCGGGCGCTCGATCTGCCGCCCGAGGAGCGGCTGGAGGGAACGGCCGCGGCGGTGGCTTTGTCCGTGGTCCGCGGGGCCGATATCGTGCGCGTGCATGATGTCCGGCACATGACGCGCGTCGTGCGCATGACGGATGCGCTGATCAGGGCGCGGCCGGATGCCCACGACGCGCCGCCAACGGGAACGTCCTGATGGCCCGTGTCTTTCTTGCGTTGGGGACCAATCTTGGCGACCTGCCTGTGAACCTCGCCAGGGCGATCACCATGGTGGCGGAGTTCTCCACGGTGGTGCAGCGCTCGCCAATCTACGAGACGGCTCCGATGTATCTGACCGATCAGCCGCGTTTCCTGAATATGGCGCTTGAGATCGAAACCGACCTTGATCCCAGGGACCTGCTGAAACGGCTGAAGCAGGTTGAAACGGATCTTGGCCGGGAACCCGGTGTGCGCTATGGGCCGCGGTTGATCGACCTGGACATCCTGCTCTACGACGACCAGGTTTTGAACGCGCCGAACCTAAAGATCCCGCATCCGGGCATCGCCGAGCGGGCTTATGTTCTGCGCCCGCTCTGCGATATTGCGCCGCAATTGGTGCATCCTGTGTCCGGACGGACGATGGAGACGCTGCTTTCCTATCTCCCGGAAAACGCAGACGTCCAGCCGTTCGACGCTTAACGCCTGCTGCTTTGCATGGCCCCCATGCGCCGCGCGCATTTGTCCTGCGGGCGGTTCAGTCCTATGTGAGGCAGGACAGTCAACGACAAGGCGAGAGAGGGAGCGATGAGCAACCACACAGCATGGATCCAAGCGGGCACGTGGTTGAAGCAATGCCGGCTTGCAGCGGAAATCACCGAGGCCGAGTTGGCCGAGCAGGTCGGGGCGCCCGAGCCGTCCTGGATCAAGGAGATCGAAGCCGGCACCCGTTCCGTGCCGGTGTCCTTCCATACGGGATATGCGCGCGCCTTTGCGATGCCGGTCCGCGCGTTTGCCGCGCGGTGCGCTGAGTCCTACGGCCGGGACAGCACCATCGGCGTCGCCGCCTAGAACGCGTCCTCGGCCAGGCCCATGACCGAGCCATGGCCCTGGGTGATCGGAGTCATCAGGCCGCGTGACTGCGGCAGGATGTTCTCCGCATAGAAACGCGCGGTCGCGATCTTCGCAGTTTGAAAGGCTGTGTCGCCGTCGCCCGCTTCGATGCGCTCCGCGGCGGCGATCGCCTGACGTGCCATGTTGGCGCCCCCGGCAACAACGCCGAGCAGGCGTAGATAGGGAGCAGAGCCTGCCAGCGCCGCTGCATGATCGTGCGTGCCTTCTTCGAGAATCCAGTGGGTGGACACCTCCAGCGCATCGGCCGCCTTTGAAAGCTGCGCAAAGATCGCGCCCAGATCTTCATGCTGCGTCCGCGACAGGGTGGTCAGCAGCGTGTCCAGTTCCCGCAGATAGACGCCGACCGCGCGGCCCTGGTCGCGCAAGACCTTGCGGCCCACCAGGTCTGCCGCCTGGATGCCGTTGGTGCCTTCGTAGATCGGGGCGATCCGCGCGTCCCGCAGATGCTGGGCGGCACCGGTCTCTTCGATGAAACCCATCCCGCCATGCACCTGGACCCCGATCGAGGCGATCTCGACGCCCAGGTCTGTGCACCAGGCTTTCACAACCGGAATCATCAGGTCGACCCGGGCCTGCCAGTCCGCCCGCCCGGCCTGATCGGGGTCGCGCTTGGCGCGGTCGATCGCGGCGGCGGTGTCGTAGATCACACCGCGCATCGCTTCGGTCTGCGCCTTCATGGTCATCAGCATTCGCCGAACATCCGGGTGATGGATGATGGTCACTGAATCCTGCCCGTCGGCACGACCCTGCCTCCGGTCTTTCGCGTAGTCACGCGCCTGCTGGTAGGCCCGCTCGGCAATGGCAAGCCCCTGCAGTCCCACGTTCAGGCGCGCATTGTTCATCATCGTGAACATGTAGCTCAGCCCGCGATGCGGTTCGCCTACCAGGTACCCCAAGGCGCCCTCATCGTCGCCATAGGCCATGACACAGGTGGGACTGGCATTGATCCCCAGCTTGTGCTCCAGCGAAACGCATTTGACGTCGTTGCGTGGGCCCACTGTGCCGTCGTCGTTGACCAGGAATTTCGGCACGAGAAACAGCGAAATCCCCTTTACGCCCTCCGGCGCATCCGGCAGCCGGGCCAGGACCAGATGGATGATGTTCTCCGTCCAGTCATGCTCGCCATAGGTGATGTAGATCTTCTGGCCCTTGATCCGATACCGCTCGCCGTCCGGAAAGGCCTTGGCCTTGATCAGGGAGAGGTCCGACCCCGCCTGGGGTTCGGTCAGGTTCATCGTTCCGGTCCATGTGCCGTTGACCATCTTCTCCAGATAAACCGTCTTCTGCTCCTCGGACCCATGCGCCGCGAGGCACTCCACCGCGCCGATGTTGAGGAGAGGACACAGTGCCCAGGACAGATTGGCTGACTGCCACATCTCCTGGACGGCGGTGGCCACGGACCAGGGCAGGCCCTGCCCGCCGTGTTCGGGATCGAACGGGATCCCGTTCCAGCCCCCTTCAACGAACGCGTCATACGCGTCCTTGAAACCCGGCGGCGTCCGCACAACGCCGTTCTCCAGCGCTGCGCCGGTCTTGTCGCCCTCTTGGTTCAGCGGCGCGATTACTTCCGAGGACAGGTGCCCCGCCTCGTTGAGCACCGCATCCAGGAGGTCCGGCGTCACGTCCTCGTGCCCTGGCAACGCCGAGACCGCGTCGAGCAATCCCAATTCGCGCATGACGAAGGTCATATCCTTGTTGGGGGCCGTATAGGGGATCATCCGTCGCCTCCTGTCTAGCGCGCGCAGCCGGTCATAACAGCTTGCCGGGGTTCATTAGGCCCTTCGGGTCCAGCGCTGCCTTGATCTGGCGCATCATTCGCAGGTCCAGCGCCGGTTTGAAGCGGGCAAGCGCGTCGCGCTTGAGCTGCCCGATTCCATGCTCGGCGCTGATCGATCCGTCGAGGTCGCGGACCACGCCATGCACCAGTTCCACGATGGCGTCGCGTTGACCCCGGAACACCTCTGCGTCGCCGCCGAGGGGCTGACAGATGTTGTAATGGATGTTTCCGTCGCCCACATGGCCGAACGCGAACGGCCGAACGCCCGGGAATTTCTCGGCAAGGGCCGCGTGGGCGCGACGGATGAACAGTGGCACGCTGCTGATTGGTACAGACACATCTGTCTTGGCGTTTGCGCCTTCGAACTTCTGCGCCTCGACGACCGCCTCGCGGATGAACCAAAGCTCGTTTCGCTGCTGCTCCGATTGGGCGATGACCGCGTCCAGGATCAGCCCCTGCTCCATTGCATCCGCCAGCAACTGCTCTATCGCCGCCCGTTGCGCGGCATCATCTGTGTTGCCGGACAGTTCCAGCAAAACGACCCAGTCGGAGGGTGTGTTCAGCGGATGGGCCGTCTTCTCGATATGTTGGACCGCACTTTCTATCACGTTCGCCGCGATCAGCTCGAAGCTGGTCAGGGTCTCGCCGCATTGGTCTCGCGACCTCGCAAAAAGGGCGAGGGCGTCGTCGATGGTCTCCACGGCAATATAGGCCGTTGCGGTGCCGGTCGGGCGCGGAAACAGCTTCAGGACCGCCGCCGTGATGATCCCCAACGTTCCTTCGGATCCCACAAACAGGTTGCGCAGGTCATAGCCCGTATTGTCCTTGCGCAGCCGTTTAAGGCTGGTCCAGATCTCGCCGTCGGGCAGGACGACCTCGAGGCCGAGCACCAGGTCCCGCGCGTTGCCATAGCGCACCACATTGATGCCGCCGGCGTTCGTCGCCAGGTTGCCGCCGATCTGGCAGGTTCCTTCCGCGCCCAGGCTGAGGGGGAACAAGCGGTCCTCGGCGGCGGCGGCATCCTGGACGTCTTGTAGGATGCACCCGGCTTCCACGGTAATGGTGAAGTCCGCGGGGTCGATTCCCCGGATCCTGTTCATCCGGGACAGGTTCAGAAGGACGGCTGCGCCGCTGTCGTCCGGGGTCGCGCCGCCGCAGCGGCCGGTATTGCCGCCCTGGGGCACGATCGGGATGTCATGGGCGTGGCAGATCCTGACCACCTCGGCCACTTCTTCGGTGTTTGCCGGCCGGACCATCAGGGCGCAGGCGCCGTGATACGCCGCCCGGCTGTCTTCCAGCCAGGGCGCCGTTTCGGCGGGGTCGTCGGTCCAGCCTGTCGGGCCGACCACCTTTTTGATCTGGGCGAGTGGTGAGGTATCGAGCATCACGCAAAGCCGGTTCAAAATGGCGGGCCGGCCCAGTCCTTGCCGTACCATCGGCCCGGCCCTCGGTTCGCCCGCTGATATAGACCGCCGGATCGGCCAGGAAAACCCCTGGCGGCGTTGCCAGGTGCGGTTCTGCTTGGCGGCGCTAGCGCGCGGCGGCGCGGCGCAGCCGGTCGTTGATCGCTCGCCCCAAGCCATCATCCGGGATCGGCGACACGGCGATGGCGCTGTGGGCGGGATCGTCCAGCTTGTGCAGACAGGCAAACAGGTTTGCCGCGGCCTCGGTCAGGTCCCCGCTCGCGCTGAGATTGAGGGTTGCGCCGGTGACGGGGCCGAATCCAAGCAGGGCCTCGCCCGGCCGTGCGGATGCCGCGTTGAGGCGCAGCGGCAGGCGGGTGGCGTAGTGCCGCGCCAGCATGCCCGGTGCCTTCGGCCCCTCGTCGGCATCTGTCGCCGCGGCCAACCGGGCGCCCAGGACCGCCTCCAGTGCGTCGCTTGCGATGCCGCCGGGGCGCAGCAGGGTCGGCGTCCCGGTGGTACAGTCGACCACCGCGGACTCCAGCCCGACCGTGCAGGGGCCGCCGTCCAGGATCAGATCCACCCGGTCACCCAGCCCTTCGGCCACGTGGGCCGCCGTGGTCGGGCTGACCCGGCCCGACGGATTGGCGCTGGGCGCGGCCACCGGGATGCCGGCGGTCTCAAGCAGCCTGCGGGCATCCTCCCGGCCCGGCACGCGCAGCGCCAGGCTCGACAGGCCGGCCGTCGCCAACCGCGAGACCGGGCATGCCTCCCGACGCGGAAGCGCAAGGGTCAGCGGACCCGGCCAGAACCGGTCCGCCAGCCGGGCGGCGTGGACATCGAACCGGCCCAGCGTTTCGGCCCGTTCGCGCGACGGGACATGCACGATCAGGGGATTGAAACTGGGCCGTTCCTTGGCGGCGAAGATCCGGGCGACGGCGGTGTCGGAACAGGCATTCCCGCCCAGGCCGTAGACGGTCTCGGTCGGGAAGGCCACCAGGCCGTCTTGGCGCAGGATGCGTGCAGCGCGGGCGATCGACGTGACGTCGATGGGAACAACCTCGGTCATGGCGCCGTTGCAGCACACCGCGACGCCGCCCGCAAGGCCGACATGAAGAAGCCGCCGATCGCTCGACGGCTCCTTATTTCCGGGATGCTTCGCGTCCCAATGTGACAGCGGCCACCCGCGGTGATGGTCCGCTTCCCCGGGGCCACAGTGCTCTGTGGCCTCTGTTCCAGTGACCCTTTAAGGCGGGCCACGGCCATGTCCATCCAGATTGTCGGACTTAAGGATGCTGCGCCTCCCGACAACGCAAGTCAACCGTGCACGTGTTCACATTTTTTCTACGGGGGTACGACAAACATAGGTTAGTCTCGCGCCACATCGCCGATTGGTCAGCCTTACATGAGGGTGGGATAACATGACCGGCAAGGTCTTAACGATTGCCCAGCAGAAGGGCGGCGCCGGAAAGTCTACCTTGGCGGCGCATCTTGCGGTCGCCTGGGCACGGACGGGAAAGTCGGTCGCCATCATCGACATCGACCCCCAGGCCAGCCTGGAACACTGGTTTGAGGCTCGAATCGATCGGAAGGGTCACGACGATCTTGGCATCACCTTCGTCAGCAGTACCGGCTGGCGCAGCACCCGGGAGGTGGCCAACATGACCCGCGGCCACGACGTGGTCGTCGTGGACAGCCCCCCGCATGCCGAAACCGAATCGCGGATTGCCGTGCGTGCCGCAAGTATGGTCGTGATCCCCACACAGCCCAGCCCGCTGGACGTGTGGGCGACGTTGCCCACAGTCGAACTGGCCCACAGGGAGAAGTCGCAGGCGACGATTGTCCTCAATCGCGTTCCGCCCCGGGCCAACCTGACCGCCCAGATGGTGACCAAGATCGGCGGTTACCCGATCAAGGTGGCCCGCAACATCATCGGCAACCGCGTTGCGTTTGCCGAAAGCATGGCGACAGGTCTCACTGCGCTGGAAACCAGGCCGTCAAGCGTGGCGGCGAAGGAGATCCGGGCGCTGGCCCGGGAGCTTTTCCGCAAGGCCTGATCGCCCCGCTTCATGCATTCGCGCTATCTCGAGGGGTTTGCGGTCGGTGACGTGTTTGTGACGCGTGCGGCCACCTTTACCGACAGCGACATCGTCGATTTTGCGCTGAAGTACGATCCGCAGCCGATGCATATCGATGCGCACAGCGCGGCGGCGGGCCCCTTCGGCAGCCTGATTGCCAGCGGCTTCCACACGCTGGCTCTGTCGTTCCGGCTGTGGGCCGACCTGGGACTGTTCGCCGACACCAACATCGCCGGGCCCGGCCTCGACGAGGTGCGTTGGCAAAAGCCGGTGCTGCCCGGCGACACGATCCGGTCGCATTGCACCGTCACCGAGGTTGCGCCGTCGCGCAGCAAGCCCGACCGCGGCATCCTGAAGGTGGCATTCGACGTGCGCAATCAGCGCGACGAGACCGTCGTGACCTACACGATCATCGCCATGTTGCGGCGCAAGCCCGAGGACGAGTCGTGAGCGCAGCATCTCAACCGACCGTGTGAGCGCGTGCGGCCTCTGCTAAGCTGGGTCCGGGCAAGAACGAGGTTGGTCTGTCCATGAGCGCCCTGTCCATGATGACCCCCCAGATGGGGGCGGTCTTTGCGCTGATCGTTGTGGCGCTGGCGCTGTATGTGACCGAGCGGGTGCCGATGGAAATCACCTCGCTTGGGGTGATCTGCGGCCTGCTGCTGCTTTTTCAGGTCATGCCGCTGGAAGCGGCGCCCGGGGTCTCGGCGGTCACGCCAGGCCGCCTTTTGTCGGGTTTTGCGAACCCGGCGCTGCTGACCGTGCTTGGGCTCCTGGTGGTGGGCGAGGGGTTGGCCCGCACCGGTATCCTCACCCAGGGCGGACTTCTGATCATGCGCGCGACGCGCGGCAGCGCTTGGCTCAGCGTGGTGTTCGTCCTGTTCGCAGTGATGGTGATCAGCGCCTTTCTCAACAACATCCCGGTCGTGGTGCTGGCGATCCCGATCATGCAGGCGCTGTCGGTTCAGCTAAGGCACGCGCCCAGCCGCCACATGATGGCGCTCAGTTTCGCCTCCATCTTGGGCGGCATGACCACGCTGATCGGCTCCAGTACGAACATCCTTGTTTCCGGGACGCTGTACGACCTTGGGCTCGAGCCGTTCGGGTTCTTCGATTTCACGATCCCCGGGATGGTCCTTGCGGCGGCCGGGATGGCGTACCTCGTGCTGGTTGCGCCGCGCCTGTTGCCGGATCGCGCGCCGACGCACGACGCGGTGACGTTGGGCGGCAAGCAGTTCATCGCGCAGATCACCGTCACCAGGGCCTCGGGCCTTGACGGCCTGACTTCGGTTGGCGGGTTCTTCCGGGAACTGTCGAACATGACGGTGCAGATGGTGCAGCGGCGCGAACAGGCGTTCCTGCCGCCGTTTGACGACCTGACCCTGCAGGCCGGCGACGTGATGGTGGTTGCAGCCACCCGGCAGGCGCTGGTCGATTTCTCCGAAGCCGAGCCTGGAGTCCTGTTTCCCGACCTGCGCGAGGACATGCCGCCGGGCCGGGTCGGTGGCGAGGGGCGCTGGAGCCACGGAGAACAGGCCCTCGCCGAGGTCATGGTGCCGCCGGGCTCCTACATGATCGGGAAGACGCTCGAAAACATCGGGTTCCGGTACAAGCACCATTGCATCGTGCTGGGGATTGAACGGCGGGCGAAGATGCTGCGCGAGCGGATGACGCGGGTCCCGTTGGATGCCGGGGACGTGCTGCTGATCCAGGGGCGGCGCCCCGACATCAACAGGCTGCGCGGGCTGCGCAGCGTGATCCTGCTGGAATGGTCGGCCACCGAACTGCCTGCGTCGCACCACGCGCTGGGCGCTGCGGCGATCTTCTTCGCCGTCATCGCGATGGCGGCCAGCGGCCTTGTTCCGGTCGTGGTCGCGGCCCTGTGCGGCGCCGTGGCTGTGGTGGCAACAGGGATCCTGACGATGGAGTCCGCGCTCAGGGCGCTGAATCCGAAGATCGTCCTGACGATTGCGATGGCCTTGTCGCTGGGGATCGCCATGCAGGCGACCGGCGGGGCGGATTTCCTCGCCCACCTCATGCTGGTCGCGCTGTTGGGTGCGGCGCCGGCGGTTGTTCTGTCGGCCTTCTTCCTGCTGGTCGCGGGGCTTTCGAACGTGCTCAGCACAAAGGCGACCGCGGTGCTGTTTACCCCGATTGCCGCGGGAGTTGCCCTGGAACTGGGCGTTCCGGTGGAACCGTTCGCGGTCGCGGTCGTCTTCGCCGCCAATTGCTCGTTCGCCTCGCCGATCGGCTATCAGACGAACCTTCTTGTGATGACGCCCGGAAACTATCGGTTTACCGATTTCATCCGGACCGGTCTGCCGATGATTCTGGTGGTCTGGGCCGCCTTCAGCCTGTTTGCGCCGGCTTATTATGGACTCTAGCCCGGCGCCTTAAATGAATCTCAATATCGGCCAGCAACATTGACGCAGTGCAGCAATGGAAAGTTGACGCTGTCGTTTCAAAAACAATAGTCTCCGCGACCGCTGCCGGCGGGAAAATCAGCGCCCGTCCGCGCGAACCATGCAAGGGTACCGTGCCATGAACATGCCCGTCGTCCGGCCACAGCGGCCGGAATTCTCGTCTGGACCCTGTGCGAAAAGGCCCGGATGGTCGGTTTCCACGCTTGGCGATGCCGCGCTTGGCCGCTCGCACCGCGCGGCGGTGGGCAAGGCGAAGCTTCAGGAGGTGATCGAACGTCATCGCCAGCTTCTCGGCATTCCCGACGATTACCGGATCGGCATCGTACCTGCATCCGACACCGGCGCGGTGGAGATGGCGATGTGGACGATGCTGGGTGAACGCGGCGTCGACCTGCTTGCCTGGGAGAGTTTCGGACAGACCTGGGTCAGCGATGCCGTCAAGCAGCTTGGCCTTTCCGATGCCAACGTCGTCGAGGCGGACTATGGCGCGTTGCCCGACCTGTCCCGTGTTGCGCCGGATCGAGACGTGGTTTTCACTTGGAACGGGACGACCAGTGGCGTCTGCGTGCCCGATGCCGACTGGATCGCCGCCGACCGGTCCGGCCTCACCATCTGCGATGCGACGTCGGCCGTGTTCGCAATGGACCTGCCTTGGGACAAGCTGGATGTCGTCACCTGGTCCTGGCAGAAGGTTCTGGGCGGTGAGGCCGCGCACGGCATGCTGGTTCTGTCTCCGCGCGCGGTTGAGCGGTTGGAAAGCTATGTGCCGCCCCGGCCGCTGCCGAAGATCTTCCGCCTGACCAAGGGCGGCAAGCTGATCGAGGGCATCTTCCGTGGCGAGACCATCAACACGCCGTCGATGCTGTGCGTCGAAGACGTCCTGGACGCCTTGCGCTGGGCCGAAGACATCGGCGGCACCGCCGCCCTGATCGCACGCTCCAAGGCCAATCTAGCGGCGGTGGAACGGTGGGTTTCGGCCACCCCGTGGATCACCTTTCTGGCCGGCGAGCCCACGATCCGGTCCTCCACGTCGATCTGCCTGAAACTCAGCGATGCCTGTGGCCTGACAGGCGATGCGCGGACCACTGCGCCGAAGGAGATGTCCAAGCTTTTGGAAGCCGAAGGGGTTGCCTACGACATCAACGGCTACCGCGATGCGCCGCCAGGCCTGCGGATCTGGGGCGGCGCAACGGTCGAGACATCCGATATCGAGGCCCTGTTCCCCTGGCTTGAATGGGCGTATGACCGGGTCAGCGGTCAGGCCGCCGCTGCTTGAACCAGCGAGAAGAAGAAATGATGCCGAAAGTTCTGATCTCCGACAAACTGAGCGAGCGCGCCGTCGAGATTTTCCGGTCGCGCGGTGTGGACGTGGACTTCAAGCCGGGCCTCAGCGCAGACGAGCTGCTTTCGGTGATCGGCGACTATGACGGGCTTGCGGTCCGGTCGGCAACCAAGGCCACGGCCGAGGTCCTGAAGAAAGGCTCGCGTCTGAAGGTCGTGGGCCGCGCCGGGATCGGCGTCGACAACATCGACGTGGATGCGGCGACGCAGGCGGGCGTGGTGGTGATGAACACGCCCTTCGGCAATTCGATCACCACGGCGGAACACACGCTTGCCATGATGATGGCGGTATCGCGCCAGATCCCGGCCGCCAGCGAATCGACGCACCAGGGCAAGTGGGAGAAGTCCCGCTTCATGGGCGTCGAACTGTTCGGCAAGGTGCTGGGCCTGATCGGCAGCGGAAATATCGGGTCGATCGTCGCCGACCGTGCGCACGGTTTGAAGATGCGGGTGGTCTCTTACGACCCGTTCCTGTCGCACGAGCGGTCGGTGGAGCTTGGAATCGAAAAGGTGGAGCTGGATGAGCTTTACCGCCGGGCGGATTTCATCACGGTGCACACGCCGTTGACCGACAACACGCGCAACATGATCAATGCCGACGCTTTCGCGAAGATGAAAGACGGCGTGCGCATCATCAATTGCGCCCGCGGCGGCATCGTCAACGAGGTGGATCTGGCCGCGGCGCTGGACGCGGGCAAGGTCGCCGGCGCGGCGCTCGATGTCTTTACGGACGAGCCGGCGAAGGAGAACATCCTGTTCGGGCGTCCCGACGTGGTCGCAACCCCGCATCTTGGCGCCTACACGGAAGAGGCCCAGGAGAACGTTGCGATCCAGGTCGCCGAGCAGATGGCCGACTATCTTCTGACCGGTGCGGTGACCAATGCGCTCAACATGCCCTCGGTATCGGCCGAGGACGCGCCCAAGCTGACCCCCTATATGGGGCTTGCCGAACTGTTGGGCAGCTTTGCCGGACAGGTCACCGAAACCGGGCTGAAGGCGGTTACCGTCGAGTTCGAAGGCCACGTCGCCGAACTCAATACCCAGCCGCTTATCCAGGCCGCGGTCGCCGGGTTGCTGCGGCCTTTGCTGGACAGCGTCAACATGGTCAATGCGCCGGTGATCGCGCGCCAGCGGTCGATCGAGGTGACTGAGATCAAGCACGACCGCCCCGGCGATTTCCAGACCCTGATCCAGGTGACGGTGACGACCGAACGTCTGACCCGGTCGGTGGCCGGCACGCTGTTCGGCGGCAACAAGGCGCGAATCGTGGACATCAAGGGCATCGAGATCGAAGCGGAATTGACGGCCAACATGCTGTACATCACCAACCACGACAAGCCGGGCCTGATCGGCGATCTGGGCCGGACATTGGGCGATGCCGGTGTGAACGTGGCCAGCTTCCACCTGGGTCGCGCCGGCCCTGGTTCCGACGCGATCGCGCTGATCCAGCTCGATCAAGCCATCGACGATGCCCTGTTGCAGCGGATCCGGGCCTTGCCAAACGTGGTCCAGGCCAAGCTGCTGCACTTCTGAGCGGCGTGTGCTGCGCCACCTGGCAGCTGCGCTTGCGCTTGGCTGTGTTGCCGCCGCCGGTGCCGCTGGCCAGGACCAACCCTGGAAACTGAAGGACCTCGGCCGCCTGGACGGGCTTGTCGACCTGCACGCCGTGCCCGGGTCCGATGTGATCGTCGCGACGACCGCCGCCGGAGCGGTCGGCTTGCGGTTCGGCCCCGACGGGTCGTTTCGGCGCGTGGGCGTGCCGCGACAACCCACACCCCCGCCGGATCTTCTTCCGCACAGCCGCTGTGCCGTCGGCGCGGCGAACATCCGCCTTGCCTGCCTGACCAGCCCCACCGAAGGCTACGATCATGGCGTGCTTGGTGACGCGGTCGAAGCCAAGGCGCTGTCGGTCCGGCGCGGGGACGGGACCTGGTCGCGCCATCGGCTTGCCGGCGACGCCGTGTTCGAGGACCTGACACCGCGGCTGGCCGATCTTGACGGCGACGGAAGCGACGAGGTGATGGTGGTGAAGGTGAAGCCCGGCGAAGGCGCCGCGCTGGCGGTGCTGGGCCTGGACGGACCGCACCTGCGTCCGCGTTCGGAAAGCCGGCCGATCGGGCTCTCCTACCGCTGGCTGAACCCGGTGGGCGCGGGCGACTTCGATGGCGACGGGCGGGTCGAGATCGCGGTGGTCCGCACGCCGCATATCGGCGGCATTGTGATGATCTATCAGCCCGACGGGCCACGGCTTGTGGTGGAGGGGCGGTTGCGAGGCTTCTCCAACCACCGGATGGGGTCGACCGCCCTGGGCCTGGGCGCGGTCGCAGATTTCGACGGCGACGGTCTGGTCGACATCCTGCTGCCGCGACAGGACCGTTCCCGGCTTGCCGTCCTGTCCTATGCGGGCGGCACCTTCCGGGAGGTTGGTGCCGCCGCGTTGGATGGCCCTGTGGACACCTCCATGGTGCTGGTCGACGGCGACGGCAATGGCCGGCTGGATGTGGTGTTCGGACTTGCCGATGGCCGTCTTGTTGCGCTGATGCGTTAGGGGGCTCCCTGTCTCTTGCTCGCCGGCCCCGATGCTAGTACCAACGCACGGTCCTGGCCCGGGGAGGCGGTTGCGCCTGAAACGATGAACGACGCGATACGAAGGTCACTGTTGCCGGACGGGCTGCGCGACGTGCTGCCGCCCGACGCGGCGCACGAATGTGCGACGGCTGACCGGCTGGTCGCCTGCCTTGCGGCCAGCGGCTACGACCGGGTCGACCCGCCGCTCTTGGAGTTCGAGGACAATCTGTTCCACGGCGTCGGTCAGGCGATCGCGCCGCACACGTTCCGACTGATGGACCCGGTCAGTCAGCGCATGATGGGCGTGCGGGCCGACATGACCCTGCCGGTGGCGCGGATCGCCACAACGCGCCTCGCCAAGGCGCCGCGGCCGCTGCGGCTTGCCTATGCCGGGCCGGTCCTTCTTGTGAAGGGATCGCAGTTGCGGCCCGAGCGCCAGTTCACCCAGGCAGGGGCGGAACTGATCGGCGCCGACACCCCGCGCGCCGATGCCGAGGTCATCCTTCTGGCCGCCCAGGCCCTGTGTGCGGTTGGCGTGCAGGACCTTTCCGTGGATATCAGTCTGCCGACGCTGGTGCGCCAGGTCTGTGCGGCGCACGGACTGGATGCCGGCCAGCAGGAGGCGGTCCGCGCGGCGATGGCGCACAAGGACACTGCCGGCCTTCCGCCCTTGCCGGAGGCTGCGGCGGCGGTGTTGCGTGGGCTGCTTTCGGCCGTCGGGCCCGTGGACCGTGCCTTGGCGCGGCTTGCCCCGCTGGACCTGCCACCCGATGCCGCGGCCGAGCGGGACCGGCTTGCCGCGGTGGTGGACGAAACCGGGCAGGGCATGGCTGACCTGCAGGTCACGGTCGATCCGACCGAGTACCGGGGTTTCGAGTACCAGGCGGGGCTTAGCTTCACGTTCTTTGCCAAGGGCGTGCGGGGAGAACTGGCGCGTGGCGGCCGATATGCGGCCGGCGATGCGGCGGAGCCTGCGACGGGGTTTTCGGTGTTTCTCGACAGCGTCCTGCGCGCCGTGCCGGGGCCGGCGCGCCGCGACCGGGTCTATCTGCCTGCCGCGGTGACGTTCGACGCCGCCCGGGCGTTGCGGGCGCAGGGGCATGTCGCGGTTGCCGGGCTGGAACCGGTGGCCGACCCGTCCGCCGAAGCGCGGCGGCTGGGATGCAGTCACGTCTTCCTGGACGGCACGCTGGTGCCGTTGGACTGAGGTCAGAGAAACGAAGGGGATGGCATGGCCAACGTAGCGGTGGTCGGTTCGCAATGGGGCGACGAGGGTAAGGGCAAGATCGTCGACTGGCTGTCGGAACGGGCCGACGTGGTGGTCCGGTTTCAGGGCGGGCACAATGCGGGCCACACCCTGGTCATCGGCGAACAGGTCTACAAGCTCAGCCTGCTGCCGTCGGGCGTCGTCCGTCCGGGCAAGCTGTCGATCATCGGCAGCGGCGTTGTCGTCGATCCCTGGGCGTTTCTGGAGGAGGTCAAGACGCTGCGCAAAGGCGGCCTGGAGATCGGTCCGGACCAGCTGATGATCGCCGAGAACGCCAGTCTGATCCTGCCCTTGCACCGGCAACTCGATGCGGTGCGCGAAGCCGCCCACGGTGACCGCAAGATTGGCACCACCGGGCGGGGCATCGGGCCTGCCTACGAGGACCGCACCGCACGGCGGGCGCTCAGGGTTTGCGATCTTGCGGATCCCGCGGCACTGGACCGCAAGCTGAATGAGATGCTGCTGCATCACAACGCCCTGCGGCGAGGCCTGGGAGAGGAAGAGATCGACCGGGACAGCCTGCAACGGGACATCGAGGCCATCGCGCCTGACATTATCGCCTACGCGGGACCGGTGTGGTCGATCCTGGATGACGCCCGGCGGCGCGGCAAACGCATCCTGTTCGAAGGCGCCCAGGGCATCATGCTGGATGTGGATCACGGCACAGTGCCCTATGTGACCTCTTCCAACACCACGGCCGGGCAGGCGGCGGCCGGCTCGGGCCTGGGGCCCGGTGCGATCGGTTATGTTCTCGGCATCACCAAGGCCTACACCACCCGCGTCGGGTCGGGACCTTTCCCGACCGAACAGGACAACGACATCGGCCAGCACCTGGGAACCCGGGGCAAAGAGTTCGGCACCGTGACAGGCCGGCGCCGGCGTTGCGGCTGGTTCGACGCGGTGATGGTGCGCCAGGCCGCCAGGGTTTCGGGCATGGACGGCATCGCGCTGACCAAGCTGGATGTGTTGGACGGGCTGGACGAAGTGCGGATCTGCACCGGCTACCGCCTGGACGGCCGGACATACGATCATCTGCCGGCTTCGCTCAGCGCCCAGGCCGGGGTGGAGCCGGTTTACGAGTCGCTGGAAGGCTGGCAGGACAGCACCTTCGGGGCGCGCTCCTGGGCGGATCTGCCGGCGACCGCCATCAAATACATCCGCCGCATCGAGGAGCTGATCGAGCGACCTGTCGCCATCCTGTCCACCAGCCCCGAGCGCGACGATACAATTCTCATGCGTGATCCGTTCGAGGGCTAATCGGGTCCGGCCCACTTAATTTTGGTTAACTAATTTCGTCCTATTCTGGCGCCCGTCTTCCGGGCGGAGGCCGGCGCGCGATGGTGCGGCCAGCCTGCGGCCGGTATCCATGGCAAGGGGCCGGCGGAACATGGCGGTGCGTATCAGGGGCGAGAGCGGAAAGTCAGCCGGCACGGCCGTGCCTGACCGGATTGTTCTGAACGACCGGTTCGAGATTGCCACCGGTTCGCCGCTGCCGCAGTACGATTCGCCGCCGGCAGTCGCCTACCGAACGCACCACCCGCGCGACACCTCGGCGGCGCTGTTTGCCCTGATCTGCGACCCCAAAATGCCGCCGCAACTGGATTCGGTCTCAGCGTTCCGGCGCATCGACCACCGCGCGATTCTCGAGGTTATCGAGGCCGGCGTCGTCGACTGGGCGCCGGAAGGGCGCATGTGCCCGGCCATCGTGTTCCGCCAGCCCCAGGGCGAGAGGGTGTTCCCGTCGCTCGACGACGCCCACGAGCCGATGTCGGAAGACCGGGTGGGCCGGTTCCTGATCGCGCCGATGAGCGAAATCCTCAAGGAGCTGCACTCCTCAGGCCACGCCCACCGTGCGATTAGGCCGAACAACTTGTTCTTCGACGACCCCAACAACAACATCATCAAGCTGGGCGAAGGCGTTTCCTCGCCGATCGCCAGCACCCAGCCCGTGCTGTTCGAAACCATCGAGGCGGGGTTGGCGGACCCACCTGGGCGGGGCGACGCCGGACCTGCACCGGATCTCTATGCGCTGGGTGTGACCATCCTGTGCCTCCTGATCGGCCGGGTTCCGTGCCGCGGCCTGAGCGACGAGGAGATCGTCGCCCGCACGATGGACATGGGGTCCTATGCCGCGCTGGCCGGGAACCAGCGTATTTCGCTGACCATGATAGAGCCATTGCGCGGTCTGTTGAACGACGACGAACACGAACGGTGGACAATCGAGGACCTCAGCCTCTGGGTGTCCGGCCGGCGGCTCAGCCCAAAGCAGCAGTCGCTGCCCGCCAAGGCGTCCCGCAGCATGAAGATCGCCGGAAAGGAATACAGCACGGCCCGCGAATTGGCTGGCGGATTGGCCGACAACTGGGACCGGGCGATCGAACCGATCACGAACGGTGAGCTCGATACATGGCTGCGCCGCTCGTTGGGTGACGAGGACATCATCGAGGCTGTCAACCTTGCCAAGGCCGCCTACGCGGGCGGCGGCCGTGAGGACGATGACCGTTTGATCTGCCGTATCCTCATTTCACTGCACCCGCAAGGGCCGATCCGTCACCGCAAATTCAAAGCCACCGTCGAGGGCTTGGCGCCGCTGCTGGCGGCGAAGATCGAGGATTCCGATGCCCGCCGCAGCTTTGCCGAGATCGTGAAGGGCGACCTTCCGCTCTATTGGCTGGAATCGCAGCCCAACCTCCGGTCGGATACACTGCCCTATGTCAACCAGTTCGACAAACTGAAGCCGTCTCTGCAGCGTCGTGGTCTTGGCACGGGGCTGGAACGCATCGCTTATGATCTCAATCCCCAGTTGCCCTGCCTGTCGTCGCTGTTCGAGCGGGACTATGTTCTGGACATCGAGTACTTGCTGCCCGCTTACGAACGACTGGCGGCGTCGGGCTTCAAGGGGCGGCGGCTGATCGACCAGCACGTGGCGTCTTTCGTCGCCGCGCGCTCCAAGCGACCGCTTTCCAACGATTTCCGGAATATCGATAACACCGACCAGCCCTACGTCTTCGAGATTGCCCAGATCAACTGTTGGCAACGATTCAGCTGTCTCTGCCCAAGCGTGCCTATCCTCATCTTTGTGACCTGGCCGCACGGATGCTGGCACCCGCGATCAAACGGTTCCGTGGGCGGGAGGGACGGCGCCAAGTCAAGCACCGGTTGCAGCGCTCGACCCGGCGGGGACGGCTGAAGGATATCCTGGACGTGATCGATAACCGGAAGGAACTGGCGATGGACAAGCACAGTTTCGAACTGGCGGTTGCGGAATACACCAAGACGGTTCTGGACCTCCACAAGCTGGACCGTGACGAACAGAATCGGAAGTCCATCGCGGCCGTTGTCGGCGGACAGGTCTCCTCGATCGCTGCCACGATCCTGTTCTTTCTTGCCGTGACCATTGTCGTCGCGTCCACCAGTGTCCTCTGAGGGCCGGGCAATGGCCAAGAAACTCAAGAAACAGGCAAAGGCGTCGAAGCGCGGCGCGAAGGGCGTGCCCGCCAGCAAACGCGGTACCTACCAGTTCCTCAGCTGGGTCCTGGCGCCGATTCTGTTTGTAGTTTTCTTCCCGACGGCGGTCGTCCTGACCGTCGGAATGATCCCCACCATGATCGCCTATTTCATAATCGACCGGACCCGAAAGAAATATGCAACCAAGACCGTCGGCTGGCTGAATCTGGCCGGTGCTTTCTCGATCTGTATGGCGATGTGTAAGGGCGATCACTCTACCGAAAAGGCGCTGGAGCTGCTGAGCGAACCTGCAACTTGGGTCCTGATGTACGGTGCCGCTGCGATCGGCTGGATGCTCTATTTCGGTGTCCGTCCCGTCGTGTCCGCCTATCTCTCGGCCAAGACCGACGCCAAGCGCAAGACGTTGGGCAACCGCCAGCGCGAGCTGATCCGGGAATGGGGGGACACGGTCCGCCAGGGCGCCCAGGAATGGGAGAGCGAACACAACCGCACCGATGCGGACCAAGAAAACTCCGGAGACGAAGAAGAGGCGGACGACCAGTCGTCCGAGAAAGACGCCGCCGCCAGTGCGGGCGGCAAGCGCGGGGTTGCCGCGGCCGGTTGAAACGTCGGCTGCCCGGGGCAGGGGCCTCAGGCGCGTGTTTGGCCCAGTCGTTCTTCCAGCGCGGCGTTGCGCATCGCCTTCTGGATCTTCTCGAAGGCCCGCACCTCGATCTGGCGTACGCGCTCGCGACTGATGCCGTATTCCTGGCTCAGGTCCTCCAGCGTCTTCGGGTCTTCCGCAAGCCGGCGTTCGGTCAGGATCCGGCGCTCGCGGTCGTTCAGCGTTTCCATCGCCTTGTTCAGCGACTGCCGCCGCTTGAAGAGTTCCTGGTTCTCGGCGACGACGGTCTCCTGGCTTTCGGTATCGTCGACCAGCCAGTCCTGCCATTCGCCGTCGCCCTCGGCCTTCAGCGGTGCGTTCAGGGACTGGTCCGATCCGGCCAGCCGGCGGTTCATGTCGACCACGTCCTGTTCCGGGACCGACAGTTCGGTCGCGATGTGGGCGACATTTTCAGGCGAGAGGTCGCCGTCATCGATTGCCTGCAGCCGCGCCTTCATCTTGCGCAGGTTGAAGAACAGCTTCTTCTGGGCTGCCGTCGTCCCCATTTTCACCAGCGACCAGGAGTGCAGGATGTACTCCTGGATTGAGGCGCGGATCCACCACATGGCGTAGGTGGCCAGCCGGAAACCGCGGTCCGGGTCGAACCGCTTGACCGCCTGCATCATGCCCACATTGCCTTCGGAGATCAGCTCCGCGACCGGCAGGCCGTAACCGCGATAGCCCATGGCGATCTTCGCCACCAGCCTCAGATGGCTGGTGACAAGCTGGTGGGCGGCGTCCATGTCTCCATGTTTACGCCAGCGCTTGGCCAGCATGAACTCCTGCTCCGGTTCCAGCATGGGGAATTTCCGGATGTCGTCCAGATAGCGCCGGAGATTGCCTTCCGGGGTCAGTGCGGGAATGGTGTTTCCGGTGGCCATGAGGTGTTCCCTTGTTCGGCGGCGGGCCCGCGCCGCCGTCGCGGCGGTGGTGCGGGTCGTCCCCCGGCCTTGTAGACCCCTGCCGCAGGGCCCCGGTCGGGTGGAAAAGATCATGTGGGGGCGCGGTCGGGGCGCTTCAATCGGCATTTACCACCGACCCTCGCCAACGACGTCAGTATAGCAGTCCGCGGCGACCAATGCCAATGTTTAGGGCAGTTCTAAGAGGTCAATTAACCTATTCATATCGTGCGGTAAAGTAGCATCAAATTTGAGTGACTGGCCGGTGACCGGGTGCACGAACCCCAGATGCGCGGCATGCAGGGCCTGGCGGGGGAATTCCAGCACGGCCGCCTTGGCCGGGCCCGTAACGGCGGCGCGCCGGGCCGCGGGAACCCGTCCATAGACCGGGTCGCCGACCAGCGCGTGCCCGTGGCTGGCCATATGCACGCGGATCTGATGGGTCCGGCCCGTTTCCAGGCTGCACGAGACCAGGCTGACGGCGCCGTTCTGGAAGACCTCCAGCGTCTGGTAGTGCGTGATCGCGGGCTTGCCCGCTGGCGGCCGGACGATGGCCATGCGCTTGCGGTTGCGCCGGTCCCGTCCGATCCTGGCCTCGATCGTGCCTTGGGGCGGCACGGGAACGCCCCAGACCAGGGCCAGGTAGCGCCGGTCCAGCGCATGGCGCTCGAACATTTCGGTCAATCCCTGGTGTGCGGCGTCGGTCTTGGCGACGACCAGCAGGCCGGAGGTGTCCTTGTCGATCCGGTGCACGATCCCTGGGCGGTGCGCGCCACCGATACCGGCCAGCCCTGGCCCGCAATGAGCCAGCAGGGCGTTGACCAGGGTGGCCCCCGGATGGCCCGGTGCCGGATGCACGACCATGCCGGCGGGCTTGTCGATCACGATCAGGTGCTCGTCCTCATACGCGATGGCCAGCGCAATCTGCTCGGGCTGGGCCGCGATCGGCCGGGGCGGCGGCAAGCTGACGGTCAGGCGTTGTCCGGCCCGTACCGGAGCCGCGGGGTCGTTGACCGGTCCCCTGTCGTCGGCGACGTGTCCGTCCAGGATCAGCCGCTTCAGGCGGCTGCGCGAAAGGTCGGAGATCAAGGCCCCAAGGGCCTTGTCCAGCCGTTCGCCGTCCTTGTCATCGGGCACGACGCACGCCACACTCCCTGCGTCCTGGTCCATCCCCAACAACCTCGTGTGGCGCCCGACGATGCAGGCAGCCAAGATACTGGTGATCATCATGACCGCGGCCCTGGTGGCCGGGCTCGGGCTGTTGGTTTACGGCATGGCGAACCGGACCGCCAGTCTGGGCGATGGGCCGGAACCCTTCGGGACGGTGGATGTGGCGGTTCCGACCGGTGCGGCGGTAAAGGCCATGGTGGCGGACGAGGGGCTGCTCTACCTGCATCTCGCCGCGCCGGGAGGCGAGCGTATTCTGGTTCTGGAAGGCCGCAGTGGCCGGCAGCTGGGCGAGGTCAGCCTCGTCCCGGGCGCCCAGTAAGGACAGGCCGGGTGGAACAACCGGCGGCAGTCCGGCGACATGAGGCTGGAGGGAGGCGATGAATTTCTGTTCGGATAATGTCACGGGGGCTTGCCCGGCGGTGCTTGAGGCGGTCTGCCGGCACAATGACGGCGCGGCAATGCCTTATGGCGAGGACCCCCTGACCCGCGACGTCTGCGCGCGGATTGCCGACCTTTTCGAGACCGAGGCCACGGTCTTCCCGGTCGCCACGGGGACGGCCGCCAATGCGCTGGCGCTGTCCGTGGTTTGTCCCCCTTACGGTGCCGTCTACTGCCATCGGGACAGCCACATCTACACCGACGAGTGCGGGGCTCCGGAGCTGTTTTCCGGCGGTGCCAAGCTGGTTCCCCTGGACGGCGCCGATGCCAAGATCTCGGCCGAAACACTGGAACAGGCCCTGGCGGCGGGCTGGCGCGGGGTGGTGCACCACGTCCAGCCGGCGGCGGTGTCCATCACCCAGGCCAGCGAATGCGGCACCCTCTACAGCCCCGAGGAAATCGCCGCCATCGCGGCGGTTTGCCGGCGGCACGATCTGGTCCTCCATATGGACGGCGCCCGGTTTGCCAATGCCGTGGCGGCCGGCGAGGCGACGCCGGCGGCGCTGACCTGGCAGACCGGCGTCGACATCCTGTCTTTCGGGGCCACCAAGAACGGCGCCATGGCGGCCGAGGCGGTGGTTTTCTTCAAACCCGACCTGGTCCGGCATTTCGCCCTTCACCGCAAGCGCGGGGGGCATTTGTTCTCGAAGATGCGGTTCATCACGGCCCAGCTCGACGGATACTTGCAAGACAACACATGGTTGAATAACGCACGTCACGCAAACTCCATGGCTGCAAACCTAACCGAGGGACTGGAGCGGATCCCGGGCGTGAGGGTGATCCACCCGGTACAGGCGAACGAAATCTTCGTCGTGCTGCCCGAGGCTGTCAGCACCGGCCTCAGGCAGGCCGGATTTGCCTTCTATCCCTGGGCGGCAGGCGGTCCGGGGTGCCATCGGCTCGTAACCGCCTGGAACACCTTGGAAAAGGACGTGGACGGTTTCATCTCCTGCGCCCTCCAGTATGCAGAGGCCGCCTGGCCCTGTGGTCAGAACCCGTTAAGCTTCAACAATCTTCCGGCCCCGCGCCGCTCAGGGTTTACCAAAGTTAAATGACTTAACCGCTAGGGTTAGGCCTTGGAGCAAGGGGCAGAACCCGAACCCGTGATCCGCCGTGACGGCCCCTGGGACGTGCCGTTGCGGAGGGGGAACGCAAACGGGGCAGGTACCGAGACTGCGGGGAAGTTCGATGGGAAGACGAAACCTGATTGCCGCCGCGCTGTGCGTGCTGATGGGCACGATGGCGGGCCTTGCCCAGGCGGCCGATCCACCGCGCAAGACCACGATCACCCTGGCCCGGGTCTCCGACGACCCGGTCAAGAACCTGCCGCGGCTGCAGGCCCTGGCCGGTTATCTGGCCAGCCGGCTGGCGCACCTGGGGATCACCGAGGGCCGCGGCATCATCGCCAGTTCCAACGAGGAGATGGTGGATCTGCTGCAAAGCGGTGAAGTCGACGTGATGTCCGAAACCGTCATGTCGGCCCAGTATTTCGAGCAGTTCGGCGGCGCCGAGCTGCTGCTGCATGAATGGAAGAAGGGCGTCGGCTACTACAAGTCGCTGCTGGTCGTCCACAAGGACAGCGGCATCGACTCGCTGGACGACCTGGCTGGCCGCACCGTGGCATTCGAGGACGCGGGGTCGACCAGCGGCTTTCTGGTGCCTTTCGCCCTGCTGCGCGAAAACGGGCTGCAGATGACCGAGTTGCAAGGGCCCCGTGAGAAGCCGGTGGACGGGCAGGTCGGCTACGTCTTCGCCCATGCCGAAATCAACGTCACCGCCTGGATCGCCCGGGGCCTGATGGATGCGGGCGCGATCGCGGACAAGGATTTCAACGACGAGGAACGCGTGCCGCCACCGGTCCGCAACGAGCTTGTGGCGCTGGTGGAAAGCCCGCCGATCCTGCGGTCGGTGCTGTTGGTCAACGGCCGGCTGGACGCGGAACTGAAGGCCGCGATCAAACAGACGTTGCTTGAGGCGGATGGCGACGAAGAGGGACGCGTCGCCTTGAAGTCCTACTACAAGGTCAAGCAATACACGGAACTGGAGGGGGAAGCGTTGGCGAATCTCAACCGGATGCGCCAGCTCTTTGGACGCCTGAACGGCATCTTCTAGGACCATGCGCCTCCGGTCTCGCTATACGGCGACGATCCTCGCGATGCTCACCGCGATCATGCTGGTCGGCGGGTCGGGCATGTTCGCGCAGTTCCGCGATGCGGTTCAGACGGTCCAGGAATCGTCGGAACGCATCGTCTGGTCGACCCTGTATCAGCAGCTGGAAAACCGCGGCCGCGTCACCGCCGAACTGATCGCCGCGGCCGTGGCCAACGCCCTTTATATCGACGATGTGGACGTCATCCGCGACATCGCCCGGCCGACCCAGGCCCAGCCGGACATCGACTATGTCTACGTCATCGACCGCGACGACGTGATCATCCACGACGGCACCGACACGCTGGAGATGTTCGGCCAGGTGGTGACCGACCACCATCATCGCGAGATGAAACAGGCCGGCGAGACCCTCACCTGGATCAGCGCCGGGATCATGCACATCGCAACACCGGTTCAGATCGGCAGCCAGTTCGTGGGCGCGATCCGGATCGGCGTGCCCCTGGCAACGATCGCCGACGACATCCAGTTCGTGACTGACAGCTACGAGGTAGCCCGGACGGACTCCGTGCGCGACATGTTGCTGAAGTTCGGCATCGTGGCCGCGATCCTGGTGCTGTTCGGTGTGATCCTGTCCACCGTGGTCGCCGGCAAGCTGTCACAGCCAATCCTGGCCTTGTCGGACGCCACAAAGAAGATCGGGCGCGGTGAACACGTGGTCGACGTCGCCACCGACCAGACCGATGAGCTGGGCGAACTGGCCGAGAGCTTCCAGTCCATGGCCGATACCCTGAAGGACACCACGGTGTCCCGGGCCTATCTGGACTCGATCCTGAACAGCATGCTGGATCCGCTGCTGGTCGTCGACGAGTTGGGGTCCATCCGCATGTTGAACCCGTCCGCCTGCAAAATGCTGGGTGCGGATCGGGGCAAGGTCGTGGGCCAGGACATCAGCCGCTACTTGACGGTGATGGGAACCGCATCCGACGGCGAGGGTAAGGGGAAAGGCGGCGACGGCGAGCCCGATGGCAACTACCGGGCGATCGACGGCTGCGTGCGCAAGGCCTCGGGCCATGTGACGCCGGTCCTGGTCAGCCGTGCCACGCTTGCGACGGGACACGTCATCACGCTGCGCGACATCACCTACCGGCTGCGCTTCGAGGAGACGCTTCGCCGGGCGAAGGACGAGGCCGAGGCCGCCAGCCAGACCAAGTCCCGGTTCCTGGCCGTGATGAGCCACGAGCTGCGCACGCCGCTCAATGCCATCATCGGGTTTTCCGAGGTCATCAAGGACCAGCTTCTGGGGCAGGACGCCGACGAACGCTACCGCGCCTATGCCTCGGACATCTTCTCCTCCGGACAGCACCTGCTGGAGCTGATCAACGACATTTTGGACCTGTCCAAGGTGGAGGCGGGCCAGATGGAGCTGAAGCACGGCGACATCGACGTCCGGGCCACCGTGGAGCAGGTGGTGACGCTGTGCACGGGCAACGCCAAGCAGAAGGGCATCGCGCTGGAGGTGGACATCCCGCAGCAGGATATGACCATGTGGGCGGACGCCCGGGCGGTGAAGCAGATCCTGTTCAACCTGTTGTCCAATGCCATCAAGTTCACGCCGGAGATGGGCATGGTGACGGTGACCGCCTGGCAGTCCAGCGTGACCTCGACGCTGACCGTGCGCGACACCGGCGTCGGCATCCCGAAAGACCAGATTTCCCAGATCACCCAGCCCTTCTACCAGGTCGACAACCGTTTCGACGCGCCCAGCGAAGGCACCGGGCTGGGCCTGGCACTGGTCCGGCAGCTTGTGGAACTGCATGGCGGCTCGCTGGACATCGAAAGCGAGGAAGGCGTCGGCACCACGATTCGGGTCCGTTTCCCGCAGCCGGGCGGCGCCAGGCGCGAAGGGCCGGCTGCCGAGCCCGAACGGGTGCGCATGCAGGCCTAGGGCATATGTAGGTATGCGGCCAGCTGCCACGGGCCGATCGGTTCTCTTCTGAACTGCTTGTTTTCTCGAACATTTTTAAGGGATCAGCAAGGTCGCTGGACTACCATGCGATGCAAGTTCCGATAGATAAGGAAAGCGGCAAAGACACGCGCATGCGGGCGACGGGCATGGCCCTGGACGGCACGGTGTTGCGGCAGACCTTGACAGGAAGGCCGTCATCGTCGCTAACAGTTGGTTAACACGCGTGACCCCAGAACGAACCATGATCGAAGCACACCAGAAATCTCACGCCGACGGCCAGGACGCGCCGGCCGAACCCATGGCGGAAAGCCTTGCCAACAACGCCTCGTTGTTGGAGGCGCTGAACGCCATGGCCGACGGCTTCGCGCTCTACGACGCCGACGACCGGCTGCTGGCGTCGAACAGGCGTTTCCGGGAGTTCTTCGGCCAGGCCGCTGACAAGATCGTGCACGGCGTCCCGTTCGCCGAGCTGGTGCGCCACAAATGGGCGGGCGGGCTGTTCGGCTCGTCCTTAGAATCGGGCGAGGACTTCATTCGCTGGCGGATCGCCGTGCATCTTCAGCCAGGCGAGTCGCATACCCTGCACCTGACCGATGGCCGTTGGCTGCAGCTCAACGAGCGGCGCACCTCCGACGGCGGCATAGTCAGCATCTATGCAGACATCACCGGCCTGAAGGCGCGAGAGCGGGAACTGACCGGCCTGACCGACAGCCTGTCGGCCAAGAACGTGCATTTCGACGCGGCGCTGAACAACATGGTCCAGGGGCTGTGCATGTTCGACGCCAACCAACGCCTGATCGTCTGCAACCAGCGTTACCTTGAGATGTACGGCTTCTCGCCCGAGGTGGTGAAGCCCGGCATCTCGCTGCAGGAGATCATGGAGTACTCCGTGGCTTTGGGCAATTACAGCCGCGGCGACGCCGAGCGCGCGGTCTCCGAGCGTCCGGCCCAGGCGGCCGCACGCGAGGAGACGCGGCTGCGCCAGCGCCTCAGCGACGGCCGCGTGATCGCGGTGGCGCACCGGCCGATGGCCGACGGCGGTTCGGTTGCCACCTACGAGGACATCACCGAATCGGTGCGGCGTGAGGACGAGCTGGCGGCGCTGAGCGACGAGTTGAAGGCGCGCAACCTGCATTTCGACACGGCGCTGAACAACATGACCCAGGGCCTGTGCATGTTCGACGCAGACCAGCGCATGATCGTGCACAACGACCGATATATGGAGATGTACAACTTCTCGCCCGACCACGTGAAACCGGGCATGTCGCTGCGCGAGATCATGGAGTACAGCGTCTCGATCGGGAGCTACGACAACGACGATGGCACCCGGGCCGTGGTCGAACGGCCGATGCATGCCAACATGCGCAAGCGGATCACCCTGCATCAGCGTCTGGCTGACGGCCGGGTGATCGCAGTGATGCACGAGCCCATGTCCGACGGCGGCTCGGTCGCTACCTACGAGGACATCACCGAACGGGTGCGCACCGAAGAGCAGCTTCGCGACTATGCCTCCAAGCTGGAGGGGTCGAACCAGGAACTGCAGAACTTCGCCTTCATCGCCAGCCACGACCTGCAGGAGCCGCTGCGCAAGATCGAGACCTTCGCCGGCCGGCTGTCCAAGAAGTACGGCGAAGCGATCGGTGACGACGGTGCGCTTTATCTCGACCGCATGCTGGACGCCTCGGGGCGGATGCGGGTGCTGATCCAGGACCTGTTGTCCTATTCGCGCATCACCACCCGGGCCAAGCCGTTCGAGCAGGTGGACCTGAGCGCCGTGGCCAAGGATGCTGTTTCGGACCTGGCGGTGCGGATCGAGGAAACCGGCGGCAAGGTCGAGGTCGGCGAGCTGCCGGTCTTGACGGCCGACGCCACACAGATGCGCCAGTTGCTGCAGAACCTGATTTCCAACGCGCTCAAGTTCCACAAGCCGGACGTCCCGCCGGTGATCGAGGTCAGCGCCCAGATGGTGCCGACCTCGACGGTAGAAGACGGCGTTTTCCGGACTGCGGGGGAGATCATCGAGATCCGGGTCAAGGACAACGGCATCGGGTTCGACCCGAAATACACCGACAAGATCTTCGCCGTGTTCCAGCGCCTGCACGGGCGCGGCGAGTACGAAGGCACCGGCATCGGGCTTGCGACCTGCCGCAAGATCGCCGAACGCCACCACGGCACCATCGAGGCAGAGGGGCAACCAGATGTGGGGGCGACGTTCGTCGTCCGCCTCCCGGTAACGCAGAAAGGCACGGAAGAGGACAATGGTGAGAATGACTAAACCAATAACGATCCTCGTGGCAGACGACGACGCGGACGATCGGATGTTGATCAAGGATGCCTTTGAGGAGGCCCGCTTGAACAACGAGGTCCACTTCGTGGAAGACGGCGAGCAGCTTCTGTCCTATCTCAGGCGCGAGGGCGACTATGCCAACATGGCGAGCGAGCCCTATCCGGGCATCATCCTGTTGGACCTGAACATGCCCCGCAAGGACGGCCGCGAAGCGCTGCGCGAGATCAAGGCCGATGCGGAGCTGAAGCGGATTCCGGTTGTGGTGCTGACCACCAACCGTGCCGAAGAGGACATCATCCGCACCTACGGCCTGGGCGTCAGCTCCTTCATCACCAAGCCGGTGACCTTCGAAGGGCTGGTCGACGTGGTGAAGGCGCTCAACGACTACTGGATCGAGATCGTGACTTTCCCGCCGGAGTGCGCGTCGGAGGGCTGAGCGTGTGCCTTGGAACCCTGCGCGACGGCCGGGAAGTGCCGATCTGCGGAGGGGCCGGGCGCATACCGGCCCTCTTCTTTGGAAACACCAGGGCGCCGGACGCGCCGTTTGACGGGTGACATTGATGTCTGAACAAGAGACGGGCACGGCCAACAAGGCAACCATCCTGGTCGCCGACGACGACCCGGACGATCGGATGATGATCGAGGACGCCTGCGAGGAGGCGTCCCTGGCGGGCGACCTGCACTTCGTGGAGGACGGAGAGCAGCTCTTGGCCTATCTCCGGGGCGAGGGCGCCTATGCCGACCGGGCCGGGCAGCCGTTTCACGGCATCATCCTGCTCGACCTCAACATGCCTCGGATGGACGGCCGCGAGGCGCTGCGCGAGATCAAGGGGGACCCCGCGCTCAAACGCATTCCCGTGGTGGCGCTGACCACCTCGGAGGCCGACGAGGACATCGCCCGGACCTACGGGCTGGGCGTCAATTCCTTCATCACCAAGCCGGTGACCTTCGAGGGCCTGGTCGACGTCGTCCGGGCACTCAGCAATTACTGGCTGCAGATCGTTACCGTCCCGCATGGGGACGGCGCGCCGGACTAACCGGCGGCAAAAGACTACAGGAGCCGAACAAGATGAGCCGGGCGACGACAATTCTGGTGGCGGACGACGACGCCGAAGACCGGTCGATGATCAAGGAGGCCTTCACCGAGGCCCGCCTCAACAACGCCGTGGATTTCGTGGGCGACGGCGAGCAGTTGCTGGCCTATCTGCGCCGCGACGGCGACCACGCCGAAAAGGCGGGCCAGCCCCTGCCGGGTCTGATCATGCTCGACCTCAACATGCCCCGGATGGACGGCCGCGAGGCGCTGCGCGAGATCAAGGGGGACCCCGCGCTCAAACGCATTCCCGTGGTGGCGCTGACCACCTCGGAGGCCGACGAGGACATCATCCGCACCTACGGCCTGGGCGTGAACTCCTTCATCTCCAAGCCGGTGACCCTGGAAGGCCTGGTCGACGTGGTCCGGGCACTCAACAACTACTGGCTGGAGATTGTGACCGCGATGCCGGAGTAGGGGGGCTTTTGGCCTGGTCCTGACTCCGCCGCGAGACCGTACCCCTGGCGAGACCCTCGGGCGTCTCCTATCAAATGAATGGCGTCTGTTATCAAGACAGCCATGATGCGGCCTTCCCATATGAGGTTCGGACGTTGGATGCGGATTCCTGGCGGTCGAGCGAGGCGTAGGACGCAGCCTGCAAGCCACACTGTACTGCCAAGCCTTCTGAAGAAAGATTCTATGCCCACCCCCATCACCGCTGCAATGCTCTACGACCTAGTGCAATGCCGACACCGGCCGGCCATGGACCTGTTTGGCGATCCCGCACGACGCGACGAGATCAGCCCCTCCGTGCAGTTGCTTTGGGAGAAGGGCACGGCCTACGAGCAGGCGGTGATCGAGGGTCTCGACTATCCCTTACTCGACCTGTCGTCCTATTCCGGTGATGAGAAAGAACGGCTTACCTTGGAGGCTATGACGCGGGGAGAGTCGCTGATCTACGGCGGACGGATTGCCGCCGACGACCTGCTCGGCGATCCCGACCTGCTTCGCCTGCAGGGCGGTGGCTATGTCGCGGGAGACATCAAGTCTGGGTCCGGAGAGGAAAGCCCGGAGGACGATGCGAAGCTGAAGAAGCACTACGGCGTCCAGCTTGCACTCTATACCGACATCCTCGAGCGCAAGGGGGTCGCGCAGTCACGCAAGCCGTTTGTCTGGGACGTCCGCGGCGAGGAGGTGGCCTACGATCTGGACAAGCCGCAGGGCAAGCGGAGCCCATGGACCATCTGGGGCGTCTACCAAAGCATGCTGTCCCAGGCGCGCGGCATTATCGCAAAAACGGCCAAGACAGATCCGGCCTATTCGAGCGACTGCAAGAATTGCCACTGGTACACCGCCTGCTTGGCGGATCTCGAACGGACAGATGACCTCACCTTGCTACCCGGCCTCGGCCGCTCCAAGCGGGACGCGATGATCGATGCGATACCCAGTACGGCGGGACTCGCGGCGGCCGACGTGGAAGGCTACATCCGGGGAACGAAGACCGATTTCAAAGGAATAGGTCCCGATACGCTGCGCAAGTTTCAGGAAAGGGCCAGGCTCGTCACGACGCCGGATGCCCGTCCCTATCTCACGGCACCGGTCCACCTGCCATTTGCCGAAACGGAACTCTTCTTCGACATCGAAGTCGATCCCATGCGCGGCCTCTGCTACCTGCATGGCTTTGTCGAACGCCATGGCGGCGACACCGCGAACGAGCGCTACGTTGCCTTCTTCGCCGAAGACGTGTCCACACAGGAGGAAGAGCGCGCCTTCGCCGAAGCTTGGCGGTATATCCAAGACCGCCAGCCATGCGCGATCTACTACTACTCCAAATACGAACGCACGATCTGGCGCCAACTGCAGGCTCGGTATCGCGCGGTGTGCACGGAAGACGATATCGAGGCGCTGTTCGACCCAAGCCGATCAGTCGACCTTTACACAGACGTTGTAAAGAAGGCGACCGAATGGCCGACACGTGACCACTCGATCAAGACACTGGCCAAGCTCCTGGGCTTCACGTGGCGGGACAAGCACCCCTCGGGTGCCGCCTCGATCGAATGGTTCGATCGCTGGATCGAGTCCGGCGACGCAGCCGTGAAACAGCGAATCCTCGATTACAACGAGGACGACTGCAAAGCCACGCGGGTGCTGTTGGACGGGATCAGGGCCCTGTAGCTGCCGCCCCAAACTCCCCGTCTGTGACCCACATCACATTCCAACAATAGGCTCGCCCCCTACGCTTTCCGTCTTGGGGTCCACACAACAAACGGGAGGCAGACCTTATGAGTACGACCGGGCGTGCGGTGATTGAATTTGTCGAAAGTCTTGAGGGGGAGGGGCCGTCCGGAAGCCATGAGCACCAGCGCGAGATCCTGCAGGCGATCCTGGACGGGTTGCCGGGGTTCGCACTGGCCTTCTACGAAGCGAGCCTGATCAGCATCTATCCCGGCGGCTGGGACCTAGCCACGCCGCCCAATGTCAGCCGGTCCGAAGCGAATGCGGTTGTGATAGACCGAACAATCTATACACCGGAGAAGGCTCTTGTTTCGCCGGGCTATTTCACGGCGGAGGACTACGCAAGCCGCGTCCGGGCGATCCGGCGGTTCGGGGCGGAGACCATCGTCAAGTCCCAGGACCGGGACGAGTACCTGGCGGCGATGACCCGCTTTGCCATTGCGCTGCGGCAGACGGAGACGGTGTGAGGGCGGGTAGCGAGCGTGTTGGCAGCCAGACCCTTCGTGACGGCGGCTTCGCCGCCGCCTCAGGGTGACGGGAATCACCAACCGCTTCCTCCAAAAACCACCTCATGCTGAGGAGCGGCGTTTACGCCGCGTCACGAAGCATATGGCTGCTAGCGGCACACCCGCACCGCGCCCCTACCTGAGCGCCGGATACGCCCCCTGCAGCGACATGCAGTAGCGCAGGCCGCGTTCGGGAACGGCGTCGCGCAGGTCGGGCAGGTTGAAGCTGATCTGGCCGTCGCCGCCGAAGCGGGTGCCGATCAGCCGGTACAGCGCGGAATGCCGGGAGATCGCCATCACCTGGCCCTCGGGCTCGATCCACTCGCGCGGGCATTTCTCGTAGGGCATAAGCCGGATCTCGCCCACAAAGACGGAAAGCCCGGTCTGCGCCTGGGCGGCGGGGGCAACGAGCGCGGCGGTGACCGCCGCAGCGGCAAGCATCTTCTTCAGCATGTCACGCAGGTCCTCTCGGGTCGGATGTGCTTTGTTGCCTAACATAGGCATCCGGGCGCCCGAGGGTAGTCTAGTCGTGCCGATATGCGCACGCCGAAAGGCCGGGGCAGAACCCCGGCCTTCGAGTCCAGGCGAAGGGGGAGGGGCCGGCCCCCGCCGGCCCGTCGCGGCGCGTGTTAGCCGTCGACGCCCTTTTCCTTGAGCAGGCCCTTCACGGCACCCACCGAGGTGATGGTCATCACCTCAGGCGGCGTGAACGAAACGCCGAAGGCCTGTTCGATCGCCATCACCACCTGGATGTGCTTCAGGCTGTCCCAGTTCCGGGTGGTCTTGGGGCTGGTGTCGTCGTTGATGGTGTCCACCGGCTCCTGCAGGATGTCTGCAAAGACTTCTTCGATACGCATTGTCTTCCCTCTCCCCTCTCTACCATTCTCTCAAGTCGATAAGGTTGGTTGCTCGTCTGTTTCGTGTTGTCGTTCCGCGGGGCCCCGGTTTAGCCGAACACATGCTCGCGGATGCCGTGCGGCCAGCGCTTCGGGTCGAAGCCGTGCTGCACGAACCCGGCCAGCACCCAGCGTTCGATGCCCAGGCCGATGCAGCCGGTGAAGGCCGGCTGGCCGTCGGAGCCTTCGATGTTGAAGCGGGTGCCGAAGAAATTGCCGTGCAGGTTGATCGACCCGCAGGCAAGGCGACGTTCGCTGCCGTCCGCATTGGGCTCCACCGGCAGCATGATCTCGTTCTTCACCTCCTGGGCCTGCTGCCAGAGCTTCTTGGCGGCCGCCACGGTGGCGAAGAAGGGGTCGGACGCGGTCTCGATGGAGCAGTCAAGATCGATCGCCGCGGCCAGCTCGCCGATCAGCGGCAAGGCGCGCCGGCGGCAGTCCTTGACGTAGTCCTCGGTGCCCACGAACACCAGCTCGCGGACGTTGAACTCCCACAGCCGGTCCAGGCCCTTGATGTTCTTGGACTCGTAGCGGAACACGCGGACCATCCAGGTAAACGCCGTGCCGTCGTCTTCGGTGCGCCGGCCCTCAAGGGTCGGATAGCAGGGGAAGCAGGCGGCCGGGTTCAGGCATTGGCCGGGCATGTGCACATGCGCGTCCTCGGGCATTGTCCAGCCCTCGGCGCAGGAATTGGCCTGGCGGAACTCCTCGATCGCGTCGAAATCCTCGACCATGTGGCCGACGAAGCTGACCGCGTTGGGATGGCTGTCGAAGTAACCGCACTTGGCCAGGGTCTCGGCGTCGATGAAGGCGGGATACTGGCCTGCTGCGGCGCCGAAATGGGCGTGATACAACTCGGCCGCCCTGGCATCGACCAGGCGCGCCAGGTTCAGGACCGGGCCCGAGATCGCCACATACCCCTTGTGGTAGTCGTGCAGCCAGCCGCGTTCCTTCAGCTCCTCGTGCACGGCGGTGGTGTAGGGGCCCTCATCCTTGCGGCGGTTCTTCAGGAACACCTTGGTGTCGAAATTGTGCGTCCGCTGCAGCATGGCGGCGAGGTAACGTTCTACCTTGGGGGCGATCTCATCGGCCTTCGCCCCTTCCCGCACCTCATATTCCACCGCAGTGCCGTCCTCGCGCACCCGCAGCCGGTTCAGGTCAGGAGAGACGAAGACGCTCTCCTTCTCAATGTCGGCCGCGAGTTCCTCGTTAACCCTGCGATCGAGATTGATGATCGTACTCATTGCAGTCTCCCATGTTCCCCCATGCGGTTCTTGTTGTCGTCAGAACTGGTAGTAGACGAACTGCGTGTCGCCCGAGAGCGAGGCCAGCGCGATGGTCAGCACCACACCGCTGGCAAGTGCCCAGGTCGGGCTCAGGCGCCAGCGCAGCCAGGCCGGCGTGCGGCTTTCGTCTGCATCCTCCTCGGGCGCGGGGTCCGAGCTGTACCAGTTGTTGCGCATGATCTGCTGCACGTTCGGGCAGATCAGCGCGATCGCCGCCAACAGAAGGATCCAGCCTTGGCCTGCGATCAGGTCCACCGTCACCGGCGCCAGGGCCTGGGCCGTGCCGGCGGCCAGGAACGCGTCCAGACCGGTCATGGAAAGCAGGATCGTCGTTGCCGTCGCCATGTCGGGCGCCCGGAACACCACCAGCCCGGTCACCACGACACCCATGGTCATCAGCCAGCCCACGGAGTGGGGCATGCGCGGCATGCTGGCCTCGCGCCAGGCATGGTTGACCGCCAGTGCCACACCGTGGATCAGGCCGAACACCACGAAGGTCCAGCCGGCGCCGTGCCAGATGCCGGCCAGCAGGAAGGTGAAGCTGATCGGCATGGCCACCGCCAGCAGGAACCGGCGCGTTGCCCCGTGGCGCTTGGTCAGCGCCCGGCGCATCATCGCGACCGCCAGCGGCGTGTACAGGTAGTTGGTGAAGAACCGGGTCATGGTCATGTGCCAGCGGCGCCAGAAATCCATGATCGAGCCGGCCTTCAGCGGCGAATTGAAGTTGAGCGGCAGCTTCAGCCCGAACAGCATGCCGACGCCCAGCGCCATATCCGTATAGCCCGAGAAATCGAAATAGAGCTGCAGGGTGTAGGCCAGTGCGCCCACCCAGGCGACATCCATGCCCACCGGCGCGCCGCCGGCGACGCCGTTGAACACGGTGTCGGCGAAGGGTGCGATCGAATCGGCCAGCGCCAGTTTCTTGAACAGGCCGATGCCGAACACGGAAAGCGCGGTGGCGATGCGCCCGGCGTCCAACAGCTTCGTCTGCTGGGCGTGGTACTGGGCCATCATCTCACGCTGCAGCACGATCGGGCCGGCCGTGATGTAGGGGAAGAACGAGGCGAACAGCGCATAGTCCGCCAGCTTCGTCTCGTTGACCTGCCGGTTGTAGGTCTCCACCAGATAGCCGATCTGGATGAAGGTGTAGAAGGAGATGCCGATCGGCAGGAAGACCTCGAGGTTGCTGAAGCCCGTCCCGGCGAAGGCGTTGATGTTCTCCAACAGGAAGTTCGTGTCCTTGAAATAGCCGAGCGCGCCCAGGTTGGCGGTCACCCCGGCCAGCAGCACCGCTCTGGAGGCCGCCTTGTTCTCTTTCAAGGCGATCAGCGCGCGTGCGAAGCCGAAATTGACCACGATCGACGCGCCCAACAGCGCCGCGTGCAGCGGGCTCCACTGGCCGTAGAAGATGAAGGACGCCGCGATCAGCCACAGCAGTGCCTGGGGACGCCCCAGCAGCTTGTGGACGATCACGAAGATCGCGAAGGTGGCCGGCAGAAAGCCGAAGATGAATTCATAAGAATGGAATAGCATTGCCCGTCACCCTTGATCCGGCCTGCGCGGTTGAATCCGCGTCCGCCCTGTTGTTGTTGATTTCCGTTCGTATGACGCCGTCACGCGAGACCTATTTCACCCGCTGCGCGATCGCCGCCGCTTTGGCCTGCGGGCGCGCCTGCTCCAGCAGGCGGCGCAGGCATGCCGGCTTGGAATGCTCCATGTCGATGTAGAGCTCCTCGCCACAGCCGACCGCGTTCGGGTTGAAGCTGCCGATCACGCGGGCCCCGTGGGTGGCCGCGATCCGGGAGGTGATGGCGGTGACGCGCTGAAGGCCGCGGTCGTACTCCGAACCCAGGATCTCGTTGTAAAAGATCGGGTTGAAGGGCGGGTGCGCCAGCACCACGTCGACGCCCATTTCGGTCAACAGGCCGACGAGGCTGTCGATCGCCTTGACCCCGTTGGGGTCGATCACGATGGGCGCGTCCTTGCGCGCGGCCGCGTTTTCCAGCGCGTGTGCGCGGGACCACTCGGGCGTGAAGATGGCGTCGTGGTCGTGGCTCCAGCGGATCGAGCCGTCCGGCATCAGGACGTCCAGCGTCTGCAGCTTGCTTTCCTTGGTGGGCCCAGGGCGCATCGGGGCGGTGAAGTACTGCACCGCCTTCTCGCGCAGCGCGATCAGCGAGGTCAGCCCCACATAGTCGGCAAACGGGAAGATGTCGACCCAGCTATGGGACGCCAGACCCAGGCGCGCGGCCATGTCGTGATACTCCGGGCCGATATAACGCCACAGGCTGTCGGTCCGGCGATCGACCGGCAAAAAGGTCTGATCGCGGATGGTCAGCACCAGCGTCTGCGGGACCCGGTCGTGCCGGATCAACAGCTCGGCCACGGCCAGCAGGTCCTCGTAGTAGTCCCGGTGGACGTGGGCGTTGTAATAGCTGACGCCGGGGATCAGGTCGGCCGAGGCTTCCTGCCAGTGGCTGGCGCCCTGGATGATCAGCTCCGGCGTCTCCTCCAGAAGCGGGATGTGCGCCCGGCGCATGCCTCGGATGTCGATGTTCAGGTCCCAGTTCGCATAGTTCTCGCCTGACGCGAAGGCGTCGGCGACCGCTTCCCTGCGTGCCTGGCTGAACTGCATCGGCGTCAGCCGCCAGTTGCCGGCAACGATGGCCGCCATCACCACCAGGACGGTCACGAACAGGATGCCGAGAAATACCAGCGGCCGCTCTGCGACAGCTTCCGGTGCCGCGTCCGTCTTAGAACGGAGCTTCTCCGGAACGCCGCTGGCGCGGTCAAAGGTAGCTGCGTCGTGGTCGATCTGCATCGCCTCAATTCCCCTTTTGCCTTTCGGGTGTCTTGTCGTTGAGGGATGTTTTGCCAGAAGAGACTAAAAAACTCTTAAAATACAATTGGTTAATCATCCCATAAGGTGCGCGGCCCAGGCCGATGGGAAGCCCTGGATTGTGAATCTCGGTTAACTCTGCGAAATACCGTGCGCGGACCGCGAAGGACCGCAGGGCCCTGCAATTCCCCGGACGTCCGGGTGAGGGCTGCGCCGGCCGTCGTGGTTAAGACCGGGCAACACAGTCGGCAGTTAAGAGTTAACCGTTATGCTCCTCCCCCCCCAGGGGCAGGGCTATCGCATTTGAGCGAGGGCATTGAGTAGGTAGTCGTCTTCCCACGCGCATCGTTTGACCCGTCTTCGGATAGCGGTCTTAGGATCATCGATGTTTTTGAGGATCGTCATGGCAAGGCG
>Ga0209782_1000022_pt1 | contig 88990 bp, 86 predicted proteins | sample WorMetmaBAHAMAS1_FD_187390 | JGI IMG/M metagenome (GOLD analysis project Ga0209782, IMG submission 187390) | Marine gutless worms symbiont microbial communities from Max Planck institute for Marine Microbiology, Germany - Inanidrilus... | ecosystem: Host-associated > Annelida > Digestive system...
GCCTGGGTGCCGGCGGCGGTGTGGCCGGCTGGGGTGTTTGTCTTGCGATCTGGGGCGGCGGTTTCGGTGCCGGCGGCGGTTCGGTGCGGGCGGTCGCGGCCGGGCGTGCCGGGGCCGGTTGCGCTCTCTGCGGCGCGGCGGCCGTGCCTGCGGGCGGTGGCACGTTCAGACTCGATCTTGGTGCCCCGGCCGGCGGCGACTGCAGACGTGCCGTGGGATCTTGAGCGGCCGCTTCCGATGGTGGTGCCAAGGCCTGTGGCGTGACGCTGCCGGGCATCAGCAACTGCGGTAATGACGGCGGCGGGCCCAATCGGTCGAGAACCGACAGGTCCACTGTTACGCTGTCTCCGGTGACTGCGGCACCACGGTAGTGGGGAGTCTGACCGTTGGCTGCGGCGCCAAGGAAAGACGTCGCCACTGCAACATACAATAACGGCCGCACACTCATGGTGACTCCAACGGCTTTGCGAGTCGTGAGGACGTCTCGTCCCGACATCATCCTCTCATGAATAATTCGATTCGCTGCGCGGCTTAAGATGGCGCGAAGATAACCCACCGGATTCGACCGCACAACTCTTTGTGGTTGAGCGAAATCAGCGTCGAATGCCGGCTATCGAACCGGTTTCATCAGACCGACGAACGTCTCGTGAATTGCATCGTTCGTCGCCAGAAGATCCTGGTCTTCCAGAGCGAAGCGTCCGCCGCCCAGATCGGAGACGATGCCACCCGCCTCGCGGACCAGAACCAGGCCGGCCGCAATGTCCCATGGTTTCAGGCCCCGTTCCCAGAACCCTTCGTAGCGGCCGGCCGCAACATAGGCGAGATCCAGCGAGGCCGCCCCCCACCTGCGCACGCCGGCGGTCGCCGCCATGACGGTCTCCAGGCGCCGCAGAAACTGGCGATGACCCTCCCCTTCCTGGATGCCCAGGAAGGGGATGCCCGTCGCGAACACGGATTCCGGAAGACGCGAACGGGAAGAAACCCTGATCCGCTGATTGCCCAGGTGTGCACCCATGCCCTTTTGGGCCTGGAACATCTCGTCCTTCACCGGATCGTAGACGATGCCGGCAATGACCTCTCCGTTCTGTTCCAGTGCCACCGAGATCGCCCAGTGCGGCATGCCGTGCAGAAAGTTCGTGGTTCCATCCAACGGATCGACGATCCATCTGTTTTCGCCGTATTCGCCTGCCACAAGACCGGATTCCTCCATCAGGAACCCGAAGCGCGGGCGCGCCTTGGACAGTTCCTCCCGCAGGATACGTTCGGCTTTGTGGTCCGCGTTGGAGACGAAGTCCGCCGGCCCTTTCTTGCTGACTTGCAATTGCTCGACTTCGCCGAAGTCGCGCACCAGTGCCCGCCCGGCCTTTTCGACCGCGCGCGTCATCACGTTCATCAACGGCGTGTTGATCGACATCGCGTTTCCGTTCTGGAGGATGAGCGCCGACGCTAGCCCTTGGCGCGTTCCACGTAGGAGCCGTCAGCCGTGTTGATGACGACCTTGGTACCGGTTTCGATGTGCGGCGGAACCAGAGTGCGAACGCCGTTTTCCAGAAGTGCCGGCTTGTATGAACTGGATGCCGTCTGACCCTTCACGACGGCATCGGCCTCGGAGATCTCCACCACGACCGTCTCGGGCAGGCTGACCGCTATCGGCTCTTCCTCGAAGGACTCGATTTCCACGATCATGCCGTCCTGCAGATAGGCGACCGATTCTTCACCGATCAACTCCTTGTTCAGTGAGATCTGGTCGTAGGTCTCCTGGTCCATGAACGTGTAGTCGTCGCCGTCGGCGAAAAGGAACTGGTATGGCTTCTGGTCCAAGCGGACCCGTTCGACGCTTTCCGAAGACCGGAAGCGTTCGTTCAGCTTGGTCCCGTGCCGGATGTCCCTGAGCTCGACCTGAAGGAACGCGCCACCCTTGCCCGGCTTCACATGCTGGGTCTTGACCGCCCGCCACAATTGGCCCTTGTGCTCGATGATGTTCCCGGGGCGGATTGCGTTGCCGTCTATCTTCATCAGTCCTATCCGTCGATCAGTCAGTCAATGGCCCGGCGCCGAACCGGGGCCCGATATAGACGGGCGGCGGGTCGGATGCAATGGCCGGGTCAGGACATCACCTCGTTGAAACTCCGCACCGCCGCCGCCGGCCCGTCCGGATGGTCCCAGACGGCCGACACCACGGCCAGGAAGTCGGCGCCCGCCTCGACGAGGGGGCGGCAGTTGTCCGGCGTGATGCCGCCAATCGCAACACAGGGCACTTCCATCATCTCCGACCACCATCGCAGCAGGGAGATGTCGGCATGGGTTTTCGCCTGTTTGGTTGCGGTCGGAAAGAACGCGCCAAACGCCACATAGTCCGCGCCTTGTTCGGCCCCGACCATCGCCAGGTGGCGGGAATCGTGACAGGTCACGCCGACGATCGCATCCGCGCCGACCAGGCGGCGTGCCTCCTGGTAGCTGGCGTCCTCAAGGCCGATATGCACGCCGTCACAGCCGGTTTCGGCGGCGAGGTCCGGCCGGTCGTTCAGGATGAAGGCGATGTCCCTGGACTGCGCGACCGGGCCCAGCACCTCGGCGGCGCGCCGTACCGTGTCGTCGTCTGCCTGTTTCAGGCGCAACTGGACGCAGGCCACCGGCCCGGCGTCGAGGGCCGCGGCCAGGTCTTCGCCGAACGTCGCGGGCGACAGGAAGGGCGGCGTGATCAAATAGAGCTGGCAGGCTGGTGCATTCATCCGGTCGATATCTGGGCCGCGTGACGGTTTGTCAATCGCGCAGGGCGGACGGCCCGCTCATTCCGCACGCATGCGGTGTGGCGTCATGGGGTTGTCACCCGGTTGCGGGATAACCGGGGAAGGCCTATAACGATCTAAAATTGGATTATCGGAGAAAAATTAATGGCACAGGTTGTATATCAGGGCGCCGCGCCCGATCGGACTGCGGCGGCCCGGACGATGGGGCGCCTGCTGGGCGAACATCAGGCAGCGCGTGCCGAGCCCGAACCCGCCGCCCCCAACCATCTCCCCATGACCTTGATCGCGTTGGACCGACTTGGGGCCGATCCCAAAACCCTTGGCGCCTATGTGGAACTGCGCCGCCTGGACCATGCCCTCTTGCCACCGCCTGTCAGTCCGGGTCGTGTGGCCCGGGAAGACTGGCGAAACGCGTTGGGCGACGCCGCGATGGAACAGGCCTACCGGGCCCATTTCGAGACCGAGTTGGTCAGGCTTGGGCGCGACGCCATGTTGCGGGAGTACCTTCCGGATCTGTTGGCGGGCTGCGGCGGGGCCGGGTTTCACCCGATGATCAGGCTCGCCTTCGGGATCCGGCACGACAACGATTCCGAGACCGTTCTGGCGCTGGCATTCTGGGCGATCGCGTATTTGGAGCTGGGGCATACGCAGCACGAGCGGACGGGCCGGGATGACCCGCGCGGCGTCCTGGAGCGTGTGCGCCGGGAGCTCGGCGCGGCCGCCGGCGGTCGCGGGATGCCGTTGGAGACCGGCATGCCAGCCGTCAAAGAGATGCCTGCCTTTCGAAATGTGCTGCATTGGTTGACGCCGGACCAGGCCACGCTGCCGAAGATGGCGGAAGCCGCGTTGGCCTTGTTCGCAGAGACCGGGAGTTCCCAGGCCCTGCACATCTTGGCGGCGACCCATGCCATGCGTACTTTGTTGCCCTGGTTCTACGATCCCGTACCGGCCCTGCGCTACCACTGGCAGGCGGTTTCGGCGGCATACCTTGTGAAGGGCGCGCCGCCGCTGCCGGCGCCTGCGGCTCTGAAAAAGGCCGCACGCAGGCCGGCGCCGCCCTGGCCGGCCCTGCGCCAGGCGGCGATTGCGTCGCTGGACGATCATGCGGTCCAGGCGGTTTTCAGTTGCGGGGAAGAGGAGGCGGCCTATGGCGGCCCCCTCTATCGCATCGCTGCTGCGCAATACGTAACCAATAGCCGCTAGGGCCGCGTGCGCAGGACGACGACATTCATGCCGTCGGCCATCTCCCGGATCTTGGCTGCCGCCGGGCCGGAATAGACGATTTTGCGCCATCCCGACCGCAACGCGGCCATCGCGTCTCCAGGCCGGGCGCCACAGTCCAGCACTGCGTCCACGTCAGCCTGCGGCTGGGATGCCTTCGCCGCATCGACCAGGGCCTTGAACCATTCGGGCCCGCCGGATGCCGCCGCGGCGGGCGCCGAGACCAGGGTCACAGGCACGCCGTCCCGCGCGGCTGCATCGAGGGCCGCGCGGGCTGCGTCGAGGTCGTGGACCGTGACGGATCGGGAGCGCGGGCGGCTCAGTCAAGCGCCCCCATGGCAACGGCGGTGTCCGACATCCGGCAGGAAAAACCCCACTCGTTGTCGTACCAGGACATCACGCTGACGAACCGACCCTCGACAACCTGGGTCTGCGTTGCGTCGAATGTGGAGCTGGCAGAGCTGTGGTTGAAGTCGGTAGAGACCAGCGGGGCCTCGTTGACCTCAAGAATTCCCTTAAGGCTGCCGTTTGCCGCTTCGGAGATGGCGGCGTTGATCTCCTCGGTGCTGGTCTCACGCCCGGCGTCGAACTTGAAGTCCACCAGCGAGACGTTCACCGTCGGCACGCGGATGGCGGTGCCGTCCAGCTTGCCGTTGAGGTCGGGCAGCACCAGCCCGACCGCCCGAGCGGCGCCCGTCGAGGTCGGGATCATGGACATGGCCGCAGCGCGGGCACGCCGAAGATCCTTGTGCAGGGTGTCGACGGTGGGCTGATCGCCGGTATAGGAGTGAATCGTGGTCATGAAACCACGTTCGATCCCGATCGAATTGTGCAGGACATGAGCCACCGGCGCGAGGCAGTTCGTGGTACAGGAGGCGTTTGACACCACGGTCATGTTCGGGGTCAGCTTGTCGTCGTTGACCCCGTAGACGACCGTCAGATCGGCGCCGGAGGAGGGGGCGGAGACAAGGACGCGCTTGGCTCCGGCGTCGAGATGCACGCTCGCCTTGTCTTTCGCCGTGAAGATCCCGGTGCATTCCATCGCCACGTCGACGCCCAGGCCTGCCCAATCCAGTTTGGTGGGGTCGCGTTCGGCGGAAACTTTGATCTTGCCCTTGCCAAGGTCGATCCAGTCGTCGCCGGCGCTGATGTCGTGCGGGAACCGCCCGTGCACGGTGTCATACTTCAAAAGGTGGGCGTTGGCGGCCACCGAGCCCAGATCGTTGATCCCGACAAATTCGATGTCGTCGCGACCTGCTTCATAGGCCGCGCGCAAGACCAAGCGACCAATGCGTCCGAAACCGTTGATTGCAACCCGAACGGTCATGTTGCTCCCCTTCGCCGTGTGCTGGTTTTTCAGAAATGAGGTATGCGTCAACAGTGCTGCTTGACGGGTGTCTTACAGCCTCTGTGATGCCCCTTTCAAGCGGCCATTATGCCGCCCCGTCAGACGGCCGGAACACCGGCCGTCCCCTTCATGGAAGCGCGACAAGCCAGTTGGCCGTGCGCTGGCCGATTTCCTTGGCCGTGAATTCCATCGAAGCGCCGCTTGCCGAGATCGTCACGCCTCCCAGGCGCTGTCCGGTGACGATGTCCTTCAGGGTGACGGTTGCGGTCGAGGTGTTAGTGAAGGCCTTGAAACCGCCGGTCTCCTGCTGTCGCAAGTCGATCTCGACCTGCAGTCCCTGCTGCTGGCCGGCGGCCAGGGATTCCGCAACGACCAGGCGCCACCGGCGCGATTGCTTGATCGCAAGCACGGTTTCGGCTTCGACAATGCGAGCAATCTCGCGGTCGACACCGCGCTCCAGCGGCACGGAGACCACAACGGCCCGGTACTCGGTCAGGGCCTCGCTCGGCAGGTCGGCGGTTTCGACCGCCGATCGTCCGCAACCCGCAAGCGCGATGCACAGGAACACCGCACACAGACGCGTCATAAGGCGGTGCGGCATCGATCAGTGCGCCGCCTTCGCTGCCGCAGCGATCGCTTCGGCGGTGATGCCGAAGTGCAGGTAGAGGTCCGGCCCCGGGCCGGATGCGCCGAACCCGGACATGCCGATGAACGGACCGTCGGCCCCGATCAGCGCGTCCCACCCTTGTCTGACAGCGGCCTCTACGCCGACGCGGACCGTGCCGGGCCCCAGCACCTCGGTGCAGTAGGCTTCGGGCTGGGCCGCGAAAAGCTCGAAACAGGGGGCCGAGACAACGGCGGTCGGGATGCCGTCCGCTTGCAGCATATCCCGTGCCGCATGGGCGATGGTGACCTCCGAACCGGTGGCGATCAGGGTGACCTGGCGTTCGCCCGCCTCGGCCTCGGCAAGGACATAGGCGCCGCGGGCGGACAGGTTCTCGTCGGTATGTTCCGTTCGCAGAACGGGCAGGCCCTGGCGGCTCAAGGCGATGGCCGATGGCGCCTGCTGCTGCAAGGCCAGCATCCAGCATTCGGCCGTTTCCACCGTATCGGCGGGCCGGAAGACGAACAGCCCCGGAATCGCCCGCAGGGACGCCAGATGTTCGACCGGCTGGTGCGTCGGGCCGTCCTCGCCCAGCCCGATTGAATCGTGCGTCAGGACATAGACCACTCGCTGTTGCATCAGCGCCGCAAGCCGGATTGCCGGGCGGCAGTAGTCGGCAAAAACAAGGAACGTGCCGCCATAGGGGATGAACCCGCGATGCAGCGCGATCCCGTTCATTGCAGCGCCCATGCCGTGCTCCCGCACGCCGTAGTAAACGTACCTGCCGTTGCCGGTACCGGGCTTGACCGGCTCAAGCGTGGTGGTCCTGGTCAGGTTCGACCCTGTCAGATCGGCGGACCCCCCAAGCAGGTCAGGGATTTCCCGGTTCAGCACCTCAAGCACCATTTGCGACGATTTGCGCGACGCGACCTTCTGGGCCTCTTCCGACGTCTGGCGCTTGAAGGCGTTGACCGCCTGTTCCAGCCCTGCCGGCAGCGTCCCCTCCTGGGATGCCCGGAAGGCCTCGCGCTGCGCGGACGCGTCCAGTCGCGCCTGCCAGGACTGGCGTGCAGCCGTTCCCCGCGCGCCGGCTGCCTGCCAGGCCCGGCGCACATCAGCCGGGACCTCGAAGGGCGGATGGCTCCACCCCAAGGCGTTGTGGGCGCCGGAGATCTCGTCGTCGCCCAGCGGCGCACCGTGGGACGAGGCGGTTCCCTGTTTCGTCGGGGCGCCGAAACCGATCACGGTCTTGCAGGCCAACAATGCCGACCGGTCGGTCCCGCGGGCCCAGGCAATGGCTTCTTCGATTGCCGCAGGGTCGTGCCCGTCCACGGCGCGGACGTCCCAGCCCGATGCCGCAAAACGGGCAAGCTCGTCGTCCGAGACCGACAAGCTGGTTGGCCCGTCGATCGAAATGCCGTTGTCATCGAACAGAACGATCAGTTTGTTCAGCCTGTGGTGGCCGGCAAGCGATATTGCTTCCTGGCTGATGCCTTCCATCAGGCACCCGTCGCCGGCAATGACATAGGTGTGGTGATCGACCAGGTCGGATCCGAAGCGGTCTGCAAGCAGGCGCTCGGCCAGCGCCATGCCCACCGCGTTGGCCAGTCCCTGGCCCAGCGGTCCGGTTGTCGTCTCAATGCCGGGGGCATGACCGAACTCGGGATGGCCGGCGGTCTTCGAGCCCAGCTGCCGGAAATGCTCGAGCTGATCGAGATCCATCTCCGGGTATCCGGTCAGGTGCAACAGCGCGTAGAGCAGCATCGACCCGTGTCCGGCCGACAGGACGAAACGGTCCCTGTCCGGCCAGCCAGGTTCGGTCGGGTCGTATTTCAGGAATTTGGTGAACAACACCGTCGCGACGTCGGCCATGCCCATTGGCATGCCGGGATGGCCTGAGTTCGCCTTCTGCACGGCATCCATCGCCAGGGCGCGGATGGCGTTCGCCATCTCGCTGTGGCCGGCTTCGGATTCGATCACGGTTGTCATGGAACGTCGCTCCGGAAAGGTAGTCTGAATGGGTGCCGAACCGCGGCGCCGGGCGGTCCGGGCCGCGGCAACATGCCGCTCGACATGGACAGCGTCAACGTTGTTCTTGCACCGGTGGCGGCCGCAGCTCGGTGCCTGCCTTGAACGCCCGGCCCAGCATGTTGACGGGCACGGCGCCAGCACATAGTTTTGCTTTTGAACAAGGCATTTCCCTGCCTTCGGCTCAAGTTTTACGTGAAGAAGACAATGTCGCGCTTGGTGGAAGCACAGAACAGGTTGGAACAGGTGCTGCAGCGTCTAGAAGCGGCGGCCGACAGCGCCGAAACGGCAGCTGAGGCGCAGAAAACGGAACTCCGGGCGTTGGCGGCGGAAAGAGACGATGTGAAGGCACGGGCCGGGGATTTGGCCCAGCGCCTGGAAAGCGCCGTCACCCGTCTGAAGGCGGCGGCCAAGGAAACCGCGTAGACCGAAGCGATGAGCCAACTCACTGTCACGATCAACGGGCGCAACTACTCGATTGCCTGCGACGACGGGCAGGAGCCCCATCTGACCAAACTGGCCGCCTACCTCGACAAGCGGGTGGGCGAGATTGCGGCGACGATGGGGCAGGTCGGTGATGCCCGCCTGCTATTGATCGCGGGGCTTCTGATCGCGGACGAGCTGTCGGATGCGAATGCCCGTGTCGCCGAGCTTGAGCGCAACGTCGCGGAAACTGGCCATTTCGCGGAAGTTGCGGCTTCCGAAAACAGCGAGAACATCGCCGCAGACATCCTCGACCGGATGGCACAGCGCATCGAATCTATTGCAGCACGCCTTGAACGGGCCTAACTAGGGCGCTGGGCGTGTGCTGCGTGGTGCGAGCCGTTTTACGTCCCGGGGGCTAAGTACATCTCCAGGGAGCTGTCCCTGCCGGGATTGCGGTCTCGGTATTACGGCGCCCACCTGCACTTGCAGGCCATCGGGAGAATATTCGGCCACCGGCCAAGGCGGCCACGCCCAGCCCTTGTGGTTCCCGCCGATGCGAACGGCCCTTTGGTGGCATGACTGACCCGTTTCCGTCCAAGCAGGACCTGCGCCGGGCGGCGCAGGTGCGCCGTCGCGATGCTGCTGTTGCCGCGGCGCCTGATTGCGCGGAAGCCTTGGCGGCTTTGGGTCTTGCGGCGCTTGCCGACAAGGCGCCGGGGACGGTATCTGGTTATTGGCCGATCCGTGACGAAATCGATGCCAGGCCGCTGCTGGCGGCACTGCGGGATCGAGGTTGGACGGTTGCCCTGCCGGGAGTCATGGGGCAGGACGTGCCGCTGGAGTTCCGAGTCTGGCGGGACGACGACCGGCTGGTGCGGGCGGGGTTCGGCATCATGGAGCCCGGACCTGATGCGGCCTTACAAGATCCGGACGTTGCGTTGGTGCCGCTTCTGGCCTTCGACCGGCGAGGCCATCGCATTGGTTACGGGAAAGGCCACTACGACAGGACGCTAAGCATGCTTCGGTTGCGACGGCCGGTGCTGGCAGTGGGGATCGGGTTTTCGGCGCAGGAGGTGCCGCGGGTCCCGGTCGAACCCCACGATCAGAGCCTGGATGCGGTGCTGACGGACCGGGAATGGATATGGGCGCGCCGTGATGGCTGAAGGTGGACAATGAGGCTTTTGTTTTGTGGAGACGTGGTCGGCCGGTCCGGTCGCACGGTTCTGATCGACAATCTGCCGCGGCTGCGGTCCGAACTGGCATTGGACTTCGTCGTCGCCAACGCGGAGAACGCGGCGCGTGGCTTTGGAATGACGGAGAGCATCTGCGAAGACCTGTTCGACGCGGGCTGCTACGTTATCACAGGGGGCAACCACACCTTCGACCGCGCGGAGATCATCACCTATCTCGAGCGGAACCAGCGCGTGCTGCGGCCAGACAACTACGCGGCAGGAACGCCAGGACGCGGCCATGGCGTTTTCGACACGCCCGATGGGCGGCGTGTTCTGGTCATCAACGTGATTTGCCGCCTTTTCATGGAAACAAGTGATGATCCGTTTGCGGCGCTGGCACGGCTGCTGCCGGACGGTCCGCCGGTGCGCTCAGGCCTGGATGCCGTGATCGTGGATGTTCACGGCGAGGCTTCGTCGGAGAAGATGGCGCTTGGCCACGTGGCGGACGGGACGGCAAGTCTGGTTGTGGGGACCCATACCCATGTGCCGACGGCAGATGCGCACATCCTGCCTGGCGGAACGGCCTATCAGACCGATGCGGGCATGTGCGGCGACTACGATTCGGTGATCGGCATGGAGAAACAGGCGCCGATCGACCGCTTTCTGGGGCGGGTTCCACGCCCGCGGCTGGCACCGGCAGAGGGTGCCGGAACCCTGTGCGGCGTGTTCGTTGAAACGGATGACAAGACCGGGTTGGCGAAGGCGGTCGCGCCCGTGCGCACCGGCGGATTGCTCAGCGAGGCTGCGCCCGTTCTTTAAAAGTCGCTAGTCGTCCTTCTGCGTCTGAAAGCGGTCGACGGCGAATTCCAGGCCCTGGGCAATTTCACGGCCGATCGCCCCGCCGTCGCCTTTCACGCGATTGACGATGACGGCGCGCATCGCGTCCACGTGGGCACGGACGACCTTCATCGCCCGCTCGTCCGGGTTGTTGAGGACCTCGGTGAAGCGGCACAGTGAGCTGCCGACGCGGGTCATCAGGGGATAGCCGAAACTGCCGCCCTGGCCGCGCATGTCGTGGGCCAGCTTGAAGATCTGCTGCAGGTTGTCGATGCGGGCCCCGTCGGACTGTTCCGCCTCTTCCATCAGGGCGCACAGCGTTTCGATGTCCTTCATCGCCCATTTCGGATAGTCGTCGCTAAGGCGATTGATCGCCTCTTCGGCGCGCTCCAGCATGTCCGTCGTGGGACCGCCGCTGCCACTGACCTTCGCTTTGATCAGGTTCGGCGGGTTGATGACCTGCACGTCATCTGGTTCGTTTGTTTCGTCCGTCATCCCTCAGCGTCTCCAGCGTGAATGCTGTGATGCCCCCATCAAGACCCTTCGTGCAATAGCGATCCGACCTGATCGCGCACGCCCCTGAGCTCACTTGCGGGCGTTTCGTCCGTTTCATCCGGCGCCTTGGATGCGCCGCTTGGTTTGTTCCTTTCGGCATCGTCGCCATCAAGTCCTGCAATGCGCCGGTCATTGCCGGCAAAATCGTTGATCCGCCGGCGGCGGTCGGGTCCGAAGTAGGAACCGACCTCCACGAAGCGGCGCGGCCCTTCGATGACGGACGCAATCCGGTCATACAGGCTTTGCGCCGACACCGGCTTGGCCATGAACTCGGTCACGCCGGCGTCGCGGGCTTCGAAGACACGGGCTTTCTCGGTATAGCAGGTCAGCATGATGATGGGCACGAACCTGTCCGGGCTGTCCTCGTCCGTGCGCACCATGCGCGTGAACTCGATGCCGTTCAGCCGGTCCATCATCCAGTCGACAATGACGACGTCCGCCGTCTTCCGTTTGAACCTCTCAAATCCGGTGGCGCCATCTTCGGCTTCGACGATCTATTTGATGCCGTAGGCGTTGAGAATCTGGCGCAAAAGCCGCCTCATATGTGGATTGTCCTCCACCAACAAAACGTTAAGCGCGCCCAGGCTGTAGGCCATTCAACCCTCGATTAACGTTTCCACCCGCGCCTTGGAGCATCCTGCGATGCGCCCGCGATGGGCATTCACGTTCCGCGTGTCCCCGGCCGCCAGAACGGTTAGTCACACCGAGCAGGAGGCAGCCTCTGACAGCGCCGACTATGACGGAAAACGGTTACGAAAGGCTTTGCTTGCGCTGCGGTGCGGGGCTATCACACAGCCCGCCAAACGGCGGATGCGACGGTTGCTGCCGGGCTCTCTCGGCCCGGTTGCGCCCCAATCTCGCCATATTGCGGGACTATGACGTGACCCTCCGGCCTATGCTTCACCACAATATCTGGTATAGATTGCCGCGGGTCCGCGCCGCATTTTGAGAACTGGGCGGTAGTCGGGGAAGATTGCGATGGCAGGCCATTCGAAATTCAAGAACATCATGCACCGCAAGGGTGCCCAGGATCGCAAGCGGGCCGGCGTCTTTGCGAAGCTGTCCAGAGAATTGACGATCGCCGCCAAGCTCGGCGGGACAGACCCGGCGGCCAATGCCCGGCTGCGGGCCGCCATCGTCGCGGCGCGGGCGGGCAGCATGCCGAAGGACAGCATTTCCCGCGCCATCGCCAAGGGCGGTGCCGGTCCCGGCGAAGGCGCGGACTACGACGAGATCCGTTACGAGGGATACGGCCCCGGGGGCGTAGCATTGATCATCGAAACCCTTACCGACAACAAGAACCGGACCGCCTCCGAAGTACGCGCCACGCTGTCGAAATTCGGCGGCAGCCTGGGCGAGACGGGATCGGTTAATTTCATGTTCGACCGGGTGGGCGAGATCAGCTACCCGGCTGACGTCGCCGATGCCGACACCATGTTCGAGGCGGCCCTGGAGGCCGGGGCGGACGATGTCGAATCTGGCAGCGACGGCCATGAGGTTCGCACCGCGCCCGACGATCTGCACGCCGTCGCCGCGGCGCTGGAACAGCGGTTCGGCGATCCGCAAAGCGCAAAGCTCGGGTGGCGGCCGCAGAACACGGTGCCGCTGGACGAAGACAAGGCCATGTCGGTACTGAAGCTGATGGATGCGCTGGACGACAATGACGACGTCCAGACGGTGGCCGCGAATTTCGACATTCCCGACGCATTGATGGAACAGCTGGCCGGAGGCGGCTAGGGCGGGGCATGCGGATACTAGGTCTGGACCCGGGATTGCGGCACACCGGCTGGGGGGTCGTCGACAGCATCGGAAACCGGCTGGTTTTCGTGTCCGACGGAACCGTCAGCCCCGATCCGAAAGGGACGCTTTCCGAGCGCCTCTGTGCCTTACACGACGGTCTGGAACAGGTGATCGGCTCCTTCTCACCGGACGAGGCGGCAGTCGAAGAGACATTCGTGAACCGGAACGCGGAATCCACCCTGAAGCTGGGCGAGGCGCGCGGGGTCGTGCTGTTGGTCCCCGCCCGGTTCGGCCTGATGGTGAGCGAATACAACAACGCCAGCGTCAAGAAGTCGGTCGTCGGCACCGGCGGTGCGTCAAAGGAGCAGGTGCAGAGCATGGTGCAGACCCTACTGCCCGATGCCCGGCTGCCGTCGGCCGATGCGGCCGATGCCCTTGCGGTTGCAATCTGTCATGCGCACCGGGCCTCGGTGAACCGGGCGTGGGAGCAGGCCGGCGCGGCGGAGGTCCTGCGATGATCGCGCGCCTGAAAGGCATCCTGGACGACATGCTGGAAGACCGGGTCATCGTCGATGTGGGGGGCGTCGGCTACGTGGCCTATTGCTCCGCGCGCACCATGAACAGGCTTCCGGGTATCGGTGAAGCCGTGCGCCTGGAAATCGAGACGCACGTCCGCGAGGACCATATCCACCTCTACGGTTTTCACGACCCGGCCGAACGGGACTGGTTCCGGCTGTTGACCACCGTGCAGGGGGTGGGCGCGCGCGTCGCAATGGCGATTCTGTCGACGCTCTCTCCGGACGACCTCGCCCAGGCGATCGCCGCGGAGGACAGAGCCGCGATCACCCGGGCCAACTGGGTGGGGCCGAAGGTGGCCGGGCGCATCGTCTCCGAGCTGAAGGACAAGGCGGCCACCGTGTCGCTGGCTCAGACCGTCGGCCAGCCGTCCGTTTCGACCGTGCCGCAGCAGCCGGACCTGATGGAAGACGCGGTCTCGGCGCTGGTCAATCTCGGCTACAGCCGAACCGAGGCGTTCGGCGCCGTGGCCCGGGCTGGCGGCAAGCTGGAAGACACGCCCGAGGTCGGAGCCCTGATTAAGGGCGGGCTGGCGGAGCTGAGCCAATGACAGACGGGCAAGATCGCGTCGTGGCGCCGGACTTCGGACACAGTGACGATGCCGAGGCGTCGATCCGTCCTTCGCGGCTGGCCGATTTCGTCGGCCAGGCCACGGTTCGGGAGAACCTCGCGGTGTTCGTTGCCGCGGCCCGGTCCCGCGGCGAGGCCATGGACCACACCTTATTCTACGGCCCGCCGGGCCTGGGCAAGACGACGCTTGCCCAGATCATCGCGCATGAGCTGGGCGTCGGGTTCCGGGCGACCTCCGGCCCGGTTATCGCGCGCGCTGGCGACCTGGCCGCGCTGCTGACCAACCTGCAGCCGCGCGATGTGCTGTTCATCGACGAGATCCATCGGCTGAACCCCGCCGTCGAAGAGATCCTCTACCCGGCGATGGAGGACTTCCAGCTTGACCTCATCATCGGCGAAGGGCCGGCGGCCCGTTCGGTGCGGATCGATCTGCCACCGTTCACGCTGGTCGGCGCGACGACCCGGGCCGGTCTGATCACGACGCCGCTGCGCGAACGCTTCGGCATTCCGATGCACATGGATTTCTACACCGAGGAAGAACTCGCCCTGATCGTCACGCGGGCGGCAGGAATACTGCGGGTGGGGATCGATCCCGACGGCGCGCGCGAGGTCGCCAGACGGTCGCGGGGCACGCCCCGCGTGGCCGGCCGCCTGCTGCGCCGGGTGCGTGATTTCGCCTCGGTCGACGGCGTTTCGACCATCGATGCGCGGGCCGCGGATGCGGCGCTGCGACGGCTTGCGGTGGACGACCGCGGGCTGGACAGCATCGACCGCCGTTATCTCGGCTGTCTGGCCGAGATGTATGGGGGCGGCCCTGTCGGCGTGGAGACGCTGGCGGCGGCGATGTCGAACGAGCGGGATGTCTTGGAGGAAGTCGTCGAGCCGTTCCTCATTCAGCAGGGACTGGTCCAGCGCACCCCGCGCGGCCGCATGCTGACCGTGCCGGGATGGAAGTATGTGGGCCTGCCGGTGCCCAGCGCCATCCGCGAGCAGCTCGACCTTCTGACCGCCGATACCGAAGGGGACGGCGGTGCCTGAGCCGCGCGATCATGTTCATAACCTGAGGGTCTATTACGAGGACACGGATGCGGGCGGTGTCGTCTATTACGCAAACTATCTCCGGTTCATCGAGCGCGCGCACCGAGATGCTGCGCGAGGCCGGTTTCGACCATATCAAGCTTCTGCGGGAGCGGGGGGTGGCGTTCTTCGTGAAGTCGGTGAACGCGGATTACCTGGCACCTGCCAGGTTGGACGACTCGCTGGAGGTGCACACACGAGTCGTTAACCTTAATGGTGCAAGCATGGAGGCGGCGCAGACCGTCAGGCGCGACACCGAAGACCTGGTGAAGTGCACCGTCAAGCTTGTGTGCCTCAACGAGAATGGACGCCCTGTTCGGCTGCCGGCCGAGTTGCGGGCGTCCATGCAGGCATATCTCTGGAACCCGAGGCGGGACAACTGAAGTTATGGAACAGAATGTAATCGACGCTGTGGCCCTGGGCGGTTCGGTCGAAGCGCACAGCCTCACCATCTGGTCACTGTTTTTGCAGGCGGACTGGATCGTCAAGATCGTCATGGTGATCCTGATCGTCGCCTCCGTGTGGTGCTGGGCGATCATTTTTGAAAAGGTGGTTCGGCTCAGAAGGCTCCACCGCGACGCCGGCAAGTTCGAAGATGCCTTCTGGTCGGGCGGGTCGCTGGACGATCTCTACGAACGGATTGGCAGTCAGCCGGCGGACCCGATGGCCTCGGTGTTTTCCGCGGCGATGCGGGAATGGCGGCGCTCGGCGGCGCGCGGCCTGACCCAGGCGAGCGGCCTGCGTGGCGGCCTACAAGTGCGAATCGACCGCGTCATGCAGGTGACCCTGGGCAGAGAAATGGAGACCTTGGAGCGCTACGTTGCGTTTCTCGCGTCGGTCGGATCGACGGCACCTTTCATCGGCCTGTTCGGGACGGTGTGGGGCATCATGAATTCCTTCCAGTCCATCGCCATGACCAAGCAGACAAGCCTGGCGGTGGTTGCCCCCGGCATTGCCGAGGCGCTGTTTGCCACCGCTCTGGGCCTGGTCGCGGCAATCCCCGCGACCGTCGCCTACAACAAGATCTCGACCGAGCTCGGCCGATATGCCGGGCGGCTGGAAGCGTTCGCTGGCGAGTTCAGCGCGATCCTGTCGCGTCAGCTCGAAGAAGAGGAGGCCTAGTCGATGGGTGCATCGATGGACGGCGGCGGACGGTTCCATGCCAGCGGCGGCAAGTGCCGCTATCGCGCGATGTCGGAGATCAATGTCACGCCGTTCGTCGACGTGATGCTGGTGCTCCTGATCGTGTTCATGATCACGGCGCCCTTGCTGACGGTCGGCGTTCCGGTCGACCTGCCCAAGACGAAGGCGGCCTCGATCAACGATTCCGACGAGCCGCTGGTCATCACGGTCGACAGCAACGGCGCGGTGTTCGTCCAGGAGACCGAGCTGCCGTTGGACAAGCTGGTGCCGCGGCTGCAGGCGATCACGGGGTCGAACCCTGACATCCGCATCTTCGTGCGCGGCGACAAGTCCATCGACTACGGCCGCATCATGGAGGTGATGGGAACCGTCAGCGTGGCGGGCTTCCGCAAGGTTGCTCTTGTGGCCGAGCTGCCGAAAGACCGGAACTGAGTCGCAGGGGCTCGAAGGGCACGGACGGGCAATGCGCGCACCGCTGATCTATTCGATAGCGCTGCATGTGGCGATCACTTTGATCGCGGTTTTCGGCCTGCCGTCCTTGTCGGACCGGATGGTCGAACTGCCTCCGGTGATGGAGGTTTCCGTGGTGTCCAACGAGGAACTGGAACCGAAAGAGCCGGAGCCGGTGGCGGCGGCCACGCCGGAACCGCCCAAGCCTGAGCCCAAGGAACCGCCCCCGCCGCCACCTCCGACACCGCCGAAACCCGCACCGCCGCCACCGCCCGAGCCGCCGGCGCCCGAGCCGGAGGCGGAAGTCGTGCCGGAACCCAAAAAAGAACCCAAGAAGGAGCCGGAGCCAAAACCGGAGCCTCAGGTTGCCAAGAAGCCGCCAGCGCCGCCCAAGACGGTGCCGCGCCCGCGCGCGAAGGCCAAGCCGCCGCCCAAGAAACAGGACTTCACCTCGGTGTTGAAGACGGTCGAAAAACTGAAGGAAGATACGCCGCGCCCGCCGCCGAAGCAGAAGGTCGAGCCGGAGGAAAAGAAGCCCGATCTGCAGCAGCAGGTGGCGCAGGCCCTGCAAATTGACCGGAAGCCGCCCCAACGTTCGGCGTTCCTGTCCGTCGGAGGGCTGACGATGGGTGAGATGGACGCGCTGCGCGCGCAGATCGCCCAATGCTGGAGCGTGCCTGCCGGCGCGCGCGATGCCGAAAACCTGATTGTCGAGATCCGGGTCGTGGTCAATCCCGATATGACGGTCCAATCAGCGCGGATCAGCGATGTGGCGCGGATGAACAGCGATCCGTTTTATCGCACCGCGGCGGAAAGCGCCTTACGCGCGGTCTTGAACCCGCGCTGTTCGCCACTACAACTACCACCGAATAAATACGACGAATGGCGGACCATGGTGCTGTCGTTCAATCCCAGGGAGATGTTCGGTCTATGAGTCGGTCGAGCCTTATCGCAATCGCAATGCGCCGGATCGCGGTTTTTGCCGTCGCGTGCGCCAGTTTGGGTCTGTCCGCCGCGTGGGCGGAAGTGCGGATCGATATCACCCGCGGAAACATCGACCCGCTTCCTGTCGCGATCACCAATTTCCACGGGGTCGAATCCGACGAGACCAAGTTCGGCGCCCTGGTGGCGCAGGTCATCTCCGACAACCTGGCGCGGTCGGGGCTGTTCCGGCCGATCGATCAGCGCGCCTTCATCCAGTCGGCGGCATCCATGCAGGTCAGGCCCCGGTTTTCCGATTGGCGCGTGATCAACGCCCAGGCCCTCGTCAACGGCAAGGTCGAAGTCATGGAGGACGGACGCCTCAGCGTCGAGTTCCGGCTCTGGGACGTGTTCGCCGAGGCACAGATGCTGGGCCTGCGCTACTCGACCGAGCAGGCCAATTGGCGCCGTGTTGCACACATCATTGCCGACGCGATCTACAAGCGCCTTACCGGTGAGTCCGGCTATTTCGATACCCGGGTTGTTTTCGTCGCCGAGAGCGGACCCGCGACTCGACGGGTCAAGCGCCTGGCGATCATTGATCAGGACGGCGCCAACCATCGGTTTCTGACCGGCGGCGAGACGCTGGTTCTGACGCCGCGGTTCTCGCCGACACAGCAGGAGATCACCTATCTCAGCTACTGGAACGAGACGCCGCGGGTCTACATCTTCAACATTCAGACGGGCAAACAGGAGCTGCTGGGCACGTTCAAGGGCATGACTTTTGCGCCGCGGTTCTCGCCTGACGGCAACTCGGTGATCATGAGTCACGCCGAGGCGGGCAATTCCGACATCCATGTCATGGATCTGCGTACGCGCAAGGCGCGCCGCATTACCCGCCATCCCGCGATCGATACCAGTCCGACCTTCTCGCCCGACGGAACGCAAATCGCCTTCAACTCGGACCGGGGCGGGACGCCTCAGTTGTACGTGATGAATGCCGATGGCTCGGCGGTGCGGCGCATCAGTTTCGGCCGCGGCCGCTATATGACGCCGGTCTGGTCGCCGCGCGGCGACCTGATCGCGTTTACGCGACAGGCCGGTGGGCGCTTCGCCATCGGTGTGATGCGGCCGGACGGGTCCGGCGAGCGAATCCTGTCGGAAAGCTACCTCGACGAGGCACCCACATGGGCGCCGAACGGCCGCGTTCTGATGTTCTTCCGGCAGGATCCGCCCGACCGCGACGGCAACACAGGGCGCACCCGCCTGTATTCGATCGACCTGACGGGATATAATCTGCGCGAGGTCGTGACACCCGGCGACGCGTCCGATCCGGCCTGGTCGCCGCTCAACCCGTAGTTCATGACGTAAGAGGCGGGGTGATGTTTTCTTGTCACGTTAAGTTCAGTGAAGCATTTCTGAAATATCGATGTTCACTTCTCGAGAGATGGTTGTATTTGGCGATTCCACGTGCTTTATTGTTCGCCACGGTCAGTGAAAACCAAACCCCGCGGTTTGTGAAAACCAATTTCAACCTAAAAGGACGGTCACGGATCCTCCGGGTAGGAATGACGTCCCGCACCTCTGTTGGGGGTCTTACATGCATCTAAAGCTACTGAGCCTTCTTGCCGCTTTGCTTCTGATTTCGGCGTGTGCGTCGCAGCAGGAGGAAACAGCAGGGACTGATGCCGGCGGTGCCGCGGCCAGCGGTGCCGGCGCGGCGGTTACCGATACCGGTGTAGCGCCTCCTGTGGCCGGTTCGGCCGAGGACTTTCTCGTCAATGTCGGTGACCGCATCTTTTTCGATTTCGACAAGTCGGAGATCCGGCCGGACGCCGTCGCCACGCTTGAGCGTCAGGCGGCATGGCTTCAGCAATTCCCGCAGGTGACGATCCTGATCGAAGGCCACGCCGACGAGCGTGGCACGCGTGAGTACAACCTTGCCCTTGGCGAGCGGCGTGCTAATGCGCACAGGGATTATCTTGTCGGCCTTGGTGTTGCCGAGGGGCGCATCGAAATCACCAGCTACGGCAAGGAACGTCCTGCCGTTCTGGGCAGCAACGAGGCTGCGTGGGCCCAAAACCGCCGCGGGGTCGTTGTGATCCGGGGCGGTTCGGCAAGCTGAACCTCGACACAAGGCAATGAGGCGCGTCCGCGAGGCCGCGCCTCTGCCTTATTGTCGTCCCAAAGGCTGGCTATCCCGCGCGCTGGTTTGCAAGGGATCATAAGGCTATGACGATGCGGTACTGGCGCGTCGCCTGGCGCTGTAAGCGGCTGGCGACGCTTTGCGTCTTTGGTGGCGTTGCGGCCGTTGCACTCACGGTTTCCGCGGCGCCGAGTGCCTATGCCCAAGCGCCGAAATCCGAATCCGCCCTCTATGACGAGATCGAACGGCTGCGCAACGACCTGATCGATCTTCAGAAGTTTGTCTATGCGGGCGGCGGCAACGTCGCCGCCGCTGCGCCCGACGTCGGCGACGTCACGCCGGGTGGCGACGATGCTGGTGCGGCGGGCGGCAATCTGAATGCGCGCATGCAGTTGCGGATCCAGCAGTTGGAGGCCCAGATCCGCGACATGACCGGCCAGTTGGAACAGGCCAACTTCCAGATGCGTCAAATGGCGCTGCGTCTTGACCGGCTGGTTGGCGACGTGGACTTCCGGCTCCAGAACCTTGAGCGGGCGAGCGGTGTCGGCCCGACATCCGGATTGCAGGGCGGCACGCAGGTCGCTCCGGCGCAGGGACAGTTGGCTGCGCAGGCCGGAGCCGCGCAGCCGGGCACCACGGTCATCTCGTCGACCGGTGCCACCGTTTCGGCCAGCGAACTGCCTGTTGCGGCCGGTGGCGCACTGCAGCCCGGTCAATGGCCGCTTGCCTTCATGCGCCAGAGCGATCTTGAGAGCCCGCAGCAGGCCGATCCTTCCGCGTCGCCCTCGATCGCGCCGGGTGCCCTGGCGCGAAGCACGCCGGTCACGGCGGAGCCTGCACCGGCCCCGACGGCGGCGCCTGCACCTGGCGCAGTCAGCACGCAGGCGCCTACAGCGGGTCAGCCGGCAGTCCAGCAGGCCGCCATCCTTCCTGCAGGCACTGCCGAGGAGCAGTATCGGTTTGCCTTCGATCTCGTTCGCAAACAGCAGTTTCCCGAGGCCGAACAGGCGTTGCGTGCTTTCGTGAACACCCATGCCGAGCACCAACTGGCCGGCAACGCGATGTACTGGTTGGGCGAGACCTTCTACGCACAGCAGCGTTACCGAGACTCCGCAGCCGTCTTCGTTGACGCCTACAGCAATTACCTGAAGGGTGCCAAAGCCTCGCACAGCCTGTTGAAGCTGGGCATGTCGCTGGGGGCCCTCGGCAAGACTGAAGCGGCCTGCACGTCTTTCCAGGAATTGCGCAGGAAGTTTCCGGACACCGAGGAGCGCGTGCTGCGCAGGGCGGACAGCGAGTCCCAGAAACTCGGCTGCAAGACCGGATAGGAAACCTTACGCGCCGGATGGCGCAGCTGGGTCATGAAAACGCCGACCGATCGACCGTTGGATGGGCAGGCCTTTGCAGACTGCATGTCCCGGTTCGAGCCGTTCGAGGCGCGGCCTCACCTTGCGGTCGCCTGCTCCGGCGGTCCCGATAGCCTTGCACTGGCGGTTTTGACTGCCGCATGGGTGGCCGCGCGCCAGGGTCGGATCACGGCCTTGATCGTCGATCACGGCCTACGGCCGGAGGCCGCCGGCGAAGCGGCGGCAACCCGCCGGCGCCTGGCCGGGCTTGGGATCCGCACCGTCATTCTCAAGGGCAAGATCGCTGGGCCCTTGCGCGACGTTCAGAACGCCGCCCGCGCGCTGCGCTATCGCCTGATGCAGGACTGGTGCGCGGCGAACCGCGTGCTGCATCTCTTGGTGGCGCATCACCTGGAGGACCAAGCCGAGACCCTGATGTTGCGGCTTGCCCGCGGCAGCGGTGTGGACGGGCTTGCGGCGATGGCGTTCGAAACCGTCACGGATCGGGCGCGGATCCTGCGGCCGTTGCTGCAGGTCCCGCGTGCACGGCTCGCGGCCCTGGTGCGGGAGACCGGGACCTCCGTGGTCGATGATCCGTCCAACCGCGATCCGGCCTTCGCCAGGGTTCGCATGCGGCGGCTGGTTCCCGCGCTTGCAGAAGAAGGCCTCACCGCCGAGCGGCTGTACGGCACCGCCCGGCGACTGGGCCGGGCACGCGCCGCCTTGGAAGGGGCGGTCAACGATCTCTTGGGGCGATGTGCCGGCCTCTATCCGGCAGGCTATTGCCGGATCGCACCGGCACCGTTGATCGCAGCGCCGGAAGAGGTGGGTTTGCGGGCCCTGTCTCGGGTCGTCAGCTGCATCTCGGGCGGGGCGCATCCGCCCCGCCTGGACCGGCTGGAGCGGGTCTATGCGGCCCTGTGCGACGGCAGCCTCGGACGCGGCCGTACCCTGGCCGGGGTTCGCCTGCTGTCCAGGGCCGACGCGGTTCTGGTGGTGCGCGAGGCCGCGGCGGTGGCCCCGCCGGTCCGGCTTTCCGGTCGGGTCCATTGGGACGGACGGTATCTGTGCGAAACCAGTGTGGCGGGGTGGAGTCTGGGGGCCCTGGGCGCCTCCGGCGCGGCAGTGATGGCCGATGTCGGCCTCCCTGAGGTCGCGATTCCGCCCCGTCTGGTCTGGCCCGTCCTGCCGGCCTTCTGGCGCCAGGGGCAACCAAGAGTCGTCCCTCATCTGGGCGTTTCGACCGTAAAACGTGGGGCCGGTAGCGCCCCGGAATTGGTCTATGCGCCGAAAAGACGCCTTGGGGCGACAATCTTTAACTTTTCGTAAGGGCAGTTAGACGCTATCTAAAGCGAGACAAAGCACTATATGTGGTTCCATAATGGGTCCAATGTCTGGACCTGCGGGGGTGCAAGGGGCTGCGACGCGACAGGTCAGCGTCGCCGATGCGGAAGCGAGGCGAGAACGTGAATCTTTTCGGCAGAAATCTGGCTCTGTGGATCATCATCATGGTCTTGATGGTGTTCCTGTACAATGTCTTCCAGGGATCATCCACGCGCCCGCAGCAGGCGTCGATCTCCTATTCTCGCTTCCTGGCCGAAGTCCAGGACGACCGGATCACCGACGTCACGATCCAGGGCAACACGATCTCCGGCCACTACAAGGGCGGTGGTGCCTTCCAGACCTATGCCCCGGAAGACCCGGCGCTGGTCGACCGTCTGGAGCAGAACGGCGTGACGATCTCCGCTGCGCCCCCGGACGAGGGCATGCCGACGCTGTTTGCCGTCCTGATCAATTGGTTCCCCATGTTGCTGTTGATCGGCGTGTGGATCTTTTTCATGCGCCAGATGCAGTCGGGTGGCGGCAAGGCAATGGGCTTTGGCAAGTCGAAGGCAAAGCTCCTGACCGAACGCTCCGGACGCGTCACCTTCGAGGACGTCGCGGGCGTCGACGAGCCCAAGCAGGAGTTGGAAGAGGTCGTGGAGTTCCTGCGCGACCCCCAGAAATTCCAGCGCCTTGGCGGCAAGACCCCCAAGGGCGTGCTGCTGGTGGGTCCTCCGGGCACCGGTAAGACCCTGATCGCGCGCGCCGTGGCGGGCGAAGCCAATGTGCCCTTCTTTGCGATCTCCGGTTCCGACTTCGTCGAGATGTTCGTCGGTGTCGGTGCCAGCCGCGTGCGCGACATGTTCGAGCAGGGCAAGAAGAATGCGCCTTGCATCATCTTCATCGACGAAATCGACGCGGTCGGGCGCCATCGCGGCGCCGGCCTGGGCGGCGGCAACGACGAACGCGAGCAGACGCTGAACCAGTTGCTGGTCGAGATGGACGGGTTCGTGGCCAACGAAGGCGTGATTCTGATTGCGGCCACCAACCGGCCCGACGTCCTGGATCCGGCGCTGTTGCGGCCGGGCCGCTTCGACCGCCAGGTGGTCGTGCCCAATCCGGATATCCTTGGCCGTGAGAAGATCCTGAAGGTCCATATGCGCAAGGTGCCGCTGGCGCCGGACGTGGATGCGAAGATCATCGCCCGCGGAACGCCCGGCTTCTCCGGTGCGGACCTCGCCAACCTTGTCAACGAGGCGGCGCTGCTGGCCGCCCGGCGGAACCGGCGCGTGGTTTCCATGCAGGAACTGGAAGACGCCAAGGACAAGGTGATGATGGGCTCCGAACGGCGCTCGATGGTCATGAGCGAGGACGAGAAGCGCCTTACCGCCTATCACGAGGGTGGGCATGCGATCGCGGCCTTGCACACGCCGGCGTCGGATCCGATCCACAAGGCGACGATCATTCCCCGCGGCCGTGCCCTGGGCATGGTGATGCGCCTGCCCGAGCGAGACCAGATTTCGATGTCGCGCGAGCAGATCGAGGCCAACCTCATCGTCGGAATGGGCGGCCGGATTGCCGAGGAGTTGATCTTCGGCCGCGACAATGTCACGACCGGGGCGTCCAGCGACATCTCCATGATCACCGACCTGGCCCGTCGGATGGTGACCGAGTGGGGGCTGTCGGACCGGTTGGGCCCGCTGCGCTACAACGACAATCAGGAAGAGGTGTTTCTGGGCCATTCGGTGGCGCGCCAGCAAAGCGTCTCGGAGGCAACTGCCCAGGCAATCGACGAGGAAGTGAGAATGATCGTCGACGCGGCAGATGCACGCTGCCGGGAGATCCTGACCGACCACGAGGAGGATCTTCACACGCTGGCCAAGGCGTTGCTGGAATACGAGACCTTGAGTGGCGAGGAAATCAAGGCGCTGTTGCGCGGCGAGGAAATCGTCCGAGAGGACTCCAGCGATTCGGCGCCGAAGGGCGGCGCACGGTCGTCGGTTCCGACCAGCGGTGGATCGGTCGGCATCGAACCGGGGCCGGAACCGCAAGGGACCTGAACCGGATCCAGAAGAACGTTGACGGGGCCGCGCATTGCGCGGCCCTGTTGCGTCAAGCAGGCGTTAACCGGCGTGGGGCAGGTTTTCCGCACGGCGCCCGCTGCCCCGCATTCGTATAGCGCCGGCCGCAACGACGTGGTAAGAACCCTGCGCGCGGCATATTAAGCGCGCCAGTTGTTGAGAGACGATAATGACCCGCAAGTATTTCGGGACCGACGGCATCCGCGGTCTGGCGAATGTTGCTCCAATCACGCCCGATACGGTCCTGCGCCTTGCCATGGCGGCCGGGCAACGTTTCCGCCGAGGCGGCCACCGGCACCGTGTGGTGATCGGCAAAGATACGAGGCTTTCCGGTTACATGCTGGAAACCGCGCTCACCTCCGGCTTCCTGGCCATGGGGATGGACGTGCAACTCCTGGGCCCGATGCCGACGCCGGCGGTGGCGATGCTGACGCCGTCGCTGCGCGCGGACCTGGGCGTGATGATCTCGGCGTCGCACAATCCCTATCAGGACAACGGCATCAAGCTGTTCGGTCCGGACGGCTTCAAGCTTTCCGACGATCAGGAGCGCGAGATCGAGGCACTGATGGACGGGCCGCGCCTGGATCTCATTGAGCCGGCCCAGCTCGGCCGGGCCAAACGGCTCGACGACGCGCCCGGGCGCTATGTGGAGGCGGTCAAGAAGACCTTCCCCCGCGGCCAGACTCTGGACGGGCTGAAGATCGTCGTCGACTGCGCCCATGGCGTGGCTTATCGCGTGGCGCCCTCCGTCTTCTGGGAGTTGGGCGCCGATGTGGTGGCCCTGGGCGTTGCGCCGAACGGCACGAACATCAATGACGGCGTCGGTGCCACGTCTCCTGAGGCCATGTGTGCCGCGGTGGTGGCCGAAAAGGCGCAACTGGGCATCGCCCTGGATGGCGATGCCGACCGTGTCATCATCTGCGACGAGACGGGCCATGTGGTCGACGGCGATCAGGTGATGGCCCTGATTGCGAAGTCCTGGCAGGCCCAGGGCAGGCTGCGGGACGGCATTGTCGCCACCGTCATGTCCAATCTGGGACTGGAGCGCTACGTCGCGGACCTTGGGCTGTCGCTGGTGCGCACGCAGGTCGGCGACCGCTACGTTGTCGAACGCATGCGCAAGGACAGGTTCGCCCTCGGCGGCGAGCAGTCCGGCCACATCATCATGACCGACTACACCACCACCGGGGACGGCCTGATTGCCGCCCTACAGGTGCTGGCGGTCCTGGTTGACCGGCCCGGGACGCCGATGAGCGCCTTGGCCCGCGTCTTCGAGCCCGTCCCGCAACGGCTGCGGAACGTGCGCCACAACGGCGACGATCCCCTGCAGGCCGAGCCGGTTAAACTCGCCATCCACGATGCCGAGGCGGCACTCGGCGCGTCCGGCCGCCTGTTGATCCGGCGGTCGGGAACCGAGCCGGTCATCCGGGTGATGGCGGAAGGCGACGATTTCGGCCTGGTTGAACAGGTCGTCGACAAGGTCGCGGACGCGATTTCCCAGCAGACCGGCCGGTGAACGACCCCAGGATGTCAGCGCCCGGCGCCCGGGGGCGAGTCCTGATCATCGCCGGCTCCGATTCCGGCGGCGGCGCCGGCATCCAGGCCGACATCAAGACCGTGACCGCATTGGGCGGCTATGCGATGACCGCGGTCACGGCGTTGACCGCCCAGAACACGTTGGGCGTCCATGGCGTGATCGGGGTTGATCCCGATTTCATCGCCCAGCAGATGACCGTGGTTCTGGACGATCTGGGGGCCGACGCCCTGAAAACCGGGATGCTGCATTCCGCCCCCGTGATCACGGCGGTATGTGATGTCATCGCGGCAGCGGCGCCCGGCCTTCCGCTGGTTGCCGATCCCGTCATGTATGCGAAGGGCGGACACGCCCTGTTGCAGCCCGAGGCGATGGAGACCCTGACCGCGCGGCTGTTGTCGCTGGCGGCCGTGGTCACCCCGAACCTGCCCGAGGCGGCAGCCTTGACCGGTCTCCAGATCGAGACCGTCGAGGATATGGAGGCGGCCGGCCGCGCTCTGATTGCACGCGGCGCCGGGGCGGCGCTGGTCAAGGGCGGGCATCTGGAAGGGCCGCGGCTGTACGATGTGCTGGTGCATGCGGGCGGCGTCCGGGTTTTCGAAGACGCGCGGATCGAGACTGCGCACACGCACGGTACCGGCTGCACCCTTGCCTCTGCCTTGTCCTGCGGCCTGGCGCAGGGGATGGATCTGGAATCGGCGGTTGCCCGTGCCCGTGCCTATGTCCGCCAGGCGATTGCCCAGGCGCCGGGTTTCGGCTCCGGTCACGGCCCGCTGGACCACGGCCATACCGCGTCGCGCCCTTCGATGGCATCGACTAGGCTGGCGGACGCCCGGCCCCGCTAGACGATATCCTGCGCCGAGACCGGCCTGTCGCGCACCAGTTCGGCCAGGATGCGCAGGCCATCCTCGAATTGCTCCCAGGTCCTGGGCGGGCCCAAGCAGATGCGGACCGCGTGCGGCGGGATGCCGCGACCGACAACGAACGCCTCCGGTGGCGTCACCAAAACCCCGCGCCGCTTCGCTTCGGCGACGAAGTCGCTTGATCGCCAGGGTTCGGGTAGACGCAGCCAGATATGCATCGCGCCTGTGGGGCAGTCCTTTTCGGCTTCCGGGAACAACGACAGGGCAAATCGACGTCGCCGTTCGCCTTCCAGGCGCCGGCTCTCAAGGATCCGGTCCGCGGTGCCGTCGCAAATCCAGCGTGCGGCGATCTCGGCCGTCAAAGGCGAGGCCATCCAGCAACTGACACGGACCGCGCGGGTCAGTTCGGTTGTGGCCTGGGGCGGGCCCGCCATGTAGGCGATGCGCAGGCCGGGGGCCAGGGCCTTGGCAATGCTGCCGATGTAGTATCCCAGTTCCGGGGCGAGGCTGCAGATCGGGGGCGGGGTGTCTTCCGTCAACGGCCCGAAGATGTCGTCTTCCAGGATCGGCACGTTGTGCCGCCGCGCCACGTCGGCGATCTCCGCGCGGCGCCCGGACGGCATGATGATGTTGGTGGGGTTCTGCAGGGTCGGGACGGTGTAGAGCATCTGGATCTCGCCCTGTCGGCACGCCGCCTCCAGGGCATCCGGCCGGATGCCGTCCCGGTCCATGGCCAGCGGTTCCAGCTTTGCGTTAAAGATATGCGCCAGCGGCTGGATGCCGGGGTAGGTGAGTTCGTCGGTGACGATCCGCCCGCCGGGCCGGGTCAGCGCGGTCATTGCGACCATCATCCCGTTATGCGCGCCCGCGGTGATGACAATCCGGGACGGCTCCACCTCCAGGCCGCACCGCTTGAGCCAGACCGCGCCCGCCTCCCGGTGCCGGTCCAGGCCAGCATGGGACTGATAGCCGATCAAGGCCCCCAACGCCGGATCGGCGGACAAGGCCGCCAGCGTCGGCCCGATCGCGGCGATCTCCTCGCCAGGGACGGGATAGTTGAAGCTGAAGTTGATAGGGCCCGCCGGGCCATCGTCTTCGGTGACGAACAGCTGCTTGTCGGCCATGGCACCGGAAGGCTCCTGAACGAAGGTCCCGCGGCCCACGTGACCGGCCACGAGGCCGCGCCGTTCCGCCTCCGCGTAGGCACGGCTGACCGTCCCGACCGTCACTCCCAGGGTCCAGGCGAGGTCGCGGTGTGTCGGCAGGCGCGTCCCGGTCGCCAGTGCACCCTTGGCGATATCCGCATCGATCGCCTCGACGATGGCCAGGTACTTCGGACCATGGCTTTGCGGGATGTCAGGTCGCCAAGCCGTCACGATACGACCTCTCGTTGGTGAGAAATATTGTCATGGTGACAATGTATCGTTTGACTCAAATTGTCACAAGGACAAAATGGGGGAAGTACCGAGTTATACCCTGACAAACCTCAAGAGAGGAGACATTGAATGCATACAATCCAGCAAAACAAAGGGCTGGTGGCGCGTCTCTTCGTCGCCATGCCCAGCCACTTCAACGGTACTGGGCCGGTCCGCGCCTTGGCGCGTGCCGCGGTCTGGTTGCTTGAGGCTGTGCTGGTCTGGCAGGAACGGTCCAACCAGCGCCACCTGCTTCGTTCCCTGCCCGACGCAGCCCTGAAGGATATCGGGATCAGTCGGCTGGATGCGGAGCGCGAGGCCGGCAAGCCGTTCTGGCACGCCTGAACCGATGGACTCCGCCGCATCGAACGCGTTAGGAAAGAGGGATGAGCTCCGTTAGTCTGTCCGAACTGGAGGCCGCTGCCGACCTTGTGCATGCAGTGATGCCGCCGACGCCACAGTACAGCTGGCCCCTGCTTTCCGCGCGTGCCGGCTGCGAGGTCTGGGTCAAACACGAAAACCACACGCCCGTCGGCGCCTTCAAGGTTCGGGGCGGGCTTGTTTTCATGGATGACCTGGCCGCCAATGGAAAGCCTGCGGGCATTATCACCGCAACCCGCGGCAACCATGGACATTCAATCGCGTTCGCGGCGCGACGGGCCGGTATCCATGCGGTCATCGTTGTTCCGGAAGGAAACTCGGTGGAAAAGAATGCCGCCATGCAGTCCCTTGGCGCCGAGCTGGTCGTGCATGGTCACGATTTTCAGGCCGCGTTCGAATACGCCCGCGACCGGGCATCCGCCGATGGCCTCACCATGGGTCCGTCATTCGATGCCCGGCTGATCCGTGGCGTTGGGACCTATGGCCTGGAATTCTTCCGCGCCGTCCCCGATCTGGACGTGGTTTATGTGCCGATCGGCCTGGGGTCGGGCATCTGCGGGCTGATTTCGGCCCGCGACGCGTTGGGGCTCGCAACCGCCATCGTCGGTGTCGTCGCCGAGGGCGCGCCGAGCTATGCGCTTTCGTTCGAGGCCGGAAAACCGGTTTCCACCAACGCCGCGGAGACCATGGCGGACGGTGTCGCCTGTCGGGTGCCGATTCCCGAAGCGGTGGAGACGATCACCCGCGGGGCGAACCGGGTCGTGCGGGTCTCCGACGACGAGATCATGGCGGCCATGCGGGCCTATTTCAGCGATACGCACAATGTCATCGAAGGGGCAGGGGCCGCGCCATTGGCTGCGGTTCTGAAGGACCGCGACGCTCTGGCCGGCCGAAAGGTCGGTGTCGTCGCGTCCGGGGGCAACATCGACCTGGCCCTGTTTCGCGACGTGCTGAATGAAGAGCCGGCGTCGGCGAACGGGAACAGCCAGCCATGACGGGGTCGATCAGGCTTTTCCAGCTCGACGCATTCACGGACCAATTGTTTTCTGGCAACCCTGCCGCGGTCTGCCCGCTCGACACGTGGCTGCCCGATGCGACGCTTCAGGCGATTGCGGCGGAGAACAATCTGTCGGAGACGGCCTTCCTGGTGGCGTCGCCGGAGCAGGGGGCGGATTTCGAGATCCGATGGTTCACACCCATGGCGGAAGTCGATCTGTGCGGTCATGCGACGCTGGCCAGCGGACATGTGCTGTTCAATATCCTCGGCTTTTCTAAACAGACCGTCCGATTTTCATCAAGGTCCGACATCCTGACCGTGGCGCAGGGCGGGGACGGTCTGGTGATGGACTTCCCGGGCCAACCGCCGACGCTCGCCGTGTTCCCCGACGGCATCGAGCACGCACTGGGCGTCAGGCCTCTGGAGTATCTGACGGCCAGCATGAACGTCGCAGTCCTTCCTGATGAAGCGGCGGTACGCGCGGTCCGCCCCGATCTAGGCTACATCGGGCGCCTGCCGGGCGCTGGCCTGATCGTGACGGCCGAAGGCGAACAGTGCGACTTCGTTTCCCGCTTCTTCGCGCCGAAGGTCGGCATCGACGAGGACCCGGTGACCGGCTCTGCCCACTGTATCCTGGCGCCATTCTGGGCGCCGCGGCTTGGCAAGCGCCGGCTTGTCGCCCGCCAGATTTCGGCCCGGGGCGGCGAGTTGACCTGCGAGGTGACGGCAGACCGCGTGAAGCTTGCAGGCAAGGCGACACTTTATCTTCAAGGCACCATCCATGTCTGAGGTTTCGGTGCGCGATGCCGCGGGCGAGACGGACATGAAGACGGTCCGAACCTTGTTCCGCGAATATGCGGACTGGCTGGGCGTGGATCTTTGTTTCCAGGGATTCGACGATGAGCTCCGGGGCTTGCCCGGGGCCTATCAACGTCCGCAAGGCTGCATCCTGCTTGCCGAGATTGCGACCGAGATCGCGGGCGTTGTCGGCATCAGGCCGGTGGAGGACGGCGTGGCGGAAATGAAACGCCTATGGGTTCGGCACGGGCACCGTGGCCGCGGCCTCGGCAAGCGGCTTGCCGAGGCGTCCGTTGCGATGGCCCGGGAGCGGGGCTATCGGTCCATCGTTTTGGACACGCTGAGCGATCCGCGGCTTGACGCAGCGCGCGGCATTTACGAGGCCATGGGATTCCGCCAGACTCCGGCCTACTACGACAACCCCCTGGAGGGGGTGCTTTACTACCGGCTGGATTTCTAGGAACGGGCCGCAAGATCCGGGTGGCTTGCCGACGGGCGCTTTCCTAGTTTCCTGCGTCATCACCAACGCAGGAGAAACACGCCATGGCTTCCAAGACGATCGGGTACGCCATCTCGCGGCACGGCGGCGGGGTCGGCCGGCTGCCGGTGCGGTTGTTGTATGTGCTTCTGGAATGGCAGGACCGCGCCAATCAACGCCACCGGCTGCGCACCATGTCGGATCACATGCTCAAGGACATGGGACTGACCCGGGCCGACGTGGAACGCGAGGCTTCCAGGCCTTTCTGGATGGCCTAGATCGGGGGCTGCCGAGGCCGCCGCAAGAACCGGGTGGCGGCCCCGGAAGCGCCGACGTAAGGTCCCACAGGAGAAAAGAGATGAGTGAAGCGGTGACAGACACAGCCCTGGACATGCCCCATGCGGGGCCGGAGTTCGAGCGCGTCGGTGCGGCGCTGGCCTACGTGGCGGAGCACTTCCGCGACCAGCCGAGCCTCGCCGAAATCGCGTCGCACGTTGGCCTCAGCGAGTTCCATTTCCAGCGAATCTTCACGCGCTGGGTTGGATTGAGCCCGAAGAAATTCCTCCAAGTTCTGACCCTGGAGGCAGCCAAGCAAAGCCTCGAGACCTCAAGCAGCGTCTTGGATGCTGCGTTCGACGCTGGCCTCTCGGGGCCGGGGCGGTTGCACGACCTCTTCGTTTCAATGGAGGCCGTGACGCCTGGCGAGTTCAAGCAGCTCTGTAAGGGACTGGTGATTCGCTGGGGCTGGCATGAAAGCCCGTTCGGCAGGTGCCTGGCGATGGCGACGGATCGAGGCCTTTGCGGGCTTGCCTTTCTGGACGACCGCGGCATGGACGGCGGATTTGCCGACATGGCTGCCCGTTTCCCCCAGGCCCGGCTGGTCGAAGACAGCGCGTTTACCGCGCCTTTCGTGGCGGCCGTCTTCCAGACCCCGGGCCAGCGCCGGGCGACGCTGGATGCGCCGCTGCGCCTGTTCCTCAAAGGCACGCCGTTCCAGGTTCAGGTTTGGCGCGCGCTGCTGGCGGTCCCGGAAGGGGCGCTGACCACCTACGGCACCATTGCCCGGGCGCTTGGCAAGGGCGGTGTGGCCGCCAGGGCGGTCGGCACGGCGGTCGGGTCCAACCCGGTTTCCTTTCTCATCCCGTGTCACCGGGTCATCCGCGAGACCGGGGCGTTGGGTGGCTATCGCTGGGGACTGGGCCGAAAGCTGGCAATGATCGGCTGGGAAGCCAGTCACGTCGCGTCCGACCCGGCCCTTGGGCAGAGCCCCTATCGGTTGGCGATGCCCCAGGCGACGAACTCCGGGTTCCGGAAACCCGGTTTGCCGTAAAGCAGCGGCTCGCCGTCGACGCAGTCCACGCGGCCGCCGGCCGCGGCTAGGACGGCATGGGCGGCCGCGGTGTCCCACTCCATGGTCGGGCCAAAGCGGGGATAAACGTCGGCCTTGCCTGATGCGACCAGGCAGAACTTCAGGGAGGATCCGGCAGAAATCCGCTCGACCACGCGCCGGTCGCCCAGGAACTCGGAGATTCTCTGGGTGTCCACATGCCGCCGGCTATAGATGACCGTCAGGCCGTCATAGGGGGCTGGGCGGACGTGGATCGGATCGGCAAAACCGTTGCCCATCTGCCGTGTCGCGCCCATGCCCTCCGCGCCGGCATAAAGCGTGTCGTCCAATGCCGGCGCCAGGACGACCCCAAGAACCGGCCGGCGGTTCTGGACAAGGCCGATATTGACGGTGAACTCGTCGTTGCGGTGGAGGAACTCCTTGGTCCCGTCGACGGGATCGACCAACCAGAAGGGCCCGTCACCCACATCGGGAACGTCGCCGCGCGTGACGGCTTCTTCTGCCACGATGGGCAGGTCCGGGGTCAGTGCTGCCAGCCGCGGTGCAATGATTGCCTCGGCATCCAAGTCGGCCTTGGTGACCGGCGATTGGTCGCTCTTTCGGTGCACGTCGAAGTCCGAACGATAGACACGCATGACGGCTTCGCCCGCTTCCAGCGCAATCGCCTTGACCTGCGGCAGAAGCCTCGCGTAATCCAGATCCTGCATCCCATTCCCCTCGGTGCGGGTATACGCGACGTTAAGTGCTTGCGGCTGTTGCATCAACTGAACCTCACGGTTAGATCGAAGACCCTACCCGCATCCCCGATTCGCGGTTGCACAACAATGCAGCGTGTTGCCTTGCCCGGTTTTCGCGCATTGGTGTGGCCGGCCCTGGCGCCCCCGAAAAAAAGTCCCGGTCGGGGTGAGCCGACCGGGAAGTCGCGGCCATTGCAGCCGCGGAGGCACAGGGGTTAACTCAGTCGAAAACCTCGTCCCAGGTACCCTGGGTCGCTGCCTTCGAGTATTCCGTCGCACGGTTCTCGAAGAAGTTTGTGTGTTCGAGCCCGTTCAGCATCTCATGCATCCATGGAAGCGGGTTCCGGTAGATCTGATACATGCCGTTCAGCCCAAGCTGCATCAGCCGGCGGTCTGCGATGTAGCGGATGTACGCCTTTACGTCTTCTGCCGTCATGCCTTCGACGCCGCCGAGTTCGATGAACGCATCCTCATGGTCGACGATCGTCGCGCAGGCGACGTGCAGGTCGCGGCGCAGGTCTTCGGTCCAGACATCCGGGTTCTCGGAGATGAAGGTGCGGAACAGCTTGACGATGTTCTTGGTGTGCAGCGACTCGTCACGCACCGACCAGGAAACGATCTGGCCCATTCCCTTCATCTTGTTGTAGCGCGGAAAGTTCAGCAGCATTGCCAACGACGCAAACAGCTGCAGGCCTTCGGTGAACGCGCCGAACACGGCCAGGGTCTTGGCGATGTCCTCCCTCGTCTCGACGCCCCATTCGTGCATGTAGTCGTACTTGTCCTTCATCTCCTTGTATTTGAGGAAGGCCTGGTACTCGAGTTCCGGCATGCCGATGGTGTCGAGGAGATGCGAATAGGCGGCGATATGGACCGTCTCGATGTTCGAGAACGACGACAACATCAGCACTTCCGTGGGTTTGAAGACCCGGCTGTAGTGCTTCATGTAGCAGTTGTTGACCTCGACATCGGCCTGGGTGAAGAACCGGAAGATCTGGGTCAGCAGGTTCCGCTCGGCATCACTGAGCTTGTGGTGCCAGTCCTTGACGTCCTCGGCCAGGGGAACTTCCTCAGGCAACCAGTGCACGCGCTGCTGGGTCAGCCAAGCGTCGTATGCCCACGGATAGTGGAACGGCTTGTAAATCGAATCGGCGTCCAGCAACGACATGTTCTTCAGTAGTCTCCGTTTACCTTGTGTGTGCTCGGATGGCCGCCATCACTGACAGGCCAGGCATTCCTCGTAGTCTGTTTCGTTCTGACCCGCCGGCTTGTCGCTTTCGTTGACCTTGCCCATATGCGGCACGACTGCGGCAACGCCGGCTTTCTCTGACACGGACTCGGCCCGCTGGATCGACTTCGATCGGCAGTAGTAAAGGCTCTTGACACCTTTCTTCCATGCCTGGAAGTGAAGCTGGTGAAGCTCCCGTTTATGGACGTCCGCCGGAAGGAAGATGTTCAGCGACTGCGACTGACAGATGAAGGGCGTGCGGTCGGCCGCAAGATCGATGAGCCAGCGCTGGTCGATTTCGAACGCCGTGCGGAAAACGTCCTTCTCGTCCTGGCTCAGGAAATCGAGGTGCTGGACCGACCCCTAGTTTGTCGTGATGTCGGACCACGTGTCCTCATCGTCGCGGCCTTTCTCGGCCAGCAGTTCCCTGAGATAGCGGTTCTTGACCGCAAACGAGCCGCTCAGGGTCTTGTGGGTGAAGCTGTTCGCGGCGTTGGGCTCGATACCTGGCGATGCGCCGCCGCAGATGATCGAGATCGACGCCGTCGGCGCAATCGCCATCTTGTTGGAGAACCGCGCCCCGATGCCGAAGTCGGCAGCGTCCGGGCAGGCGCCGCGTTCTTTGGCCAGCGCTTCGGAAGCCGCATCCGCCTGTTCGCGGATGTGTTTGAAGATGCGCTTGTTCCAGACCTTGGCCATCACGCTTTCCAGGGGAATTCCGTTGGCCTGCAGGAAGGAATGGAAGCCCATGACGCCCATGCCGACCGAACGTTCGCGGCTGGCCGCATAAGTTGCGCGCGAAAACTCGTCGGGCGCGTTGTCGATGAAGTCCTGCAGCACGTTGTCCAGGAACCGCATTGCATCCGCGACGAAGGTGGGATGCATCTCCCATTCCTGGAACGTCTCCAGGTTCAGCGAGGATAGGCAGCAGACGGCGGTGCGGTTGTTGCCGTCCCGGTCGATCCCGGTGGGCAGGGCGATCTCCGAACACAGGTTCGACGTCTTGACCTGAAGGCCAGCAAGCTTCTGGTGCTCGGGAAGGGCCTCGTTCACGTGGTCGATGAAGACGATATAAGGTTCGCCGGTTTCGATGCGCGCGGTCAGGATTCTGATCCACAGGTCACGCGCCCGGATCTTGCGAATGACGGCATCGTCCTTGGGGCTTCTCAGCGCCCATTCCTCGTCGTTCTCGACCGCCCGCATGAAGGCGTCGGAAACCAGGATGCCGTGATGGAGGTTCAGCGCCTTGCGGTTCGGATCGCCGCCGGTGGGCCGGCGGATTTCGACGAACTCCTCGATCTCCGGGTGCGACACCGGCAGATAGACGGCGGCCGAGCCGCGCCGCAGCGACCCCTGGCTGATCGCCAGCGTCAGGGAGTCCATCACCCGGATAAACGGCACGACACCGGAGGTCTTGCCCACGCCGCCGACGCCTTCGCCGATCGACCGCAGATTGCCCCAGTAGCTGCCGATGCCGCCACCGCGCGCCGCAAGCCAGACGTTTTCGTTCCACAGGCCGACGATACCTTCCAGGCTGTCGGAGGATTCGTTCAGGAAACAAGAAATCGGCAGGCCCCGGTTGGTTCCGCCGTTCGACAGAACGGGCGTCGCCGGCATCATCCAGAGATTGGAGATGTAGTCGTACATCCGCTGGGCATGGTCGGAGTCATCGGCGAAGTGCATCGCAACCCGCGCGAACAGGTCCTGGAAGTCCTCGCCGGGTATGAGGTAGCGGTCCCGCAACGTCGCCTTGCCGAATTCCGTCAGCTTGGCGTCGCGCGACCGGTCGATGACGATCCGAATGCCGCGTTCGTTCTGCCGCACATTGTCCAGGATTGCGGCAGCGTGCGCGTCTCCGCTCTTGCCGTCTGCGTTGACGTCTCGCAGTGCCTTCTTGCCGTTTTTGTGTTTTTTGCCATTTGGCCGCGGCTTGTTGTGGGGATCGTTGCGCTCGAGGACCGCTGTATCGGCGAAGTTATCCACAGCCGTGTCCTCTTGCGTAACTGCATGGGATACTTCAGTCATCCCCAGTCTTTCCCCCTTTTCCCCAGTCTTTCGCGCGGTGGATATGAACAACGAGCACAAAACCACTACATGTTGTGGCTGGCCGCTATTTCGCTACAAAATTTATGTCCCGTCAAGGGTCAGTTTGTATCGGCGTGTAAACACACCCGTGACATTGCGAATACTTGAGGGGCGGTAACATGGTGCAGCATGCCGTCGCGGACTGTTGCAGAAGTTCGAAAACGGCCGGTATTCCGCACCTGCGGGCAGTTCGAGCGCCGGGTTATTGATCGAAGTCAATCGCGTATTTCCCGGCTTCATCCATGATGCGACTGGACGCGATTGTGCATCGGATATGACCATGTCGAGGGACCGATGAGCACGACTGAACAGAATCAGGCGCCGCTTCCGGGTGTTCTCCAGCGCATCGGATTGGAACACAGGAACATGGCAAAGCTCCTGGACCTGCTGGAACGGCATGTAGCGGTGTTCGAGGCCGGCGGCGAGACCGATTACGAGCTGCTGGAGACCCTTGTCGACTATTTCCGCCGTTTCCCAGATGCGTGTCATCATCCCAAGGAGGACCTGATCTTTGCGCGCCTGGCCGAGCGCAATGCCGCGGCGGCGACCGCCGTGGGCGACCTTCCGGGCGAGCATGAGGGCCTTGCCGAGAAGACCGCCGTTCTGGCGTCGGTGATCGACAGCATCCTGAAGGAGCTTGCCGTACCCCGGCAGGACTTCGAACGGGCAGCCCACGACTTCATTGAAACGCAGCGCGCGCACATGCGCATGGAAGTGGAGCGTTTCTTTCCCGCCGCCTTGGCCGCGCTTGACGCCGAGGACTGGGCGGAGATCGACTCGCGTATTGACGATCCCGAGGACCCGGTATTCGGAACGGGGCGAGAGGAGAGGTTCGAAGACCTGCGCGCCCAGATCCTGGAATGGGACGAGACACAGCCGGAAGCCTGAGATCAGGCCGCCTTGGGAAAACTGATCCCGTTCGTTGGCATCCCTGCCGTGCCGGGTGCTAAGAAGGCTGTCTCGAAGTACAGCGCAGGGCCCAAGCAGGATGTGCGGACGTTACAGCCTGACCACGCCGGTCGAAGGGATCATTCGCCTGTTCGATGTGCCCGAACGGCCGAACTTTCCACCGCGCTACAACATCGCGCCGACCCAGGAGGTGGCGGCGGTTCGACAGGATGATGACGGGTCCCGGCACCTTGTCTTCTTCCGCTGGGGCCTGGTGCCGTTCTGGGCAAATGACCTGTCGATCGGCGCCCGGATGATCAATGCCCGGGCGGAAAGCGTGCGTCAGAAGCCGGCCTTCCGCGCCGCTTTCAAACGCCGCCGGTGTCTGGTGGCGGCGGACGGCTACTACGAATGGAAGAAGGAGAAAACGGCCAAACAGCCCTACAGGATCGTCATGGAAGACGGTGGTCCCTACGCCTTTGCGGGTCTGTGGGAATCCTGGTCCGCACCAGACGGGTCGGAGGTCGAGACCTGCACCATCGTCACGACGGATGCGAGCCCGTCCGTCGCCCATATCCACAATCGGATGCCGGTGATCGTGGACCAGGAGGATTTCGCAACCTGGCTGGACGGCGGCGACGATGATGCCGAACGCTTGCTGCGGCCCTATGCCGGCAGCCGGACCCTCTCGGCCTATCCGGTCGACCGCCGGGTCGGCAATGTGCGCTACGACGACGTCGACCTAGTGGCGCCCCTGCCCGAACCGGAAGAGGGGACGACACCCGACCAGCCACGACTGGTCTGACCGGTTCCTTACACGCAGAAAAGATGAAGCAGCTGCCTTGGCTCAGTTCGTCATTTCAAGCGAGTCGTAGAAGGCCGTCGCGCCATCGTGCAGCGGGATCGACAGGTTCTGCCTCGCTCGCTCAACCGTCACCAGCGCCCCTTCCGGGTGGCTGGTGCGCAGGAAGCGGGCCGTGTTCGCGGACCAGAGCGCCCTGGTCGCGTTTCGGATGAACAGGTCATCCTGTTCACTTGTCACAACCCACAGAACGCCCAGGCTCACCGATGGCACGTCCATCTCAACGCCCTCGTAGGTGCCGGCCGGGATGGAGCTGAAACTGAAGAAAGGATAGAGCGTCAGAAGCTGCTGGGTCTCGGCGTCGCGGATCGGCAGGAGCCGGATCGGCATCTTTTCGGCCAGTGTCGCGATCGCCTGGACGGGCGCACCGCCGACAACGAAGAAGGCGTCGATTTCGCCTTTGTTGAGGGCGTCGGCAGCAGGGCCGGGATTAAGGAACGGTGTGTCGATCTGCGACGGCGACAGGCCATGCGAGCGCAGCACGTAAAGCGCGTTGCTGGCGGTGCCGGATGCCTCCGGACCCAGCGATACCCGCTTGCCGTCGAGGTCCCGGATCGTGCTGATGTCGGATTCGCCGGCGACGACCACGTGCACCCAGACCGGGAAGAGGTTGGCGATTGCACGAAGGTTCGACATCGCCCCGACGCCTTCGAACTCCTGCATGCCGTTATAGGCCCAATAGGCCATGTCGGAATGCACCAGCGCGGACTCGATCTCGCCGCCGCCGACCGCCTTCAGGTTCTCGATCGACCCGCTTTTTGTCTGGGCGACGGCGATCAGGCCCGGAACGCCGCAACTGCCGCCCTGGCGGCAGGGCAGGGAGCCCGGCGGGTTGGTGATCCCGGCGGCGATGGAACTGCCCAGTGCGTAAAGCGTGTCGGCAGCTGGCCCGGTCCCGATGCGGAAGAAGGTCGTCGTGTCCTGGGCCCTCGCCAGGGAACTGCATATGGCCATGGCAATCAGGACCAATAAAGCCCGGAACAGCTTGGGTCCGGCGTGCACCGGGCAGGCCTCCTGAAATCGAGGTGAGGCCAAAGGGATACGCCCGATGGCCCGGCGCGTCAACGCCGCCCGTTCAGTGCAGGATCTGGCTCAGGAAAAGCTTCGTCCGGTCGGATTTCGGGTTTTCGAAGAATTCCTTGGGCGTGTTCTGCTCGATGATCTCGCCGCCGTCCATGAAGATGACACGGTCCGCGACGGCCTGGGCGAAGCCCATCTCGTGGGTGACGCACAGCATGGTCATGCCGGTTTCGGCAAGCCCGACCATCACGTCCAGCACCTCTTTGATCATTTCCGGATCGAGCGCAGAGGTCGGCTCGTCGAACAGCATGATCTTCGGCTGCATGCACAGCGACCGGGCGATCGCCACGCGCTGCTGCTGCCCGCCCGAGAGCTGGCCCGGGTATTTCATCGCCTGTTCCGGGATCTTCACCCGTTCCAGGTATTGCATTGCGATCTCTTCGGCGTCGGCCTTGGGCATCTTGCGCACCCAGATCGGCGCCAGCGTGCAGTTCTCAAGGACGGTGAGGTGCGGGAACAGGTTGAAATGCTGGAACACCATGCCGACTTCCGAGCGGATCTTGTCGATGTTCTTCAAATCCGTCGACAGCTCGATGCCGTGCACGATGATCTGGCCCTTCTGGTGTTCCTCCAGCCGGTTGATGCACCGGATCATAGTCGACTTGCCGGACCCGGACGGTCCGCACACGACGATCCGCTCGCCGTTGTCGACGGTCAGGTTGATGTCCTTCAGCACGTGGAACTCGCCGTACCACTTGTGCATGTTGACGAGCTGGATCGCGATCCCTTCGGAGATACCGCTTGCGATGGATTCGCTCATGACCGCTTTCCTCTTAGCGCTTGTGCCCGGTGTGCAATTTCTTCTCCAGGTACAGCGAGTAGCGCGACATGCTGAAACAGAAGATGACGAAGAAGATTGCGACGAAAATGTAGACCTCTGCCGCCAGGCCCTGCCATTTGGCGTCGGACAGGGCAGCCTTGCCCATTCCGAGCGGATCGAGCAGGCCGATCACGAGGACGAGGGTTGTGTCCTTGAACAGGCCGATGAAGGTGTTGACGATGCCGGGAATGGAGATCTTCAGGGCCTGGGGCAGGACGATAAGGCGCGTCGACTGCCAGTAGGTCAGGCCCATCGCCTCAGCCGCCTCGTACTGCCCCTTGGGCAAGGCTTGCAGCCCGCCCCGGACCACCTCGGCGATATAGGCGGACGCAAACAACGTCACCATGATGACAACCCTGAGCACGATATCGAAGCTGGTCCCCGGCGGCAGGAAATAGTTCAACATCAGGTGGGCCACAAACAACAGCGTGATCAGTGGGACGCCGCGGATGAACTCGATGAAGACGACGCACAGGATGCGCACCAAAGGCATCATCGACCGCCGCCCCAGGGCCAGCACGACGCCGATCGGCAGCGACACCGCGATACCGGTGATGCCGATCAGCAGGCTAAGGAGGAATCCGCCCAGCTTGTTGCTTTCCACCGGCTGCAGCCCGAAGCCACCGTAAATCAGTATGTAGGCGATGACCGGATAGACGGCGGAGAAATAAAGCCACTGGCGGCGGAAGGGGACCTTGTCCATCAGGATCGGCGCCACGGCGACGATCAACAGGATGAAGGCCAGGTTGGGGCGCCAGCGCAGTTCCACTGGATAGAACCCATAGACGAACTGGCTGAACCTGACACGGATGAAGGCCCAACAGGCGCCGCTTGCGACCTCGCGGCACTCGGCCCGCGAGTTGCCCTGAAGCGTGGCGTCGAAGAAGAAGAAACTCAGCGCCGGCGGAACGATCAGGTACAGCACGTAGACCGCTGCGATCGTCAGGAACACGTTGAACCAGGACGAGAACAGGTTCTCCCTCAGCCACAGCCATGGGCCTGTGCTGAAAGCCGGCGGGGCTTCGTCTGGATGTTCTCCGGGTTTGTGCTTGCCCGCGGTAACCGCGGGATCGATGTCTGTTTGACCAGTCATGTCATCGCTCCACCAGGGCGATCCGCCTGTTGTACCAGTTCATAAAGGCGGAGATTAGCAGCGACAGGACCAGGTAGATGCCCATCACGATCGCCATGCATTCCAGTTCCCGGCCGGTCTGATTCAGCGTGATGCCGCCGATGGTCGCCACGATGTCCATGTAACCGATGGCGATGGCCAGCGAGGAGTTCTTGGTCAGGTTGAGATACTGGCTGGTCAGCGGCGGCACGATCACCCGCAACGCCTGCGGAATGATGATCAGGCGAAGCGTGCGGCCGGGACGCAGGCCCAGCGCATAGGACGCCTCGGTCTGGCCGTGGCTGATCGCCGTGATGCCTGCGCGGACGATCTCGCCGATGAAGGCGGCGGTGTACATTGACAAGGCCAGGGTTAGAGCCGCGAATTCCGGCCGGATAACGAACCCGCCCTTGAAGTTAAAGCCCTTCAGCGCCGGATAGTCGAACGACAATGGCATTCCGAGGACCAGGAAGACCAGCACCGGAAAGCCGACGACTGCCGCCACGCCGATCCAGAAGACCGGGTAGATCTTGCCGGTTTGGTCCTGGACCTTGTGCGCCCATTTCGCGAACCAGACCGTAAACGCGATGCCGATCGCGATGGCGATAAGGACCAGCGAGAAACCGTCTTCCGGAATCGGCCTGGGAAGATTGAAGCCCCGGTTCGACAGGAACGCAATATCGCCGAAATTAATCGCCTGCCGGGCCACCGGCAACGTCGTCACAATGACGCCGTGCACCAGCAGAATGTGCACCAGCACCGGCACGTTGCGCACGAATTCCAAATAGACATAGGCGATTCGGTTCACCAGCCAGTTATGCGACAGCCGCGCGATGCCCAAGAGGAAGCCAAAGATCGTCGCGATGAAGATGCCGACGACGGCAACCAGGAACGTGTTCAGGACCCCGACCACGGCCGCACGCGCATGGGTGCTGCGCGAGGTGTAGTCGATCAGGGGCTGGTTGATGTCGTAGCCGGCCGGCTGGCTGAGGAAATCGAAGCCGACGTCCTTGTCGAGTGCGGCAAGGTTGTCGATCGCGTTCGAGACCAGGAAGAAGACCGTGGCAAACAGACCCGCCAGCACCAGTACTTGCATGGTGATGGAACGATAGCGGATATCGGTCCAGAGGCTTGTCAGTGTCAACCTCTGGGTTTCGTACTCCGTAACGGCCATGGCGACAGCCTAACTGAAGTGGCAGGGCGCGGGCGAATCACAAGCCGGGGAGGGCGGTCCGGATCTGGGACCACCCTCCCGCGATTGGCCTGCGATCAGCGCATCGGCGGCGCGTAAATGATGCCGCCCTGCGAATACTGGGCGTTCAAACCACGCTCCAGTCCGATCGGCGTCGACGGACCGATGAACTTGTCGAAGATCTCGCCGTAGTTGCCGTTGGCCTTGATGGCCCGATAGGCCCATTCCTTATCCATGCCCAACATGCCGCCGAGGTCGCCTTCCGTGCCAAGCATGCGGTTGACTTCGGGGTTGTCCGTGCCGCTCTTCATCTGGTCGACGTTGCCCGAATTGACACCGTATTCCTCGGCGTTGATCAAGGCATTCAGGACCCAACGGACCACGTCGCCCCACTGGTCGTCACCGTGGCGCACCAGCGGGCCCAGCGGCTCCTTGGAGATGATCTCGGGCAGGATCACATGCGCGTCCGGGTCGTCGAACGCCGACCGCGAGGCGGCCAGGCCCGACGCGTCCGTCGTATAGACATCGCAGCGACCGGCCAGGTAGTTGGTCCGGGCCTCTTCGTTGGTCTCGATCGGCACCGGCTCGTAGCTGATGTTGTTGATCCGGAAGTAGTCCGCCAGGTTCAGCTCGGTCGTGGTGCCGGTCCCGATGCAGACCGACGCGCCGTCCAGCTCCGTGGCGCTGGTCACGCCAAGCGCCTTGGGAACCATGAAGCCCTGGCCGTCATAGTAGTTGACGCCCACGAAGGTGAACTTCAGGTCCACGTCGCGGCTGAAGGTCCAGGTCGTGTTCCGGGCCAGCATGTCGATCTCGCCGGAGGCCAGCGCGGTGAAACGGGTCTTGCCGGTCGTCGGGGTGAACTCCACCTTCGACGCATCGCCCAGCACAGCCGCTGCGACCGCCTGACAAACGGCCGGGTCGAAGCCCTGCCAATTGCCGGCATCGTCCGTGAAACCGAAACCGGGGACACCCGTGGAGACGCCGCATTTCAGGACGCCGCGTGCCTTCACGTCATCCATCGTGCCGGCCTGCGCCGCAATGCTCCCAAGTGCAACTGCCGCGGTCGCGGCAAGCAGCGTTCTGATTTTCATCGTGAACCTTCCCTTTCACTGTTCTCGTTTTCTGACTGTGCCCAGGCACTGGGCAACGGATTGCCGCAACATTACCGACCCTTTCGCGTTTTGCAACCGCGTAACAGGAAGCCTGCAACCGCGTTACAGTCAGCCCGACGGGGCGCACTGTGCGGCGTTTGCCCAGTAACGTCCAGCCTTTTCAGCCCGAATTCCCTTTTATAATCAGCAGTTGCTTGTTTTCAGCCGGTTCGCGCCGGACCCGGTGCGGCATCGATGCACGCACAGCCGGTTGCACGTCTCAACGCTGTCGCGCCGTGGTTGCGGTGCCCCGTGGGGCGGCCCCAAAAGACCTCCGGCCCGGCGGTCTGAGACCGTCGGGCCGGCTTGGAGTTCTGTTGTACAGGGACAGCGGGCTGTCAGTTCGCGCCGCCGGCAACGCCCAGGCCCGGTGACGGCTGCCAGGCGTCCGCCATTTCTTCGGCATCTTCCAGCTCGTCCATGGAGGCTTCGCCGGCGAAGGAGTCCCGCAAGCCTTCGGCGGACTCCACGCCGGACCGGGCCGCAAGGATCAGGTACATCAGACCCTGCACCCGATTCTCCTCGATGCCTTCGCCGGTGAACAGGCGCACGCCCGCATTGCGTTGCGCCTGGGGATAGCCCTGTTGCGCGGCAGCCACGAACCATTTGGCCGCAGCCGCGGGGTCCTTGCCCACGCCGTTGCCGTCGCGAAAGCGCTTGCCCATGTTGTACTGGGCCCGGACGAAGCCCATGTCCGCCGCGGTCTGGATATAGCTGGCGGCCTGGTTATGGTTCTTGTCGACGCACAGACCGAACTCATACGTTTTTCCCAGCGCATAGGCCGAACGGATCGAGCCCGCGTCAGACGCCTTAGCCAGCCATGCGACCGCCTGATCATGGCTCTGCGTGACGCCGTCGCCCGTCAAGTGCGCAAGCGCCAGGTTGTGCATGGCATCGGCATTGCCTTTCTCGGACGCACGGGTCCAATGCTCCGCGGCTTTCGCATGGTCGATTTCGACGCCGCGCCCCTCGCTGTAGAGGATTCCCAGATTGTAGTCGGCCCGGCTGTCGCCTTGCGCGGATGCCTTTTCCCATTCCGTCATCGCATTGCGGAATTCGCCGCGCTGATAGGCGGCCCAGCCCGCATCGAAGTCCGCCGCCGCGGACCCGATCCCGATCATCGCCGCCACCGGCAGCGCGAGAAGCACGCGGGCTGCCGCCACACCGCAATTTCGCTTCATGGTCTCCATCTCCTTGCCTCGGCGGCCGCGCCGCCATTGTCCCTTGTTATCTGCGCACCTGGTAAGACGCATCTGCGGTGTCAATAGATCAGCTCTGCGCCGGCGCCTTTGTCACCTTAACCTTCAGCACCTCGATCAGGCCGCCGACACCGTCCCGACGAACGATGGCGTCGAACTCCGATCTCTGCGTGGCGGCCATGCTGACGCCTTCGACCATCACATCGACGATACGCTTTTCGCCATTCGTGGTCTTGACCCGCCATCCCGCCTTGATCGGCTGAGCGCCCTGTTCGGTGATCTCGGTGTCGACCAGCGCGTCGCCGCGCTTCCCGACGGGACGGGCGGATGTCACCTTGAAATCCTGGCCGGAATATCCGCCCAGGCGCCGTGTTTAGGTTTGCAGGACGAACTCCTCGAAAAGCTCGAGATACTCCTCCCGCTGTTCGGGCGAAGCCTCGCGCCAATGGCGGCCCAGAACAAAACGGCCGATCAGCTGCAGGTCCAGATTGTCTTCCATCAAGGTCCGGACTTTGTCTTCGCGGGTCGTCAGATCGACGCTGTTGTCACCCAGGATCGACAATGCGTCGTTGCCGAGCGTTTCCAGATACTGCTTCGCTTCGTCTGGGTCGGTCTTCTCGCCTTTCGCCATCGCCACTGCCGGCAAAACCAGCAGCGCGGCGAGCGCAAGCCAGATGCCGGAACTACGCAACCAATCCATAGTCTTCCTCCATGCCCCTCAAATCCCCTGTCGCGGACGCCGCCCGCGACCGGCGCGGATCATAAGGCCGGCGCCTGATCGCCACAACTGTCGCCGCGGTCCTGGGCAGCCTTTCCGGCAGGTTTTTCGGCCTTGGCCGGAGACGTCCGCGCGCCATTCACCGTGGCCAGAAGAGGGTAGCCGGTGATAGCGTATACGCAATGGCAGTCGACGTCTTTCGGTTGGTAAAGGCAAGGCCCGGGAAGGCTTGGGGTATGAGGCAATTGTCCGCCAACGGCGGATGCCACGGCACAAGGCCTGCCGTCACCCTCCAAGTGCGGGAGCTCTAGCCATGCCGCCCGTGCTCGGGTGCATTGCGGATGACTTTACCGGCGCGACCGATCTGGCCGTCATGCTGGTGAAGGAGGGCATGCGGACGGTTCAACTGATCGACGTCCCGGACCCGGGGATGCCGGTGCCCGACGCGGATGCACTGGTTGTTGCGCTCAAGTCGCGCACGATCGAGACGGCCGACGCGATCTCACAATCGCGCGCCGCGTTGGCCTGGCTGCAGGCTGCCGGGTGTCGCCGATACTTTTTCAAATACTGCTCCACGTTCGATTCAACCGACCGGGGCAATATCGGACCGGTTTCGGAGGACCTGGGGAGCGGTTTTTCGATCGCCTGCCCCGCGCTGCCCGTGAACGGGCGGTCGGTCTACCGTGGCCACCTTTTCGTGGGCGATGCGCTTTTGAACGAGTCGGGCATGGCCGACCATCCGCTGACCCCGATGACGGATGCAAACCTGGTGCGGGTGCTGGATCGTCAGACAGACGGCCGGGTCGGCCTGGTTGCCTATGATGAGGTGTCACAGGGCAGGGATGCGATCGCCTCTGCGATGGATTCGCTGCGTGACAGCGGCGTCCGGATGGCGATCGTCGATGCGGTGCTGGACCGCGACCTTCGGGAAATCGGTTGGGACGTTGCCGACCTGCCGCTGGTCACCGGCGGTTCCGGCGTTGCGATCGGCCTGCCCGAGGCCTATCGCAGCGCCGGTCTGTTGACCGGAAATGCAGCCGCCGCCGGCCGTTTGGGCGAGGTGGAAGGCGGCTGTGCGGTGGTCGCCGGCAGCTGTTCGGTGGCGACGCAGGCGCAGGTGGCGCTGATGGAATCGCGCGCGCCCGCCTTCCGGATCGACCCGCTGTTGTTGGCGGAAGGGCAAGACTTGGCCGCGGCGGCACTTGACTGGGCCGCGCCGCTGCTGGCCGAGGGGCCGGTGTTGGTCTATGCCACCGCCGCGCCGGTGACGGTGCGGGCGGCACAGGAAAGAATCGGCACGCAACGGGCCGGCGCATTGGTCGAAGAGGCGCTGGCAAGCGTTGGCGCGGGACTGGTGCGGTCCGGGGTGCGTCGCCTGGTCGTGGCCGGCGGCGAGACGTCGGGTGCGGTGGTGCGGGCGTTGGGCGTGCGCGTGCTGAGGATCGGCCCCGAGATCGATCCCGGCGTGCCCTGGACCGAAAGCCTGGGCGAGCCGCCCTTGCATCTGGCGCTGAAGTCCGGGAACTTCGGCAGCGAGGATTTCTTCCTCAGGGCCTTCGAGGTGACGACGTAGAAGACGCGATGGCGATCCGCGGACAGATAGACCGCGTCGGCCATACTCAGATCGTGGGCATGCCAGAACGCAACTAGCCTGACGTGAGAAAGATCAACGACGCCCATCTGTGCGTCCTGCTCGACGAACTCGGCGATGCGGGGTGACTGGGGTGCGAATACTGTCCGGTGGGGCGGAGGGAAGACTGTTTGGACTGGGTGCGGCCTTACCTGGAGGCGGCCCGGTTGCCAGCCAACGCGGGGTCACCGGTTTCGTAATCATCCTGATAACGCCTGGCGCGCCGGATCAACTCCTCGGCGGCGCGCAGCGGGAATTCGTAGATCATGTCTTCGTCGCAACTGTAGTCGGCCTGGTAGCGGGCCAGATGTATCAGGCGCTGGATCTCGTAGCCTGACACCATCAGCGCGTGGTCGGCCGATCCCGCTGCTGCCGCGATGCGCCGGAACAATCCTGTTTCGCCGCCGCGCTCCCGGCATTCGGTGTCCAGGGCATGCAGGAACTCTATCGAACCGATGGCGCGGGCCGTCTGGTTGCGTTTGATGGCGCGCCAATTCGGGTCAACGCGTGTGGGCATGGGCGGGATTTCCTCGGACCGGTTGTTTTGGTTGGCCGGGAATATACCGACCGCGGAATGCCGCGGTTATGCCCATTCTGCATGGGAGGTCAGCGGCCAGGGCAGGCCGCGCGGTCGCGTCTAGCGGGTGTCAGGTGGCGTGCCATCCGACGCTCGAAGAGCGAAGGATGGTGGGCGCGGCTGGGATTGAACCAGCGACCCCCGCCGTGTGAAGACGGTGCTCTCCCGCTGAGCTACGCGCCCGTGCCATCCCCTGGAAGACAGGGGAATCTGCATGGAAAGGCACCTTTAGGGCCGTCGGAGTGGTCCTGTCAAGGCGAGGCTGCGTATAGGTACATGTGGCACGCAATTCTGCCTTGTAGAGGCTTCGGAGCGGAACATATATGATGTCTATGAGAAATGCGGATAGAGGGATGGGCATGCAGGCGACACGTGATCTACGCGGACGAGCCGTCCGCACCATGCGGTTCGGTCTTTTTGCTGCAACTCTGGGCCTCTTCGGCACCCCTGCCGTCGCCGGCGAGACCCTGGAACTCGACTACGAGATCTACTTCGGCGGAATGCACCTTGTCTCCGCGCAAGCCCGGTTGGAGATGGATGGCGACAGCGTTTACAGCGTTGTTGGTGAGGCACGGACGCGGGGCTGGGTGAACTGGCTGTACGGTTTCAAAAGCGAAAGCACGACCGTTGGTGTGCTGGACGGGGCCAATGCCAAACCGACGCGGCACGAACAGGTCGCCGCCTGGGACGACGGGGAACGGTCGATCAAGCTGACTTACGAGGACGACGGCAAGGTTGTCTTCGATGTGACTGAACAGCGGGACGAGGATGACGACGACAGGTTCACGCCCCTCGACCCGGCGACGCTGGACAATACCATCGATCCGGTCACGGCCTTCGTTGCCATGTCCCGGCGCCTGGAAGCGGGCGACACGTGCGACGCCACGTTCGAGGTCTTCGACGGCAAGCGCCGCTACGACGTAACGCTCACCGATCAGGAACCCAAGGTGATCGAACCCAGCGACTTCTCGGTCTTCAGCGGCGAGACGATCGGCTGCCACCTTGAATACGAGAGGATCGGCGGGTTCTGGATCGGCGAGAACAAGTACTCCGAGACTGCCCGCAACCGGGTCATCTGGGTGGCGCGGCCCATCGAGAACGGCCCGCCGGTGCCCGTTCAGATGACGATCGAGACTGGTTTCGGGTCGCTGGTGACCCATCTGACTAGGGTTCGGGTCGGCGGCGAATAGCTGGCGCTGAAGGTCGACTAACCGCCTTCACCCAGCAGCGCCCGGACCGTCCCGGGCACTTCCGCGAATGTGTCGGCAACGGCGTCCGCCCCCAAACTGTGGGCGGGTGCCGTGCTGTATCCGTAGGCGACGGCCACGCATCGCACGCCGGCGGCACGTGCGCAGGCCACGTCATTGTCGTGGTCGCCGACCATTACGGCGTGCGCCGGCGGAACCTCTAAGCGGTCAAGTAGGTAGCGCAGGGCTGCGGGGTCCGGCTTGCGGGCCGGACCGCTGTCGCCACCAGCGACCGCATCGAAGAACCCGCTGATCCCCAACGCTTCCAGAAAGTCCCGCGTCGGCCGTTCCGGCTTGTTGGTGCAAACGGCGAGCGTGTAGCCCATCGCCTTGAGTTCGCTCAGCCCCTCCATCACCCCGGGATAGGGGGCCGTCCGCGCGGCCAGGGCGGCCTCGTAGATCTCCAGAAACCGGGTCAGGTGCCGTTCCCAGCCTGTCTCGACGGGCCCCGTGGCTGCGAGGGCACGCTTCACCAGCTTCGCCGCACCGTCACCGACCATGGCGCGGGCCTCGGCCATTGCGACGGGGCGGCGGCCCAATTCGCCAAGCACCCGGTTCAACGAATCGCGTAAGTCGTCGAGGCTGTCGACAAGGGTGCCGTCAAGGTCGAAAATGACAGCGTAAGCTGGGTCTTTTGATGTTGAAATAAAAATCATATGAATTATAGGGATATTACATAGAATATATTTATATTGAGCACTTTTACGTATTATTGTACCGTTTTATTACTTGAAAGATGGGGTGGAAAATTGGCCGCTCTGACTTCACGCCTGAGAACAGCGAATCCCGACCATGTCGGCCGCGTCCTGCTGCTGGTCTATCAGGTCGGCCTGGTTGCCACCGCCTGTGTGCTGACCATCGAGCATGTAAACCGCTGCGCGGCGGTTTTCAATTGCATGGTGCTGTTGGCGGCGGACCTGATTCCGCGCCTTGATCTGGCCGTTCTATTGGCTCGCACAGCTGATTCCGTGACGGTAGCGCCGGCCGAGCCCAGGCTTTCGTCAATCCCGCCTTTCTTCCGACGCGTTCGCCCTGCAACCTCGCGCTTGGTTCCCGTGGCGCCGATCCGGCTGTGGTCGACACGCGCTGAAACCTTTTGTGACTTGGCGGTTTATTAACCCTGTGGCAGTAAATCCAACCCGTTAACCGTGTTTTTCGCGCCAATCCGGGCGCCTGAACCTGGAGAACCATGTCCGGTCAACGCTGTTCAGCGGTGGTGCTCGCTGCAGGCAAGGGCACCCGCATGAAGTCCGATCTGCCCAAGGTCCTTCATTCCATCGCCGGACGCCCGATGATCGGCCATGTCCTGGAGACGGTCGCCGCCCTGGGCGCAGCCCCGGCGGTTGTGGTTGTGGGCCCCGGGATGGAGACCGTGGCCGCCGCGGTCGCACCACACAAGACCGTTCTGCAGCACGACCAGGCGGGCACGGCCGATGCCGTCAAGGCCGCCCGCGAAGCGCTCTGCGGGGCGGACGCGGACACGGTCCTGGTCCTGTTCGGCGACACGCCCTTCATCGAAGCCGCCACCGTTTCCGAAATGCTGGAAAAACGGCGGTCGGGCGCCGCGGTCGTGGTTCTGGGAATGCGGCCGGAAAACCCCTTCGGTTATGGCCGCCTGGTCCAGGACGAGACGGGTGCACTGACGGCGATCGTGGAACAACGGGATGCGGATGATGCGACCGTCCGCATACCGCTGTGCAATTCGGGCGTGATGGCGATCGATGCGGCGCAGCTCTTCCCGCTGGTCGACCGCATCGGCAACGACAACGCCAAGGGCGAGTATTACCTGACCGACATCGTTGCCATCGCGCGCGACCAGGGCCTTGTCTGCGCGGTGGTCGAGGCTCCGGCCGAGCAACTTTTGGGCATCAACAGCCGTGCGGAGCTGGCCGCCGCCGAAAGGCTGTGGCAGGACGCGCGCCGCCAGGCCGCGATGGAGGCAGGGGCAACCCTGATCGATCCGGCCACGGTCTGGTTCTCCCACGACACGGAGGTGGGGCGCGACGTGATCATCGGCCAGAATGTGGTGTTCGGCCCCGGCGTCTCCATTGCCGACAAGGTAGAGATCAGACCGTTCAGTCACATTGAGGGTGCGTCAGTCGAGCTAGGTGCCGTGATCGGTCCATTCGCCCGTCTCCGGCCGGGAGCCAGGGTCGGGGCCGACGCCCATGTGGGCAATTTCGTGGAGCTCAAGAATGCCGTGCTGGGCGCCGGTGCCAAGGCCAACCACCTGTCCTATCTAGGCGACGCCAGCGTCGGTGCCGGCGCGAATATCGGTGCAGGCACGATCACCTGCAACTACGATGGCTTCCTGAAGCACCGGACGGAAATCGGTGCCGGCGCGTTCATCGGGTCGAACGCGGCCCTGGTGGCGCCGGTGACGGTCGGCAAGGGGGCGATCGTCGGTGCGGGCAGCGTGGTCACCAAGGACGTGGCTGCGGACGCGTTGTCGATCGCCCGCGGCCAGCAGACCGACCGGCCCGGCGCGGCCGCACGCTTTCGCGAAGTCAGGGCCGCGGAAAAAGCGGCCAAAAGCAGCGGGAAAGGCTGAGCCATGTGCGGCATCATCGGCATCATTGGCAAGGCTGAGGCAGCACCGCTGCTGGTCGACGGTCTCAGGCGGCTGGAATACAGGGGCTATGACTCCACGGGCGTGGCGACGCTGCGGAACGGTCAGATCGAACGGCGCCGGGCCGAAGGCAAGGTCGGCAACCTGGCGGCGCTGTTGGAGGCCGAGCCGCTTTCCGGGACCACAGGGATCGGCCACACCCGCTGGGCAACCCACGGCGTGCCGTCGGAGAACAACGCCCATCCCCACGCGACCGACCGGGTCGCCATCGTCCACAATGGGATCATCGAGAACTTCCAGGAACTGCGTGAGGAGCTGACCCGGTACGGCAACGCCTTCGTGACCGACACAGACACAGAGGTCGTGGCGCACCTGGTGACCCACTATCTGGACGAAGGCAACGACCCGGAGTCGGCGGTTCGGGCGGCGCTGCCCAAGCTGGAAGGGGCGTTCGCGCTGGTGATGATCTTCAAGGGGCGGCACGACCTGATGATCGGCGCCCGGCGCGGCTCGCCGCTGGCGATCGGCTATGGCGACGGCGAGATGTACTTCGGCTCCGACGCGCTGGCGCTGGCGCCGTTGACGCGCCGGATCTGCTACCTGGAGGAGGGCGACTGGGCGGTCGTCGCGCGGGACGGGGCCCGCATTTTCGACGCCGCAGGCGCACCGGCCGACCGGGCCGTCGTCCAGACCGCGGTGTCCGGTGCGCCGATCGGCAAGGGCAACTACCGCCACTTCATGCAGAAGGAGATCTTCGAACAGCCCAGCGTCATCGGCGACACCCTGCATGCGATGCTGAACCCGGCCCTGGGGACGATCACCTTGCCGCCGCTGTCGGTGGACCTGGCCAGCGTGCCGCGGATCACCATCTCTGCCTGCGGGACCGCCGCCCTGGCGGGCATGGTGGCGAAATACTGGCTGGAGACCCTGGCGCGGGTACCGGTCGAGGTGGACCTGGCGTCCGAACTGCGCTACCGGGACCCGCCGATGGAGCCGGGCGGCCTTTCCCTGTTCATCTCCCAGTCCGGCGAAACCATGGACACGCTGGAGGCACTCAGGCTGTGCGCCCGGCGCGGCCAGCACATCCTCTCGGTGGTGAATGTGCCGGAGTCCACGATCGCCCGGGAATCCGACGCGGTTCTGGCGACCCTGGCCGGGCCCGAGATCGGGGTCGCGTCGACCAAGGCGTTTACCACCCAGCTGACGGCCCTGGCGGCACTGGCGATCGCCACGGCGAAGGCGCGGGGCGCCTTGCACCGCGACAGGGAGGCGCAGCTTGCTGCCGCGTTGGCCGAGGTGCCTGGCCGGGCGTCCGAGGTGCTGAACCATGACGAAGCCATCGCGGCCATCGCCCAGGACGTGGCAGAAGCCCGCGACGTGCTTTCCCTGGGCAGGGGTCCCAGTTTCCCGATCGCGCTGGAAGGGGCCTTGAAGCTGAAGGAAATCAGCTACATCCACGCCGAAGGCTATGCTGCAGGCGAGATGAAGCACGGGCCGATCGCGCTGATCGACGAAACCGTGCCGGTGGTGGTGATCGCGCCCTCTGACGGGTTGTTCGAGAAGACCGCAGCCAACGTCCAGGAGGTGATTGCCCGGGGCGGCAAGGTGGTCTTCATTTCCGACGCACCGGGGATCGAGCGTATGAGCCGCCAGGCCAAGCCCTTTGCCTGCGTCGAACTGCCGGTTGTCGATCCGTTCGTGGCCCCGATCCTCTACACGATTCCGGTCCAACTGTTGGCGTATCACACAGCTGTGATCAAAGGCACCGACGTGGATCAGCCGCGCAACCTCGCAAAATCCGTTACCGTCGAATAGAACGTGGCGTCGCAGCACGTCGCCGCTGTCGCATGTTGTTTGGTTAGCGCTGGATAAGGAAATCGAAACAAGCGCAGGTCACAATGGTGTTGAGCGCATCGGCGTTTGCCGGTTTGCGCTGCCGTTCGGGGGAGCAATGCCACGTGCCAGACGTCGATAAAGAGCAGCCCAGTCACCAGGGCCCCTACGACATTCGCGAAGAACCGGTCCAAAGCGCCGATCAGCTGGAACATGCCTATGTCCGCCGGCTTTATGACTGGTGGATTGCCGCAAACGAGGGCGCGCCGCCGCGGCGTTCCCAACTCGACATCGCCGAACACACCATGCTGGCGTCGAACACCTTCCTGGTCGAGCGATGCGACGCGCAGAGTTTCCGGTTCAAGCTGCATGGCGAGGCGGCCATGGATATCACGGGAATGCGCGATGCCCAGACGGAGGTTTCGGAACAGACCGAAAGCCACTTCAACACGGCGCTGTTCCGCTACTATTGCGACGTGGTTAAGAACGCAATTCCCGTCCGCTGCACCGGCTCGCTCGCCTTCGCCGACCAGCCGCACCGACGCTTTGAAAGCATCGACTGCCCGCTGACCGACGAAGCGGGCAACATGGCCTACATCATCGGCGTGATCGTGGTGCGGCCCCAGAGGCGATAACACGCGCACCCCAATCCCGCTCTTGTGCATGGACCGGACAGAACATCGATACTCAGAAGAGGCGGTCGTCCGTCAAAATGCAGGGCTGGGCGCAGAATCAGCCGCAATCTGGTCTAGCAGTGCTCTAGTCTCGAAAAGCGGCTCTCGATCAAAGCCGCGGGGAAGGTTCAGCGAACCTGAAGAAGACGGACCTGGGATTGTCGGATGTGGGATCAGAGAATTCCTGCCACACTGAGCATGGGCTTGATGGATGGAAGCAACTGATCGTTTTGGGCATCCAGAAAACCACGCAATTCTGCAGGATTGATGATCGCCAGCTCGGCGTACTCATCGCTTCCCTCTGCCGTATAGGCGGCCTGGATATGCTGTCCGGTCGCTGGCGTCAGCAGTCGGAATACGATGTCGAAAACGTTGCTTTCCATATCCTCGACAAGCCCGCAGGCTTCGGCTGAGACGATCTTCGACGCCGCGATCCCGAGTTCCTCTTCAAGTTCCTCCAGGACCTGAACCTTGGGATCGTCGTGGAAAAGCCCGCCAGCCGGCGCCGGCTCCCACAGGCCGGCATTATCGGCAACGTTTGATCCACGCCGCCCAAAGACGAAGCCGTCCGCGCTACGCAAGATGCCGGTTACGGCAAGTGGCCGGATGTTCAGCCCCAGTTTTTGCAGATCCGGGTCACGTCGCTGCGCCAGCGCATAGCGGTATTCGGATGGAAAGATGGCCAGGCTGTCGGCGCTGAACCTATCCAGGCAGTAAATGCGACCATTCGTTAGCCTATCGCCCCGCTTCTTCTTTTCCGAAGCCCAAATCTCGTCAACACGAGGCTTGATCGTGTGAGGCGGGTCCCACGGCCCGCCGACAGCAATCTTGAAGTCTGGAGAGAGCGGGTAGGTCCTGACACCGTTCATCGTTCGCCCGCCTGTCCCGGGTAGTTCTCCAAGATGAAACGCCGTACGTCATCAAGTGTGGGGACAACCACGACCCCAGAGGGGACTCGGTATTGGGCGTCGGACAGCAGGAAGGTTCGGATCCCCGAAGCCATGGCGGCGCGAACACCGGAAAGACTGTCCTCGACCGCAAGCGACTGATCTGCCTTGCACTCAGTTCGCTTCAACGCCAGCAGGTAAGGCTGGGGATCAGGCTTGCCGCGACTTGTCTCGTCGCCACCGACCACGGTATCGACCATCTCCAAAAGCGCCACACGACGTAGCCAGTCCAGGGCCAGATCGACCGAGCTCGAGGTGACAAGGCCGGTTCTGAGGCCAAGCCGTCGTGCGGTCTCAAGCAAATCGCCGGCTCCGGGGTTGGGAACCACATCCTGGTAGGCCGCCGATACCACATCCCAGTAGGTTGCCAGCAATTCCTCGGTCGGTGGTGACAGCTGGTGAGTGACGGCAAGTGTGGAGACGACTTGCTTGAGGGGTGGGCCGATGAGGCTGGCGAACTCGGCATCGCTACCCGTCCCGCCAAAGTGGTCTAGAAACCGGTCATAGGCCGTCCGCATGATCGGCAGGCTGTCTGCAAGCGTTCCATCCAAATCGAGAAACAAGCCGGCGGCGGTTCTCGCCATTAGCTTTCCTTGGAGCCGAAGAAGGCCGGGGACTCGCCTGGCCCTGCGTTGTCGACGTGCACGGTCTTGGACCGTCAGGCCTGTAGTTTGACGGCGTCGGCCCGTGCTTCTGCAGCCACTTCGATCTGGCTTCTGGCCATGGTGCTGGCTTTCAGCCCGATTTGCGACAGACAAACAGCCGATTCTGGCCGTAACTACCGAAGGCGTCCGGCCTTTCAGCCGACATCGCCATATTCAAGCGGGTGGCAGCCTCGACGAGCGGGTGGCTGTAATCGACTTCGCCATCGTTTGTGGCCGGGACCAAGACGTACAGCACGAGATCGTGCAGGGAGATGAAATCCTCCACGTCAACGAGTTCCAGGCCGATGGCGCCCAGGTGCGGTCGGATCTGGTCCTCATCAAAGAACGTGTTGAAGGCGGCCGGCGTCCTTGGTTCCAGGCCCACGAGCGTTCGACAGTGGTTTTGCGCGTCGTAGCTCTGCTGACTGTTTTCGATCATCAGAAGCGTGCCGCCCGGTTCTATCCGCGCCGCGAGCGCACTCAAGGCCTGCTTCTGAAGTTCCGTGGCGTTTAGGTTAATGAGACATCGGTCGGTGAACACGACCTGGTATTCCGCCGCCAGTCCGGGCACGGTCTCCAGCTCCAGGACGTTGCCTTCCTCGAAGCGGACGCGTTCGGCCAGTTCGGCGGCAGCGGCCTTTTCGCGGGCGGCTTCCACCATGCCGGGCACAAAATCGAAGCCGTGGAAGGTCAGTCCGGGAAATCTCTGGGCAAGCTCGCAGCAGTTGATGCCATTACCGCACCCGGCCTCAAGCACAAGACCGCTTTCAGAATCGCCAATCAGTGTCGACAGGCGGCGCGCCAAGGCGTCAACTTCGAGCGCCTTTGCGGTCCAGCTTTTGGTGGTTGCCCTCAAGTCGGCGCCAAAGGTCTTCGACCAGTTGGTCCAGTGGCTCCTGATTTCATCTAGTTCCATGCAGGCCCTCTTGCGCGCGCTTTTGTTTTGATTGTGCGTCCTGCAGACGCGACCACGTGGATATCTGCAATGGACACCATAGACAAGCCTCCGTTGGCAGCGGATTTGGGCGCTGAAACGGACGTGGTCTTGCGAATTCCCGCGTACGTTTCGACCCTGAATCCCGGTCAAGGCCTTAGCGCTTCATTGCAGGGAAAGACGCCGTCTCGGACGGCGAGGGCCGGATGGCCTACACCATCGGCGTGATCGTGGTGCGCAAACCGGCAGACGAGACCAGTTGGGCTGACACCCGCCTCTAGACGTTGCATAATATCGCGCAGGAAACGGGAGGCCGGTTCGACCTATGTATTTGCGACGTCTGATTATTCTTTGCGGTCTGGTGCTGGTGGCCGCGGCAGGTTCCGCGATGGCCGCTGGCCCTCAGGATCATCGTTATTCCGTTGCGGTCATCATCGGCAACAAGACCTACCAGGGCCGCATTCCAGAGGTTGCCTATGCCCATCGGGACGCCGACGCCATCAAGGCCTATCTCGTCCAGGTCCTTGGCTACCGCGAGGGCAATATCATCGACTTGCGCGACGCAACCCAGGCGCAGATGACCTCGGCTTTCGGCAACCGGATGAGCCATGAGGGCGAATTGTGGGGTTACATCCGTCCCGGCAGATCGCACGTAACCGTTTTCTATTCGGGTCACGGCGTTCCGGGGCTGAAAGACCGTCGCGGCTATCTGCTTCCCGTTGACGCCAACCCGGACACGCCGGAGATCAACGGTTTTTCGGTGGACCTTTTGTACGAGAACCTCGCCAAGCTGGAGGCGAAGTCCGTCACCGTCTACCTGGACGCCTGCTTTTCCGGCGAGAGCGGAGGCGGCATGTTGATCCGGGCGGCCTCGCCGGTCTTCGTGCAGGCGAGCATGCCGGAGACGGCGGGCGGGTTGACCGTGCTGACGGCGGCAAGCGCCGATCAGGTGGCAAGCTGGGATGAAGAGAACGAACACGGCCTTTTCACCTGGTACCTGTTGCAGGCCCTGCAGGGCGAGGCCGACAAGGGACCCTTCGGCAACGGCGACGGCAATGTGACGGTGGCCGAGACGCAGGCCTATCTGGACGAAGAGATGACCTATGCAGCCCGCCGCCGTTTTCGGCGCAAGCAGACGGCGAGCGTCCGGGGCACGGAGGAAACGCTGTTGGGCGTGGTGCTGGACGAGCCCGTTGCGCCGGCTCCGAAGGTTGCCGCGCGGACGGTTGCGCCGCCGGCCGCCACCGTGCAGGAAATGGACAAGATCATGGTTGTCGCCGAGATCCGTGTGAACACGCGATCGGGGCCGGGGACCAGCTTCGAGAAAGTCGAGACCCTGAGCCGTGGCACCGAGGTCGAGGTTACGGGGAAGGTCGAGGGCAAGGACTGGTACAGGGTCGCGCTGGCTGGCGGCCGGATCGCCTATGTCTTTGCACCGCTGCTCAGGGACACCCTGCCCGAACCAGCGGAGCCCGCGGTTGGCGTGTTTCCCGCCAAGCCGCAGCCGGGTGAGACCTTCAAGGACTGCGAGATCTGCCCGGAGATGGTGGTCCTGCCGGCGGGATCGTTCTTTATGGGCTCGCCGTCCTATGAGCAGGACAGGAGGGACACCGAAGGTCCCTTGCACCAGGTGACGATCGCCCGGCCGTTCGCGGTGGGCAAGTACGAGGTGACGCGAGGCGAATATGCCGCGTTCGTTTCCGACACGGGATATGCCGGCGGTTCGATCTGCGAGACCCACGATGACGGCAAGTGGGACAAACGTTCCGGACGGAACTGGCGCGACCCGGCATTCAGGCAGGGCGACCGGGACCCGGTTGTATGCATGGGATGGAACGATGCGCGCAACTACATCCAATGGTTGGCGCGCAAGACGGGAAAGAAATACCGCCTGCTGTCCGAGGCAGAATGGGAATATGCCGCGCGCGCGGGCACGAGGACTGTTCGCTTCTGGGGTGACGACAGCGCGGCGGCCTGCCGGTACGCCAACGTGTTCGACGCCACCGCCACGTCCGTGACCGGGATGGGTTACGAACCTCACGCCTGTGACGACGGCGTCGCGCAAACGGCGCCGGTCGGCCGATACCAGGCCAATGCCTTCGGCCTGCACGACATGCTGGGCAATGTCTGGGAATGGACCGAGGACTGCTGGAACCGCTCCTATGACGGCGCGCCCACCGACGGCAGCGCCTGGACCGCCGGCGAGTGCGACCGGCGCACCCTGCGGGGCGCTTCCTGGGTCTTTCGCCCGGCCTATATCCGTTCGGCCCGCCGCGGCACCGACCCGCTCGAGTACCGCAGCAACGGCAACGGCTTCCGGGTCGCCCTGACGCTGGATTAACAGCGCAGAGAGGCTGGCGCTCAGTCTCCCGCCAGCCTGCCGATCAGCGCGTTGACCTCCGAGGCCTGCTCCATGTGTGGCATGTGGCCGGCCTTTTCCAGGACGTAGACGCCGATCGCCGGCGGCAGGCCTTCGGCATGGGCCGGGGGCAGGATCGCATCATCGGCACCCCAGATCACCTGGGCCGGCGCCTGCAGCGCGTCCAACCGGTCGCGCAGGATCAGGGCCTGGGCGCCGTTCGGGAACACTCCTTCGGCCAGGGCTGCCAGCGCCGCCTCCACCCCGTCCAGGCGCTTGTATTTGAGGATGTCGTTGACCATGTCCCGGCTGACCAGTTCCGGGTCGGCGAAAAGCCCTTGCAGCAGGGGCTTCATCTCCTTGCGCCTGCCGGCCGACACGAAGGCCGTGATGTAGTCGTGGTTGATCTCCCGGCCCAGGGCGGCGGGCGCCACCAGGGTCAGGCTGGCGACCCGATGCGGCTCGTTCAGCGCCAGGTTCAGGGCAATGGTCCCGCCCATGGAATGCCCCACCAGGTGGGCGCGGTCGATGTCCAGCGCATCCAGCCAGGCGATGACGGACAGGGTCAGGGCGTCGACAGTGCCGCCGCCCACGTCCTTCGTCGACTGGCCGTGACCAAGAAGGTCCAGCGCATAGGTCGCGCGGTCGGCGGCCAGCGCCGGCTGGTTGAACATCCAGTTGTTCAGGTCACCGCCGAACCCGTGCAGCATGACGACCGGCGGGCCGTCGCCGTCGCCCATCTTGAGGTAGCAAAGCCTGCGGCCCGCCGCCTCCACGAACGCCGGTTCGGGCCCGGCGCCTTCTTCCGCTGCCGCCGCGGCCGCGGCCGCGAATTCGGCATTGTAGGTCTCGATGAAGGCGTCGATGTCGGCGTCTGCGACCTCCGGCAGCGCCACCACCACCAACAGTGCCTGGACCGGGACCGTCTCGCCTGCGGCCACGATGCGCCGGCGCAGCACGCCTGCGCCGGGCGCCTCGAACACGTTGGTGATCTTCGAGGTTTCAATCTCCAACAAATCGTCGCCTTCCGCGACCGTCGCGCCTTCTTCCACATGCCATTCGGCGACCATGCCTTCGGTCATGGCCAGGCCCCACTGCGGCATCTTGATCGGACTGATTGCGTCACTCATGTCCATTGTCCCCTGCGCAGGCACGGACGCCCTCCGCCCAGGTGCGATCGCACCTGGGCGGGATGTCCTGCCTGGGTTCGTTCAGGTCAGGCTGCCATCACTTCGCGCACGGCATCGGCAATCCGGTCCCGACCGGGGACGTAGGCGTCCTCCAGTTCGGGCGCGAAATGCACCGGCGTGTGGGGCGGTGTCACCATCTTGACCGGTGCTTCCAGCGCGCCGAAGGCATTCTGGGCAACCAGGGCGGCGATGTCGGTGGCCATGTTGCACCGGGGATGCGCTTCGTCCACCACAACCAGGCGGCCGGTATCCTCTACGCATTCCAGGATGGTGTCCTCGTCCAGCGGAGAGGTGGTGCGCGGATCGACCACCGTGACCGACACGCCCTCCTTCTCCAGCGCGTCGGCGGCCTGGTTGGCAAACTGCACCATGCGCCCGATGGCCACGATCGTCGCATCGTCGCCCTCGCGGGTCAGGTTGGCCTCGCCGAAGGGCACGGTATAGGCCTCGTCCGGAACCTCCTCCTCGTCGTCGTACATGACCTTGTGTTCGAAGAAGATCACCGGATCGTCGTCACGGATCGCCTGGATCAGCAGGCCCTTCGCCTCGTACGGCGATGACGGGACCGCCACCTTCAGGCCGGGGATATGCGTGAACACCGGGTACAGGCACTGGCTGTGCTGGCTGGCGGCGCGGAAGCCCGCCCCGTACATGGTCCTTACCACCAGGGGCGTCACCGCCTTGCCGCCGAACATGTAGCGGAACTTTGCAGCCTGGTTGAAGATCTGGTCGAAACAGACGCCCATGAAATCCACGAACATCAGCTCCGCCACCGGCCTCAACCCGGTCGCCGCGGCGCCCGCCGCGGCGCCGATGAAGGCGCTTTCGCTGATCGGCGTGTCCAGGACCCGCTCGCGCCCGAACTCGGGCATTAGGCCCTTGGTCACGCCCAGCGGCCCGCCCCAGGCGTCGTCCTCGCCGGGGGCTCCCATGCCGCCGGCCACGTCTTCACCCATCACGACGACGGTCGGGTCGCGGCGCATTTCCTGTGCCAGGGCCTCGTTGATGGCCTGACGGAACGATTTCTTCGCCATGCTTCCCTCCCTCAGTACGAGATGTATACGTCGGTCAACAGCTCTTCCGGCGCCGGCGGCGATCCGTTGCGCGCGTCGCGCACCGACTCGTCGATCTCAGTGATGACATCCTTGTCGATTTCGTCCAGTTGATGGATTTCCAGAAGGCTCGCCTCGGTGACCCGCTGCCGGAAGATCTTCAGTGGATCCTGCTCGGCCCTGAGCGCGTCGATCTCGCCGTCACCGCGATAGGTCATGGCGTCGCCCTCGAAATGACCGAAATAGCGGTTCAAGCGCACATGGATCAGGCTAGGGCCGTTGCCTGCTCGGGCGTGTTCCACGGCCTCGCGCGCGGCGGCGTTCACCTCGAACAGGTCTAGCCCGTCGACGGTCTTGCCCGTCATGCCGAAGCCCTCCGCCCGTTTGACCTGTTCGCCGCCCACCGACCAGCCGCTGGCGGTGGATTCGGCATACCCGTTGTCTTCCACAACGAAGATCACGGGCAGGTTCCACACCTTCGCCAGGTTGTAGGACTCCAGCGTGGTCCCCTGGTTCGACCCGCCGTCACCGACGAAAGCGACCGCAACGCCACCGGTGTTCAGGGTCTTTGCGGTCAGCGCCGCGCCGCAGATCAGCGGCGGCCCGCCGCCGACGATGCCGTTGGCGCCCATCATGCCCTTGGACAGGTCGGCGATGTGCATCGACCCGCCCTTGCCGCCGCACAGACCGTCGGTCTTGCCGAAGATCTCCTTCATCATGGCGCGCGGATCGCAGCCCTTGGCGATGCAGTGGCCATGGCCACGATGGGTGCTGGCGATGTAGTCGTGCGCGCCCAGCTCAAGGCACACACCGACCGCCGACGCCTCTTCGCCGGCATAAAGGTGAACGAAACCGGGAATATCGCCCGCCGCGAACTGCTCGTGCACCCGCTCTTCGAACTCCCGAATGGTGCGCATGTCCCGGTAGGCCTTCAGCAACTCCTCACGACTTAGCTGCACGGCTCTCCTCCCTCGATATGGATTCACCGCAGGCCCGTTCCGACTTTCCGCCGGCCTTGTTTCCTACACCCGGACGCTCCCCGTCACCCCGGTGTTCCCCCGTCATTCTGCGAGCCCGCTTCCCTGCGGTCGGTTGTGTTCAGGTTTGCACAGAACAGTTACATTTACCAGCGCCGCCAGGCCGCGCGGCGGCGGCGACTCACACCGGCGTGCGGTCGCTTCGGTTTCGGGCAAGTCCAAGGTCGCGCAATGGCGGTCTCGGCCCTATATGTATGGGCCGGAACAACAGGAAAGCGCGGGACCATGGCCCAGTACGATTACGACCTGTTCACGATCGGTGCCGGTTCTGGCGGCGTGCGCGCCAGCCGCATGGCGGCCTCGTTCGGCGCCCGGGTTGCGGTTGCCGAGGATCGCTATCTCGGCGGCACCTGCGTCAATGTGGGGTGTGTCCCGAAGAAGCTCCTGGTTTATGCATCGCATTTCCGCGAGGAGTTCGAGGACGCAGCCGGCTTCGGTTGGCAGGTGGGATCGCGCGCGTTCTCGTGGAAGCAACTGGTCGCCCGAAAGAACGACGAGATTACGCGGCTGAACGGCATTTACGGCCACCTCCTGCACAATGCCGGTGTCGATCTGATCGAGGCGCGCGCAACGGTCGTCGATCCGCATACGGTGTCTGTTGACGGCCGAACCGTCACTGCCGAGCGTCTGCTGGTTGCGACGGGCGGCTGGCCGACCGTGCCGGGCTTTCCCGGGAACGAGCATGTCATCACCTCCAACGAGGCGTTTTACCTGGAGGATCTCCCCGAACGCATCGTCATTGTCGGCGGCGGCTACATCGCCGTCGAATTTGCCGGCATCTTCCACGGGCTGGGCGCGTCGGTGACACAGCTCTATCGCGGGCCGCATTTCCTGCGTGGCTTCGACGACGATGTGCGCGATTTCCTGGCCGAGGAAATGCGCAAGAAGGGGATCGACCTGCGGTTCAACGCCAACATCGCGCGCATCGACAAGCTGGCTGACGGCAGCCTGGAGGCCTGCCTGGAGGACGGGACGACGATTGAAGCGGACCTGGTGATGTACGCCACCGGCCGTCATCCCAACACCGCGGGCCTCGGGCTGGAGGAGGCGGGCGTGGCGCTGGCGCCCGACGGCGCGGTCATCGTCGACGACGAGTTCCGGACCAACGTGCCGTCGATCTATGCGCTGGGCGATGTGATCAACCGTATCCAGTTGACGCCGGTCGCCATCGCCGAAGGCATGGTGCTGGCCAACGCGCTGTTCAACAGCCGGCCTGGCCGGATGGACTACGAGAACATCCCGACCGCCGTATTCTCGCAGCCGCCGATCGGCACGGTCGGCCTGACCGAGGCGCAGGCGCGCGAGCGGCACGGGGCCATCGATGTCTATGTGTCGGACTTCAAGCCGATGAAGCACACCCTGTCCGAACGCGACGAGCGCACCTTGATGAAGCTGATCGTCGACCGGGCCACCGACCGGGTGGTCGGGGTCCACATGGTGGGGCCGGATGCCGGCGAGATCACCCAGGGGATGGGCATCGCGCTGAAGGCCGGCGCGACCAAGGCACAGTTCGATGCCACTGTAGGCATCCACCCGACCAGTGCCGAGGAATTCGTGACCATGCGCGAGCCGGTCCCGGAGGCCGATGCGGCGGAATAGCTGCAGGCCGGTCTATGGGGCGGTCCGGTGCCGCCCGACGAAAGTCTGGAATTTCCATTTCTTGGGGCGTATAGAACCCGGTCTGACAAGGCCAAGACGGCAGGGAGAGCATGGTCATGGGCGCTGCATGGACGCCTGATCGCTGGAGAACCCGCGAAATCGGGCAAGTTCCGGAATACCGGGACCAGGAGAAACTGACGCAGGTCGAGACCCTGCTGAGGGGGTATCCGCCCCTGGTCTTCGCCGGCGAGGCGCGCAACCTGAGGGCGGATCTGGCCCGGGTGGCGGAAGGCAAGGCCTTCCTGCTGCAGGGCGGCGACTGTGCCGAGAGCTTTGCGGGATTCACGGCAAACAACATCCGCGACACCTTCAAGGTCCTGCTGCAGATGGCGGTGGTCCTGAGCTTCGGGGCCGGGCTGCCGATCGTGAAGGTGGGCCGCATGGCCGGCCAGTTCGCCAAGCCGCGTTCGGCGCCCACCGAGAAACAGGACGGCGTGGAGCTTCCCAGCTATCGTGGCGACATCATCAACGGCATCGAGTTCGAGGCCGCCGCGCGCGAGCCGGACCCCGAGCGGATGGTGCGGGCCTACAACCAGGCCGCGGCCACGCTGAACCTGTTGCGGGCGTTCGCCCAGGGCGGTTTTGCCGACCTGCACGACGTCCACGGCTGGACGCTGGACTTTCTGAACGGGACGCCGGAGGCCGAACGCTACCGGCGCCTGTCCGACCGGATCGACGAGTCGCTGGAGTTCATGGCGGCCTGCGGGGTCACCCCGACCAGCGTGCCCCAGCTGAAGGAAACCGCGTTCTACACCAGCCACGAGGCGCTGCTCTTGTGGTACGAGGAGGCGCTGACACGTGAGGATTCGCTGACCGGCGAGTGGTACGACTGCTCGGCCCATCTTGTGTGGATCGGTGACCGGACCCGACAGACGAACGGCGCCCATGTGGAGTTCCTGCGCGGAGTCAGAAACCCGATCGGGATCAAGTGCGGACCCACCAGCGATCCCGACGAGCTGATCCGGCTTTTGGACATTCTCAATCCCGAGAACGAGGCCGGGCGCATCACGCTGATTTCGCGCATGGGGCACGACAATGTCCGCGAGATGCTGCCGCCGCTGATCCGCGCGGTCAGCCGGGCCGGCCGGACCGTGGTCTGGTCCTGCGACCCCATGCACGGCAACACCGTGAAATCCTCCTCCGGCTTCAAGACCAGGCCGTTCGACCGGATTCTGTCCGAGGTGAAGGGCTTCTTCGAGGTCCACGCGGCCGAGGGCACCCACGGCGGCGGCGTGCATTTCGAGATGACCGGCCAGGATGTCACCGAATGCCTCGGCGGCGCCCAGGCGATCACGGACGAGAAGCTGTCGGACCGCTATCATACCCATTGCGATCCCAGGCTGAACGCGACACAGTCGCTGGAGCTTGCCTTCTTGATCGCCGAAGCGCTCAAGGCGGAACAGCGCCAGGGCCTGGGCAATCTCGCGGCTGCATCCTGACCCGACACAAGGGCGCGATGCCGCACGGGCACAAGCTGTATGGAACGAACCATGGGCTGAGGCCGAGCCATGAGCGACAGCCATCCCGACGAGCGGTCCGTTGAACGACTGACGGACGCCTATTTCAACAAGACCAGGGCGGCAATCCGCCGTTTTGGCGATGCCACGGTCACTTACGCGGTCTTCATGCGCCGGCCGGTGGTCTCGGCGCCGATGTTGGCGGTGGACTGGCTGAAGGACATCGCCCGGGCGCGAGACACGGTCTTCGAGATCGAGCTCACCAAACGCGAAGGTGGCAGAGTGGGAGCGGGCGAGCCGCTGATGTACGTCACGGGCTCGTTCGTCCATCTGGTCGATCTGGAGACGCTGCTGCTGCAGATGATTGGCCCGGCCTGCGTTGCCGCCCACAACGCCTACACCATGTGCATGCACCTGCCGAAGACGGCCTTCCTGGCCATGGATGCCCGCCATTGCGCCGGCCCGGCAATGGCTGAATTGATGGCCTATGCGGCCTCGGTGGGGTCGGAACGCGCCAAAGCGAAGGGTGGCGCCGTTGGCTTTATCGGCAACGCAACGGATGCCACCGCCCACTATTTCGGCCAGGAGAAAGGGCTGGGCACCATGCCGCACGCGCTGGTGGGCTATGCTGGCTCTACCGTACGGGCGGCGGAGATGTACGCCGAATCTTTCCCCGAGCAGGACCTGACGGTGCTGCTCGACTATTTCGGTCGCGAGGTCACCGACGCGTTGGCCGTCTGCGAGCGGTTTCCCGAGATGGCTCGGCGGGGCAAGATCGCGGTCCGGGTGGACACGCCCGGCGGCCGCTTCGTCGAGGGGCTTGACCCGGGCGCGTCCTATGCGGTGCTGGAGCGCAACGGGCCTGAGGCGATCCGCGGCTATCGCAGCGAGGCTGAACTGCGGCACCTGATCGGTCCGGGCGTTTCCGCGGCCGCCATCTGGCACCTGCGCGAACGGCTGGACGCCGAGGGTTTCGGCCGGGTGCAGATCGTCGCCTCGTCCGGCTTCGGGCCGGAGAAATGCAAGGTCATGGCCATGGCCGACGCCCCGATCGACGTGATCGGCACCGGCAGCTACCTGCCCGAACGGTGGGCCGAAACCTACGCCACCGCCGACATCGTGGAATATGACGGCGTGGAACGGGTCAAGGTGGGACGCGAGTTCCTGCTGCGCAGCAAGGAACGCACGCCGGCGTCCGACGAGGACGAGGGCGACGACGTGCGGCCGGCGGCCGCGGAAAGCGGCCAATAGGGCACCGGCCGCGTCGGTCCTAGCGGGCGGGTGCGGCAGTCAGCGGCACTGCGGTGGTGTATTTCACCTGTTCCATGGAAAAGGCCGAGGTGACGTCGGCCAGGCCTTCCAGTTCTATCAGCGCCTTGTAGAAGGCATCGTAGGCCGCCATGTCGGCCACCAGCACCCGCAGCAGATAGTCCCAGTGCCCGGCCAGGCGGTTGACTTCGACCACCTGTGGCATCGCCAGCAACCGGTCCGTCAGCTCCTCCAGCCAGGCAGCGTCGTGGCGGGCGGTGCGCAGGCTGACGAAAACCGTCAGCCCGACGCCGAGACGGGTCGGGTCCAGGAGAGCGACCCGGCCGCGGATCACGCCGTCGGCTTCCAGCCGCTGGATCCGCCGCCAACATGGGGTCGAGGACAGGCCCACCTGCTCCGCCAGCGCGCTCAGGGACAGCGAACAGTACTGCTGCAATGGGTCCAGAATTCTCAGGTCCGTATCATCCATAGAAGGAATTTCTACATGTTAAGGGTATCATAGGTAATAGTTGCGGCATTGGGCCGAATTGCCGCCAAGATTGCAAGCCTTTTTCGCTCCGGATCTGGCACCATGATCGACGTGGAGACCCGACAGGGAGCGTGACATGGCAAAGCTATCCTTCACCGACCACCCCGGATCGGTCGGCGAGACCTATCTGGAACATATGGGAATGGCACTGTCTTTCGCCGGCGCGTTGGCCCTTGCGGCCGCCGCCTGCCCGCTGCACGCCTTTCTTCCCCTCGCCTGCGAACGCACCGGCAGCCGAGCGGTGGAGACGCTCTACCGGCGCATGGTGACCCACAGGGCCAGGACCGCGGCGGTGCCCGGGGCGAATGCTGCCAAGATGGGCGTGCCGGGAGCCTGATTGTCTGCTCAGCGCCACGCCGGCCTCTGATTGGCCTGCTTTCATCGGGGCTGGCCACGGCGGTTAGCCCCGCAAAACCTCGTCAAACGTGGTTAACGAAAAGTGACTTCAACACTCTGATATTACTCAATAAAATGGCCCTCAGAAACCGCGCGAATGAAGGTGGCCGCCGCTCCTGGACGGCCCGGTGGCGCGAGGAGAGGGCAATAGGGAATGGCACGATTTTGCAGCCTGTTTGCGGTCCTTGTTCTGGCATCGGGCATGGCCAATGCCGGCGAGCGGCCGCACGGGTGCGACCTGCTGGCCAGCTACGAATACGACGAACAAGCGATTGCGCCCGGTGTCGCTGACGGGCAGGTGGATGCCGCAAGGGCCCTGGCGGCGTGCCGCGTCGCCTTGGACAGCCATCCGGGACATCCACGCTATCAGTTCCTCTACGGACGGGCGCTGATGCTGTCGGGCAGGGGAGGCGAGGGTGCCGCCTACCTGACCAAGGCGCTGGAGGCCAACTACGCGGCTGCGCCGCTCTATCTCGCCCAGCGTGGCGCCGAAGACCCCACGTTCAAGCAGGAGTACGTTGCGCATCTCTATCATGCCGCCGACAGGCTCGGCAGTTCCTGGGCGTTCACGTTGGTCGGCTGGCGCATGGTCGCGTTCGGCGATACCGAGGCCTCCATCATGCGCGGCTATCAGCTGCTGGAAGTTGCCGCAGGGAAAGGAAACATCGAAGCCAAGGCGACCCTGGGGGCTCACTACTTTTTCCATCCCAGGTTCGCGGTGGATCTGCACATGCGCCATACCGGCAAGTCCCTCCTGGCCGAAGCCGCTGCTGCCGGCAGTACGCGCGGTGTCGCGTTGCTGAACTTGGTGCATCTGGAAGAAGATGCCTACGGCCTTATTACACTCGAGAGGGTGGGTGACGGTCAGGCCATGATCGACACCATCACACGCGCTGTGGAGGATCGACGCCGGGACGTGCTGATCTGGGCGCACCATGTGGTCACCAACAGAGACTACGAAAGCGACACGATCCGCCGTCTGCTGAACGCGTTGTGTGGCAGCCGGAGTTACACCACCTTTGTCCAGGCGATCGGCGACCCTCGCTGCAGCGCCTGACCGCGCTTTGGCTTGCGTCCGGCCGGACTGGTGTGGATAGTCGGTCCCCGTGCGGCACCCCTGCGGGGCGCGGCATGGCGGTATCGGCACGGACACGGCAATGACGGACTCGCTTTCCATTGCGCTCGCCCAGCTCAACCCGATGGTGGGCGCGATCGACCAGAATATCGACCTGATCCGGGCGGCGCGGGCCGAGGCGGCGGCGGACGGCGCCGATCTGATGGTCACCGCGGAACTCGCCGTCTGCGGTTATCCCCCCGAGGATCTGGTTCTCAAACCGTTCTTCCAGGACCGGATCGAGGCGGCCGTGGCCGCCCTTGCCGCGGAGACCGGCGACGGCGGGCCCGCGCTTCTGGTCGGCACGCCCTGGCGCGACGGGGGCAAGCTCTACAACGCCGTCCTGTTGCTCGCGGACGGCGGGGTGGCCGCCAGCCGGTTCAAGCACGATCTGCCCAATTATGGCGTGTTCGACGAAAAGCGCGTGTTCGCCCAGGGGCCGCTGCCGGGTCCGATCGCGTTTCGCGGCGTGCGGTTGGGCGTTCCGATCTGCGAGGATATCTGGACGCCCGACGTGGTCGAATGCCTGGAGGAGACCGGCGGCGAGATCCTGATCGTGCCAAACGGCTCGCCCTTCGAGCACGACAAGAGCGAACTCAGGATGCGATACGCCGTCGCCCGCGTCACCGAAAGCGGCTTGCCGCTGGTCTATGTCAACCAGGTCGGCGGCCAGGACGAATTGGTCTTCGACGGGGCGTCCTTCGTGCTGAACGGCGATTGCGGGCTTGTGGCGCAGCTCCCCGGGTTCCAGAGCGCCGTCGCGACCACGCGCTGGCATCGCGGGGCCCAGGGCTGGACGTGCGAAACCGCGCCTCTCGCCGCGCCGGCGGAGGGGCTGGAGGCGATCTACCGCGCCCTGTGCACCGGGCTTGCGGATTATGTGGACAAGAACGGGTTCCCCGGGGTGGTGCTGGGCATGTCCGGCGGTATCGATTCGGCTCTGTCGGCCGCGGTGGCCACCGACGCGCTGGGCGCTGCGCGCGTGCATTGCGTGATGATGCCGTCCCCCTATACCAGCCGCGAGAGCCTCGACGATGCGGCAGAGGCCTGCGCGCTCCTGGGCGTGCACCTGGACGAGGTCAGCATCGGGCCGGCCATGGATGCGTTCGAGGCCATGCTCAAACCGCTGTTCGACGACCGTGCGCCGGATACCACCGAAGAGAACATCCAGTCGCGGGCCCGCGGCATCACCCTGATGGCGATTTCCAACAAGTTGGGCCACATGGTGCTGACCACGGGCAACAAGTCTGAGATGTCGGTGGGCTATGCCACGCTCTATGGCGACATGTGCGGCGGCTATTCCGTCCTGAAGGACATCTACAAGACCGATGTCTTCCGCCTGTCAGCATGGCGCAACCAGCACCAGCCCGGCGGATTGCAGGGCCCTGAAGGCCGCGTGATGCCCGAGCGAATCCTGATCAAGGCGCCCTCGGCGGAACTCAAACCCGACCAAACCGACCAAGATACCCTGCCCGCCTACGAGGACCTGGACGATATCCTGAAGTGCCTTGTCGAGGGCGAGATGGCCCTGGACGACATCATCGCGCGGGGGCACGACTCCCGGACCGTCCAGCGCGTGTGGAAGATGCTGGACCTTGCCGAATACAAGCGGCGGCAGGCGCCGCCCGGCGTCAAAGTCACACGCCGGGCCTTCGGCCGGGACCGGCGCTATCCCATCACCAACGCGTTCCGCACGATTATCTAGCGACATTTGATGTATTCCTCGGCGCGTGCGGGTGCCGCAGCGGAATTTTGATAGCTCCAACGACCTGTCTATCTCGGCTCAGATTAGGGAGCGCAAAGGGTCGATCGTTCTGTCATATGGATCGACCGGTACGACAATTATGACAAATGCCATTTTGTATTGATCATTATTAGTTGCATTGGTTCTTGTCTTTACCCATCCCTTTCTGCAAAACTCGCAAATACGATACGAGTGTTAGGGAGGATCTGGGGTCTTGCTTCAGTCCAAAAATATCGAGACGTTATTTCTGCGAGAGTTTTACGAATACTGGAGCTCGAAGTGCAGACAGAACCGTCTTCCGGCGCGCGCGGACATGAGCCCTGCGGATATTCCGCGCCTGCTTCCGTATTTGTATCTGGTGGATGTGGAGCGGGACCCGCTTCGTTTCCGGTTCCGGCTGGTCGGCACCAGGGTTTGCGAATGGTTCGGCCATGACGCCACCGGGTCGTATGTCGACGATCCGTTGGACGGCGACCTGGACCTGGGCATGGCCGAGGTGTACCGGCAGGTGGTCGAAAGCCGTGTCCCCCGCTATGTGCACCGGGATATCGCCGAGCTGGGCACCCTCGTGCATTGCTTCGATCGACTGGTCCTTCCGTTGGTCGGTGAGGACGGCGCAGTGGAGAAACTGATCTGCGGCCTGTGGGTCCGGCCGTGGCAGGAGCAGCGCGCCATCGCCAATTAGGCGCCAGTTCCTCGGGCGTCCGGCGTTTGTCTTTTGGTCGGTCGCGGTCTATAGTCCGGCCGACTCGAGATGGCCGGATCGTGAAATGAACCTTCGCCTTCCCATGCAGACGGTGCTGCGGCCCGTGTCCTCCGGACCCGGCCTGCCACGGACCTCTGCCGCCATCGCACGCATTTGCTGCCCGATTATCTGCGGCTGCCGCTGTCGCTGAAGCACCAGCGGGGCAGCACCGCAGCACTTTCCAGACAAAACAGGGTTTAACGAGCGACGATGTCGGAACGCCCGCTGAATGGGCGGTCCGGCCGAACGGCAGGGTAAGATGGGACTAAGGCTTCACAACACCGCACGCCGCACGACGGAGGACTTCGTGCCGCGGGACCCCAAGGCGGTGGGCATGTATGTCTGCGGGCCGACGGTTTACGACTCCATCCACATCGGCAACGCCCGGCCGCTGGTCGTCTTCGACGTCCTGTTCCGGCTGTTGCGGGCGGAATACGGCGCCGAGAACGTTACTTATGTCCGCAACATCACCGACATTGACGACAAGATCAACGCCCGCGCCGCCGAACGGGGCGAGCCGATCGAGGACTTGACCGAACGGACCACAGCCCAGTTCCATGCCGATGTGGCGGCGCTGGGCAGCCTGGAACCGACCGTCGAGCCGCGGGCGACGGACCATATACCGGAGATGCTGGCCCTGATCGCGGATCTAATCGCGCGCGGCCACGCCTACGAGGCCGACGGCCATGTGCTGTTCCACGTGCCTTCCTGGGACGCCTATGGCGCCTTCGCGCACAAGGACAGGGACGAGCAGGTCGCCGGCGCCAGGGTGGAAGTCGCGCCCTACAAGCGCGACCCGGCCGACTTCGTGTTGTGGAAGCCGTCGACGCCCGACCTTCCGGGCTGGGACAGCCCCTGGGGACGCGGGCGCCCGGGCTGGCATATCGAATGCTCGGCGATGAGCGCCAAGTATCTGGGCAACGACTTCGACATTCACGGCGGCGGGTTGGACCTGATCTTCCCGCACCACCAGAACGAGATCGCCCAAAGCTGCTGCGCCCACCCGGACAGCGGTTTTGCCCGCTATTGGGTGCACAACGGCTTCCTGATGAGCGAAGGCGAGAAGATGGCGAAGTCGCTTGGCAATTTCTACACGGTGAAGGAGTTGCTGGACGAGTTCACGGGCGAGGCCCTGCGGCTGGTCCTGCTGCAGACCCACTATCGCGCGCCTCTGGACTTCACCAAGGACAAGGCGGTCGAGGCGAAGGCGACCCTGGACCGGATGTACGGGGCAATCAGGGCCGGGCCGCCGGGACCCGCGGCCGATGTGCCCGGCCCGGTGCTGGAGGCCTTGGAAGATGATCTCAACACCTCCCGGGCGTTGGCGCACATGCACGAGCTGGCGACGCGGCTGAACAAGGACCCGTCTGGCCCGGAGGCAGCCTCCGTCGCGGGCGCCCTGCGGGCGGCCGGCGCCGTGCTGGGGCTCTTGGAGCAGGACCCGGAGGCCTGGTTCAAGGGGGCGGCGAACGATGCCGGCGAGATCGAAGCGCTGATCGGGGACAGGCTTGCGGCCCGCGCCGCGAAGGACTACGCGGCCGCCGACCGGATCCGCGACGACCTGAAGGCACGCGGTGTCATGCTGGAGGACCGCCCCGACGGCACGACCGACTGGCGCAGGGCCTGAGGGGGAGATCCAGAATGCACCCCCGTTCCCTCGCCCTGACGAAACAGCACCGCGCGCCGGGCCGCGCCTTCCACCAACCAGTGCGAAAGACACCGGAGCAATGAGCGACCGTATTTATCTGTTCGACACCACCCTGCGCGACGGCGCGCAGACGCAAGGCATCGATTTCTCGGTTGCCGACAAGGTGGCGATCGCAACCGCGCTGGACGCGTTGGGCATCGACTATGTGGAAGGCGGCTGGCCGGGGGCGAACCCCATCGACGATGCCTTCTTCGACCACCCGCCGGCACTGGCCCATGCCAGGTTGATCGCGTTCGGCATGACACGGCGGCCGGGCCGCAGTGCGGAGAACGATCCCGGCCTGGCGCCGCTGTTGACGTCGAAAGCGACTGGGCTGTGTCTGGTCGGCAAGGCCTGGGACTTCCATGTGGATGTGGCCCTGGAGATCGACCAGGAAGAAAACGTCGCCATGATCCGTGATTCCGTGGTGCTGGCCGCGGCGCGCAAGGACGAGGCGATGTACGATGCCGAACACTTCTTCGACGGCTACAAGGCCAACCCGGAATTCGCGCTGGCCTGCGCCAAGGCGGCATACGAGGCGCGCGCGCGCTGGGTGGTCCTGTGCGACACCAATGGCGGCACGCTGCCGCACGAGGTGGAGGCGATCGTCGCCGAGGTGACGCGCCACGTGCCCGGCACGCATCTGGGCATCCATGCCCACAACGACACCGAAAACGCGGTCGCCAATTCACTGGCGGCCGTCCGCGCCGGCGCGCGCCAGGTTCAGGGCACGCTGAACGGCCTTGGCGAGCGGTGCGGCAACGCCAACCTGGTCTCGGTGATCCCGTCGCTGATGCTGAAGATGGGTTTTGAGACGGGGATCGCGAAGGACGCGCTGAACCGGCTGACGGGCGTGTCGCGGCTGCTGGACGACCGCCTGAACAGGCCGTCCAACCGCCATGCGGCCTATGTGGGCGAGGCGGCATTTGCGCACAAGGGCGGCCTGCATGTCTCCGCCGTGGCCAAGGACCCACGCACCTACGAGCATATCGAGCCCGCCCTGGTGGGCAACGCCCGGCACATCGTCGTCTCCGACCAGGCCGGCCGCTCCAACGTGCTGGCCCGGCTGGACGAAATCGGCATCGATCTCTCCGGCCGTGAGGCGCTGATCCGGGAGCTGGTGGACCGGGTGAAGGAAATGGAGTTCAAGGGCCACGCCTATGACGGGGCGGAGGCCAGCTTCGAACTGCTGGCCCGGCGCGTGATGGGCGAGGTGCCCGACTATTTCAGGCTCAACCGCTTCCGCATCATGGACGACCGGCGCTGGAACGCGCGCGGCCAGCTGGTTACCGAGTCCGAGGCGACCGTGACGGTGGAGGTGGATGGTACCCAGGTGATGACGGTGGCCAACGGCAATGGCCCGGTCAACGCCCTGGACACGGCGCTCAGGAAGGCGCTGCTGGACGCCTATCCCGTGCTGGAGGACATGCACCTGGTCGACTACAAGGTGCGGATCATGCCGCCCCGCGCCTACACCACCGGCACCGACGCAATCACCCGGGTGGTGATCGAAAGCACCGACGCGACCGGCGTGCGCTGGTCGACCGTCGGCGTCTCGGCCAACGTGATCGACGCCTCCTACAACGCGCTTTACGACGCCTATGCCTACCGGCTGTTCAGGGCCGCGCGCGCCTGACGGGGGCCGCCGATGGCCGGGACGGACCGCGTCAAACAAGTCGACCTGAGCGCGCTGCCGCCGGCGCCGGCGGTGGTGCTGGTGGACCCGCAACTGGGCGAGAACATCGGCATGGTGGCGCGCGCCATGCTGAACTGCGGCCTCAGCGACCTGCGGCTGGTGCGGCCGCGCGACGGCTGGCCGTCGGAGAAGGCGCGCGAGGCCTCGTCGGGCGCGGTCCAGGTGATCGATGCCGCCCGGGTGTTCGAGACCACGGCGCACGCGATCGCGGACCTGCAGGTGGTGCTGGCCACCACCGCGCGCGAACGCGAGCAGGTGGCGGAGATCCTGACCCCGCGGGCGGCCGCCGGCCGGCTGCATCAGGCGCTGGGGGCGGGGCTTGCCGCCGGTATTTTGTTCGGGGCCGAGCGGGCGGGCCTCACCAACGAGGACGTGGCGTTGGCCGACGCGATCGTGCAGGTGCCGCTCAACCCCGGTTTCTCGTCGCTCAACCTGGCCCAGGCGGTGCTGCTGGTGGCCTACGAGTGGTACTGCCACGACGACGCCACGGCGCCGGCGGCCATGCGCTACGGCCAGACGGAACCGGCGGCCCGGGCTGACCTGATCAACTACCTGGACCGTCTGGAGGCGGCGCTCGACGACAGCGGCTTCTTCAAGGCGCCGGAGATGCGGCCCACCGTGGTGCGCAATATCAGGGCCATGTATGCCCGGGCGGGCCTCACCGACCAGGAGGTCCGCACCCTGCTGGGGGTGCTGTCGGCCCTGCTGCGGCGCGAGCCCTGAGGCGCGCTTTCGTTTGACAGGGAGGGCGAAATCGCTATAGTCCGCGCCGCTCCCGGACATGTGGGCTGGCTGGCAGTCGCCAGTGCCCCGCCGCGGCCGAAATGGCCGGCGGCCGACCGGGACAAAAACAACGACAGACAATGATCGGAGTGGACCAGTCATGAGCAAACGGCTCAAGTCGAAGTACAAGATCAACCGCCGCCTTGGTGTGAACCTGTGGGGGCGCCCCAAGTCCCCGGTGAACCGCCGCGAATATGCGCCGGGCCAGCACGGCCAGCGCCGCCGCAAGCAGTCGGATTTCGGCACCCAGCTGGCGGCCAAGCAGAAGCTGAAGGGCTATTACGGCAACATCGGCGAGAAGCAGTTCCGCCGCTATTACGACGAGGCGGTGCGTCGCCGCGGCGACACCGGCGAGAACCTGGTCGGCCTGCTGGAGCGGCGCCTGGACGCGGTCGTCTACCGCGCCAAGTTCGTGCCCACCGTGTTCGCCGCGCGCCAGTTCATCAGCCACGGCCACATCAAGGTGAACGGCAAGCGCGTGAACGTCTCGTCCTATGCCGTCAGCGACGAGGACATCATCGAGGTCAAGGACAAGAGCCGCGAGCTGCCGCTGGTGCTGGAAGCGATCGAAAGCGCCGAGCGCGACGTGCCGGAATACATCGAGGTCGACCACCGCAAGCTGAAGGCCCGCTACGTGCGCCAGCCCAAGCTGGAAGACGTGTCCTATCCGGTGCAGATGGAACCCAACCTGGTGGTCGAGTACTACTCGCGCTGACAGGTGGGCCACACCACACGAAAGGCCGTCCTGTTGGGCGGCCTTTTGGTTTTTCCCCTCTACTCAGGGGGGAGAGGGTGGACGGCGCGGCAGCGCCGGCCGGGTGAGGGGGCTCCGCTCTCTGACACCCGAACCCCCTCATCCGGCCCTTCGGGCCACCTTCTCCCCTCGGGGAGAATGGATCACAGCCGATGACAACGAACTCCGATCACGCCCGGCGCGAGCTGGTCGGCATGGCGCTGGGCGTGCTGGGCGTGGCACTATTCAGCCAGACCTTTCCGGCCACCCGGGTGGCGGTGGCGGAGCTGTCGCCGTTAATGGTTGGGTTCGGCCGGGCCGTGGTTGCGGCCGCCTGCGGTGCGCTGCTGCTGTGGCTGAGCCGGGCGGCACGGCCGACCCGGGGCGAGCTTTTGCAGCTGGTGCTGGTCGGGCTGTGCGTCGCGATCGGCTTTCCCTACCTTTCGGCCGTGGCCCTGCAGACCGTCTCGGCCGCCCACGGCGGGGTGATGCTGGGCCTGTTGCCGCTGGTCACCGTGATCGCCGGTGCGCTGGTCAACCGCGAGCGGCCCAGCCTCGCCTTCTGGGTGACGGCGGTGGCCGGCAGCGCCTCGGTGGTGGTGTTCGCCCTGTGGGAGGGCGGCGGCGCGGTACGGGCGGCGGACCTCTATCTGGTGGCGGCGATGATCTGCGCCGCGCTGGGCTATGCGCTCGGGGCGCGATTGGCCCACCGCCTGGGCAGCTGGCAGGTGATCTGCTGGGCCCTGGTGGCGGCGCTGCCCTTCACCCTGCAGCCGGTCTTGTGGAACCTGGGGTCGCTCCATGCGGGCATCTCGCCCGCGGCCTGGGGCGGGTTCCTCTATGTTGCCCTGTTCAGCCAGCTGATCGCCTTCTTCGCCTGGTACCGGGGCCTCGCCATGGGCGGCGTCGCCCGGGTCAGCCAGACCCAGCTGTTGCAGCCTTTCCTCACCATCCTGGGCGCGGCGGCCCCTGATCGGCGAGCGGCTGTACGCCGTGACCGTGGGCTTTGCGGTGCTGGTCGTCGCCATCGTCGCTGTGGGCCGGCGGATGCCGGTCCGCGTTAACCCTCCCGCCCGCTAGACCGCCGGCATTTTATATATTTTCCAAGGGGTTCCGGGACAAATCCGGGGCGAATCCGAAACGATAGTTGTGCTGGTTTCGACCCGCCTCTGCTAGCATCCGTGGCGTTGGATCGTTGCCCATGAGAAGGCGCCGCGCGGCGCGGCGTCTATGCGGCGGCGGGGAAGAAAGCCGGCGCAGAAGCAGCCGGCGGAGGAGGTGACGATGGAACGTCACATGGCTCCACGGAGCAGAAAGCTCAGCAGGTGCATTGGCGGGTTGGCCGTACTTGTGGCTTTCGGGTGTCTGACCTGGTCGAACGCGGCGCATCCAGACGACGGTGCCGCCGATGGGATGACACGCGACGACGCCTACGAGTGGTCGAACCGGCTTGCCGAGACCTGGATGGTCGAACAGCGCTGCGGTTTGTACTCCCAGGCGCAGCGCGAGGAGTGCCAATGGCACGCGCGAAAGATTTCCCGACAGATCGTCCGGCTGCTAGGCCCGGAAGAACTCGCCGACGTGACGCTGGCCGGCGTGCCCACGCCGCCGCCGCAACTGGCTCGGTGTGGCGCCGAGGCGCGGATCTACCTGGAGGCGGCGCTGCACAATGCGCGGGAATATGCGGAAACCTTGACCCGCGATCGGTACAAGCCCGGCCAGATCGTGCAACGGATCGACTTGCGCAGATACGCCCTGATCGAGGTGGCCGCCATGGTCAACCTGCGCTGTGGCCACCTGTCACGCCGGCATCGTGACGAACTCAGCGACCGGCGCCGCACGCTCAGGATGCGGATTGCGAAGACGAACACCGACGACCGGATCAAGTTCGTGATGGAGAGAGATCGACGCCTATTTCGACAAGGCCGCGCCGTGCGGGCGCCAGACGCGCCAGTTCGTGATCGCGGCCCTGAAAGAGGCGCGGAACATGACCAAGGAGACCATGGTCAGGAGATAGCGCGACGTCTTTAGAGTTCCCTGCCGCGCGGGTCCAAGCCCACTCCCGGGCCCGCGCATACCCTGAGAGTGCCCTGTGCAACTTGCGGCCATGATCCCACCGGATTCATGGCCGCTTTTTCATTTGGGGCACCGCGCTGGTGGCAGCCATATCCTTCGAGACGCGTCGCTCCGCGCTGCTCCTCAGGGTGAGGACGAAGGCTGGATCTCCGAGGCGAAGCTAACCCTCATCCTGAGGAGCGCCCGACAGGGCGCGTCTCGAAGGATATGGCTGCAACCGGCACGCCGCCAACAGCCTCAATCCCCGCCGCCAACATGCGCCGTGATCCGCCAGGCGCCGTTGGGCCCGCGGCCGTAGCACAGCCGCGGCGCCACGAAGCTGCGGAGGAACCGGCCGGCGACCCACCCCTCGCGGCCGCCGGGGCCGACCACCGCAACCCAGCCCTCCGGTGCGCCGGGGCCGGGCCGGGCGTCGCGTTCGGTGAACTCCACCGCCTCGAAGGAAAGCCGTTCCAGCACCGGTGCCCCTGTCCCGGGCCCGGTTCTCAGGGCCACGCCCGTACCCTCCACATAGGCCCACAGGTACCAGTAGTCCTCGCCGGCAAACCGCTCCACGGCCCTGAGGCTGGCGGCCGCCGGTGGCGCCGGCCCGCAAAGGAAACCCCGGCCTTCCACCTCCGCGTTCAGGAGATTGTCCTCTGGCACCGGACCAACGGTTTGCGCGCCCACCAGCGTCCCCAGCTGCCGCCAGCCCCAGCCGGCGTATTCCGGGCCGGTGTCGCGGTCGTCCAGGTCGAACAGACGTTCGAAGTTCTCAAACCCCGCACTCGGCCCCTCTTCGCACATTCTACCGAAGTCCCGGGCGCAGAAGAACGCCGGGTCGACTTGCGCGCGTACGAAACCGGCGTCTCGGTCCCGCACCGCCGCGGCCAGGCGATCGAGGAAGGGCGCAAGGTCGGGCGCGGTGGCGCGCGTATTCTCGACGGGGACGGGCAGGCGGGCGCGCGGATCGGCCGTTGCGGTGGCGATCAGAGCCGCTGCAATACAGCCCAGCGCCAGGACGGTTCGGAGTATGGGGGCGGTATTCATCGACCTGGCTTATGGCCGGATCGGCGGGTTTTTGGAAGGGGTGGTTTGTCCGCGGGATCCACGGGGCCAGCGTTCCCGAGACCGGCTTCCATTGGCGTGAACGGCGCGCATCGAACCGCATCGCGCGCCATCACCCTTCCCGGTTGGGCAGGAACACGATGCCGCTCGCCATGAGCGCAATTATTAACGCCTCGTTAGGAGACGAATATTGCAGACTTGGTTATCGTTTCGCTAAGATCGAAAAGGTCGCAGGGGCGCCCGCAAGGACCGCGCAATCGACGTGGGGGCGCGCCCGACGGGCCGAAGGGGGGTGGCATGGAAAGAGACTCTGCGGGCATCGCTGTCCAAGTGCTGGATCTTGGTGGCCTCGGCGACGGCGACGAAACAGCCGAACGGCTTCGAAAACAAGGACTTTCATGGCATGAGTGGGCTGCGGAGCAGCTCGACGACCCGTTCTCCTTGTTTGCCAGAGATTCGGACGCGCGGACGGCACCTCCCAGGACGGAGGTTCTTCGAGAACCGGATCTCAGCCAGATCAGTCTGAGCATGGCGCTGCCAACGGATCCGCTTTTTTCCAGCCAATGGCATCTGGATTCGGCATCGGGCTACGACATCAACGTGACCGGCGTCTGGGACGACTATACCGGCGCCGGCGTCACGATCTCCGTCTTCGATACCGGCATCGATGCGACCCATACCGACCTCGACGACAACTACGATTATGTAAACCAGTACAGCACGGTAACCCAGACCGCAGACGGGCAGCCGGTGCTGGCGGAAGACAACCACGGGACCGCGGTGGCCGGTTTGATCGGTGCCGAACGCAACGGTTCCGGGGTGGTCGGTGTGGCCTACGACGCCTCCCTGGTCTCGATCTACGACCCGCTGACGTTTTCCGGCGCTGCGGAGCGCATGGAACTGGGCTATGCGCACGCAGCCGGTTCTGATGTTTCAAACCACAGCTGGGGGTTCGGCAACGCGTTCTTTCAGACCCCCGACGCCGCCTTCATGGATGACTTCAACAGTGCGGAATGCGCCGACGCCGCTGCAGGGCTGCAGAGCGCGGTCGAGACGGGTCGCGGCGGCCTTGGCACGATCTTTGTCCAGTCGGCCGGCAATGGCCGCGAGGTCGGCGACAACGTCAACTTGCACAATGCCCAGAACAGTCGTTACACCGCGACCGTCGCCGCGACCGAGCAGGACGGCGACATCACCACCTACAGCACCGAAGGCGCCGCGGTGATGATCGCCGCACCCGGTAGCCCGTTGGCAGGTACCATTGCCACCACCGACCGCACCGGTTCGGCCGGCTACGACAGCGGTGATTATACGTCCAGCTTCAACGGCACCTCGGCGGCCGCGCCAATCGTCAGCGGCGGCGTCGCCTTGATGCTGGAGGCGAACCCGAACCTGGGCTGGCGCGACGTCCAGGAGATTCTGGTTTACAGCGCCCGCAATTCCGACCCGGGCAGCGGTTCCTGGCAGACCAACGGGGCCGGCGACTGGAACGGCGGCGGCCTGACCATGAGCCATGATTTCGGCGCCGGCCTGATCGACGCCCATGCCGCGGTGCGCCTGGCCGAGGTCTGGACCACCCAGAAGACCAGCGCCAACGAACAGAGCGTATCGGGCTCGGCCAGCCCGTCGGTCGCCATTCCAGATGGCGGCGGTGCCTCAAGTTATGCGACCAGCACCATCAACATGGGCGGCGGTCTTTCCATCGACCATGTGGAGGTGGACCTCAACATCTCGCACACCTGGATCGGCGACCTCTATGTGACGCTGACGTCGCCCGACGGCACCACCAGCGTGCTGATCGACCGTCCGGGCCAGCGGGCCGACTGGGTTTATGGCAGCAGCCAGGACAATGTTGATTTCACCTTCTCCTCGACCCAGCACTGGGGCGAGGACGGCACGGGGACCTGGACCCTGCAGGTCCACGACTATGTCGGCGACGATGCGGGGGTCCTGAATGACTGGACACTCAGGCTCTTCGGCGACACGGCGACGGCGGACGACAGCTACATCTATACCGACCAATACGGATCGTTCACAGGCGATGCCGGGCGCAAGACCTTGAGCGATACGGGCGGCACCGACACCATCAATGCCGCCGCGGTATCCACTGCCGTTGCCATCGACCTTGCGGCCGGTGGGGCCAGCACCATTGCCGGAAACATGCTCACCATCGCCGCCGGCACGGCCATCGAAAATGCGCTGGGTGGCGACGGCGCCGACACGCTCATCGGCAATACCTGCAACAATGCGCTTTCCGGCGGCCGCGGCGACGATACGCTGGAGGGTGGTGCAGGAGCCGACGTGCTGACCGGGGGCGCGGGTCTGGACACGGCCAGTTACGCAAGTTCCGACGCAGGTGTATCTGTCGACCTCAACACCGGGTCCGGGTCGGGCGGCGATGCGGCGGGTGACATCCTGACCGGCATCGAGGACATCGTCGGGTCCGCTTTCAACGATTCCCTCAAGGCGGGCGCCGGCGCGAACAGCCTCTCCGGCGGGGACGGCAATGACTGGCTGACCGGCGGCGCCGGCGCCGACGTGCTGGACGGGGGTGCGGGTACCGACTGGGTCAGCTACAGCGGTTCCGCGTCGAGCGTGACCGTGAGCCTCGCCACCGGCACGGGCACCGGCGGCGATGCCGAGGGCGACACCCTGACCGACATCGAGAACGTCTGGGGGTCGTCCCACGACGACACGTTTATCGGCGACGGCGGCAACAACTGGTTCTTCGGTGGCGCCGGTGCCGGCATCGCCGACACGGCGAGCTACGCAGGCGCCGCCAGCGGCGTCACGGTCAACCTCCGGCTCGGCATCGGGCAGGGCGGCGACGCCGAGGGCGACAGCTTCGCCGGCATGGAACATGTCCGTGCCACGGCGCATGCCGACCACCTGATCGGCAACGACGCGGGCAACTGGCTCTACGGCGCGGAGGGCGACGATCTGCTGGAGGGCGGCGCCGCCATCGACGCGATCACCTATTCCATGTCCGCAACCTGGGTCGGCGTCGACCTTGCCAACGGCACCGGCTGGAACGGCGATGCCCGGTACGACACCTACGCGAACGTCGAGAACGCGTACGGCTCGGACCATAACGACCACCTGCGCGGCGACGACGGCGCCAATTTCCTGGCGGGCGGGCTGGGCAACGACTGGTTCAGGGGCCGCGGTGGCGCCGACACGCTACACGGCGGCGGCGGGTCGGACTGGGCCAGCTACGAGGATTCCGCGGCCGGCGTCACCGTCAACCTCGTCGACCGGTCCGGCACGGGCGGCGATGCCGAGGGCGACAGCCTCTACGACATCGAGAACCTCTGGGGCTCGGCCCACGATGACAGTTTCATCGGCGACGCCGGCGCCGACTCCTTCGACGGCGGCGCCGGCACGGACACGGCGAGTTATGCGGGATCGGCCGCGGGCGTCACGGTCAACCTGGCGCTGGGTACGGGGCAGGGTGGCGATGCCCAGAACGACAGCTTCGCCCAGGTGGAAAGCGTGCGCGCCAGTTCCCATGATGACGTGCTGACGGGGACCGACGGATACAACTGGCTCTACGGCGCCGAGGGCGACGACGTGCTGGAAGGCGGCGCCTGGGGCGACGGGCTGGACGGCGGCGCCGGCAACGACACGGCAAGCTATGCCGGCTCCGCGGTCTGGGTGGGGGTCGACCTTGCGGCTGGAACGGCGATTCCCTGAACGACACCCTGACGGGCATCGAGAACCTCTCCGGCTCCGCCTTCGACGACTTCCTGCGCGGGGACGCCGGCGTCAACGTGCTGACGGACGGCGGCGGTATCGACTACCTGACCGGCCGCGGCGGCGCCGACATACTCCAGGGCGGGGACGGCACCGACTGGGTCACCTACGAGGGCTCGGCCCTCGGCGTGACCGTAAACCTGGCCACGGGTCTGGGTTCCGGCGGCGACGCCGAAGGCGACCAGCTCTTCAGCATCACGAATCTATGGGGGTCGGATCACGACGACCACCTCACCGGCGACGACGCCAGCAACTGGTTCAACGGCGCCGGCGGCGACGTGGTCTCCTACAAGCATTCAGGCGCGGGCGTCATGGTCGATCTCCACGGCGGCATCGGGTCGGGCGGCGAGGCCGAAGGCGATACCTATGCCAGCATCGAGCACATCCGGGCGGGGGCACACGACGACACGCTGATCGGCAATGCGGCGGGCAACTGGCTGTGCGGCGCCGGCGGCAACGACGTGATCACCGGCGGCGGCGGCAACGACAACGTCATGGGCCTTTCCGGCGACGACCTGTTCCATTTCGCCCGCGGCGACGGCGATGACCTGCTCGACAACCGCGGCTGGGCCGGGGACGCGGACAGACTGCTCTTCGGCGACACCATCGCTCACGACCAGCTCTGGCTGAGCCAGACGGGCAGCGATCTCATGATCGACGTGATCGGCGAGGACGGCTCGGTCAGGGTGATGGACTGGTTCTCGGGCAGCGACAACACGGTCGCCACAATCGAGGCGGGCGACGGGCTGACGCTGGAGGCGACACGTGTCGCGTCCCTTGTCAACGCCATGGCGGCGTTCGCCCCGCCCACGGGGCTGGACGAGATCATGGAGCAGAGCGTCCGCGACGCGCTGGCGATGGACCTGGCGGCGGCCTGGCAATAGAAAAGGCGGCCCGAAGACCGCCTTTTTTTCAATGCTTTACGGGACGCGCGGTGTCACGCCTGCAGCTGCACGTCGATCCCCCGCGTGGAGAACAGCTCGGCCAGCTCGCCGGTCTGGAACATCTCGCGGATGATGTCGCAGCCGCCGACGAACTCGCCCTTGACGTAGAGCTGGGGGATCGTCGGCCAGTTGGAGAATTCCTTGATGCCTTCGCGGATGGAATTGTCCGCCAGCACGTCGACGCCCTTGAACGGGACGCCCATGTGGTTCAGCACCTGCACCACCGTGGCGGAAAAGCCGCATTGCGGGAAGACGGGGGTGCCTTTCATAAACAGCACCACGTCGGCGTCGTCGACTTCGCCCTTGATGCGGTCGAAAGCGGGGTTGTCACTCATCGGTCTCGCTTTCCTTGTCCTGGTGTCTTGGTCGGGCCGGCCTGAATCAGGCGTCTTCGGGCACCGATGTCTGCAGCGCCAGCGCATGCAACTCGCCGCCCATCCGGCCCTGCAGCGCCTGGTAGACGAGCTGGTGCTGCTGGACCAGGGTCTTGCCCTTGAATGTGGCCGATTTCACGTAGGCCGCATAATGGTCGCCATCGCCGCGCAAATCCTCGATATGCACCTCCGCATCGGGCATCGCCTGTTTGATCAACTGCTCGATATCGGCGGAATTCATTGGCATGCGGCAACCCCGGCTTTCAGGTTTCGGCGTTCATGTAATCGGGCAGCCACGCTTCGTGGGCCGCCCTGAGCTCTTGGAGAGATATCGTATCATCCTCGCCCAGAGTCAACGCATCGCCGCCGCTCTGGCCGATGGCGGCGGCCGCGACGCCCGCGGCACCGGCGGTGGCCAGGACGGCGTCCGGGTCGGCGGTCGCCAGCACATAACGGCCCTGGTCCTCGCCGAAGGCCCAGGCAAAGGGCGCCGGGCCCTCGTCGGGCGGGCTGAGCCAGGCCCCAGTGCCACCGGCAAGCGCCATCTCGGCCACCGCGACCAATACCCCGCCGTCGCCCACGTCGTGGGCCGCGGCAACCAAGCCGCGGCCGATCAGATCGCGCACAAAGGTGCCGGCCCGGGCCTCCGCGGCCGGGTCGACGGGCGGCGGGGCGCCCTCGCTGCGGCCTTCCACGATTTCCAGATAGGCCGAGGCGCCCAGCCAGCCGGCGGTCTCGCCCACGAGGACCAGGGTGAGGTCGGCCGCCGTCAGCGTCGGCGACACCGCCTTGGCCACGTCGGCGATCACACCGACGCCGCCGATCACCGGGGTCGGCAGGATCGCCTCGCCGTCGGTCTCGTTGTAGAGCGAGACGTTGCCGGAAACGACGGGGAAGGAAAGCGCCTCGGCCGCGGCGCCCATGCCCTGCACGCAGCCCACCAGTTCGCCCATGATCTCGGGCCGTTCCGGATTGCCGAAATTGAGGTTGTTGGTCACGGCCAGCGGCGTCGCGCCGGTCGCACAGATGTTGCGATAGGCCTCGGCCACCGCCTGGGCGCCGCCCGTCTCCGGGTCGGCGCGGCAATAACGCGGCACCGAATCGCACGCGAGCGCCAGCCCCTTGGCGCTGTCCGGCACCCGGATCAGCGCCGCGTCGCCGCCAGGCCAGATCACCGTCTCGCCCATCACCAGGTGGTCGTACTGTTCCCAGATCCAGCGTTTCGACGCGAAGTCCGGCGCGGCCATCAGGGCCTTAAGGACAGCGGTCAGGCGCGCCGGCGGCGTCAGCGTGCCGGCGTCCAGCACCGGCGGGGCCGGGCGGGGCTCATGCGGCCGATCGTATTCAGGCGAGGCGGCCACTAGCGGGTCGACCGGGATGTCGGCGACGGTCTCGCCCTTCCAGTCCAGGATCAGGCGGCCGGTCTCGGTGACCTGGCCGATGACCGCGAAGTCCAGCTCCCACTTCTCGAAGATCGCCCGCGCGGCCTCCTCGCGGCCGGGCTTCAGCACCATCAGCATCCGCTCCTGGCTTTCAGACAGCATCAGCTCGTAGGGCGTCATGCCGGTCTCGCGCATGGGGACGTCGTCCAGCTTGAGCGTGATGCCGACGCCGCCTTTCGACGCCATTTCGACGGAGGAGGAGGTGAGGCCGGCCGCGCCCATGTCCTGAATGGCCACGATCGCGTCGGTGGCCATCAGCTCCAGGCAGGCTTCCAGCAGCAGCTTCTCGGTGAAAGGGTCGCCCACCTGCACGGTCGGCCGCTTGGCCTCGGCGTCCTCGGAGAACTCGGCCGAGGCCATGGTGGCGCCATGGATGCCGTCGCGGCCGGTCTTCGAGCCCACATAGACCACCGGGTTTCCCGGCCCGGCGGCGGCGGAATAGAAGATGCGGTCGGCCGGCGCCAGGCCCACGGTCATGGCATTGACCAGGATGTTGCCGTTGTAGGCGGGGTGGAACTGGGTCTCGCCGCCCACCGTGGGCACGCCCATGCAGTTGCCGTAGCCGCCGATCCCGGCGACCACGCCGCCCACCAGGTGGCGCGTCTTGGGATGGTCCGGGTCGCCGAAGCGCAGCGCGTTCAGGTTCGCCACCGGCCGGGCCCCCATGGTGAAGACGTCACGCATGATGCCGCCGACGCCGGTCGCAGCACCCTGGTAGGGCTCGATGAAGCTGGGGTGGTTGTGGCTCTCGATCTTGAAGACGGCGGCCTGGCCGTCGCCGATATCGATCACGCCGGCGTTCTCGCCCGGCCCCTGGATCACCTGGGGCCCTTCGGTCGGCAGGGTCTTCAGCCAGCGTTTCGAGGACTTGTAGGAGCAGTGCTCGGACCACATCACCGAAAAGATGCCGAGCTCGGTGAGGTTTGGCTCGCGACCCATGATCTCCAGCACGGTTCGGTATTCGTCTGGCGTCAGGCCGTGTTCGGCCACAACCTCGGGCGTGATTGGGGCATTATGCGCGAAGCCGGTCATGCCAGCGCCGCCGCCAGGCCCCGGAACAAGCCCGCGCCGTCGGTGCCGCCGTGCAGCGGGTCCACCGCGTCTTCCGGGTGGGGCATCATGCCCAGCACGTTGCGTTGTTCGCTGAGGATCCCCGCGATCGCCCGCTGCGAGCCGTTGGGGTTGGTCTCGTCCGAGACCGTCCCGTCGGGGCCCGCATAGCGGAAGGCGACCCGGTCCTCATCCTCCAGCCGGTCCAGCGTGGCCGGATCGGCGAAGTAGTTGCCCTCGTTATGGGCCACCGGCACGCGGATCACCTGGCCCGCCTCATAGCCGGCGGTGAAGGCGGCGTTCGCGGTCTCGACCTTGAGATGCACCTGACGGCAGATGAACTTGAGGCCCGCATTGCGCATCAGAACGCCGGGCAACAGGCCGGTCTCGGTCAGCACCTGGTAGCCGTTGCAGATCCCGATTACGTGCACGCCTGCCGCCGCGCGCGCCGCGACCTCGCGCATCACCGGGGACTGGGCCGCCATGGAGCCGCAGCGCAGATAATCGCCGTAGGAAAAACCGCCCGGGATCAGGATCAGGTCGACCGGCGGCAGTTCGGTCTCGCGGTGCCAGACCATGACCGGGGCGGTTCCCGAGGCCAAAGTCAGCGCCCGGGCGGCGTCGCCCTCGCGGTTCGATCCGGGAAACACGATGACGGCGGATCTCATGCCGGCGCGCCTAGGCCTCCAGGTCGATGGCGTAGTTTTCAATGACGGTGTTGGCCAAGAGCCGTTCGCACATCTGTTCCAGGGCTGCCCGCGCCGAGGCCGGGTCGGCGTCTTCCAGGTCCAGCTCCAGGTACTTGCCCTGGCGGACGTCGTTGACGCCGGCGAAACCCAATGTGCCCAGCGCATGCTGGATCGCCTTGCCCTGGGGGTCCAGCACGCCCTCTTTCAGTGTGATATGTACCCGGGCCTTCATGGCGCCCGTCTCCCCCGATGGTCCGGCAGTGCGCCGGCGTCAGTGAAGTTTCTCGACCTTCTTGGCGTCGCCGTTGCCGGTGTCCTGCAGGATGCCCAGGCGCCGCGCCACTTCCTGGTAGGCCTCTTGGACTGAGCCCAGGTCGCGCCGGAACCGGTCCTTGTCCATCTTCTCGTTGGTCTGGATGTCCCACAGGCGGCAGCTGTCGGGGCTGATCTCGTCGGCGACGACGATGCGCATCTCGCCGTTCTCCTCGTAGAGGCGCCCGAACTCCAACTTGAAGTCCACCAGCTTGATGCCGACGCCCAGAAAAAGGCCCGACAGGAAGTCGTTGACCCGGAGTGACAGAGCGAGAATGTCGTCGATGTCCTGGGGCGTGGCCCAGCCGAAGGCGGTGATGTGCTCTTCGGAGACCATCGGGTCGCCCAACTCGTCGCTCTTGTAATAATACTCCACCACCGAACGGGGCAGGGACGTGCCCTCGGCGATGTTGAAGCGCTTGGCCAGCGAACCGGCCACCACGTTGCGCACCACCACCTCGATCGGGATGATCTCCACCTCGCGGACAAGTTGCTCGCGCATGTTCAGCCGGCGGACGAAGTGGGTCGGCACGCCGACCTCGTTCAACCGCATCATCAGGTATTCCGAGATGCGGTTGTTCAGCACGCCCTTGCCGGTGATCGTGCCCTTCTTCTGGTTGTTGAAGGCGGTGGCGTCGTCCTTGAAATACTGCACCAGGGTGCCGGGTTCCGGCCCCTCGAACAGGACTTTGGCCTTGCCTTCGTAAAGCCGCTTGCGTCTTGCCATTGGATCCTGCGATGACGTGGGGACCCCCGCGGGCACCGCGAAAGTCTAGTCGCTATATAGCAAGGGCGCCGCCAGCCCACAACGCACGCATTTTGGTTAACGGGCGCTTTTTTCGGCTTCCGGGCCGGGACCGGCGGGGCCGGGCGGTTTCCCGTTTAACGCGATCATAACCGCCCTTGTTCAATCTGGTTTCCCGCCTTTTTGGGGATGCATCGGCGTTACCGGATCCCTATTTGAGGTGTGTCAAGGTGAGACGGTTGCAAAACGATAGCGTCTGTTCCAATGACCAAGTTCGACGAGCGCGAAAGAGCTTTCGAGAAAAGGTACGCCGATACCCTTGAGCTCGAGTTCAAGGCGACGGCCCGGCGGAACAAGCTGCTCGGAAAATGGGCGGCCGAGCTCCTGGACCTTCGGGGTGCCAACGCTGACGACTATGCCACCGAAATCATCGAAGCGGCCTTCGGCCCGCACGGCGCGGAAGGCGTCTTCGAGCGGGTCTGGGGCGACCTGTCGCGCGCCGGCGTCGAGCTGACCGAGCGCCAGGTCCGGCGCCATATGGAGCGGCTGCTGCGCCGCGCCCGCGACCAGATTTGGCACGAGGCCTATAACGGCGGTTAGAGGCTGGAACAGGATCCTCCTGTCACCCTGAGCAAGCGGATATATCCCTAACACTATAGACCGGTTACATCCCTGACAGTTTTGGTTGGTTGTGCCTTGGGCCGGGGCGGCCGCCCCGGCCCGAAGCGTTGGAACTTCTGTGTTCTCCGGTCGATGATCCCGAGGTTGATATCGGCGAAGCAGAGCAGCCAGTGTCCGTCTTCGATCTCTCGGATACCGATGGGCTCTCCTGGGAGAGCTTCTGAGACGAAGAT
>Ga0209782_1000023_pt1 | contig 86807 bp, 88 predicted proteins | sample WorMetmaBAHAMAS1_FD_187390 | JGI IMG/M metagenome (GOLD analysis project Ga0209782, IMG submission 187390) | Marine gutless worms symbiont microbial communities from Max Planck institute for Marine Microbiology, Germany - Inanidrilus... | ecosystem: Host-associated > Annelida > Digestive system...
ACGTAAGAGAACAACTCTCCCGACCGCTCGTCCGTCCCCCGCATGCTCCCCTCTCGGCCAATACCTTTGGCCGAAAGTGAATCACCCCGCAGCCGACAACGCCATCGGATTTCTCAACACCCTGCTAGGCGGCCATGCTGTCGTTCCTTCAGAACTGCTTGGACGGCCTTATGATCGGGTCGTCGTACGCGCTCCTGGCCATCGGCTTCACGCTCATTTTCGGCGTCATGCGACGGCTGAATCTCGCCTACGGCGCCTCGATCATGATGGGGATATTCGCCGGGACCCTGCTCCACGTGGAGGTCGGTGCCGGCCTGTGGGCCGTGGCGGCGGCGACCGTTGTCGTTGCCGTGCTCGCCGGGATGTACGTGGAGCGGCTCTGCTTCTGGGCTGTCCGGCGTGGTGTCGCAGTGGCCTCGATGGTCTCCAGTTTCGCCATCTGGATGCAGCTCGAGGAAATCGTTGTCGTTGTCGCGCCGGAACGCACCTATCCGTTTCCTCCGCTGACCGAAGCGATGCCGATGTCGCTCGGGCCGTTCTTCGTCCGAGCGGATCACCTCGCCATGTTCGGCTGCGCCTTGGCGATGGTCGCGGTGCTGCGCTTCGTCCTTTACCGGACGCGCTTCGGGCTGACCGTCCGCGCCGTCTCCGAAAACCCGACGGCGGCCAAGGCCATGGGCATCGACGTCGGCGCCGTCGCCTTCGGAGCGTTCGCGCTGACGTCGGCGAGCGGCGGGATCGCCGGTCTGCTGATCGCTGCCACCGACCAGCAGATCACGCCCTATTTCGGCCTTTGGGCAACCTACAAGGGCTTGATCGCGATGATGCTCGGGGGAATGGGGTCGATCCCCGGGGCGATCGCGGGCGGGCTGCTTCTCGGCGTGATCGAGGTGCAGGGGCTCTGGTACCTCGGCGCCAAATACCGGGACATCATCGCCTACCTGCTGCTTTTCGGCGTCCTCGTGCTGCGGCCGGGCGGCCTGCTCGGTCAGGGCCTTGCCGAGAAGGCGCAGGCGGTGCAAAGGCGGATGTGAGCGATGGACGCCCATCTCGTCAGCGTGCTCTCGAACATTGGCATGATCTCGTTCATTGCCCTTTCGGCCTATCTGCTGCTGCTCGTCGGCGAGATATCCTTCGGACAGCAGGCGTTCTTCGCAATCAGCGCCTATACCTCCGGCATCGCCACGGCGATGTGGGGCTGGGACCTCTGGCTCGGCCTGCTGTGGGGCGCGGGTATCGCTGCCATCTCGGCAGCGGTGATCGGACTGCCGACCCTACGCCTCACCGGCCTCTACTTCTCGATCGCGACGCTCGCGTTCGCCGAGCTGGTCCGGCACGTTTTGCTGATCGTCCGCTATCAGGTCGCCGTCGGAGGTGACGTCATCGGCCCCGACGGCGCCAACGGCTTCCGCGATATCCGCTACATCTACGACCACGACATCTCGTCGGTGGAGTACCTGGGCCTGATCTACCTGCTGCTCGCCGCCGCGGTCGTGACGATCCTGGTGGCCGAGCGGTCGCGCCTCGGGTCAATGCTCCGCATGGTCGGCGAGGATGCGATGCTCAGCGAAATGCAGGGACTCGACGTCCGGCGGATCAAGATCGGCGTTTCCGCTGCCGCCGGGTTCCTGGCGGGGATCGGCGGCGGCTTCTATGCCCATTTCACCAGCTATGTCGAGCCAAACATCTTCGGCGTCATGCTGGGCGTCCACAGCCTGGCCTATGCGCTCATCGGTGGTCTCGGGACCGTTCTGGGGCCGCTGATCGGCGTCGCCATCGACATCGGCTTTCTCGAATCCATCCGCGCCGTGTCGGGCTACCGGATGATCATCTTCGGCGGGCTCGTCGCCGGCCTTCTCATCATCCGTCCCCGCGGTCTCTTGGACGAGGTCGCGGTGCATCGGCTGCGTTCATTGGGGAGGCGACGCCGTGCTGAGGCTTGAGGGCGTTAGCCGGACCTTCGGCGGCGTCCACGCGTTGACCGGCGTCAGCCTCGACGTGCCCGAGGGGGGCGTGGTCGGGCTGATCGGTCCCAACGGGTCGGGAAAGACGACCCTGTTCAACGCCATCACCGGCATCTACCCGCCGTCCGAAGGGCGGGTGTTTATCGATCGGGGGGACATAACAGGGCTGGCGCCCCACGACATCGTCCGCCGCGGCGTGGCGCGAACGTTCCAGAACCTGCGCCTGTTTCGGCGGATGACCGTGTTCGACAACGTGATGGCGGCATTGCACAGCCCGCCAGGCAGCCTCCTTTCCCGCGCCCTTGGCCGGGGCCGCACCGACGCCGGTCGACGACGTCGATCCGTCGAACACCTCCTTGAGGCCACCGGGCTTGCCGGAAGACGGCACGATCTCGCGGGCGCCCTCACCCTCGCCGACCAGCGGCGCCTCGAGCTCGCCCGGGCGATGGCGGCCGCTCCACGCTTGCTCCTTCTCGATGAGCCGGCTGGCGGCATGACGCCGGTGGAGACCGAAGACATGGCGCGCCTCATCCGCGACGTCGCCGCGCCGGGGCGGACCTGCATCGTCATCGAGCACAAGATGGACCTGATCGCGGCGCTCTGCGGGTCGATCTGCGTTCTCAACTATGGGCGCAAGATCGCCGAGGGAACGCCGGGCGACGTCCTGCGGCAGCCGGATGTCGTCGAAGCGTATTCGGGCCGGAACTATGGAAACGCTGCTTGAGGTCCGCGATCTGCACGCCGCGTACGGCAAGGTGCGGGCCCTTCAGGGCGCGTCGATCGATGTCGGCGAGGGGGAAATCGTCTCCCTCATCGGCGCGAATGGTGCCGGCAAGTCCACCCTGCTGCACAGCATCTGCGGAATGGTTCCGCCGCTCGGCGGCACAGTCCGGTATCGGGGCCGCAGGATCGACGGCCTGTCGTCCCATCGGATCCTGCACCAGGGCATCGCGTTGGTCCCCGAAGGTCGGCTGATCTTCTCGGAACTGACGATCCGAGAGAACCTCGAAATCGGCGCCCTAGCAGGACCGTTCGCCCGCTCGCCGGGACCGCACCCGGGCGGGATCTTGGAGCTGTTTCCGATGCTCGGCGGGCGCCTGGGCGCCCAGTCCTCCGGCTTGAGCGGCGGCGAGCAACAGATGCTCGCGCTCGCCCGCGGCTTGATGGCGGCACCCGATCTTCTGTTGCTGGATGAGCCGACCCTGGGGCTGTCACCGCGCGCCGACGACGACGTCTTCTCCGTCATTCGCGATCTCCGCGAACGCGGCGTCGCCATCCTGCTCGTCGAGCAGAACGTCTGTCAGGCGCTGTCCGTCGCCGATCGCGGGTATGTCCTGGAAGCGGGGCGCATCGTCCTGGAGGGGCCGGCGGCGATGCTCTCGACCCATGACCTGCTGGTCCAGTCGTACATCGGTGTGACCATGGAGGAAATCGCAAGATGAAGCCTGCAGCATTGTTCGTTGCCGTCGCGGCCGGGTTGGCGCTGTCGCCAGTTGCCGGGAATGCCGGCGAACGCGCCAGGGCCCACGTCGAATGCCAGTCGACGCATGAGAAGCTGACCTACGATTGCGCCATCACGCTGATGGCAAGATCCAGCGGCAAACCGATTGCCGGCGCGACGATCGTCGTCAACGCCGACATGCCGTCGATGCCGATGGCGCACAATGTGGCGCCGGTGACGGCAACGGCGGGCGGCACGCCAGGCCAGTACCACGCCCGGCTCGAACTTGAGATGCATGGCGAGTGGGCGCTGAGGATGACCGTCTCAGGCCCGATCCGCGACGTGCTCATCCACAAGGCGCGCTTCGGCGCCAGCGAGGCGGATCACGGCGGCCATCAAATGGGTCACGGCGGCAAATCGAAGCATCGATAACCAGCGAATGACCTCGCACCCGGACCGCACCAGGCAGGATGGTCCGGTTGTGGCGGAGGCGGTTGAAAAACTCGCCAATCGAATGACGCTGAATTTGGCCGTATTTGATTTTGCAAGAGACAGGCTGCATCAGAAGGCATCTGTACGGGCCTAAGCGGCTACAGGACGATGTTTCGACTTCTTTGACCGGTCCCTCCGCATCGAGAATGCATTCCACGCTCTAGTGGGCAAGGAATTTCGGGCCGAACACCTGAACCAGAGTTTTTCAACAGCCTCGGCCAAGAGGAGACTTGGAATTCGACGCCGAAAGCGGACGTTCGATCAGGTGCGCGTGAACCGAGTCGACGCGACGGATGTGGTCAGTGGGCGACGACGACGGCGCGGAAGTCGTTGACGTTGGTGTGCGTTGGTCCGGTGACGACGAGATCGCCCAACGCCGAGAAAAAGCTGTACGAGTCGTTGCGATTGAGGAATGCACCCGGCTGAAGAGCCTTGGCCTCGGCGCGGCGCAAGGTTGTCGAATCGATCGTCGCTCCGGCGTTGTCCTCCGATCCGTCAATGCCGTCGGTATCGCAGGCCATGGCCCAGACGCCCTCGGCGCCGTCGAGCGCCATCGCCATGGCCAGCATCAGCTCGGTGTTGGGGCCGCCGCGGCCATCGCCCCGGATCGTCACCGTCAGCTCGCCGCCTGACAACAACACGGTTCCCGGCGGCGCCGAGCGAACAAGATCCGCTTGTTGGGCAGCGAACTCGCGGGCTTCGCCTTCGATGGCATCACCCAGGACCCGCACGCGGTAGCCGGCCTCGCGGGCGACGGCGGCGGCGGCGTCGAGGGCCATCGCCGGGGTTGCGATGAGACGCGTCTCGCAACGGGCGAAACAGGGATCATTCTGCTTTGGCGTCTCTTCCGACGCTGCGTCCAGATGGCGGAGGACGGCCGGCGGCAGTTCGATCCCGTAAGCCTCGATCGCCGATCGGGCGTCGGCGAATGTCGTCGGGTCCGGAACCGTCGGACCCGAGGCGATGATGGCCGGATCATCCCCCGGCGCGTCGGAGATCGCCAGCGTCACGACCTGCGCCGGGTGGGCCGCGGCGGCGAGGCGGCCGCCCTTGATGGCGGAGAGGTGCTTGCGGACGCAGTTCATCGCCCCGATCGGTGCCCCGGACGCCAACAGCGCCTTGTTGACGGCCATCTTGTCGGCCAGGGTCAGTCCCGGCGCCGGCAGGGTCAGCAGCGCCGAGCCGCCGCCGGAGATCAGCACCAGGACGAGGTCATTCTCACCGAGGCCGCTGACCGTCTCGAAGATGCGTCGTGACGCCGCCTCGCCGGCGGCATCGGGAACAGGGTGTGACGCCTCCAGGATGGTGACGCGATCACAGGGAACGTCATGGCCGTAGCGGGTGACCACGACGCCGTCGATGGGACCCTCCCAGTGTTTCTCCACCGCACGGGCCATGGCCGCGCTGGCCTTGCCGGCGCCGACGACCACCGTGCGGCCTTTCGGCCGATCCAGAAGATGGGCCGGGACGCAGACGGCCGGCTGCGCCGAGGCGACGGCGGCGTCGAACATGGCGCCCAGGAGGGCTTCAGGCGACGGCATTGGACGGCTCACCGATGATGAAGTTCTCGATGTTGTCGATCACCCGATCCCAGCACGTCTGCATCGCCTCGTCACTGGCCCAGGCCACGTGCGGGGTGACGATGACATTGGGCCGCTCGAGGACGGACAGCAGCGGATTGTCGTCGGCCGGCGGCTCGCTGGTCAGGTAGCCGAACTGCACCGGTTCCGGTTCTCGTGCCGCGTTCGCATGCAATCTAGCATTGATAAGGGCAGGTCCGGGCGCATTTCCGGCGATCGCAGACCGTTGATGGCGTACGGTACGTCATGCGGCCGGTACAAGGTCCCGGCGCGCCGCGGCCTTCTGTTTTCACCTCGCCGTCGTTAAAAGGGATGCACCATGAGAGGATCATGCCGATGCGTGCGGTCCTGACATTTGCTTTCATCTTTGCTCTCGTACTCAGCAGCGATGCCGTTGCCGGCGAGGTCCTTCGCGGCCCGCCCACGGTCATCGACGGCGACACCATCGAGGTGGCCGGCGAGCGCCTCGGGCTCTATGGCATCGACGCACCGGAGCTGGATCAGACCTGCCGCTGGCCGAACCGGGAGATCCCCTGTGGGGTGATGGCACGGGCGGCGCTGATGGACCTCACGGCCGGCATCGAGGTCCGCTGCGAGGATGTCGGACGGCGAGACGACGGTCGGCGCGTCGCCCGCTGCGCCGATCCCCACGGCGCCGATCTCGGTGCCAACATGGTGTGGACCGGCTGGGCGCTGGCGCTCCGGCAGGCGTCGACCGAGTACGTCGGCGACGAGGCGGCGGCCAGGGACGAAAAGCGGGGCTTGTGGAAAGGGGAGTTCGTACCGCCGTGGGAGTGGCGCAGCAGCCAGCGGTGATCCGATCGGGGGGCAGAGGCGTATCAGAGAGGTCCCTGACTTTCCCCCTCCTGCGCTTGGCCCCGCTACGCTGCGGGGCGTTTTTCTGTTCCGCTTGTTCGCTAAACGTTCTTATCCTACCATCGGCGGATGGACCGCCCCGAGCTCGTCTGTCTGGTCAAGGAAGCGCTTTTGCGCAACCGCCTGTTCCGGCCCCACCGCAAGGATTGGGCGGTCCATCGCGCCGACGACGAACGGCGGGAGCAGAGCATCGCCCGGGCCATCGTCGATCACCTGCAGCGCTGCGGCGTGCGGTGGTCGAAGAAACCGCCGGCCGGGCTACACGGGAGACTGGAGTGAGGGGGCGCGGCGATTGCCGTACGGTTTTCCTCCAATCTCCCTGCGTTGACACACTGCGTTCCGCGATCGGCTTGATCCGCGTAGACTTCGCCCCCCGATAACTGGGGCAGGGGGAGAGCGATGACCATCGACTATCCGGTGATCATCGGTGGCGTGGAGGTTGCCGCCGAGGGGGGCGAGACCTTCGACAGCACGAACCCCTATACCGGCGAGGTGTGGGCGACGATCCCCCGCTGCACGGCCGCCGATGCCGGCCGCGCCGTCGCTGCGGCCAAAGCCGCGTTCGAGGGCGAGTGGTCGGCGCTGACGCCGACGGCGCGGGGCAAGCTGATGGTCCGGCTCGCCGAACTGATCGAGCGCGACGCGGCGCGGCTCGGCGAGATCGAGGTCCGTGACAACGGCAAGCTGTTCGCCGAGATGGGCGCCCAGGCCCGCTACGTCGCCGAGTGGTACCGCTACTACGGCGGGATCGCCGACAAGGTCGAGGGTGCGGTCATTCCCACCGACAAGGCCGACACCTTCAACTACACCAAGCACGAGCCGTTCGGCGTGGTGGCGATGATCACGCCCTGGAACTCGCCCTTGTTGTTGCTGTCGTGGAAGCTGGCGCCGGCGCTGGCGGCGGGCAACACCGCGGTGATCAAGCCCTCCGAGTTCACTTCCGCCTCGACCATCGAGTTCGCCCGGCTGTTCCGCGAGGCGGGGTTCCCCGACGGCGTCGTCAACGTGGTCACCGGCTTCGGCGCCGAGGTCGGTTCGGCGCTGGTCGACCATCCGGACGTCGCCAAGATCGCCTTCACGGGCTCCGATCTCTCGGGCGAGAAGATCTACGAGGCGGCGGCGCGGGGCATCAAGCCGGTGTCTCTGGAGCTCGGCGGCAAATCGCCCAACATCGTCTTCGAGGACGCCGATTTCGACGCCGCGGTGCCGGGCGTGATCGCCGGCATCTTCGCTGCCACCGGCCAGACCTGCATAGCCGGATCGCGGCTTCTCGTGCAGCGCTCGGTCCACGACGCGTTCATGGAGCGGCTCCTGGACCTGGCGCGTTCGGCGAAGATCGGCGATCCCATGGACCCCGAGACCAACGTCGGGCCGGTGACCACCCGGCCCCAGTTCGACAAGATCCTCGACTACATACGCATCGCCGCGGAGGAGGGCGCCACCTGCGTGCTCGGCGGCAAGGCCCTTCCCGAGATGCCGGGCGGTCAGTTCGTCCAGCCGACCATCTTCACCGAGGTCGACAACGCCATGCGCATCGCCCAGGAGGAGGTGTTCGGCCCGGTGCTCGGCGTCATCCCGTTCGAGGACAAGGACGAGGCGGTGGCCATTGCCAACGATACCCGCTTCGGCATGGCGTCCGGGGTGTGGACCCGGGACATGGGCCGGGCGCTGCGCATGGCCGACCGCATCCGCACCGGAACCGTCTTGGTCAACACCTACCGCGCCGTCAGCTACACGTCTCCGTTCGGCGGCTACAAGCGCAGCGGCCTGGGGCGCGAGAGCGGCATCGACGCGATCTACGAGTTCCTCCAGGTCAAGTCGGTGTGGATCTCGACCAAGCCGTCGACGGCCAACCCGTTCGTCCTGCGTTAGGCTGAACTGCGGCAGCCAGCGCCGGCTTTCCTCGAATTGTTTCGCCCGGGCCAATGTTCTACCCTGGATGGATGGCCGGAAAAGGAGACAGCGATCTGATCGGGTGTTTGCCGCGCCCACTCCGATGGGTCGCCTTGCTCGCCCTTTTCTTGATCGTGGCACCGTTGTCGGCCATGGCCGACGTCGCCGGCCCGGCCTGCGTCGAAGATGGCGATACCTTGGTGATCGACGACAAACGCCGCCACGGCACCTGTCGGGGCGGCACCCGCGTTCATCTATTTGGCATCGACGCGCCCGAACTGGAGCAGACGTGTACCGATGGACGCGGCGCCGGATGGCGGTGCGGCCAGACCGCGGCGTCGATGCTGTTGCGGGCGGTGCGCGGCAAGACGGTGGCCTGTGAAGGGGACAGCAGGGACGCGGACGGCGATCTGATCGCGGTCTGCCGGGTCGACGGCGAGGACATTTCCCGGCGGCTGGTTCGGATCGGCGCCGCCGTCGCCGATCGGCGCTACTCCAAGGCCTACGTCGACGAGCAGGAGGCGGCGCGGTCGGCCAAATCGGGCATCTGGCGGGGGGCTTTTACGATGCCGTGGGACTGGCGGGCTGGCTGCAAATGAGTGCCGCGGCATGGGAGCACACAGGGGGGAGGGGCTATGATCGGTTGGCTCTGGCCCGATACGTCGTCGACGTTCGGGTGCCGCCGCGGGATCTACGAAGGCGTCGCCGCGGGCATCCTTCAGGCATTGGCTTGGGCTTTTACGGTTTTCGCCGGTGAGGGCGCGTTCGCTGTTGCCCCGGCGGTCGGGCCAGCCGTTGCTTCCGCAACGGCGGTTGTCGCTGCCGGCCTTTCGGTGTGGCTGTGGCGGCGGCCCTCCACCGTCGCCGCCGGTCTGGTTCTTATTGGCGCCATCGGAATGGCGGCCGGATTGGGCACGACGGTGATCGGCTGGGCATGGCTCGTTGCGGTGGCGTTGGCCGTTAACGGGCTGCGTGGCGCCATTGGCTGGCGGCGGATGAAACGGGTCGATCCCGACGTGGAATTGTAGCTGCGAAGCCGTGCCTGCCCGACCCAACTTGATCGTATCGAATCGAACACAAAATTGTTCGTTGCAGACGCGATGCCTTGTGGACCATGATCGGGCAGCGCCCGGCGATCCTCGCGGCGCAGTTGAGAGCCACGAATAGCTGGGTCAACAGAACGAAATTCGGCGCATGGTTTGGCAACCAAATCCGGGACCGGCGCAGGTCCGCCGGCCGTTTGCCCTCGGCAAATGGATCGAACGTCTGTTCATTCTGATCGGGATTGGCTGCACCCTGCTGAGCGCAGGCGTCTTCGTTTGGATGTGGACGGACGATGGCCGGGGCCCGGCGGTACGGACCGCGCCTCAGGAAACCGCGCAACCTGCTCCGCGAAGGCAGGTGGCGCAGCCGCAGACGGAACAGCCACCGGTTCGGCGCCCGTCAGCATCCGGCACCACGTCTCCGGTGGCCGTCGCGCCAATTACGTCCGAGCCCGGTGCCCGGTACGTGGTCGTCAACGACGTTCCGCTACGCCGGCTGTCGGATTCGCTGTCGAGGGCGAAGCGCGTGCTGCGCAAGGACGAGCAGGTGGAGAAAGTCGGGTCGGTGAAGGGCTGGCTACGGGTCCGATCGATCGATCCCGAGACCGGCGGCGAGACGATTGGCTGGGCCAGGGCGGATCAACTTCGAAGCCTGCAGTAAGGCCCGAAAACGGCTCGCCCGAAACCGCCGCTGGCGGGACGAACCGGGAGTGACCGCGCCAGATTGGCGGTAGACAACCCCCCAGTCGAAATGCAACCCTTCGTATCTGGGGGCGAGTAGATCGCATGGATCATCAAATGGCTGCGGCCGTTCGGCGGCCCGTTTGGCATAGGGGTTGAGGGTGGACGTGGCAGTGGATCCGGTCATCATCAAGAAGTATCCGAACCGGCGTCTCTACGATACGAGCGCCAGCCGCTACGTCACGCTTTCCGATCTCGTCGACATGGTGCTCGATGGTCGCGAGTTCGTCGTTCACGCCGCGCGGAGCGGCGAAGACGTCACCCGCACGGTGTTGATGCAGATCATCGCTGAGCGCGAGTCCGAGGGCCCATCCCTGCTGCCGGCCGAGTTTCTGATCGCGCTGATCCGCCTCTACGGCGATACCATGCAGATGTTCGTTGCCACGTACCTCGACGTCTGCATGGAGGCCTTCGTCGTCAACCAGGAGCGGATGCGGGGCCAGCTTTGGTCCCTGTTCGAGCGGGGCTTCCCGTTCGGCCCGTTCCCGGCCGGCGTTCCTGGCACAGAACCTGAGGACGAGCGCGAGAAGCTCGAATCCCGCTGAGTGGCGGGGACCGCTTCCGCTTGACCGGGCGTCCCGGTATACAGTGCCATCGGCGATGCGTTAGACTTCACCGCTCGTGTTGAAGTAGCTCCGGGGTCGGGGCCATGAACGACACCCTCGTCGCCATGCTCCGGGAGGAAATGGTGCAGATGATCGCGGCGCACGCCATGTACGCCCGCGAGCAGATCGGCAAGGAACGCTTCGACGAACGGGTCATGGTGGCGATGGCCAAGGTGCCGCGTCACGATTTTGTGCCCATCGAGCTGGCGCCCTTTGCCTACGCCGACCAACCGCTGCCGATCGGCTATGACAAAACCATCTCGCAGCCGTTCATCGTTGCGCTGATGACCGATCTCCTGGAGATCGGTCCCGAGCACCGCGTGCTCGAAATCGGCACCGGACTTGGCTACCACACGGCCGTGCTCGCCGAACTGGCAGCCGAGGTCTATTCCGTGGAGATCGTCGAGGAACTGGCCGAGCAGGCCCGCAACCGGCTTGCTCCGCTCGGGCGCGACAACATCGTCCTGCGCATCGGCAATGGCGAGCACGGTTGGCCGGAGCACGCCCCGTTCGACCGGATCGTCGTCTGCGCTGCGAGCGAGCTGATCCCGCACGGCATGATCTCGCAGCTCAAATCCGGCGGGCGGATGGTCGTTCCGACCGGGCTTCCCGACGCCCAGACGCTGATGGTGGTCGAAAGAACCGCCGACGGGCGGACCTCAACCCAAGAGATCCTGCCGGTCCGCTTCGCGCTGCTCGAAACCGCGAACTGATCGTCGAACCAAAGGCGGTTCGCTGTCCGCCGCAGAGCCGCGGAAATCCTGGTTGAGACCATCCTGCATGCTTGCACCGGCGGGGCGGAGCGGCTAAGAAACGGGGGCCGAACCGGGGGATCAGCAGACACCGCCAAACCGCCGTTCACCGGACCGAGAGCCGTGCGCCCGCCACCGACCAAGGGTGTCGCCGGAGCCGCGCAGCGTCCCACGCGAGAGGAGCATCCAACATGAGTGCCATCATCGACATTACCGGCCGCGAAATCCTCGACAGCCGCGGCAATCCGACCGTCGAGGTCGACGTCACCCTGGAAACCGGAGCCATGGGCCGTGCCGCCGTTCCGTCGGGCGCCTCGACCGGCGCGCACGAGGCCGTCGAGCTTCGCGACGGAGCCAAGAAGCGCTACGGCGGCAAGGGCGTTGCCAAGGCCGTTGCCGCCGTCAATGGCGAGATCTTCGATGCCATTTCGGGCATGGAAGCGACCAACCAGGAGGCCATCGACCAGGTCATGATCGATCTGGACGGCACGCCAAACAAGGGCCGCATCGGCGCCAACGCCATCCTCGGCGTCAGCATGGCGGTCGCCAAAGCCGCCGCTGAGGAATCTGAGCTGCCGCTCTACCGCTACATCGGCGGCACTCACGGACGGGTCCTACCGGTGCCGATGATGAACATCGTTAACGGCGGCGAGCACGCCGACAACCCCATCGACATCCAGGAGTTCATGATCATGCCGGTGTCGGCGGCAACGATCGCCGAAGCCGTGCGCATGGGTTCCGAGGTGTTCCAGGCGCTGAAGAAGGGCCTCAAGGACGCCGGCCACAACACCAACGTCGGCGACGAGGGCGGCTTCGCTCCGGGGCTGGCGAGCGCCGACGACGCCCTCGGCTTTATCATGAAGGCGATCAAGGCCGCCGGCTACAAGGCCGGCGACGACGTCATGCTGGCGCTCGATTGCGCGTCCACCGAGTACTACAAGAAGGGCAAGTACGTCCTCGCGGGCGAGGGCAAGACCCTCAACGCCGAGGAGAACGCCAAGTACCTCGCCGACCTCGTCAAGCGCTATCCGATCATCTCCATCGAGGACGGCATGGCCGAGGACGACTGGAAGGGCTGGAAGATCCTCACCGAAGAAATCGGCGGGAAGTGCCAGCTGGTCGGCGACGACCTGTTCGTCACCAACCCGGTGCGCCTCGCCGAAGGCATCAAGAAGGGCATCGCCAACTCGATCCTGGTCAAGGTCAACCAGATCGGTTCGCTGTCCGAGACCCTGGAAGCGGTGGAGATGGCCCACAAGGCCAACTACACCAACGTCATTTCGCACCGCTCCGGCGAGACCGAGGACTCGACCATCGCCGACATCGCCGTCGCCACCAACGCCGGCCAGATCAAGACCGGTTCGCTCAGCCGGTCGGACCGCATCGCCAAGTACAATCAGCTGATCCGCATCGAGGAGCAGCTGGGTTCGGCGGCGCGCTACGCCGGCAAGTCGATCCTGCGCAAATAACTCGCGGAACCAGTCCGTACGTCCGGGGCGGGGCGGCGCGAGCCGCCCCGTTCCTTTTTGCCGGGGCGCAGGGCGGGCGCGTAAGCGCTCGTTAACCCTTGGCGCCTAGAGTGGGCGCCGGGTTGGGACGCGGTCCGAACGGCAAGCAGAGGGTCCGCGGACGATGGGAATTCTGACCGAGATCCGCATCCGGGCGCGCCACGTGGTCGGTCCGGTTGTTGGCGTGTGCGCCGTCGGTTATTTCGCCTATCATGCTGTCCACGGCGGCCGCGGCCTGCTGGCTTGGCAGGTTCTCGAGCAGCGGGTCGTCGAGCTGCGGACCGAGGTCGCTGCCGTTCGCGAAGATCGAGAGACCCTTGAGCGCCGGGTGCGGCTCCTGCATCCCGGCAGCCTGGACGCAGATATGCTCGACGAGGCGGCGCGGCGCATGTTGAACTACGGTCATCCCGACGAACTGGTCATCGTCATCGAGCGAAACGCTGAACCATGAGCGAGCTCGCCGACACGCCTAAGCCGCCCTATTGGGCGGTGATCTTCGCTTCGGTACGCACCGATGCCGATGCCGAGCACTATTCCCAGACCGCCGATGAGATGATGGCACTCGCCGACGAGGAGGCCATCGCCGGGTGGCAAGCACAGGCCGACCACTTGATTGCGCAACGCCTCGGCCGGGAAAGATGGTACCGGGCGTACCGACTCCGTGTGGCCCGCGTCGAGCGGGCGGCGACCTTCGAGCGCCAGGACTGATCGCATTCCGCAACTGAATTGGCGAGGATCTCGGGCGAAATGATCGCTCCGTGCACGGGGCCGCGCACGCCAAGGGATTGAAAAGTATAGAGGATGGCCAATCGAACCAGAAGGTCGATAACTAAAATCAAGTTAATCATCAAATTTTCTTTTTTGCCCAAGGCGTTCTAGCGCATTGGCGCTTGTATTTCAGACTCATTCGCATTAGCGTTGCCCCGACGATCATCCTCTCGTGCCCGCACTCTTGCGGTGCCGGAAGCCCGCGCCGCCGGGGCCGTCAGCCCACCAAGGAAATGTCATGGGTACTGCTCCCAAGAAGACCACTTCGCGCCGCTCCGCCGGCCCCCGTTCTAAGAGCGCGGCATCCAAGAAAGCCGCGCCCCACGACCGCGAGGAACTCCTCGATCTCTACCGCCACATGCTGCTGATCCGCCGCTTCGAGGAGAAAGCCGGCCAGCTCTACGGCATGGGCCTGATCGGCGGGTTCTGCCATCTCTACATCGGCCAGGAGGCGGTGGTCGTCGGCCTGCACGCGTGTGCGACCGCGGCCGACTCGGTGATCACCACCTATCGCGATCACGGCCACATGCTGGCCTGTGACATGGACTCGAAGGGCGTGATGGCGGAGCTCACCGGGCGCGCCGGCGGATATTCCAAAGGCAAGGGCGGCTCGATGCACATGTTCAGCCGTGAAAAGAAGTTCTACGGCGGCCACGGCATCGTCGGGGCTTCCGTGCCGCTGGGCACGGGCCTTGCCTTTGCCCACAAGTACCGTGGCGATGGCGGTCTGAACTTCTGCTACTTCGGTGATGGTGCCGCCAATCAGGGGCAGGTCTACGAGGCGTTCAACATGGCGTCGCTGTGGAAGCTGCCGGTGATCTACGTGATCGAGAACAACAAGTACGGCATGGGCACTTCGGTGGCTCGGGCCTCGGCGACAACCGATCTCTATCGCCGCGGCGAAGCCTTTGGCATCCCCGGCGTCCAGGTGAACGGCATGAATGTGCTCGACGTCAAGGCGGCCGGCGAGGAGGTCACCGCCTACGTGCGTGCCGGCAAGGGCCCGTACGTGATGGAGGTCGAGACCTACCGCTACCGCGGCCATTCCATGTCCGATCCGGCCAAGTACCGGACCAAGGAGGAGGTCAGCAAGGTCCGCCAGGAGAGCGATCCGCTGGACACGCTGCGCCGATACTTGACCGACAACAAGCTGGCCGACGACGCGCAGTTCAAGGAGCTGGATCGCGAGGTCAAAGCCGTCGTTACGGAGGCTGCCGACTTCTCCCAGGAGAGCCCGGAGCCCGATCCGTCCGAGCTGTACACCGACATCCTTATCGAAGCCTAGGCGCCGCGCCTGACCGTCCCGCGGGAGAAACTCCATGCCCATCCAGATCCTGATGCCGGCGCTGTCGCCGACGATGACCGAAGGCAAGCTCGCCAAGTGGCTGAAGAGCGAGGGCGACGCCGTATCCTCCGGCGACGTCATCGCAGAGATCGAAACCGACAAGGCGACGATGGAAGTCGAGGCCGTAGACGAAGGCGTCCTCGGCAAGATCCTCGTGCCCGAAGGCACCGAGGCGGTGGCCGTCAATTCGCCCATCGCGCTCCTGTTGGAGGAAGGCGAAGACGCCTCGGCATTGGAGGGTGCGGCCGCGGCACCGCCGCCGCCCGCCGCCGCGCCGGCGGAAGCACCGCCGGCTGCGGCAGCGCCGGTGCCCGCCGCACCGGCTTCGCCCGCGCCTGCCGCCGCTGCGGCGCCGCCGGAACCAGAATACAGCGGTCCGATGGTGACGCAGACGGTGCGCGAATCCCTGCGCGACGGCATGGCCGAGGAAATGCGCCGCGATGGGGACGTGTTCGTCATGGGCGAGGAGGTGGCCGAGTATCAGGGTGCCTACAAAGTGACCCAGGGGCTCTTGGACGAGTTCGGGTCCGGGCGGATCATCGACACGCCGATCACCGAGCACGGCTTCGCCGGCCTCGGCGTCGGCGCGGCGTTCGGCGGCCTCAAGCCGATCGTCGAGTTCATGACCTTCAATTTCGCCATGCAGGCGATCGATCAGATCATCAACTCGGCGGCCAAGACGCTCTACATGGCCGGCGGCCAGATGGGCGCGCCGATCGTCTTCCGCGGTCCCAACGGTGCCGCCGCCCGGGTCGCCGCGCAACATTCACAATGCTACGCCTCGTGGTATGCCCACTGCCCGGGCCTCAAGGTCGTCTCGCCCTGGTCCGGGACCGATGCCAAGGGCCTGATCAAGGCGGCGGTCCGCGATCCCAATCCGGTGATCGTTCTGGAAAACGAGATCATGTACGGCCAGACCTTCTACGTGCCGGAGGACCCGGAGTTCGTCCTGCCCATCGGCCGAGCCAAGATCGAGCGGGCCGGCGGCGACGTCACCATTACCGCGTTCTCGCGCATGGTCGGGGTCGCTCTGGAGGCTGCCGAAACGCTGGCTGGCGAGGGCATCCAGGCGGAGGTGATCAACCTCCGCACGCTCCGTCCGCTGGACACCGAGACGATCGTCTCTTCGCTGATGAAGACCAACCGGATCGTCAACGTCGAGGAAGGCTGGCCGGTCGCCGGCATGGGCTCCGAGATTGCCACCATCGCCATGGACCAGGCGTTCGACTATCTCGATGCGCCGGTGTCGCGAGTGTGCGGCGCCGACGTACCGATGCCGTACGCGGCAAACCTGGAACAACTGGCGCTGCCCCAGCCGCAGGACGTCGTCGCCGCGGCCAAGGCCGTCTGTTACCGCTGACGCCGGGGAGCGAAGCCATGCCCATACAGATCCTGATGCCGGCACTGTCGCCGACGATGACCGAAGGCAAGCTCGCCAAGTGGATGAAGGCCGAGGGCGACTCCGTCGACTCGGGCGACGTGATCGCCGAGATCGAGACGGACAAAGCGACCATGGAGGTCGAAGCGGTCGACGAAGGGACGCTTGGCAAGATCCTCGTCGCAGAAGGCACCGAGGGCGTCGCCGTCAACAGCGTCATCGCGTTATTGCTCGAAGAGGGCGAGGACGCCTCTGCGCTGGAAGGGGCGGCCGCGGCTCCGCCGCCACCCGCTCCGGCCGCGGCGCCGGCAGAAGCTCCTGCGCCGGCACCGGCGGCTGCACCTGCACCTGCGCCCGCGGCCCCTGCCACGGCCCCTGCGCCGCCACCACCGGCGGCGCCGTCGGGCGGGAGGGTGTTCGCCAGTCCGCTGGCGCGGCGGATCGCCGCCGATGCCGGTCTCGATCTGACCCAGATTTCCGGTTCGGGTCCGCACCGCCGCATCGTCAAGGCCGACGTCGAGACCGCCATCGCCACCGGCGTCGGCAAGGCAGCCGCCCCCGCTCCCGAGGCGGCGGCCGCCCCGGCGGCGGCGCCAATGCCCGCACCGGCCGGGGCCTACACCGAGATCCCCAACACCACCATGCGCAAGGTCATTGCCGAGCGGCTGTCGGCGTCGAAGCGGGAGATTCCGCACTTCTACCTCAGCATCGACTGCGACATCGACGCACTGATGGACCTGCGCCAGCAGTTGAACGCCAAGTCTCCGGAAGGCGAGGGCGCCTACAAGCTGTCGGTCAACGACTTCGTCGTCCGCGCCGTGGCGCTGGCCATGCGGGTGTACCCGGGGGTGAACGTCACCTGGACCGAGGACGCCGTCCGCCAGTACGCGGACGTCGACGTCTGCGTCGCCGTGGCGACGCCCAACGGGCTGATCACCCCGGTGGTGCGCAATGCCGACAACAAGGGCCTCGCCGCCCTCTCCAATGAGGTCAAGGAATTGGCCGGCAAGGCCCGCGACGGCAAGCTGATGCCCGAAGAGTACCAGGGTGGCGGCTTCACCATCTCGAACCTCGGCATGTACAGCATCCCGACGTTCTCGGCGATCATCAACCCGCCGCAGTCGTGCCTGATGGCCGTCGGCGCCGCCGAGAAACGGCCGGTGGTCAAGGACAGCGCGCTTGCCGTGGCGACGATGATGACCTGCACGCTGAGCACCGACCACCGCACCGTCGACGGCGCCATCGGCGCGGAGTTCCTCGCCGTCTTCAAGCGGCTCATCGAAGAGCCGCTGACCATGCTGCTGTAGGGCGCCGGCGCGAGCAATGAAGCTTCGGACGCTCGCGTTTTGGCTGACAGTAGCCGGCGCTGTTGCAGTGTGGGCGTTCGTGGCGCCTGTCGCGGCGGGCGGAAGCAAAACTGCACAGGCGGCCGCCGAACGATACGTGCACGCAGCTCGGGACGGACGCTACGAACGATTGGCGGATATGCTGAGCCGCGAGTCGCTTGAATACTACCAGTTGCTCATCGACGCGGCGCTCTACCTCGACGAGGAGCACCTGAGGTTTAAGCCGAAGCTGGGCGGAAATGATGGCCTCTCGGTGGACGAGCTTTGCCTGGGGTTGTGGGATCGGCTCGTGATCCTCTTTTTGCGCTCGAGGCACAGTGCTGACGATCTGCAGGCGATGACGCCTGAGGAGGCGTTTTCCGACTTGTATCGGTCCGATTGGCTTTCCTTCCTCACCTCGCGAGGCCATCGCTTGGAGAATTCGAGGCTTCCAGAGCGACCGCGCACCGATACCCCACTCAAACTGCTCCTTGAAGACGACACTGCATACTTCTACGGAAAAAACGGAAGGATTTATGGTCAAAATCCGGAGAACCCGCGTCACGATAAGTTGTTCGCAATAAAATTTCACGAAGAAAACGGTTCATGGAATTTAGATCTTGGTGTCCACATCTTCATGCTGAATTTCTATGCGAGTTTTATTCTTGTTCCTAGCAAGCTCTGGCCTGAGACGTTTGACGGTGTCGTGACGGAATTCTACGCCCCGGAAGGGGTTTTGCCCGTGCCGATTGGCCAACTGAATTGGAAGCCGTTGGCGCAGGCAAAACCGGAACAAGCGCTGCGATGCGTCCGGTGGCTTGAGGAATTTGACCCGCGAAAGCATGGTATGTGACCTGACTGGACGCGGCGCGCTCGGGAGATGCCCGGAGATGGCATTGGTGGGACGATGATGGACGTGGTCAACCTGGCCGAAAAGTTCGCGCTGTTCGGCGATCACTGGTCGCCGCGGGTGGTCGGCACCGTCGACGACTACGAGGTCAAGCTGGTCAAGGCCGAGGGCGAGTTTGTCTGGCACAAACACGACGACGAGGACGAACTGTTCCTCGTCGTCAAAGGAACATTGACCATCGCGTTCCGCGACCGCACGGTCACCGTCGGTCCGGGCGAGATGATTGTCGTGCCGAAGGGCGTCGAGCACCGGCCGTCGGCGGACGCGGAATGCGAAATCCTGCTCCTTGAACGAAAGGGCGTGGTCAACACCGGCGACGCCGAAAGCGACCTCACGGTCCGCAACCTCGAAAGGATCTGAGTGATGGCGGAGACCTCCTTCGACCTGATCGTCATCGGCACCGGGCCGGGCGGCTATGTGGCGGCGATCCGTGCCGCGCAGCTGGGCATGAAGACCGCGGTGGTCGAGCGCCAGCATCTGGGCGGCGTCTGCCTCAACTGGGGCTGCATCCCGACCAAGGCGCTCCTGCGCACCGCCGAGATCTACGAGAACATGAAGCACGCCGAGGCGTTCGGTCTGAGCGCCAAGGACATCAGTTTCGACATCGGCAAGGTGATCGAACGCTCGCGCGCGGTGGCCAGCCAGCTCAACGGCGGCGTCGGGCATCTCCTGAAGAAGAACAAGGTGACGGTGTTCGACGGCAACGGGCGCCTGAACGGCACCGGCAAGGTCCACGTCGAGAAGGACGGCAAGGCGGTCGCCGACCTCACCGCCAAGCACATCATCCTCGCCACCGGTGCGCGGGCGCGGGCGCTGCCGGGACTGGAGCCGGACGGCAAGCAGATCTGGACCTACATGGAGGCGATGGTCCCCGACGTGATGCCGAAGTCCTTGCTGGTCGTCGGCTCCGGCGCCATCGGCATCGAGTTCGCCAGCTTCTACCGCACGCTTGGTGCCGACGTGACCGTGGTCGAGGTGCTCGACCGGGTGCTGCCGGTCGAGGACGCGGAGATCTCGGCCTTCGCCCAGAAAGCGTTCGAGAAGCAGGGCATGAAGATTCACACCTCGGCGACGGTCAAATCGCTGAAGAAGGGCGCCAACAACGTTACCGCGACCATCGAGGGCGGCGGCAAGACCTGGGACCTGACAGTCGACCGGGTGATCCTCGCCGTCGGCATCGTCGGCAACGTCGAGAACTGCGGTATCGAGGGCACCAAAATCAGGGTCGACAAGACCCACGTGGTCATTGACGAGTGGTGCCGCACCGGCGAGCCCGGCGTCTACGCCATCGGCGACCTGACCGGCCCACCGTGGCTCGCCCACAAGGCCAGCCACGAGGGCATCATCTGCGTCGAGAAGATCGCCGGCCTTCCCCACGTGCACCCGCTGGACACCAGCCGCATCCCCGGCTGCACCTACTGCCGCCCGCAGGTGGCGAGCGTCGGCCTCACCGAGGCCGCGGCCAAGGAGAAGGGCCACGACGTCAAGGTCGGCCGCTTCCCGTTCATCGGCAACGGCAAGGCGATTGCCTTGGGCGAGCCAGAGGGGATGATCAAGACCGTGTTCGACGCCAAGACCGGCGAGCTGTTGGGGGCGCACATGGTCGGCGCCGAGGTCACCGAGCTGATCCAGGGCTACGGCATCGCCAAGACGTTGGAGACCACCGAGGCCGAGCTCATGCACACCGTGTTCCCGCACCCGACGCTGAGCGAGATGATGCACGAGTCGGTGCTCGACGCCTACGGGCGCGCCGTCCACTTCTGAGGACAACGGCGATAGCAATTACGATCCGGCCCACGGAGGCGGCCGATGCCTTGGCGTGGCGAACCCTGTGGCGCGGCTACTGCGAGTTCTACGACGCCGAAGTCTCGGACGCGGTAACAGCGTCGACGTGGGCACGCATCCTCGACGCCGGCCAGCCGGTGCTCGGATACGTCGCCTGTACCGGCGACGCGGTGATCGGCTTCGCCAACGCGGTACTGCACCTTAACACCTGGTCGACGCGGCCCGTGTGCTACCTGGAGGACCTGTTCGTCGCCCCGGGGGCGCGGAAGCAGGGTGCCGCACGGGCGCTAATCGAAGCGCTGGTCGCGCGGGGCCGGGAAGCCGGCTGGCTGCGCGTCTACTGGATGACCCATGCCGACAACGACCGCGCCCGGGTGCTCTACGACGCGATTACGCCGGTGACGAAATGGGTGCGCTACGACGTGCCCATACCGGCGCGTGCCGATCTCGGGTATCCTTGACCGCCCGCGGAACTCCAGCCATATCGAATCCATGAGCAAGGTGCAGACCCTCCGCCATCCAGAAAAAGCCAACCGTCCACTCAACCCGTCGCCCCGCAAGCCGGCGTGGATCCGGGTGAAGGCGCCGACCTCTAAGGGCTATGCCGACACCCGCAACCTGATGCGCGAGCACAACCTGCACACGGTGTGCGAAGAAGCGGCGTGCCCCAACATCGGTGAGTGCTGGTCGCGCAAGCATGCGACGGTGATGATCCTCGGCGACATCTGCACCCGCGCCTGCGCCTTCTGCAACGTCGCCACCGGCAAGCCGGGTGCCGTCGATCCGCTGGAACCGGAGAACCTGGCGGTCACGGTGGCGACCATGGGGATCAGGCATGTGGTCGTCACCTCGGTCGACCGTGACGACCTGGACGATGGGGGTGCCGGGCAGTTCGTCCGCTGCATCGAGCGCGTCCGCGAGGCGGCACCGGAAACGACCATCGAGGTGCTCACTCCTGACTTCCGCCACAAAGAGGGCGCCATCGAAGCGGTCGCCGCGGCCCGGCCCGACGTGTTCAACCACAATCTCGAGACGGTTCCACATCTCTATCCGTCAATCCGCCCGGGAGCGCGCTACTACGAGTCGCTTCGGCTGCTCGACCGCGCCAAGGACCTGGAGCCCGAGCTGTTCACCAAATCGGGGATCATGGTCGGCCTCGGCGAGGCGCGCGAGGACGTGCTGCAGGTGATGGACGACCTGCGATCGGCGCAGGTCGATTTCCTCACCATCGGCCAATACCTGCAGCCTACCCCGCGCCATGCCGCCATCGACCGGTTCGTTACGCCCGAAGAGTTCGACGAGTACAAGCGGATCGGTGAGGCCAAGGGCTTTCTCTTGGTGGCGTCGTCGCCGCTGACCCGGTCGTCATATCACGCCGACAGGGACTTCGAGACCCTGCGCGCCGCCCGCCGAGCATCGTTGGCGCGGAGCTGAGCGGCTGGAGACTGATGCCGACTCACGCCGAGAAGCGGGCCCTTCCTTACCGTCCTGACCAGATGTTCGCACTGGTTGCCGACGTCGAGAGCTACCCCGAATTCCTGCCCTGGTGCACGGCGACGCGAATCCGGCGGCGCGAGAGCCCGGACGCATTCACCGCCGACATGGTGATCGGCTACAAGGCCTTTCGCGAGCGGTTCACCTCCAACGTACGCCTCGGCCGACCGGACCGGATCGACGTCAGCTATTCGGAGGGACCATTCAAGTACCTCAACAATCACTGGGTCTTCGAGCCGGACGGCGACGACGGCTGCCTGATCGACTTCTACGTCGATTTCGAGTTCCGCTCGCGGTTGCTGCAGAAAGCCGTCGCCAAGCTGTTCAACGAGGCCGTTCAGCGCATGGTCAGCGCGTTCGAAAAGCGCGCCAAGGCACTCTACGATCCGGAACCGGAAATCTCGGCCACAGCTCCAAGCGCCAACGAAGGATGAGGCGACCGGTGTCCGGCCGGTTCAGTTGTTGCTGGAGGATATCTCTTGGAGCAGTTCGCGGGCGCCGGCGGGAATGGGCTCCGGCCCGGCATTGTCGAACAGATCTTCCAGCGCGGCGCGCGCTTCTTCCGTGCGGCCGAGGGCATGCAGCGCATAGGCGATGTGGTAATTGATTTCGGCGCTGCCCGCGCTTCGGGCGCTCGCGTCGCGCAGGATAGCCAGTCCGCGCTCGGGCTCCCCGTTTTGCACAAGTTGCCAGCCGTAGGTGTCGAGCACGTCGGTGGAACCGGGCGCCAGCTCGTAAGCCATTTCGGCGTAGCGCAAGGCGCGCGGGTCGCGCATTTCGCCATAGAGTGAGGCCAGGTTGTTCAGGATTTCGGCGTCGACTCGGCCGGCACTGACCAGCCGTTCGTGTAGGGCGAGGGCCTCGTCGAGGCGTCCGATCTCGATATAGGCGCTTCCAAGCACCCGGACGACGTCGAAATCTTCGGGATTGTCGGCAATCCACGCCTCCAGGCGGTCGACCGGGAGGTTGTCGGGGGTCGCCAACTGCTGGGCCTCGAACAGCCGAACAAGGAGGTCCGAACTCGGCTCCTTGCGGAAACCCGCCTCGTAGGCCAGGGAAGCAGCGGCGTACAGCCGGTTGGCCATCATCATGTCGCCCTCGAGGCGATCGGACGTCGGTGAGTCGGGATCGTTTTTGCGAATGAGGGCGATCCGGCGCATCGCCACCGCAGTGCGGCCACGCCGGGCATCCAGGCCGGCGAGAAGTGCGTGGGCGTCCAATCGTTCGGGATCGAGCCTGAGCGCTTCGCCGAGCGTCCGCTCCGCCCCGTTATCGTCTCCCGCCGCAAGCTGATTGCGCCCCGCCCGGACAAGCAGGCGCGGTGAGGCGCCGGCTTGCGCCGCTGCCCGTCGAAAGGCTGCTGCCGCTCGTCGGCGGTTGCCGGCCGCCAGCTCGGCGTTGCCGACCGATTCGATGACCTCCAAAGGCGAGTCGTCCGACAGTTCGATCGTATGGGCAACGGCAACGGCATCCTCGGTATAGCCGTTGCGGACGTAGAACTCGATCAAGCGGACCCGCAGGGCCACGCGCGAGGAGTCTGTCTGAACGGCTTTCTCCAACCAACGGATGGCGTCGTCGAAACGCCGTTCCTCCTCGGCCAGTCGGGCCAGCTCGAGCATCGGCTCGATTTGGCCGGGATTGGACTCGTGGATCGCAACAAGGCGGTTTCGCGCCGTCTCCGCGTTGCCGAGCCGAATGTCGAGGCGGGCCAAGTTGATCATCGCCGGCATGTGGGTCGGATCAACGGCGAGGGCCGCCTCGAACCCGGCACGCGCGGCATCGGCATCTTCGAGACCCAGCGCCGCGGCTCCTACGAGATTATGGAACACAGGGTTATTCGGCGCACGGTCGATGAGCTTGTAAGCGACTTCCGTGGCGCGGGCGAACTCCTTTCGATCGAGAAGCAGCTTGGCGAGGGAATGGCCGAGGTCCGTCTCGAGGGAGTCTCGAGCCATAACCTCTTCAAGGTCGCTCAAACCCGGCTCGATATCACCAGCGGCGACGCGGCCATATCCAAGCCGGCCGAGGATCGAGACGTCATCCGGAGCCAGTTCCAGGGCGCGTTCCAAAAGCGGAATCGCCACGTCGTGGCGTCCCTCGATGGTTGCCGCCTGACCGACCAAGGCGATGAGATCGGGATCGTCGGGATTCTTGCGGCGCAGTGGCTTCAATAGCTGCGCCGCTTCGGCCCCGCGGCTCTTGGCGACAAACAGCTCGGCCAATAGCCGGCGTCCATCCGGATCGTCGGGCCGAAGACTGAAATACTCGCGCGCGAACGGTTCGGCAGACTCGTGATGCCCCAGCAGGAAATTGACACTGGCCGCAAGGTACAGGTTTTTTGGGTCGGCGGCGTAATCGGTTTCGTCGTAGTTCGACAGGATGAACGCGGCATTGTTCAAGGCGACCGACGCGCCGGACTCATCTCCGAGTTGGCGCAGGATTCGCGATTGGAGGTAGGCCATTTCGGGATCGAACGGAGACGTTTTGCGAAGTTCTCCGACTGCGGTTTTGGCGTCCTCCAAGCGCCCCAGTTTGAGTAGCACGCGAATCCGCGCCCGGCGGGCCGGTACCAGACGAGCGTTGCTCGCGATGGCTCGGTCGTAGAACGTCAGCGCATTCTCCAAGTCGCCGCGAGCCTGATCGACCTTACCTTTCATGTGCAGGGCTTCCGCATCCGCCGGAACCAGTGCCAGGGCGTCATCGGAAAAACCGTCGGCATCTTCGATAAGTCCCCGTTCGAGGGCGAGACGCGCTAAACCGACGAGGGGATCTGGGGAATCAGGCAGCAGCTCCGTCGCGTCGTTGAAGGTGCGTTCGGCTTCGGCCAGCCGCCGCAGGCCGAGATAGGCCAATCCGCGCACCACCAGAATTTGACCTTCCAGTTCCGGCACCCCCTTGCCGCTCAAAACGGTTTCAAGGAGGACGTCGTATTTCAGCTGCAGCAGGTATGCATGCGCGAGCGGGATCAGGGACTGCTCGTCGCTGGCCCCGAGTTCGCGAGCCCGTTCAAGGGAATCCTCGGCGGACGCACCATCGCCAGCACTGACGTATGCCCGGCCGATCAGCAGCCGGGACGGCACGTGGTTCGGGTCAATCCTCAACGCGTTCTTGAGGTGGGTAATCGCGGCATTGATGTCGCCGGCTTCCAGGCTGCGAAGCCCGTCTTCGTAGGCCCTGCCGACCTCGGTCGTCGTCGCTGCTCGGAGTGCGGTGCCGAACTGCGGCGCGGACAGCACGGCCAGGACGATGAGGACCCCGGCGAGGCGATGGGCGATCCGCGAACGGCGGCCTTCGATCATGTGCGTATTCTACCGGGCGAGTCCGGGGCGGTAAATTCCCGCGCTCCGGTTGGTCATCCGATCGCCGAAAGGAGAAGGGTCAGCGCCGCCTCGACAGCCGCGGTTCGCACCGCCGTGCGGTCGCCATCGAGTTCACGGCGTTCGTGAAGGGTCGCGCCGCCGGCGCGGGCGGCAGCAAAGTGAACGAGGCCGACGGGCTTGGCCGCGGTCCCGCCGCCGGGTCCGGCGATGCCGGTGACGGCAATGGTCACGTCTGCCCCAGCGGCGCCGAGGGCACCCTCGGCCATCGCCCGGGCCACCGGTTCGCTGACCGCACCGTGCCTGGCGATCAGTGCTTCGGAAACACCAAGGATCTGGATTTTGGCGTCATCGGCGTAGGTGACGAATCCCCGGTCGAACACGTCCGACGATCCGGCAATATCGGTGAGGGCAGCAGCGATGAGGCCGCCAGTGCAGGACTCGGCCGTTGCCAGTCTCAGGCCTTGCATCCGGCAGCGGTCCAGAATTTCGGTGGCCAAGGCGGCACGGCGGTCATTCATCGCTACGAGGCGCTCCCCAAGCCGTACATCACCGCGAGCATCACAGCCAGGCCATAGGCCCCGGCAAGAATATCGTCGAGCATGATCCCGAGACCGCCGCCAACGGACCGATCGGCCCAGGAAACGGGCCACGGCTTGACGATATCGAAGAACCGGAACACCGCGAAGCCGATGACGTAGAAAAGCGGATCGGGAGGCACCGCGAGCAGCACCACCCACTGACCGGCAACTTCGTCGATCACCACGGCGCCCGGATCCTCAACACCGCTCCGCGCGGCGTAGACCCCGGAGCACCAGATGCCGACGGCCGTTGCCAGCGCTGCCGCGATGGCCAGTCCGGGCCATCCGGCCCAGCCGGCGACCAGCCACGCAATGGGCAGTGCTGCCAGCGAAGCCCAGGTTCCCGGAGCCCCCGGCAAATAGCCGATTCCGAACCACGTCGCCAGCAGGATGGCCGGGTCCGACAGGGGCGGGCGCGTGCCTCTTCCAATCGGATTGGTCATATCGCCATGGGCCCCAATTGCCGCCGTGTGCCCAGATTCACGAGTCGTCGGCGACTCGAAACGGCGGTGTGCCACCCGACAATTTGGCGCCGTAAGATTCCCTGCCGCTCCAAAACCGCGCGGTACTCGGGGGTTGCGCCCCTCGCGGCGAATGGATACGGTCGCGCCACAAGCCGGATGCGAACCGGTCCACGGCGAAGACAAGAGGGGCGTCGAGGGGCAAGGCAGGGATGGTGGACTCTGGTCCGCGGGGGACGTGGTTCGATCGTGGCGGCCGATGGCTGGGCCGCCGATTTCCCGAACGGCAAATTCTCGTGCGCACGGGCGCGCGCATTTCCGTTGTGCGGCTCAGCAAGCACACGCAGTGGGCGATGGCATTGGTGCTCGCCGCGGCCGGCGCCTGGGCCGGGTATGCATCGGTCAGCTACGTTCTTCACGACCATGTCGTCGCGGCAAAGGACAAAGAGATCGCCGGCGTCCGAACGGCCTACCGGGGCCTGCTGAGCGAGGTCGGCGAGTACCAGCGGAAGTTCGCGGCCATCACCCGCGACCTGGAGGCCAACCACGGCATGATGCTCGGCCTCGTCGAGCAGAACGCCGCCCTGCAGCAGAATCTGAAGTCCGTCCGCACCGAATTGGAAAGCTCGCAGCAGGAACGGAGCGACCTCGATGCCGCCCGCGAAGAACTGAAGCGGCAGCTCGCCGAACTTGAAGACGGTCTGCATCAGGCGGCGACGCGAAACTATTCCCTGCGCGGCGATCTCAATTCGGCCGAAGCCGACTTGCAGACGGCGCTGTCCGAACGCAACGCCGCGGTCATCGAATCTCGGCGGCTGACCCGGCGGGTCGGCGAGCTCAGTGCGGAAATGGTCGAGTTGCGGGACCGCGAACGGCAGGCGGTCGAGCGCCTGAGCGACCACGCCGATGGCCTGATCGCGTCGGCCGAGGGCGTCATCGAGAAGACAGGCCTCGAGAAGGAGGCATTGTTCGCGGCGGCCGGTAAACCGACGTCGGGGCAGGGCGGTCCCTTCGTGCCCGCCGGCGCGGCCGATACGCAAAGCGAACTGGCCGCCGATCTCGCCGCTCTTGAGGGCCGGCTCACCCATTGGCAAAACCTTCGCGCGGTCCTGGAACAGATGCCGCTGGCGGCACCGCTGGACTCGTACTACATCACCAGTTCGTACGGAAAGCGCCGAGACCCCATCACCCGCAAATGGGCGATGCATTATGGTCTCGATCTCGGCGCCCGGGCCAAGTCGCCGGTCCTTGCGACGGCCGCCGGAACGGTAACCCAGGCAGGATGGAAGGGGCGCTACGGCCGCTTTGTCGAGATCGACCATGGCGCCGGCCTGAAGACGCGGTATGGCCACATGCGCAAGATCTTCGTTAAGAGGGGGCAGGCGGTCAATTTCCGTGATAAGATCGGTTTGCTGGGCAACAGCGGGCGCAGCACCGGGACGCATCTGCACTACGAGGTCGTGTTCGCGGGCAAGTCCAGGAACCCCATCCACTTCATCAGGGCGGGACGCCATGTTTTCCAGGAATAGCGGCTCTCAAGACAAGGACGGCCCGGTCGCCACGACTGCCAAGCCAGCCGCACCGTCGATCATCAGTACCGACTTGATGATTTCCGGCGATCTCGTCAGCGAGGGTGAGGTTCACATCGACGGCACCGTCCAGGGTGATGTCAAGGCCAAGTCCGTCCTTGTCGGTGAAACGGGCGTCGTTCGGGGTGAGGTGTTCGCCGATTCCGTCCGCGTTCACGGAACCGTGGATGGGCAGATCAATGCTCGCTCGGTCAGCCTCGCACGGTCGGCGAAGGTGAGTGGCGACATTCTTCACGAGATGCTGTCCATCGAGCAGGGTGCGTTTCTCGAGGGTCATTGCCGCCGGATTGCCGACCGGAAGGATGGCGCGGAGGGGCGCCTCAATCTGGTCGTCAAGGATGGCGCCGAGGAAACCGCCTCCGCGGACGTGTCGGCCGCCGGTGCACCGCCGCAGACCGACGTAGCCTCGGGGCGCAATGCCGCGACCACCGGCGCCTAGAACGCTCTCAAGTCCAGTGCTTCAGATGTAGGGGCGGACGAGGTCGAAAAACGTCCGGCCGTCGACGTTGCCGCCTGAGCAGATCACGCATACGGTCTTGCCGCGGCAATCGAATTGCCCCGAGAGCGCTGCTGCCAGCGCCACAGCACCGCTGGGTTCGGCGACGACCTTCAGATGCCGGAGGGCGACGGCCATCGCTTGCGCGGCCGCATCGTCATCGACCACGAGGCCGCCGGCCAGCAGGGCCCGGTTGATCGGCAGTGTGAGGGTGCCGGGGACCGGCAACAGGAGCCCGTCGCAGATGGACGTCCGTCCGGGCGCATTGCCGACGACGGTGCCTGCCGCCAGGGATCGGGCCGTATCGTCGAAGCCCTCCGGTTCGACGGCGTAGACCTCCGCCTCCGGGAAGCGCTTCGACAGCACCGTGGCGGTGCCGGCTGACAGGCCGCCGCCACTGCACGGCACAAGAACCGCGTCCAGCTTGATGCCGAGGTCATCAGCCTGATCGGCGATCTCCAGTCCAACGGTACCTTGACCGGCGATCACATGAGGATCGTCGAAGGGCGGTATCAGTGTAGCGCGGCGGTCGCTCGCGACCTCCGAGGCGATCGCTTCGCGATCTCCGGTGTCACGGTCATAAAGGATCACCTCGGCGCCCAGCGCGCGGGTGCCGTCGAGCTTCGCCGCCGGCGCGTCGGACGGCATGACGATCGTCGCCGGAACGCCGAGCATACCTGCAGCCGCGGCGACTCCCTGGGCGTGATTGCCGGAGGAATAGGCGACGACGCCGCGGCTCCGCAACGATGGGTCTAACGCGGCAACCCGGTTGTAGGCACCGCGCAGTTTGAACGACCCGGTCCTTTGGAGCATCTCCGCCTTGACGAGAACCCGTCCGCCGGTTTCGCGGTCGATGGCCTCGGCGGCTAGCAGTGGCGTGCGCACGGCGACGCCCCGCAGGCGCTTGGCCGCGGCCTTGATGTCCGCGACGGTAATGGACTCAGACGCGGGCGAGGAGGTCATCGATGGCGGCGGTCGACTCAGGCTCGCCAAGCTCGGGCGCATGCCCAGTATCCGGTACGGTGGCGGTGAGCATGGCCGGCATCTCCTCGGCCATCCTCTCCAGCGTGTCCGACGTCAGCAGGTCGGAGTTGCCACCACGCAGCGCGGCCACGGGCACCCGACCGAGTGCCCGGAACATGGGCCAGAGATCGACTCCCTCGCCACGGTCGCTTTGTAGGGGCCGAAGAAGCATTGGATCCCAGTCGTAGCGCAGTAGGCCGTCCTCGCATTGGCGATAGGTGCGGCGGGCCGTGGTCATCCAGTCGTCGTCGGTACGGCTGGGGAAGCCGGGCATCTGTTCTCGCAACCGGGCGGCTGCCGTCTCCCAATCCCGCATGGGCGGGTCGTCCCGCAACCGGTCGAGAATGGCGTCCAGCGCGCGGTAGTTGATCGTCGGACCGACGTCGTTAAGCACAGCGCCAGCGACAACTGTCGGCATCGCCACGGCGAGGACCATAGCCAGCAGACCGCCCATCGACGTGCCGATCACGCAGACCCGATGGACGTTGGTCGCGACCAGCAGATGGCGGATGTCGTCGACATAGGTGCGCGGGTGATAGTGCTGAGGGTCGCGGTCATACTCGGACCGTCCGCGGCCGCGATAGTCGGGGCACAGGATCCGCCGGCCATCCGCTGACAGCCTTTCCGCCAGCGTATCGAAGTCCTTGGAGTTCCGGGTCAGTCCGCCCAGGCACAACACCGGCGTCTGTGGAGAGGTCGGGTTGCCGTAGTCGCGGAAGTAAAGTCGCAGGCCATCCTGAGCCGAGTAGAAACACTCGCGATAGCCGGTTTCCGGTTCGCTCACCGCCGAGTCCGTCATTGCACCAGCAGGGGAGGCAGGTCGGAGAGGGTGACGATTTCGTGCTCGGCCCGACCGGGCGTGCTTTCCGGCTGCTGGCCGAAGCGGTTGATCCACACTACCCGGAAACCGAAGAACGCCGCACCGGATACGTCCCAGGCGTTGGACGACATGAAGCAGATTTCCTCGGCCGGCACGCGCAGGCGGTCAACGGCGAGCTGGTAGACGCTGGGATGGGGTTTATAGATTTCGAGCGGGTCCACCGTGATGACGTCGTCGAGCAGGTCCTCCAGACCGGCATTGCGGACCGCCGCGACCAGCATGGTTTGCGAACCGTTGGACAGAATGGCGGTGCGAAACCCGCCGTCCTTCAGTTGCTTCAGGACATCCTTGACCTCCGGATAGGCGTCGAGGACGAGATAGAGCTCCATCAGCCTGGTCCGCAACGCGTTGTCGTCGATCCCGAGCGACGCCATCGCATAGTCCAGCCCCTGACCAGTGACATGCCAGAAATCGACGAAATCGCCCCGAAGGCTCCGTTGCCACGTGTATTCCAGCTGCTTGGTCCGCCACAGTGCGGCGAGCGGCGCTGCCTTGTCGCCAAGAGTGTCGCTGCATCGGGCTGCCGCGGCGGCAACGTCGAACAGGGTGCCGTACGCGTCGAAGACGCAGGCGCCGATGGGCGAGATCTTTTTCGCTTCGGTCATGGCTGGTGTCGGTCCGGGAGACTCGGTGGCGGGCAAGCGTTTGGCGGCAATGTATGCGACGCGAGCCGGCTGGGCGTCAAGTGCGGGTCGTCTCGCGGTCCGGCCATGGCGCTCAGCGCGTCAGGTCGGTTTCGATCGTCGTTGCGATCTCGGTCTCTGCGAGCCGGCCACGATAGACCTGAAGGCTTTCCAACGTCCGCTGAACGTAGTTGCGGGTTTCGGCAAATGGGATCTGTTCGATCCAGTCGATTACGTCCACGTCGCCCTCACGCGGATCTCCGTTGGCGCGAATCCACGCCCGCACGCGGGCGGGCCCGGCGTTGTACGCGGCGAGGGCGAGGACGTAGGAGCCGTCAAACGCATCGAGCAGTCCGGCGAGATACCCGCGCCCGACGCGGATGTTGTAGTCCCGATCGCCGTTGAGCCGGCGTGACGAGAAGGGAAGCTTCAGGCGCTTGACGATCCTACGCGCCGTGGCCGGCATCACCTGCATCAATCCTCGGGCTCCCGCCGAGCTCTTCGCATCGACCTGAAAAGCGCTTTCCTGGCGGATCATCGCCAGCAAGAGCGGGTCCTCCACCGGCCTCGGCAGCCGAGCTTCGACCGTCGGCAACGGCACGACGGGATATCCCTCGCGGACGAACGTGTGGCCGCCGCGGGCGCTCCTCTTGGCCACGGTCACGGCCAGATCCGGCCGGCCGAGAGAGCGCGCCAGGGCGGCGCTCATTGCTTTCCAGGCGGGCGTTTCGCCAAGTTCCGTGAGCCGGAGGACGAACGCATCGAGCCGCTTCTTCTGGCCGAAAGCGTGCAGCATCCGCGCAACCTGGGTCCTGTCGTTATTCTCGAAGGCTCGCGCCTCATCCTCGGTCGGTTCGGGAATCTGCGGGAGATGCAGGTTGGTCGGTCCGTTGACACGGGCGGCGGCGAGCTGGCCGTAGTACGTCGTCGGATGGTTCGCCGCGGTGCGATACCAGTGATCGGCGACCTCGGGCCGGGTCAACGCTTCGGCGGCGCGGCCCGCCCAATACGCGGCGCGGGCGCGGCTGATCGGGAAGTTGACCTTGTTGTACATGGCCGAGAAATGATCGAGGCCGGTTTTCGGTTCGCGCAGATAGCGCAGCGAGATCCAGCCGGCCAGCCAGCTCGCTTCGGCGAAGGCGACGCCGTCGTCGACGGCATGGCCGGTGACGATGCGGTAGGCCTCGGAGACGTGACCGTCGTCCAAAGCCTGACGAGCAAGGGCGGCCCGCTCCCGCCACCACAGCTCCGGGCGCGACAGGTCGAGCGGATGCGCCTCGAGCCATTCCCGGGCGGACGTTTCCAGTCCCTTGCGCCGGCGCCAGCGCAGGCGCTCGTAGACAAGACCCGGGTCCGACTTGAGCGCTTCGGGGACCTTGGCGACGGCCCGGTCCACGTTGCCTTCGCGCCGGCGCAGCAGCAATCGGGCCTCGCCGAGCGCCCGGTAATCGGCGTTGACCTTCCACAGCATCCGCCGCGCCGGTCCGTGGCGCCCTTCCCATTGCAACCGGTCGAGCCGACGGACGTGATCGCCATGGGTCAGCAGTTTACGGTGCGCACGGTAGAAGCGTTTCTCCTCTGCGCGCGTGAAATCGCCGTTGACCCAGGTATCGCGAATGGCCGCGCGGCCTTCGCCGGGGCCGCCAGCGGCCAGAAGGGCCTGGGCCCATCGGATCCGACCGCTCGTGCTCACCGGTTCGTGTTCGTTGAACCACTCCAGGATGTCGGCGGCGGCCAAATCGCTTCCCATGGCCTCTTCTGCGCGTCGGCGCAGCAGCCGCCGGCTGGGCCAATCCGGGTTGTTGTCGATGAACGTGGTGACATCGGCAAACGGAACGCGGGAGCTGGTTCGCGTAATATCGATCCATTGCAGTACCGTCCGCGCTAGCGGATCGGAAACGCGTCCGACAAGACTGCGGGCGTTCTTCCAGTTGCCGCGATCCGCCGACGCGAACGCCGCCCGGCCATTGCGAATATCCGTTTCGGAAAGAGAGACAGCCGACGCGGTCTGCGTCGTCGCAATGGCTGTGCATCCAACGACGATGCACGCGGCGAGAGCCAAGCGTCCCAGCAATAGTCCTGTCTCCCTCGTGACAAACCTGTTGGTCGGCCCCCGCCGTGGCGGCACCGGCCGCCTCGCCGCCGGGGCGTCTACGTGCTCGGTGCACGGACAGCAAGTGCGCACCATCACATGGTGGCGGACCGACAGCTTTGCAAACGCTGCGTGAGGCCGCTATGGTCGCCGCACATCCGAACCGATACGTTGAGGAGTTGGGAGAGATGTTTCAGGGCTCCATCGTCGCCCTTGTCACACCGTTCCGGGGTGGGGCTTTCGACGAAGCCGCCTACCGCGAGCTGATCGAATGGCATATCGCCGAGGGAACCGACGGCTTGGTTCCGTGCGGCACCACCGGAGAGGCGCCGACGCTGAGCCACGACGAGCACAAACACGTGGTCGAGGTCTGTATCGACAGCGCCGCGGGACGGGTTCCGGTGATCGCCGGGACCGGATCGAACGCCACGGCGGAAGCCGTTGACCTGACCCGGCACGCCAAGGCGGCCGGCGCCAACGCTGCCCTGGTGGTCACGCCCTACTACAACAAGCCGACCCAGGAAGGTCTCTACCAACACTTCAAGACGATCCAGGACGCTGTTGATATACCTATAATTATTTACAACATCCCGCCGCGATCTGTGATCGACATGTCGGTCGAGACCATGGCCCGGCTGGCTGAGCTTCCGAATATCGCCGGAGTCAAGGACGCGACCCAGGATCTGACCCGGCCGATGCGGACCCGCCTCGCGATTGGCGGCGATTTCTGCCTGCTGTCGGGCGAGGACGGTACGGCGCTGCCGTTCATGGCCGGCGGTGGGCACGGCTGCATTTCGGTCACCGCCAACGCCGCGCCGCGGCTGTGCGCTGACATGCAGCGGGCGTGGCGCGACCGTGACCTGGCGACGGCGCTGGAGCTGCAGGATCGGCTGATGCCGCTGCACGGCGCGCTGTTCTGCGAAAGCAATCCTTGCCCGGTGAAGTACGCGCTCAGCCTACTCGGCAAGTGCACGGCGGAGGTGCGTTTGCCGCTCACGGAGATCTCGGACGCGAGCAAAGGCATCGTCCGGCAGGCGATGACCTCGGCCGGGCTGCTGAACTGACGGCGGGAAACGCGGAACCGCCCGATGGCGGGCAAGAACAAGAAAAAGAAACCCCTCGAAGGCAGCCGAATCGCCGCGCAGAACCGCCGAGCCCGGCACGACTACCACATCGAGGAACGGTTCGAGGCCGGTCTGGCGCTCGTCGGCACCGAGGTCAAGTCCCTGCGCCAAGGACACGCGTCGATCAGCGAGGCCTATGCCGGCGAGAAGGGCGGAGAGCTGTTCCTATTCAACGCTCACATTCCCGAATACGAGTCCGGCCGGCATTTCGGTCACGAACCGCGCCGGCCCCGCAAGCTATTGCTACATCGGCGCGAAATTGGCCGGCTGATCGGCGCGGTCCGCCGCGAAGGCATGACCCTGGTGCCGCTGTCCGTCTACTTCAACCGGCGCGGACTGGCGAAGGTCGACCTCGCACTGGCCCGGGGCAAGCAGAAGGTGGACAAGCGCGCCGCCGTGAAGGATCGTGACTGGAAGCGGGACAAGGCCCGACTGATGCGGGCAAGGGGCTGACCGCAAACGAAAACTTGCACTGGTCCGGGCGAGAACGGGCCATTCATTGGCAGGGGTGAGGACCGAAAGAATGAACGATGACGCCATCACGTTCGCAGGCGAGGTGATCGAAAGCATTTCCGGATTCACCATGGATGCTCTCGGCGCCGCGTTGCTGATCATCGCCGGCTGGGTTGTCGCCGGCTGGGTCTATCGCACGACGCGCCGCTGGATGGACCGGTGGGAACGAGTCGATCCCACGTTGAAACCGCTGATGGCCAGCATCGCGCGGTACGCCGTTCTGGTTCTGACGTTGATCGCGGTGCTCGCTCAGTTCGGCGTCGAAACCACCAGCATCATCGCCGTGCTCGGTGCCGCCGGCCTCGCCGTCGGTCTGGCCTTGCAGGGGACGCTCTCGAACATTGCCGCGGGCATGATGCTGCTGTTCTTGAGGCCCTTCCAGGTTGGCGACTACATCGATGCCGACGGCATCGCCGGGACGGTGAACGAAATCGGATTGTTTACCTCGCAACTGACCACATTCGACGGCGTTTACGTCAGCGTGCCAAACGCCCAGCTGTGGAACCGCCAGATCAAGAACTTCTCGCGGCTGCCGACGCGGCGGATCGACGTCACCGTCGGCATCAGCTACGACGACGACATCGACCGCGCCATGGCCGCGTTGAAAAGCGTCCTCGACGCGGACGACCGCATCTTGCCGGATCCCGAATCGCAGGTAATGGTCAACGGCTTGGCCGACAGTTCTGTCAACATCAACATGCGGTGCTGGACCGAGGCGGGGAACTACTGGAGCCTATTGTTTGATCTGCACAAGAACGCCAAGCAGAAGCTGGACGCAGAGGGAATCTCCATTCCATTCCCGCAGCGCGATATTCACATCCGGACAGGGGCCGAGCCGATCACGGCGGCGCGGAAGACGTCGGGCGGTTCCCGAAAGACCACGAAGGCTGCTTGACGACGGCCAGTCGTGACCGCCGCTCAAGCTGCGCCCGGCGGGCCGGGACAGGGAGGCGGACGATGTCGAAGCTTGAATGGGTTCGCGGTGTGGCGGTTGTGTTCGCGGTGTCCGTCGGTTCAGGTGCCGCGGCGCAAGAGACCGCGACGATGGCGAGCAAGTTCCTGGACCTGTGCGTCTCGCCCAGCAGCGAGGCGCGGGAGACCTGCGGCTCATTCATCGTTGGAATGATCGACGTCTACGCCCTCCTGGCGGCCAAGAACCCGAACGACCGCACGGTCTGCCCGACGCGCACGCTGTCGCCCACACGTGGCCGCCAATTGTTCGTCGAGTGGGCCGGGCGCCACAGCAATGAATTGTCGATGCCGTTCTGGGAGGCGGTCAAGACCGCCTCCGAGAGCGCTATCCGTGCGCGGCGCCGCTGATCCGCCTGCCAGAACGTTAGCCGGTAAGGCTGAGCGAACGGTCTAGCGCCGGGCGTATTGGGCGTCGCCGAAGAGGACCGAGCGGGTCTTCTCGTCCATGTCCTTGGCTGGTCCCTTGCGGTCGGCAAGGACCTCGAGGCCGCGTTTCACCGCCGGGCGGGTGTCGATGGCGTCGAACCACCTTTTCAAGTTGGGGTATTCGTCGAGGACCTGCCCCTGGCGCTTGTAGGGCCGGATCCAGGGGAAACTCGCCATGTCGGCGATGGAATAGTCACCCGCCAGGTATTCGACCTCGCCGAGCCGGCGGTCCATGACCCCGTAGAGCCTCGCTGCTTCGTTGGTGTACCGTTCGACCGTGTAGGGGATTGGTTCGGGCGCATAGGTCCGGAAGTGGTGGGCCTGGCCCAGCATCGGCCCGAGACCGCCCATCTGAAACATCAGCCACTGAACGACCAGATACCGCCCGGCGACATCGGACGGCATGAACGCGCCCGATTTCTCCGCCAGGTACATGAGAATGGCGCCGGACTCGAACACCGTATACGGCCGTCCCTCGGGACCGTCGGGATCGACGATGGTCGGCATCTTGTTGTTGGGGTTGAGGGCGAGATAGGCGGGATCGAACTGATCGCCGGCGGTGATGTCTATGGGGATCACCGTGTAGGGGAGGCCGATCTCCTCCAGCATGATCGAGACCTTGAACCCGTTCGGGGTCGGCCATGTGTAAAGATCGATCATCCTTCAACTCCCTGCTTCTCGTCGTTCAGGCGCATCGCTTTTCCGGCCAAATATGGGTATGAAGGGCGGCAACGCCAAAGCAACGGAGAACAGGGATGGCCAAGCCGCTGCTGCACCTCGTCTTCGGGGGCGAAGTCGCCGATCCGCGCGGTACCGATTTCGTCGACACCGCCGAGCTCGACGTCGTCGGCATCTACCCGAACTACAAGACGGCGTTGGATGCGTGGCGCGGTGCCAGCCAGAAGCGTGTCGACGAGGCGCACATCAAGTACGTGATTGTCCATCTGCACCGCCTGATGGACCCCGAGACTGAGGGCGAGGCGACGGGCACTTCGTGAGCCCGCGATCGGCATTCGGAATCAACGCTCTTCGTCGCGATCGGTAAGGCGTTTGCCGTCGAGCTCGGAGTCGAGACGTTCGGCCCGGACCCGTTCGGCGGCTTTCTCGTCCTTGGTGCGACCGAAACGGACCCGGTTTTCCGCAGCCCGGGCATCCTTCTCTTCCGCCGCGCGGCGTTTGCGGGCGCGCCGGAGATTGACGATCTCGGCCATCAAGCCATTCCCGCGTCGAGATCGCGGATCGCCGCCGCCAACTCGTCGAACCCGCTCAATGACGGAAACTGCGGGAACTCGTCGATCACGTTGGCCGGCGCGTGGAACAGGATGCCGTGGTCGGCTTCGGCCAGCATGGTCGTGTCGTTGTAGGAATCGCCGACGGCGATGGTCGCGAAATTAAGGTCCCGGAAGGCAACGACGGCGGCGCGCTTGTGGTCGCGCATGCGCAGCCGGTACCCGGTCACCCGATCGGCGTCGTCGACCTCTAGCCGGTGACAGAACAACGTCGGCCAGTCGAGCTGGCGCATCAGCGGCTCGGCGAACTCGTAGTAGGTGTCGGACAGAATGACGACGGGCCCGCGGGCGCGCAGGGACTCGAGAAAGGCGCATGCGCCGGGCAGCGGTCCCATGTCGCTTATCACGGCCTGGATATCGGAAAGCGTCAGCCCGTGTTCATCCAGCAGGCTGAGTCGCTGACGCATAAGCACGTCGTAGTCGGAAATGTCGCGGGTGGTGGCGCGGAGCGCGTCGATACCGGTTCGTTCGGCGACGTTGATCCATACCTCGGGCACCAGGACGCCTTCGAGGTCGAGACAGACAAGGTGCACCGGATTTCCCCCCACGGATCGCCGCCGCCCTCGGGTATAGCAACTGCCTCGGTTTCGGCAAACACTAAGTGCCCATCGCGGCGATCGCCGAGTCGAACACGTCCTCGAACATCTGACGGGTCAGGCGTCCGGTGTTGGTGTTGTAGCGGGAGCAATGATAGCTGTCGGCAAGGCGAAGTCCGTTCGACAGCCGGTGAACAGCGCCGTGCCCGAACGGAAAGGCCGCCCGCCGTTCGCCGAGTGCCGCCAGCACGGTGCCGTGGGCGACGGTCCCCAGCGCGAGGATGACCCGAAGGTCGGTAAGGGAGGCGATTTCCGCCGCCAGGAACCGGCGGCAGGTGGTCGTTTCCTTGCCCGTCGGCTTGTTCTCGGGCGGGACGCAGCGCACGGCGTTGGTGATGCGGCATCCGACGAGACGCAGGCCGTCGTCCGGCGATGCTCCATAGCGGCCCTCGGCGAGTCCGAATGCGAGCAGGGTCGGGTACAGCAGGTCGCCGGCGTAGTCGCCGGTGAACGGCCGGCCGGTCCGATTGGCGCCGCGCAATCCCGGAGCAAGACCGACGATCAGCAGCCGGGCATCGTCGCCTCCGAAGGACGGGACCGGCGCGTTGTGCCAGCCGGCAAACTGATCCCGGTTGGCGGCGCGGAACGCCGCAAGGCGCGGACAGAGTGCGCAATCGGGTTCGGGAACGATCACCGCGTCCACGACGCCGACGGACGAGCGTTCAAGCGCTTTCGAGAATGTCCGGATCGGCGTCGGCGTCGTGCGGCATCGTGTTGCCGTTGGGCAGGTGATGGCGGTCGTCGCGATTGGCCAGCACCCGTTCGATGTCCGGCTGTAGGTCCTGGAGTTCGACGAAGTTGTCGGCCTGGCGGCGGAGCTCGTCGGCGACCATCGGCGGCTGCGACCGCACAGTGCTGACGACGGTGACGCGCACCCCATGGCGCTGCACCGCCTCGACGAGGCGGCGGAAGTCGCCATCGCCCGAGAACAGCACGACGTGATCGAGGTGGTCGGCCATCTCCATCACGTCGATGGCCAGCTCGATATCCATGTTGCCCTTGATCTTTTGCCGGCCCGAGGCGTCGGTGAACTCCTTGGTCGGCTTGGTGACCATGGTGTAGCCGTTGTAGTCCAGCCAGTCGACCAGCGGACGGATCGGCGAGTATTCTTGGTCGTCGACCAGCGCCGTATAGTAGAAGGCGCGGATCAGATGCCCTTTGTCTGCGAACAGTTCGAGCAAGCGTTTGTAATCAATGTCGAAATTGAGCGCCCGAGCGGCGGCATAGAGGTTCGAGCCATCTATGAACAAACCAATTCGCTCCTGAGGATAAAATACCATTCTCAAATCTCCTATTTGGTCGACATACAATTTGCGCCGTGCGAAACGCCGCTTCCGAAGCATAAACAAAGCCGGATTCCGACAGGGAGGCGACGCGGGATCAGACGCCCGGCGTTCGAGATATACGTAGGGGTCCGAGACTCTTGCCGCAAGAGCGAAAGCGGGGTGCCATAGCGTGATTCTCGTCGGCATCGGAAGCAATCTGCCGAGTCCCCGGTTCGGAGAGCCGACGGCGACGTGCGCGGTGGCAATCGGGGCCTTGGACGGCGCCGGTGTTCGGGTCGTTCGACGGTCGCGGTGGTACCGGAGCGATCCGGTGCCCGTTTCCGACCAGCCGTCCTATGTCAACGGCGTCGCCGTGGTCGAGACGGAGACCGGCCCCGGTCCTCTGCTGGCGATCCTGCATGGGATCGAGGACGACATCGGGCGCGTACGCGGCGAGCGGAATGAGCCCCGCATCATCGACCTGGATTTGCTGGCCTACGACGCGCACATTTGCGATTCCGAAGACGGGGTGGTTCTGCCGCACCCGCGCCTTCATGAACGGGCTTTTGTGCTCGTCCCCCTCGTGGAAATTGCCCCGGATTGGCGGCATCCCGTGTTCGGTGCGAGTGCCGAGGTTCTCCTCGACCGCCTGCCTCCCGGACAGATGGTTGAATCTTTGGAACGGGTGCCGCTGGGTCCGCCCCGGTGGCAACGGCCTTGAGTTATTTGGTCCTGGCAAATATATAAAGTCCCGTGGGGTGGAACCCCACGTCGTCCGTGTAGTTTCCGTGGAGACCGTGAATGGCTCGGGTAACCGTCGAGGATTGTGTCGTCAAAGTGTCGAACCGCTTCGAGCTCGTCATGCTCGCTGCGCAGAGGGCGCGGAACATGGCGGCTGGTGCGGCGCTCACCGTCGACCGCGACAATGACAAGAATCCCGTCGTGGCATTGCGCGAGATCGCTGACGAGACGATCGAGATCGAAGAACTGGAAGGCAACCTGGTTCGCGGTCTGCAGAAGCACGTCGAAGTCGATGAGCCGGAAGAGGACGAGATGGACATCCTCGCCATCCAGCAGGAATTCAGCGCCGAGCAAGGCGAGCCCGCGCCCTCGGCGGAGATTGCCGAGGATGTCCTGCACATCGAAGACGAGGACGCCGAGATCGTTCCCGACGACGACGGTTTCAAGCCGACCAGCGTGGACTTCGGCGGTGCCGCGGAAACCGATGAGGATCCCGAGTCCGGGGCCCTTTGATCGTCGTGGTGGCCCCCTGACGTCCGGGACCGAAGGCCGCCATGATTCGCCAATTCGAGCTCGTTGAAAAGGTCAAGGCTTACGATCCCACCGTCGACGAGGAAGTGCTGAATCGCGGGTACGTTTACGCGATGAAGGCGCATGGCTCGCAGATGCGGGCGTCCGGCGATCCGTTCTTCTCCCACCCCCTCGAGGTCGCCGGCATCCTCACCCATTATCGGTTGGATATGGCCTCGATCATCACCGCGCTTCTGCACGACACCATCGAAGATACGCCGGCCACCCTGGCCGAGATCGAAGATCACTTCGGCGATGAAGTCGCCCGTCTGGTTAACGGCGTGACCAAGCTGAATCGAATCGAGTTGCAATCCGAGCACGAGAAGCAGGCGGAGAACTTCCGCAAGCTGGTGCTGGCGATGTCCGAGGACATCCGGGTGCTGCTGGTGAAACTCGCCGACCGGCTCCACAACATGCGCACCCTCGAACACATCGAGAGCCACGACAAACGGCGCCGCATTGCCCTCGAAACGATGGAGATCTATGCGCCGCTCGCCGAGCGCATCGGCATGCAGGAGATGAAGAACGAGTTGGAGGACCGCGCCTTCGGGGAACTGAACGTCGATGCACGCCGATCGATCCTCGCGCGCCTCGAATTCCTGCGCGATCACGGCGGCGACATCATTTCGCGAATTCTTACCCAGGTCAGTACGACTCTGAACGAGCACGGTTTGGAGGCCGAGGTCATCGGTCGCGAAAAGACGCCGTACTCCATCTGGCATAAGATGCAGAAGAACAGCATCGGCTTCGAGCAGCTTTCGGACATCATGGCCTTCCGCGTCGTCGTTGACTCGGTCGATGCCTGCTACCGGGCGCTCGGCATCGTTCACGGCGCCTATCCGGTCGTTCCGGGGCGCTTCAAGGACTACATTTCGACACCCAAGCCCAATGGCTACCGGTCGCTGCATACCGGCGTCTTCGGACCCGAGCGTCAGCGCATCGAGATCCAGATCCGCACCCGCGAGATGCACGAGATCGCCGAGTACGGCGTCGCCGCCCATTGGCACTACAAACAGGGCATTGGCAACACCGACGGCCGGCAATACCGCTGGCTCCGGGAACTGCTGGAAATCCTCGAGCACGCCGTCGGCCCAGAAGACTTCCTGGAGCACACCAAGCTCGAAATGTTCCAGGACCAGGTGTTCTCCTTCACGCCCAAGGGCGACCTCATCAACCTGCCGCTGGGCGCGACGCCCGTCGACTTCGCCTATGCCGTCCACTCCGAGGTCGGCGATACCTGCGTCGGCGCGAAGATCAATGGTCGGTTGATGCCCTTGCGCACCGAATTGCAGAACGGCGACCAGGTGGAGATCATCACCTCGAAGGCGCAAACCCCGTCGCCGACGTGGGAGCGGTTTGTCGTGACCGGCAAGGCCCGCGCCCGCATCCGCCGCTTCATCCACTCCCGTGAGCGCGAGCAGTACCTGGAGCTGGGCCGTTCGATCGTCGAGCGCGCGTTCCGCGAAGAGGGCTACGACTATTCCCTGAAGGGCGTGGAGGGAGTGCTCAAGAACTTCAAGCTCAATTCGGTCGACGACCTGTTTGCCCAGGTCGGTGCCGGCCATCTCGGCGGGCGCGCCGTCGTCGAAGCGGTTTTTCCGGGGGCCCGCAAGAAAAGCTTTTACGAGAAAGTGGTGCCGCTCGCGCGTGCGCGCAGCAAGCGCAAAGAAAAGGAAAAGGAGCAGCCGATCCCCATTCGCGGCCTGATCCCGGGCATGGCGGTGCACTTCGCCGGATGTTGCCATCCGCTGCCGGGGGATCGGATCGTCGGCATCGTCACCACCGGCAAAGGCGTGACCATCCACACCATCGATTGCGAATCGTTGGAAACCTATGCCGACACGCCGGAGCGCTGGATCGATGTGGCCTGGGAAGTGGAAACCGAAATCCCGGACATCCACGTCGGCCGGGTCCACCTCACCGTGCTCAACGAACCGGGAAGCCTTGGCAGCCTGTCGACAGTGATCGCCAAGAACGAGGGCAATATCTCGAATCTCAAGATCACCAATCGCACGCCGCAGTTCTTCGACATGCTCATCGACGTCGAGGTTCGAGACGTCCGCCATCTCACCGACATCATCGCCGCGTTGCGGGCGACACCGGTGATCAATTCCGTGGATCGCGCCCGCGGGTGATTGGCGGATCAAGGCGATCGCGGTCCGTAACGCTTTGACCTATTATCGCCGCCAAGATGTTTCGGCGACGTCAGAAGCTCAGTTTTGCCTCCCGCGTACGCGAGTTTTTCTGGCCTCGGTCAGGCTGGGGGCGGGCGAGCCGTTACGTGTTTCATCGGATCGCGCGCATTCCCGGGACGCCTCATGATATTGCCGCCGGATTCGCTTGCGGTGCGGCGGTATCGTTTACGCCCTTTGTCGGCACCCACATTCTGTTTTCGGTCGCGCTGGCCTTCGTGCTCCGCGCCAATCTGGTTTCCTCGGTCATCGGAACCGTGGTCGGCAATCCGTGGTCCTTTCCGTTCATCTGGATCCTGATCTATCGGCTTGGCCGCTGGGCTGGATTCGGTGAGGGGCCGGGGGACGCCGACATGCTCGATTTCGCCGCCCTGTTCGGACGCATGTTGGACGCCGTGCTGAGCTTCGATTTCGTGTATTTGTTGGAAACGGCTTGGTCGGTGTGGTGGCCGATGATGGTTGGTTCGGTTCCCACGGCCATCGTCGCGTGGTTTGCGTTCTACTACTTGATCAAGGCACCGGTGAGCGCGTATCAGCGGCGGCGCGTGCGCTTCGTCCGCATCGCCAATGCCCAGGGGCACCAGGAGCCTTAAACATGACCCGCCATCTCCGGTTGGGAGTGAACATCGATCACGTGGCGACGATCCGCAATGCGCGCGGCGGCCGGCATCCGGACCCGGTGCGCGCCGCGCGAATGGCGGCCGCCGCCGGCGCCGACGGCATCACCGCGCATCTGCGCGAAGATCGGCGTCACATCTCCGATGGCGACATCACCGAACTGACGCGGCAGATCGATCTGCCGCTGAACCTGGAGATGGCGGCGACCGAGGAAATGCTGGCGATCGCCATGCGCCACCGTCCCCATGCCGCCTGCATCGTCCCCGAGCGGCGCGAGGAGCGCACCACGGAAGGCGGGCTGGACGCGGTCGGTGGCAGCAACCATCTGGCGCCGTTCGTCCGGGCGCTGGGCGAAGCCGGCATCCGCGTCTCCCTGTTCATCGAGCCCGCGAAGGAGCAGATCGAGGCCGCCCGCCACCTCGGTGCGCCGGTTGTCGAACTGCACACCGGCGCCTACTGCGATGCCGACGGGGATCGCCGGGACGCCGAACTCGCGCGCATTGTCGAAGCGGCCGCCCACGCCGAAGCTCTCAGCATCGAATGCCACGCCGGGCACGGGCTGACCTTCGATACGGTCGGTCCGGTGGCGTCGATTCCGACTATTGTCGAATTGAACATCGGTCACTTCTTCGTCGGCGAGGCCATCTTCTGCGGATTGGACCAGAGCATCCGCATGATGCGGCAAGCCATGGACGCAGCCCGCGACGGCGTCCCGGCGCCTTAGCTGGGCGGAATCCGGATGATCATCGGCGTCGGCACCGATCTCATGGACATCCGCCGGATCGAGAAGACCCTCGAACGGTTCGGTGCACGATTCACTGGCCGCGTATTCACCGACCACGAGCGTGCGCGGTGTGAGCGGCGCCCTGATCCCGCCGCCGCCTATGCCCAGCGGTATGCGGCAAAGGAAGCCTGTTCCAAGGCGTTGGGCACCGGCTTCCGCCAGGGTGTGTTCTGGCGCGACATGGCGGTCGACAACCTGCCCTCCGGCAAGCCGTATCTCACCCTCACCGGCGGCGCCCGTCGCCACCTGGACAAGTTGACCCCGCCCGGAATGGACGCTGCCGTAGAGCTGTCGCTAACGGATGAGTACCCGATGGCCCAGGCGGTCGTGGTGATCTACGCGATCCCGTCGTCGGCTGGGTCAGGCGCGGCATAGCCGGCCCGAACCGCCTTGACTTCAGGTTAGGCGGCTGGCTTGATCGCGCGGGCCGGGGCGCGCCCGGCCGGAGAAGAAATCCAAAATCAGCGAGTTAGATATCGACCGCTTCATGGCACAGGGCAAATCCAGCGGCTTACGGGAACTGGTCAAGACGATCATCTACGCCGTGCTCATCGCGCTCGGCGTCCGGACCTTCGCATACGAACCGTTCAATATCCCGTCGGGATCGATGATTCCGACTCTGCTCGTCGGTGACTACCTGTTCGTGTCGAAGTTTTCCTATGGCTACAGTCGCTATTCCATGCCCCTGAGCCTGCCGGTTGTTCCCGGGCGGGTTCTGTTCAGCGAGCCAGAGCGCGGCGACGTTGCCGTGTTCAAGCTGCCGACGGACAACAAGACCGACTACATCAAACGGCTGGTCGGCCTGCCGGGGGATCGCATCCAGGTCATCGGCGGTCTGCTCCACATCAACGGCCAGGCCGTCACCCGCAAGCGCGTCACCGACTACGTGGCGCGGGGTCCGCTCGGCCACGTCAGGCGAATCTCGCGATACGTCGAGACATTGCCCAACGGCCGCCGGCACGACATTCTCGAGGAGACCGATCAGGGACCCAACGACAACACGGGTGTCTACGTCGTCCCGGAGGGCCACTACTTCGCCATGGGCGACAACCGTGACAACTCGCGCGACAGCCGCGACCGGGCGGTCGGCTTCGTCCCGCGGGAGAACCTCGTCGGGCGCGCCGAGTTCATCTTCTTCTCCATCGACGGCGAGATCTGGAAGCTTTGGCAGTGGTTCCAGTCGCTTCGGGGCAGCCGCATCTTCGAAAGCATCGAATGACCGGGATGGAGGATGCGAGCCGGCGGCTGGAACAGGCGCTCGGGCATCGCTTCGCCGATCCGGGGCTGCTCGATGAAGCGTTGACCCACTCCAGCGTCGCCAGTGCCGGAGACCGGCGGCGGACCAATGAACGTCTGGAATTCCTCGGCGACCGGGTGCTGGGGCTGGTCGTCGCCGACATGCTGTTCGACCGTTTCCCGGACGAGGACGAAGGTGCGCTGGCGCGGCGCCATGCCGCCCTGGTACGCCGGGAATCCCTGGCCCGCGTCGCGGAAAGCATCGGCCTGGCGGAGAGCATCCGGCTCTCGCGGGGCGAGGAAGACGCCGGCGGACGAAAAAATCCGGGCCTGCTGGCCGATGCCTGCGAAGCGGTCATTGCGGCACTCTATCTCGACGGCGGTATCGACGTGGCGGCGACGTTTATCCGTGACCAATGGGACGCAATGATGGCCGAGGATGTGCGCCCGCCGAAGGATGCCAAGACCGAACTCCAGGAATGGGCGCAGGCGAGAGGGCTGGCGCTGCCAAGGTATCGCGAGGTCGGCCGCGAGGGCCCGGCGCACGCCCCGATGTTCAGCATCGAGGTTTCGCTCGCCGACCGAACGCCGGCGAGTGCCTCGGGACCATCCAAACGGGCGGCGGAGCAAGCCGCTGCCGAGGCGATGCTCGAGGAGCTCGGGCGAGATGCCGACCGGTCCTGAAACCAGAGGCGGGGCCGCGACCCGTTGCGGGTTCGTGGCCGTCCTCGGCGCGCCCAACGTCGGCAAGTCGACGCTGGTCAACCGGCTGGTCGGCGCCAAGGTTTCCATCGTCTCGCCCAAGGTGCAGACGACGCGTTCGCGCGTCCTTGGCATCCTCATCGAAGGGCCCAGCCAGATCGTCCTCGTCGATACACCCGGCATCTTCGCGCCGCGCCGGCGGCTGGACCGCGCCATGATCGCCGCCGCCTGGGGCGGTGCCGCCGACGCCGACGTCGTGTGTCTGCTGGTCGACTGCGCCAAGCCCGACAGCGACGATACCCGGCGCATTGTCGGTCAGTTGAAGAAGAGCCGGCGCGAGGCCGTGCTCGTCCTCAACAAGGTCGACCTGATCGAGAAATCGGCGTTGCTCGCCCTTGCGGCGAGATTCGACTCCGAAGGCCTGTTCACCGACACGCTGATGGTGTCCGCACTGACCGGGGAAGGGGTCGGCGATCTGCTATCGTTGCTTGCCGGGCGGGTGCCGGAGGGCCCGTGGCTGTTCCCCGAGGATCAGATCTCTGACATGCCCGAGCGCTTGCTTGCGGCAGAGATCACCCGTGAGAAGCTCTATCTGCAGCTCCGCCAGGAGCTACCCTACGCGGCGACGGTCGAGACCGAGACCTGGACCGAGAACGCCGACGGCAGCGTGCGGATCGATCAGGTGATCTTCGTCGAGAAGCCGACCCAGAAAGCCATCATCCTCGGCAAGGGCGGCCAGCGGATCAAGGCGTTGGGGGCGGCGGCACGGACCGAACTGGAGGACCTGCTCGAACGCCGGGTCCACCTGTTTGTCTTCGTCAAGGTCCGCGAACGCTGGGGCGACGACCCCGAGCGCTATCGGGACCTCGGCCTCGACTTTAACGCCTAGGCCACAGGCGGACGATCACGCCCGATCCGCGGAAGAACGGAGATGAAAGGGGGCTAACTTCCGTTCAGCTTGAGAAGCCGTTGGGCGTTCCGGCGGTATATCCGATCACGCGCGACGTCGCCGATATCCAGGGAATCGATGACGCGGATGGTTTCGCGGATATACATCGGCCCCTTCTCGGGGTCGAAAGGCGAGTCCGAAGCGAACACCACATTGTCGACACCGAAGAACGCGAGTCCGCATTCTGTCGCCGGCTTCGAGCCAAACACCGCGGTGTCGGCGATGAACTGCCGGAAGTAGTCGATCGGGCGTTTTTTGAGGCTGCGGAGGAGGGCGCCGTAGTCCTCGTCCGACGTGCGGGTGCCGAGCTGGTCCCAGCCCGGGCCGACGCGGCCCTCGAAGTAGGGGATCATTCCGCCCATGTGGTGGGCGATGATCTTGATGTCGGGATGGCGGTCGAACAGCCCCGAGAATACCAGGCGCGCCATCGCCGCACTGGTTTCGTATGGCCAACCGAAGGTCCACCAGATCTCGTAGCGGGACTTGTCCTCGGTGGCGTAGTCGGCGAAGTCGGCGCCGCGCGCCGGATGCAGCCAGATCGGCAGGCCACGTTCAGCCAACAGGTCGAATAGGGGCACGTACCCGGGGTCGTCCAGGGGACGCCCGGCGGCGTTGGAGAACACCTGTACGCCTCGGGCGCCGAGGTCGTCGATGGCGCGTTGTGCCTCCGCCGCCGCCTCGTCCGGGTCGCCCATCGGCAGCGACGCGGTGAACGCCGGGAAGCGGTCCGGATGGCGGGCGACCAGTTCGGACAATCCGTCGTTGGCGTGACGGGCGAGATCGGCGGCGACCTCGCCGGTTGCCAGGACCTCTATCGGCGGTGATGCGAGCGACAGGACCTGCTAATAGTCGCCGAAGCGGTCCATGACCCGGAACCGCTCGTCCAGGTCGACGAGGATCGGGATGTCCCGCACCCGCTTGCCCATGTCCCGATGCTTCGGTGCCACGGCCATCATGCGCTCGAAGTAGCCGCGCGGAAAAATGTGGTTGAACATGTCGATTTTCATGGTCGTGCCGTCCCTGTCCGATCGTTGCTCAGACTGTAGGAACGGGACTCACGGCCAAACAAGGCATGCAGGAACAACGTTCCGACCTGCGAAACGCAATGCCCTCCCCCGCATGGTTCAGTGGGCGGGACCGGCGGAGTCGAGGCGGCCCTCGCCCAGGATGTCGGATACGGCGGCGGCGAGGGCTTTCAGCTCGTCGACAAAGGCCTTTTTCGCCTGGGCCGCGGACATGGCGGATGCGACGGCCATCATGTTGACCGACGCGACCGCCGTACCATCGATGAGGATCGGCACGGCGACGGCGACGACCGACTTCAGGAATTCGTGGTCGCTGGTGGCGTAGCCGCGCGCGCGTACGCGCTCCAGGAGGCCGAGAACGGCCTTGCGTTCGCCGCTCCTGTCGCCCTTGGATCCTTCCGCGAGGCCGAGATGGTTGAGGGTGTCGCGCCTCACCTCGGGCCGGGCATAGGCAAGAAAGGCCCTCCCCAATGCCGTCTTCAACACCGGCAGCCGCGAACCGACGGAGCGGTTGAGCGTCATCGTCCCCGGCGTGTGGCTGGTGTTGACGATGACCATGGCGCCCCGGTCGAGAACGGCGAGGTCGGACGGCCACACGTGGCGTTCGCGGAACGCGTCCAAGGTCGGGCGCGCCGCCGCCAGCAGCCCGTCGACCGGATCGAACCCTTGCGAAAGCTCGATCACCTTCGTCGCCAGGCGATACCGGCCGGCGTCGGTTCGGACGATGTATCCGTCCTCGATGAGGGTTTCGAGAATGCGCACGATGGTCGGCTTGGGAAGGCCCGAGGCCCGATGAAGTGCGCGGACCTGGTCCATGCCGGGCTCGTTCAAAAGCCGGAGAACTTCGAGCCCGCGCTTGAGCGACTCAATGGTCCTCATCGGCGACCGTTTCGCTGTGAGAAACGCAACTCCATAGCTTTTTGCCGCCTGATCGGCCGCGGCAATACCGTTGATGCAAAACGCCGGCGCGGTTGCGCACGAAACCGGCGACAACGTCCAACGATGGGGAGGAAATCAGTCATGACGCTCGTCAGAGTCATCGCCGCGACGATCTGCACGGTATTGCTCGCGGCTACATCAGTTGGCGCCGCTGCGCAGACCTTCGGCGTCGGCACGATGTCCCAGGGGACGATCACCTATTCCGCCGGTTCAGCAATCGCCAAGGTCGTTTCTCAGCAGGCCGGGCTTAAACTCCGGGTGCAGCCCTACACCGGAACCACCCAGATCGTTCCGCTCGTCAATGCCGGCGAGCTCGACTTCACCTTGGCCAATGTCCTCGAAGCCAGCAACGCGGCATCGGGGGGCGCCGTGTTCAAGGGTCGAGCGAACCCCGAGCTTCGGGTCGTGGCGGTTATTTACCGTCTGTTTGTCGGCATCTTCGCGCGCGAGGATTCGCCGTATCAGCGCGTGTCGGACCTTGCCGAAAAACGGTTTCCGATCGGCTACACAGGACAGGCGATGATCGCGCCGGTGGTCGAAGGCGTACTGGCCGCCGACGGTCTCGGGTTCGGCAAGGTCAAGGGAGTTGCCGTTCCCAGCATCGTCCGCGGCGCCGACGATTTCGCCACCGGCAAGGCGGAGGCGTTCTTCTTCGGCGTCGGTGCCGGCAAGGTCGCCGAGGTGGCGGCCAAGGTCGGCGGCTTGAGGCTGCTCAAGGTCGACGACACCGCGGCGGGCCTTGACCGCATGCGGAATCTTGTGCCGCCGTCCTATTTCACCACCATCAAGCCGTCAAAGCGCAACGTCGGCGTGGTCGAGCCCACTCAGGTGATGACTTACGACTACCTGTTCCTCGCCGGCGCCCATGTCAGCGACGACGTCGTCTACGAAGTCACCAAGACGCTGCACGGCAACAAGAAGGCGCTGGCTGCCTCGTTCGGCCTGCTCAACCGGTTCAATCCGGCCAGCATGGCGAAGAACCTGGACGTTCCCTATCACCCGGGCGCGATTCGCTTCTATCGCGAGGCCGGCCTCTGGCCGCCGAAGAAGTGACACCCGCGTGGCCTCGGACGGACCGACGCGTTCGGGCGCGGTCGTCGACGCGCTAAGAGGGACCCGGCTCGTATGCCGGGTCCTGGGACTCGCCATCCCGTCGGTGTCGTTGGCATGGGCTGGCGACGTGCCGAGGATGGTCGGTTGGGTGCTCTATACCGAGCAGTTCCTCGCTGCTGTCCTCGGCTTGGCGTTGGCGCTGATCTTCCTGACCATCCGGTCCGGCAACCGGGACGCCGAGGTGCCGCCATGGCACGACATCGCCGCGGCTGTCCTGTCAATCGCTGCCGGCGCCTACGCGGCCATCGACTACGCAGACCTGATCAATGACCTGAGCTACCGGCCAGCCTACCTCGTTGCCTTCGGATTCGTTCTCGTCGGATTGTGTGTGGAGGCGCTGAGGCGCGTGGTCGGGTGGCCGCTGACGATTGTTGTTCTCGGCTTCATGGCCTATGCGCTGGTTGGCCACCTGGTCCCCGGCCAGCTCGCCGGGCGGCCGCTCGATCTTCCGAAGCTCGCGGTCTACCTCGGTGTCGACACCAACGGCATCCTGGGGCGGCCGTTGATGGTGGCGTCGACGATCGTCATTCCGTTCATCTTGCTCGGCCGTGTGCTTTCGAGCTCCGGTGGATCGGCGTTTTTCACCGATCTCTCCGTCGCATTGATGGGACGTTTCCGCGGCGGATCCGCGAAGATTTCCATCGTCGCCTCGTCGCTTTTCGGGTCCATCTCCGGCAGTGCCGTGTCCAACGTGGCGACGACCGGCGTCATTACGATCCCGCTGATGCGGGACTCCGGATACTCGCCGCGGGAAGCCGCGGCCATCGAGGCGGCGGCGTCGACGCGCGGGCAACTGATGCCGCCCATCATGGGGGCGGCGGCGTTCCTGATGGCCGAGTTTCTGCAGATTTCCTACACCGAGGTGGTCGTCGCTGCGGTGCTGCCGGCGCTGCTGTACTATTTCGCACTTTTTGTGCTGAGTGACCTTGAGGCCGGCCGACGCGGCATTCTGCCGATTGACCGTTCGGAGATCCCGTCGCTTCGGCAGGTGCTGGCAACGGGATGGCATTTCCCAATGCCATTCATCGTTCTCATCGTCGCTCTGTTCAGCTTCAACCTGTCGCCGCAAACCTCGGCGATGCTGGCCACCGCCGTTCTTGCGGTCACCGGCGTCCTGGTCGGCTACCAGGGAAAGCGGATGCGACTGTCGGGACTGGTCGAGGCGCTGGAAAGTACCGGCCGCGCCGTGCTCGACCTGATCCTGATCTGCGCCGGCGCCGGCATCGTCATTGGCGTGCTCAACCTCTCGGGGTTGGGGTTCGGCCTGACCATGACCCTCGTCGAGGTCGGCGGACACAGCCTGCCGATGCTGCTCGTGCTGGCCGCCGGCGTCAGCATCCTGCTCGGCATGGGCATGCCCACCGTTGGGGTCTACGTGCTGTTGGCGGCGTTGGTCGCCCCGGCCCTGGTCGAGATGGGCGTCGCGCCCATCGCCAGCCATCTGTTCGTCATGTACTTCGGCATGATGTCGATGCTGACGCCGCCGGTAGCGTTGGCGGCCTACGCGGCGGCGAGCGTTACCGGGACCGAGCCAATGCGCACGGGGCCAGCGCTGTCCGCTTCGCCTGGTCGGCCTATCTGGTGCCGTTCCTGTTCGTCGCCTCGCCGAGCCTGCTGTTGCAGGGAAGTGCCGTGGACGTGGGACTGGCGGCACTGACCGCCACGGCTGGTATCTGGGTCGTGAGCATCGGCATCGTCGGCTATTTCCGCCGGCCGCTCGGGCCCCTGGTGCGGCCGGCCCTTGTCATTTCCGGTCTCGCGCTGCTGGTCCCGGCGGGAGCGTTCGACGGCGCCCTATGGACCGACGTCGCCGGCGCCGCGGTTGGCACCTTGCTGCTGGCCGGCACCCATCCAAAGGTGCTGCCGCCGCCGTAACCAAGTTTGCGGTAGAAATCCAACCTCGGTGAGGTGCAGGCCGAAATCGGCTCCCAAGAACAACACGGTCGCAACCCAAAGCGGCCCGATCGACGCCGAGTGGCGTTGACAGGCTTTCCCTCGCTACAAAGGGTCTGCGTCCTCGGTTCGCGTTTCCCGAAGTTCGGCGTCTCGATGGAAGGTAAATGTGCGGCGTTTTGCCGTCAGATCGCCACGGCTTGGCCGTTCAGGGCCGCGACGGCGTCGCTGAGGGCGGCGTCCTCGGTGTCGAAGGCCCGCTCCGCGTCGGTCAGCGGCAATCCGTTCTCGTCGACCTGTTTCCACACCCAATAGTCGCCGGTGTTGGATACCTCGACGAGGGCATAGAGTCGGCGGAAGAAGCCCCGCCGACAGGGATGGGGCTCGGTGATCATGATGTTGTGGACTGTCACGGTCGGTCCCCCCTTTCTCCTGGTTGCATGTGCGAAAGGTGCTGCGTCGAGCCCGCGCGGACTCTAGCACAGTGGTCCTATCCAAAAAAACAGGCCAATCAACCCCAAGTTTTTAACATTTCTCAAATATTGTTATTTCTCAATGTATTGACGAATGTTGATCATCCCCACTTTTTTGCTGCGCCTGCGAACGTGCCTCGTCTGCGGCATCGGCCGCCCAAAAAGTGTGCAGTGCCGTTGGCAGTCGAATGCGCCGCCGCTTGCGATACACTGAGAACATGGAATGGACCGACGATGGAATTGTCCTCTCCGTCCGTCGTCACGGAGAGACCTCGGCCATCGTATCCCTGCTGACCCGCGGCCATGGCCGGCACGCCGGCCTCGTGCGCGGCGGTGCGGGACGTCGGGCGCGGGGTGTTCTGCAGCCCGGAAACCGTGTGGCGGCTGTGTGGCGCGCGCGTCTTGCCGAGCACTTGGGAACGATGACCTGCGAACTGACGGAACCGGTTGCCGCTGATTTCCTCGATGACCGGCTTCGCCTGGCGGGCCTGTCGGCGATCTGCGCGCTGGTCGATTCGGCGCTTCCGGAGCGCGAACCGTACGCCCGGCTCTTCGAAGCGACCGTCGCTCTTCTCGCGGCGCTGAACACGACCCCGGCCTGGCCGCCGGCCTACGTCAAATGGGAACTCGAGCTGCTCGCCGAGATGGGGTTCGGCCTCGACCTTGAGCAATGCGCGGCCACCGGGCGCAACGATCAACTCGCCTATGTGTCGCCGCGCAGCGGACGCGCGGTTTCCCTAGCCGCAGGAGAGCCCTACCGGAACCGCCTCCTGGCCTTGCCGCCGTTCCTGCTCGCCGAGGGCGAGGCCGGTGACGCCGGGGAGGTCTCACAGGCCCTGCAGCTGACCGGGTATTTCTTCGAACGGCACATCTATGCACCGCGCTCCAGGCCGCTGCCGACGGCACGGGACCGGCTGGTCGACCTGCTGACGCCGAACGCTACGGATTGACGGCTTCGCGCACCGCTATACTATATTTCGTTCCTCGCCCCCGGTTCTGGTAGCCCGACGACGATGTCCGATCCCGCGCCCGCCGGCACCATCGAAGACGTACGTCTGGTCGACGCGCTTGGCGAACGCTACCTGGCCTACGCGCTCTCGACGATCGTCTCGCGCTCGCTGCCGGACGTGCGCGACGGCCTGAAGCCGGTCCACAGGCGGCTCATCTACGCCATGCGGCTGTTGCGCCTTGATCCCGAGGCGGGTTTCAAGAAATGCGCCCGCGTGGTCGGCGACGTGATCGGCAAATACCATCCCCACGGCGACGTCGCGGTTTACGATGCGCTCGTCCGGTTGGCCCAGGAGTTCGCCGTCCGCTATCCGCTGGTCGACGGCCAGGGGAACTTCGGCAACATCGACGGCGATAACGCGGCGGCGATGCGCTACACCGAGGCGCGGCTGACCGCCGTGGCACAGGCACTGCTCGACGGGATCGACGAGGACGCCGTTGACTTCCGTCCCAACTACGACGGCGACGACCGCGAACCCGTCGTCCTGCCGGCCCGGTTTCCCAATTTGCTGGCCAACGGCGCCGCCGGGATCGCCGTCGGCATGGCGACCAATATCCCGCCCCACAACGTCGGCGAAATCTGCAACGCGCTCCGCTACCTCATCAAGCACCCGAAGGCGTCGATCGAAAAGCTCGTCGAGTTCATTCCCGGCCCGGATTTCCCCACCGGCGGCATCCTGGTCGAACCGCACGATGCCATCATCGAGGCCTACCGCACCGGCCGTGGCGGGTTCCGGCTCCGCGCCCGCTGGGAGGTCGAGAAGCTGAGCCACGGCGCCTATCAGGTCGTCGTCACGGAGATCCCGTTCCAGGTGCAGAAATCGCGGCTGATCGAGAAGATCGCCGAGCTCCTCGCCGCCCGAAAACTGCCGCTGCTGGCCGACATCCGCGACGAGACCACCGAAACGGTCCGCATCGTCCTCGAACCTCGCAACCGGACCATCAATGCCGACGTGCTGATGGAGCAGTTGTTCCGCCAGACGGACCTCGAGACCCGGTTCGGCCTCAACATGAACGTCCTGGACGCCGACAACACGCCGGGCGTGATGGACCTGCGCGGGGTGCTTTCTGCGTTCCTCGAGCACCGCCACGATGTCCTTGTCCGCCGCAGCCGCCATCGGCTGGAACGCATCGCCCGCCGGCTCGAGATCCTCGACGGCTTCCTCATCGCCTATCTGAATCTCGACGCGGTGATCCGCATCGTTCGCGAGGAGGACGAGCCCAAGGCCGAGCTGATGCGTCGGTTCGATCTCTCGGATGTTCAGGCCGACGCGGTCCTCAACATGCGGCTGCGCCAGTTGCGCAAGCTCGAGGAGATGGAGATCAGGAACGAGCACGCCGCCTTGACCGGCGAGCAGGCCGACCTGAACGCGCTGCTTGCCGATGAAAAACGCCGGTGGAAGGCCATCACCGCCGAAATCGCCGAGGTCAAGAAGGAATTCGGTGCCGACGACGCATTGGGACGGCGCCGGACGTCGGTCGGCACGCCGCCGGCGGTGGTCGACGTGCCAATGGAGGCAATGATCGAACGCGAACCGATCACCGTGGTGTGTTCGGACAAGGGCTGGGTCCGCGCCCTCAAGGGCCACGTCACCGACGTCTCTGATATCCGGTACAAGGAAGGCGACCGGGGCCGGTTCATCGTCCCCGCGCTGACCACCGACAAGCTGCTGATCTTCGCCACCAACGGCCGCTTCTACACCCTCGGCTGCGACCGTTTGCCGGGCGGACGTGGTAACGGCGAACCGCTCAGGCTGATGATCGATCTGCCCGAGGGCGCGGCGCCGGTGGCGATGCAGGTCCACGCGCCAGGGCGGCGGCTGCTGGTCGCCTCCGATCGCGGCAGGGGTTTCATCGTTGAGGAGAACGACGTGGTTGCCCAGACCCGCGGCGGCAAGCAGGTGCTCAACCTGTCGGCGGGCGAGGAAGGGGCGGCCTGCTACGTCGTCGCACCCGATGCCGACATGGTTGCGGTCGTCGGCTCCAACCGGAAGCTGCTGGTCTTTCCGCTCGACGACGTGCCGACCATGAGCCGCGGGCGCGGGGTCATCCTTCAGCGCTACGCCAAGGGCGAACTGTCGGACGTGGCCACGTATTCGAAGGCCGGCGGATTGCCCTGGCGCCAGGGGGGCGGCATGCGCGTCGAGACGGAATTGGAACAGTGGACCGGCAAGCGCGCCCAGTCCGGGCAGAAGGCGCCCAAGGGTTTCCCGCTCGCAAACCGATTTACTTGATCCGCACAGGCTGGTAGTACCCACGTTCCCGGCCAACGAACCGGCGCCTAGCCGGCGGGCTCACGGGGAGGTTTCGTTGATGCGCGTTAGACAGTGCCTGGCCTGGACCGCCCACCGCAGGGAGCACGCCGGCTCTTGAGCGTCCTCGCCGCGTTCGTGCGCACCATCGACCGGATCAACGACGTCGTCGGGCGGGCGACCGCGTGGCTGACCCTGGCGATGGTGGTGATCACCTTCGTCGTCGTCATCCTCCGCTACGTCTTCAGCCTCGGTTTCGTGTGGATGCAGGAGTCCTATGTCTGGCTCCACGGCATCGTATTCATGGTCGGCGCCGGTTACACGCTCCTGCACGGCGGGCATGTGCGGGTCGACATCATCTATCGGGAGGCCAACCCGCGCTACAAGGCGTGGGTCGACCTGTTCGGCGCGTTGCTCCTGCTGACGCCGGTGATCGTGATGATCTGGTGGGTAGCCTGGCCCTACGTCGTGTCGTCGTGGAGCCGGTTCGAGGAATCGCGCGAAGCCGGCGGCTTGCCCGGCCTGTTCCTGCTGAAGTCGATCATCCTGGTGTTCTGTATCGCTGTCGGATTGCAAGGACTGTCGCTGGCGGCGCGGTCGATCCTGGTCCTGTCAGGGCGCAAGGAGTTTGCCGGCGAGGACGACCAAGAGGCAGCCGAGACCTAGAGATGGGCGCTGAATTCCTCAGCCTGGGCATGTTCATCACCGTCTGCGCGGTTCTGTTGCTCGGCTTTCCCGTGGCCTTTTCGCTGGCCGGCACGGCGTTCGCCTTCGCCCTCGTCGGCGTCGGTCTTGACATCTTCGATCTCCGGCTGCTGGGCGGCCTGTCGTCGCGCTACTTCGGCGTCATGGTCAACGAGGTACTCGTCGCGGTACCCCTGTTCGTGTTCATGGGCGTGATGCTGGAGCGCGCGAAGATCGCCGAACAACTTCTTGAAACAATGGGGCTTTTATTCGGCCGATTGCGTGGCGGCCTGGGCCTTTCGGTGATCTTCGTCGGCATGCTGCTGGCGGCTTCGACCGGCATCGTCGGCGCCACCGTGGTGACCATGGGCCTCTTGAGTCTGCCGACCATGCTCAAGGCCGGATACGACCCCAAGCTGGCGACCGGAACCATCTGCGCCTCGGGGACGCTCGGCCAGATCATCCCGCCGTCGATCGTCCTGGTGCTGCTGGGCGACATTCTCCAGGGCGCCTATGCCGAGGCGCAACGGGCGGTGGGCAACTGGGCGCCGGAGCCGGTTTCGGTCATCGACCTGTTTGCCGGCGCGTTCATTCCCGGCATGGTGCTGGTCGGACTCTACATGTCGTGGGTGATGGTCAAGTCGGTGATCACGCCGAAATCGTGCCCGGCGCTGGTCGCCGAGGGCGAGGTTGTCGAGCACCTCGGACGTCGGGTCGCAACCGTGCTGCTGCCTCCGGCGTTGCTGATCTTCGCTGTGCTCGGCTCCATCCTCGGTGGCATCGCGACGCCGACCGAAGCCGCCGCCGTCGGCTCAATCGGCGCCCTGTTTCTGGCCGGGCGAGTCGCCCTCGACAACGGAACCGATACTCCGCTGATCAAGGACCTCGACCGCTTCCCCCTGAGCAAGGGCATCCTGCTGGCGCCCTTCTGGTTGGGGCGAAAGCTCGATTCGCGGACCAACACGCCGGTGTACGTCGCCGGCTTGTGCCTGGCGGGGCAAATCATTCTCGCCAGCCTGTTCGACATGCGCATGCAGCGCGATGAGGTGCCCGTCGGCGACTTGATCGCCTTCGTCACCGCAGCCGTACTGACGATCGGCCTGCTGTGGGGGCTGCTGGTTTCGCTGGCGCGGGTGTTCCTGACCCAGGTGCTTCACACGGTGATGCGGACGACCCTGCAGATCAGTTGCATGGTGTTCGTCATCCTGCTCGGCGCGTCGGTGTTTTCGCTGGTGTTCCGAGGGTTCGGCGGTGACGAATTCGTCGCCGAGTTGCTGACCGGCCTGCCGGGCGGGGTATTCGGTGCCATGTTCGCGGTCATGGCGGTGATGTTCATCCTCGGCTTCTTCCTCGACTTCATCGAGATCATCTTCGTCGTCGTGCCGATCGTCGGCCCGATCCTGCTGCAGATGGATATCAGCCCGGTGTGGTTCGGCGTGATGATCGCCATCAATCTGCAGACGAGCTTTCTGACGCCGCCGTTCGGATTCGCGCTTTTCTATTTGCGTGGCGTCGCGCCGCCATCGGTGACGACGATGGAGATCTATCGCGGGATCATTCCGTTCGTCACCATCCAGATCGTCGGCCTGTGCGTGATCGCGGCGTTCCCGGTGCTCGCCACGTGGCTTCCGAAGGTGCTGTTCAAGTAGACGCACAACCCAGTCGACCATCGGCACAAACAAGAAACCGGCGGCGGGTCACCCCGCCGCCGGCTTCCGTGTTGGTGGCCGTCCGTGGTGGCGATCAGCCGCCCATCGGCTCGGCGTACTTGAACGGCAGCGCCCGCGCCGACGTATAGGCCGTCTCGGACCGCGCGGTCCAGGAGATGGCGTCCTTGCGGAAGCTGAGGATGTTGTCCATGACCTTGCGGCTCAGCGGATCCTTGGAAGCGAGGTCGTTCATCACCGTGCCGGCAAGTCCGCCGAGGCCGTTGAGCACCGGGTCCGGGAACTTCTTCAGCACCACGCCGTACTTGTTGACCAGCGTCGCCAGAGCCGCGTTGTTGCGGGCGACGAACTCGCTGAGCACCATCTGGTTGACCGCTGCGTTGGCCGCGGTGACAACCGCCTGGATATCCGACGGCAGACTGTTCCACAGCTTGAGGCTGACGAAGTTGTCGAGGCAGGTCGCCGGCTCGTGCCAGCCCGGGTAGTAGTAGAACTTGGCACTCTTGTAGAGGCCGAACGCGAGGTCATTGTACGGGCCGACCCATTCGGTGGCGTCGATCGCGCCCGACTGCAGCGCCGGCGGAATTTCCGCGCCCGGCAAGTTGATGACGTTGCCGCCGGCGGCCTTGACCACTTCGCCGCCGAGGCCGGGGATGCGCATCTTCAGGCCCTTGTAGTCCTCGAGGCTGTTCATCTCTTTGTTGAACCAGCCGCCCATCTGGGTACCGGTGTTTCCGGACGGGAAGAACTTGCAGCCCAGTTCCGCATACACCTCGTCGGCGAGTTCCTGACCGCCGCCAAACTGGAACCACGCGTTCATTTCCTGCGCCGTCAGACCGAACGGGATCGCGGCGATGAATTGCGTCGCGGCGACCTTGCCCTTCCAGTAGTAGGGAGCGCCGTGGCCCATTTCGACGGTGCCCGCCGCGACGGCGTCCATGGACTCGAAGGGCGGCACGATCTCGCCGCCGCCGAACACCTTGACGGTGACTTTGCCCTGGGTGCCTTCGGTAATGAACTTGGCCAGAAGCTCGGCGCCCGTGCCGAGGCCGGGGAAGTTCTTCGGCCACGTCGTGACCATGCGCCATTCCTGCATGCCTTGCGAGATCGCGGGCGTGGGGAATGTCGACGCGGCGGCTCCGGCGGCGCCTGCCGCGGCGGCGCCTTTGAGGAAACTACGACGTTTCATGGATTGTGTGCTCCCTTGCTCCCAAATGACGGTTTCTGGTGGGCGACGCGGATCGGCGCCGGGGCTCGAACCCCTCGAGTTGATTGCGGGTTGCCCATCTTACTTCAAAGGGTTAGCAAACAATATCTTGAACGCGATCCGAGCGCAACCGCGCTTACACCTCGTTGGACCGTGGCCGCCGCCCGGCGGCCGCGTCAGCGATTGATCCGATCGGCGCCCGGCGCGAACAGCCGCTTCGCTTCGGGAGAGCCCGGGTCGAGGGACCGCCATCCCTCGGGCGTGAAGGCCTCGATCGGCCGGAACCGAGATTTGTAGGACATCTTCCGGCTGTCGGCGACCCAGAAGCCGAGATAGACGTATGGCAGGTCGCCGGCGTTGGCGTACTCGATCAGCCATAGGATCATGTACGTCCCCAGGCTGCGCCGAGACTGCGCAGGGTCGAAGAAGCTGTAGACCGCGGATGGGCCATCCGACAGGTGGTCGATGACGCAGGCGGCGACCAAGCGGTCATCGCCGTCGCGGAACTCGAGGATCGAAGATCGCACCGGCGTGTCTTCGACGAGAGCCTGATAGTCGTAGGCATCCATGCGTGCCATGTCGCCATCGCCGTGCCGGGAGCGCTGGTAGTCGACAAAGACCTCGTACTGCTCTCCCGTGGCGTGGGTCGGGACTTCCGCGACTTCAAGATCCTGGTTCAGCGTCTATACGCGTTTCTGCGATCGCGTCCGTTTGGCCTCGGCGGCGACGATCCGCACCGTGGCGCACGCCGAGCAGTCCGGGCAGATCAGCACGTAGGCAATGCCGTGACTGCGCCTGAAGCCGGCGCGTGACAGGGCGTCGTGGTAGGCGGCGGCATCCCGCCCCGCAAGTTCGGTGACGAGCCGGCGTTCGACGAGGCCCGGCAGGTAGGGGCAGGGCATTGGAGCGGTGGTGAAGAAGAACCGCGCGTCACGCAGCGCCTTATGCTTCATTGCGCTCGATCGTTCTCCGTCGCTGACCGCCGAAAGGGTAACACCGATCACCGCGGCTGGATACGGATCGCTGCCCGCGGCTACTGCTCTTGAGTGCCGGCCTCACCCGGCGGCGCCCCGGTCCCTCGCAGCAGGACGACCGAGAGCCTGCGGTTTCCAGGGGCTTCGGGGTCGTCGATCAACAACGGTTCGGTGGCGGCCCGCCCAGTGACGCGGGCGGCGGAAAGTTCCCAGTTGCCGTAACCGCTATCGGTAACGAACGGTGTCGCGTCGGTATGCCCGGAGATCGCCAGATCCTGGGGCATCTGCTGTATGACACCGGCGACGAGTTCGATGACCTTGCGAGTGTGCAAGTACATCTCCGGGCTGCCGCGCGGGAACATCGCCAAGCCCTCTTGATCGACAAGCTGGATGCGCAGGCCCTCCGGCGTGTTCTCGATCATCAGGCTCTTGGCCAACTGACGAAACTGCGGATTGGCCTCGATGGCGTCCCGCAGGGCTTGTTCGGCCTCCTCGAACTGCTGCTCCTCGCGTTCCTGGACAAGCTTGTCGAGTGCATCCTCGGAGATTTCATCCGGAACGCCGCCGCCCTCGGCCTCCGACAATCCCTGACCGGCCTTCGGCGGCGGCAGATCGACGGTGACCGAGGATTGGGCACGGTCGGCTTGCAGGGCGCCCTGTTCGGCGATGACCTTGCCGGCGAGCACGTCCCCGGAGCCGCTGGTCGAGGTCGACGTACTGATCGGGGAGAAGTAGTCGGAGATGCCTTCGAGCTGCTCCTGGGTGACCGAGTTGAGCAGCCACAACAGCAGGAAGAACGCCATCATCGCCGTCACGAAGTCGGCGTACGCGACCTTCCACGCGCCGCCGTGATGCCCGTGGCCGCCCTTCTTGACCTTCTTGATGATGATCGGCTGGTCCATGCTTCAGTACCTCACACTCCGATCACTCTGCACCTTGCAACATCTCCTCGACTTCGGCGAAGGTCGGCCGGACGTTGCTGGCCAGGACCTTGCGGGCGAATTCGACCGAGACCTGGGGCGCGTATCCTTGCATATGGGCGATGATTCCGACTTTTACACACTCGAGATAACGCGCATCCGCATTGAAGGTCGCTTCCAATGAGGCGGCCATCGGCGAGACGAACCCGTACGACGCCAGAATGCCGCTGAACGTCCCGACCAGGGCGGCGCTGATCAGGTGGCCCAGAACCTCGGGCGGCTCGGTGATCGAGCCCATGGTGTGGATCACGCCAAGGACCGCCGCGACGATGCCGAGCGCCGGCATCGCATCGCCCATGGTTTGGACCGCTCCCGAAACGGCGTGTTGCTCGGCGTGGTGCTGTTCGAGCTCGGCCTCCATAACCGCTTCCATCTCATGGGGACTGCCGGCGCCCAATGTCAGAAGCCGTAGGTAGTCGCACAGGAACTCGACCGCGTGATGATCCTTGGCGAAGGACGGGTAAGCCTGGAACAGGTCGCTATCGTGAGGGTTTTCGACGTGTGCTTCGAGCGCCAGATCGCCCTTCGTCCGGGCCAGTTTGAACACGGCGTACATCATGCCGAGGAGCTCGAGATAGTTCGATTTCTTGTACTTCGACCCCTTGAGCAGGGGGCCGAACATCTTTGCAGCGCCACCAAGAACCGGCTTCGGATTGGCGATGACGAAGGCGCCGATGGCGGCACCGAAAATGATGACGAACTCGAAGGGCTGCCACAGGACATCGAGGTGCCCGCCCGCAGCCATGTACCCTCCGACGACGCAGCCTGCGACGATCAGGAATCCGATGATGAAGAACATCGGTGCGCTCTACTGCCTCCTGGATGGACGCTACGTGTGCATTCGCCGTTCCACGACCGCGGCATTACAAGGAGCCGCGCCCGAGGCACGATCGAAAACATGGGGGAGAAGTAGTGTCGAATTAGAAATCGACCGCACGATCACTTGTCTCGGGGGTTAACTGGTTGACGACACGAAGCAAGATATCTAATTCAAAGCTACAAGTCATTCCAGGGTTTCTCATCGTCATGGTCTCTCCCGAAGCGTTTCGCAGCGCCCTCGGCTCTTTTGCCACCGGCGTCACTGTTGTCACGGCCAATGCAGCAGACGGCACTCCGCGCGGGGTGACGATCAGCGCATTGAGCTCGCTGTCGCTGGAACCGCCTTTGGTGCTGTATTGCCTCGGACGGAAGACGGCAAACGTCGACGACTACCTCGCCGCCGGCAGGTTCGCCATCAATATCTTGACGGAGGGGCAGCATGCCCTGTCGGAAACCTTCGCCAGCCAACAAAGCGACAAGTTCGTCGGGGTCGATCACGGTCCTGCTGACAACGGATGCCCGATCCTCGCCTCGTACCTTGCCAGCATGGAATGCACGATCGTCGATACCTTCGACGGCGGTGATCACATCATCGTCGTCGGCAGCGTCGACAAGATCCAGGTTGATGGCGCACAGAATCCGCTTGTGCATTTCCGCGGCGGTTATGCGGCTATCGGCGACGAGATCTGACACGGTCGATCTAACCGCCATCGGTTGACGAGGTGGCGCCCAGCAGGCGGACCGGATAGTCCGCACTGGTCAGACGCTCGATAACTTCGGCAACGTGACCCGAATCCCGGGTCTCGATGACCACGTCCACTTCCGCCAGTTTCACCGGCACGTCGAAGAACAGCCGCTGGTGATAAACCTCGACAATGTTGCCGCCGGCGGCACCGATGATTCCGCTCACCTTCGCCAGGACTCCAGGGGAATCGGTGATCTCGACGCGCAGGCGAACGAGGCGGCCCTGACGCACGAGGCCGCGCATCAGGATCGACGACAGCAGGCGGGAATCGATGTTGCCGCCGGAGACGACGAGGCCGACGGACTTGCCGGCGAAGCGGTCCGGATCGTTCAACACGGCCGCCAAAGGTGCGGCGCCGGCACCTTCGACGACCAGCCGCTGATGCTCGATAAAGGTGTGCACGGCTCCCTCGAGGGCCGATTCCTCGACCAGCACGATGTCGTCGACCAAGGAATCGATGATTGGAAGCGTCAAACCTCCCGGCTGCTTGACGGCGATGCCTTCGGCGACGGTCTGGCCGCCGCAGTCGAGGGATGTGCTGCCGTCAATGGACCGGCGCATCGATGGGTAGAGACCGGCCTCGACGCCTATGACTTCGATTCCCGGCTTTAGCGCCTTGGCGACGATGGCCACGCCGGCCATCAATCCGCCGCCGCCGATGGGCACGACGAGGCAATCGAGATCCGGGGCGTCCGCGAGCATTTCCAGCGCCACGGTTCCCTGACCGGCGATGATGTCCGGATCATCGTACGGGTGAATGAATTCGAGCCCCTCCGATTCGACGAGACCGAGCGCATGCTCGCGGGACTCGGAAAGATCCGATCCGGCGATGACCACGCGTGATCCCAATCCCTCGGTTCGGCTGATCTTGGTGAACGGCGTTCCTTCGGGCATGACGATCGTTGCCGGAACGCAAAGGCGCCGGGCCCAGAACGCGACACCCTGGGCGTGGTTCCCTGCCGATGCGGCGACGACCCCGGCCTTGCGGGCCGCGTCATCAAGGCCCGACATCTTCACGAACGCACCGCGAACCTTGAACGATCCCGTATGCTGAAGGCTTTCGAGTTTCAGCGCCAACCCTGTGCCCGTCAACGCCGACAGGGGCTCGGATCGGATCGTCGGTGTGCGCAGCACGGCATCCCCGATCAGCGCGGCGGTGGCCTCGATGGTCTCGAGCGTTAAGGCCATTGCGGGCACCTCATCGGGGTCTCAGCGTCAGGCGGCCATGGCCGCCGCGTTCCAGAGATTCACGGTCGATACCGAGCGTCAACCATTGGCCATCGCGCCAGGGTTCGACAAGGTCTCGATAGTGGCGCGACAGCGGATTGCCTGATTGACCGGTGGCAATCATGAACCGTGAGCGCGACAGGTCCGCGAGATCGTAGATCGCCCGCAACCCGGCGCCATGGACATGTGCGTAAGGAGCATCTGCGTTGCCGAGCCAGTTGGCACCGCGATTCACGGTATAGAAACCGCCGTCCGTGGCAATGTCGATGTTGGCAAGCCGACGCAGTACCGGGATGCGCCCGAACAATCGGTGATGCAGGCGCGCCGTGTGCACGTCGCCCCATCGCCAGGATCGGGGATTGTCTCCGAACCGGTCGGAGAGCTCGGCGATGGCCTGATCCAGGGAATGGCCGAGGCGGTCGGCGCAGGTTTCGGGCGCGTCCGTCGTCACGTCGTCGCACCACGCCGGGTTTCGCGTCAGCACATACGTGAGGAACCGCGGACGATGGCCCAAATAGCCGTCGAGCAACGGGCCCAACTCGTCTCCATAAACGGCGGCGTTGAACGCCCGCAGCCACGAAATGAAGACAAGGGGCTCCGGGCGGTGGCGGGACATTTCTCCGTTCCAATCGCTGAGCAAGGCGAGAGCCACCTCGCGGTCCGCGGACTTCGGCGTTCGCGATAGCATGAGCGGCAGCATGTGCCGGGCCATGAGCGACACCATGTCGAACTGAACTTCCGCGGTCGAATCCAAGGTTTGGGTCGCGGGTGCCGCATTAACGAGGTCGCCAATCCGGCGCGCCCGGTACCCATCGTCCCAATTGTCGCCGAGAAACCAGGGATAGCCTTCGGGAACCACCTTGTTGTTGGCGTTGACGATCAGACCCGACGGTGGATTGAACGCGCGCGGCAGCGCCTCGAACGGCAGGAAACCCTGCCAATCGTGTTCGCCGGTCCAGCCCGGCGCTGGCGTCGCGCCGTTGCCACCACGTCGGATGGGAACGCGTCCGGGGACGACGAGCCCGATGTTCCCGTCGATGTCGGCGTAGGCGATGTTCTGCTGCGGCGCGTGGAAGTCGCGGACGGCGCGGACGAACGAGTTCCAGTCCGTCGCAAAGCCGATCGCCATCAGGCCCTCGGCTGAGCGGTCGTCGGCCCGCAGGTAGGTCGCCGAGACGGAGAGCACCGAGCCATCATTCGTGCCTGTGCCTTCGCCGGGGTCGTCGATGTCGCGGATCACCGGGCCATGACGAGTCGTGCGAACGGTGAGGATTACATCGTCCTCGCCCTTGACGCGAATGACCTCGTCGCGGCTGGCGAAGGGCGCGGTCCCACCGGGCGCGAGATACCGGTCCGGGTCGGCAGGGTCGATGCGCTCGACGAACAGGTCTTCGAAGTCGCTGTTCGTATTGGTCATGCCCCAGGCGACGCGTTGATTGTGGCCCAGCACGACGAACGGCACGCCCGGAGCGGTCGCGCCGGTGACCTCCCACTCAGGCGTTACGATGCGTACCAGATACCAAAGGATCGGCGCTCCGAAGCCGAGGTGGGGGTCATTGGCCAGGATCGGTTTACCGGTCACGGTTCGCTCGCCCGAGACCGTCCAGACGTTGGAGGCGCCAGAGGGCGCCGTTGCCGCCATCGCGTCGTCGAAGTCAAAGAGGTCGGCTGGCGCAATGGCGACGGTCACCGGATCAGTTCCGGGATAGGGCGGCCACAGTTCCGCAACTTGGTGCGGACTGAGCCTCCTGGCGACCCGGGCGCGAAGCGATTCGCGGTGGCGTTCGCGGCTGAGGCGCGTGCCCATGATTCGAGCCCAGACCAGGCTGTCGGCCGGCCGCCAAGGCTCGGGGGCGACGCGAAGTACAACGAATTCGGGCGGCAGCGCGCCGCCGTGATTGGACAGCCAGGCATTGACGCCGTTGGCGTAGGCATCGAAGAGATCCCGGGCCGGTGATCGCAGGGAGGTAAATTGGGTCTCGGCCAGGCGATAGAGGCCCAGGCGGCGCATGAACCGATCCGTCCGGAGGGCTCGTGGGCCAATGACCTCGGACAGGCGGCCGGCGCCGAGGCGGCGCATGGCCTCCATCTGCCAAAGCCGGTCCTGGGCATGGACGAAGCCGAGCGCGGCAAATGCATCCGCAGGTGCCTGGGCGAAGATGTGCGGTACGCCATAGCCGTTGCGCAGGACCGTGACCGGCGCCGACAAACCCGGGATCGTTGCCTTGTCATCCACATCAGGAAGTGAAGTCGCCAGCCACGCATATGCGCCGGCAGCCAACGCACCTGGTACGGCGATGAGCAGCGCAACGATCCACCACCACCGGCGGCCCGCGGCGGCCCGCCGGCGCCGGTGTTTCCTCCCGAAAAGTCGTTGCCGATTCAATTCATTGCCGCGTTTTATTCTAGTTCTTCAAGAAGGTAATTCCGGTCGACTTCGGGGTCCGGAACCTCGACCTCGATCACCCGCGCGCCCGATCGTAGCGGCTCGCGGGCGGTTGCGCACCTCTTCGAGGAAAGAGATCGACCGGTCGGGAAGCCGCGGTCTTGATCGGCGCCGCCTGAGCGTCGATGATTGAGCATCCGTCAGGGGAAGGGGGAAGCCATGTCGATGGTCGAAAGAAGTTTCATGGGATTGGGCCCACACGGGTTCCATCGCGTCGTCTACTACGAATGGGGGGATCCGGCGAACGATCGCGTGCTGATGTGTGTCCACGGAATGGCGCGCAATGGCCGCGATTTCGATTTCCTTGCCGAGGCGCTGCAGGACGAATGGCGGGTCGTCTGTCTCGATGTCCCTGGACGTGGCAAGAGCGATCGGCTGGCGGTTGGAACGGACTACGGGTATCCGCTCTACCTCGCCGACATGGCGGCACTGATTGCCCGGCTCGACGTTGAACAGGTCGATTGGGTGGGCACGTCCATGGGCGGCCTGATGGGAATCATGCTGGCGGCGCAGCCCAACAACCCGGTCCGCAAGCTGCTGGCCAACGACGTCGGCCCGTATATCCCCAAGGCCGCGCTGGAGCGCATCGCCGGGTATGTCGGGACCGACCCGCGGTTTCCCGATCTGGCTGCGCTGGAAGCCTATTACCGGGAAATCTACGTGCCGTTCGGCGACCTGACCGACGCTCAATGGGCGCATCTCGCCGAGCACGGTCACAGGAAGATGGATGACGGCACCGTCGGACTTCACTACGACCCGGCGATTGGCGATCCGCTTCGCGACCTCGATGCCTTGGAAGATATCGACCTGTGGCCGGTGTGGGACGCGGTGCATCGGCCGACGCTGGTGCTGCGGGGCGCCGACTCAGATGTGCTCGATGCCGAAACGGCCGTGCAGATGAGCCAGCGCGGCCCCAAAGCTGAACTCATTCAGCTCGACGGCTACGGCCACGCGCCGCCGCTGATGAATGCCGAGCAGATCGAGCTGGTGCGCAACTGGCTGCGATCGTAATCCTTTTGTCACATCCGCTCGGGATGACGAAGAACGGGGTACGGGCTATAGTTCGTCGCTCGACGACATAGCCCGGATATCCCCATGCCAACGACCCAGCGCGCCGCGGTGGCGCCACAAGACGATTCAGCGCCGCTCGATCTCGACAATCCGGCACGGTTCATCAACCGCGAGCATTCTTGGATGGCCTTCAACATGCGGGTCCTCGAAGAGGCCCGCAATCCGCGTCATCCACTCCTCGAGCGGGTCCGCTTCCTGTCGATCTCAGCCTCCAACTGGGACGAGTTCTACATGGTGCGGGTGGCCGGCGTGAAAGGGCAGGTGGACGCCGCCGTCAAGTCGCTGAGCCAGGACGGCCGCACCCCGGCCCAGCAGCTTGCCGAGATCCTCGAGCGCGGCGCCGAATTGATGCGCGCCCAGCAACGGACCTGGCAGGACCTCCGGGAGGAACTGGAGGCCGCGGGGATCGCGGTCGTCGACGTGGAGTCCCTCGGCGATGACGACATCGCGTGGCTGGAACGGCGGTTTCTCGACCACGTGTTTCCGGTGCTCACGCCGCTGGCCATCGATCCGGCCAACCCGTTTCCGTTCATTCCCAATCTCGGCTTCTGTCTTGTCCTCGAACTGCGCCGCTCGAACGGCAACCTGACCCACGCGCTGATCCCGGTACCAACCCAGGTCGAACGGTTCGTCCGGCTGCCGGGCGACACCATCCGCTTCGTGCCGCTGGAAGACCTGATCGGCTGCTTCCTGCATCACCTATTCCCCAACCGCGAAGTGATTCGGGGCGGCTGCTTCCGGGTCACTCGCGACAGCGCGCTGGAGTTCGACGAACGGGCCGAGGATCTGGTCCGCACCTTCGAGTCGGCGCTGAAACGGCGTCGGCGCGGCTGTGCCATCCGGCTCTCGGTCAATGCGGAAATGGACTCCGACGTGATGAAGATCATCGTCGACGAACTCGGCGTCGATCGTGACGACGTGTTCATGTGGGAAGGGCTGCTTGGGCTCGTCGACATCAAGCAGCTGATTGTCGACGACCGCCCGGACCTTCTGTTCAAACCGTTCGACGCCCGTTTCCCAGAGCGCGTCCGCGACTTCGGCGGCGACATCTTCGCCGCCATTCGGGCCAAGGACTTCATCGTCCACCACCCCTATGAGAGCTTCGACGTGGTCGCTCAGTTCGTCGGCCAGGCGGCGCGCGACCCGGCGGTTGTGGCGATCAAGCAGACCCTCTATCGCACATCCAACAACTCGCCCATCGTCGCCGCGCTTTGCGAAGCCGCCGAGGCCGGCAAGCAGGTCACGGCGATGGTCGAGCTCAAGGCGCGGTTCGATGAGGAGGCCAACATCCGCTGGTCCCGCGACCTGGAAACCGCCGGGGTCCAGGTGGTCTACGGTTTCGTTGACATGAAGATCCATGCCAAGATCAACCTCGTGGTCCGACGCGAGGGCGGGGGGGTGCGGTCGTACGCCCACTTCGGCACCGGCAACTACCACCCGGTGACGGCGAAGATTTACACCGACCTATCCTTCTTCACCTGTGAGCCGGCGCTTTGCCGCGACGCGGCGCGCATCTTCAACTACATGACCGGCCACGACAGGCCCATGGACCTGGAGAAGCTGCACTATTCCCCGGTCGACATGCGCTCAAGCCTGATCGCGATGGTCGACGACGAGATCGAGCACGCCCGGGCCGGCCGGCCCGCCGGCGTTTGGGTCAAGGTCAACTCGCTGATTGACGGCAAGATGATCGACGCCCTCTACCGCGCTTCCCAGGCGGGCGTGAAAATCAACCTGATCCTTCGCGGCATCTGCGGTTTGCGTCCGGGCGTTCCCGGGCTCTCCGAGAATATCCGGGTGAAAAGCATCGTCGGCCGGTTCCTCGAGCATTCGCGGATCATCGTCTTTGGCAACGGCCACCGGCTGCCGTCGAAAAACGCCAAGGTGTTCATTTCGTCCGCCGACTGGATGCCCCGCAACCTCAACCGCCGGGTCGAGGCCCTGGTGCCGGTCGAGAACCCGACGGCACACGCCCAGGTGCTCAAGGAGATCATGGTGACCTGTCTCAAGGACACCGCGCAAAGCTGGGAGCTGGGTGGCGACGGGGTTTACCGACGCGTGCCGGTCGCCGAGGACGCGCTTTCGGCCCACGACTATTTCATAACCAATCCGAGCCTGTCGGGCCGCGGCACCGCCCGGCGCGAGCGGGTGGCCAAGGCGCGGCCTCATCTCGTCGAAAGCTAAGGAGTTCTTCAGCGGCGCAATCGGGATCGCGGCACGGTCGGCCATGACGGCCCGGGCCGGCCGAAACAACTGAAACACTTTCCCGGCTTCGCAGACATCGAACTGAGTCAATCGTCCGCCATCGTAACCGGCGATGGAGGCCAATCGGCCTCTCCCGGCACGGATAGGATGAGGACATGACTCAGATGACGACACAGACGACCGGCGCGAAGGTCGACAACGGCGTCAACGTGGAAGCCCTGCTCGGGGCCCGCGAAGCCCTGGACGCCGCCCCTGAGGCCGCCCAATTCAAATGGCGCACCACCTGCGAGTGGGTCAACGGCACCCACAGCCGCTCGACCATCGGCGGTTTCTTCGGCCTCGGCGAAGAGCAATCGCGCGGCAAGACGTTCATGGTCGAAGCCGACCACCCCGAGGTGTTCGCCGCCGAAGACCTGGCGCCGACCCCCGTGGAGATCGTGCTGTCGGGCCTCGCGAGCTGCCTGATGGGCGGTGTCGCCGCTTTCGCCCAGCACCGCGGCATTCAGCTCCACACGGTCAAGGCGACCATCGAAGGCGACATGGACCTGCAGGGAATCCTCGGTATCGACGACGAGGTGCGCAACGGATTCGGCAACATCCGCGTGCACTTCGAGGTCGATGCGGACGCCACCGAGGACGAGATCAAGGCGCTCGTCGCCCAGTCGCAGAAGCGCTCTGCCGTGTTCGACATCGTCACCAACCCGACCAACGTCTTCGTCACCGTCGGCTGACGAGGCGGAACCCCCGAAGCGAGGCGAGTGTCGTGAAATCCACAACGACCGTCATCATCGGTGCCGGGCAGTCCGGGCTCGCCTTCAGCCGGCATCTCGCCGACCGCTCGATCGACCATGTGTTGATCGAGCGGGGCGAGGTCGCCAACACCTGGCGCACGGAGCGCTGGGACTCGCTCAGGCTGCTGACGCCGAACTGGCAGAGCCGTCTTCCCGGCTACGCCTATGCGGGCGACGACCCCGACGGCTACATGGACATGCCGGCTGTGGTCCGCTTCCTGCAGGGGTATGCCGAAACCATCAGCGCGCCCATCGAGACCCGCACCACCGTGACGTCGGTGCGGCGGGCGGATGGCGGCTATGTGGTCGCAACGGACCATGGCGACTGGCGTTGCCAGACGGTCGTCCTTGCCAATGGCGCCTTTGCCCTGGCGACCGTGCCGAGCGTCGCAGACGTCTTGCCCGCAGGTATTCGGAGCCTGACGCCGAAGGATTACCGGAACCCGGATCTGCTCGAGGACGGCGGCGTGATGGTCATCGGCGCATCGGCGACGGGGATCCAGCTTGCCCAGGAGGTCCAGGCCTCGGGCCGGCCGACGATGCTGTCGGTCGGTGACCACGTCCGCGTACCGAGGGTCTACCGCGGTCGCGACATCAAGTGGTGGATGGACGTCACCGGCATGATGGACCTGCCCTACGACGAGGTCGAAGACGTGCGGCGGGCCCGGCGGCTGCCGTCCCTTCAGCTCGTCGGCACCCGGGAACGGGCGATGCTGGACCTCAACGTGCTTCGCGACGAAGGCGTGGCGATCGTCGGCCGGCTGGCCGGCATCCGCGACGGGCGGGCGCAGTTCTCGGGCTCGCTGAACAATCAGTGCGCGCTGGCCGATCTGAAGATGAACCGATTGCTGGACAGCATCGACGAGTGGGTCTCGGCGAACGGCCGCGACAGCGAGTTCGAGGCACCGCACCGATTCGAGCCGACGGGGGTCGATGCCGATCCGCCGCTCGCACAGGATTTGACCAATGGCTGCATCAAGACGGTGATCTGGGCAACCGGATTTCGCCCGGACTATTCCTGGCTCGACGTGCCGGTCCTCGACCGCAAAGGCAGAATCCGGCACACTGGTGGTGTGGTCGACGACGCCCCGGGCCTATACGTCATGGGGTTGCCGTTCCTGCGCCGCCGGAAATCGTCGTTCATCGACGGTGCCGGCGACGATGCCCGCGATCTCGCGGAGCACCTGTGCGCCAGTCTCGATCGAATCGCCGCGTGATCAGGGAGCGGATCATGCACGAAGAACAGCCGATTCAGTCCCGATATGACGCCGTGATCGTGGGCGCCCGATGCGCCGGTGCGTCCACGGCCATGCTGCTGGCGCGGGCCGGCGCGAAGGTGCTTGTCGTCGATCGTCAGCTGTATGGGACCGACACCGTTTCGACCCATGCGATGATGCGGGCCGGCGTCGTTCAGCTCGACCGGTGGGGGGTGCTCGACCGGGTCATGGCCGAGGGAACGCCAAGGATCGAGGAGACGACATTCTATTATGGGGCCGAGTCGGTCCGCGTCGCGATCAAGCCGGAACACGGGGTCACGCATCTCTGCGCGCCGCGCCGGACGGTGCTCGATCGCGTGCTGGTCGACACGGCGGCGGAGTCCGGCGCCGAGGTCCGTCACGGAGTCTCACTTGTGGACTTGCGGATTGCCGCGGACGCCAGGGTCATTGGTGTGACCCTGAAGGACTCGAACGGCGATGTCGTCGAGGTCGATACCGATATCGTCATCGGCGCGGACGGGCGCCAATCCCTCGTCGCCAAGCTCGTCGGCGCCGAAATCTACGTCGAGGGCACCGGCGCCTCGGGCTATGTCTACGGCTACTTCGAGAACATGCCCGGCGACGGTTATCACTGGTACTTCGAGAAGGACGTTGCCGCCGGCGTCATTCCGACCAACGACGGCCATCGATGCGTGTTCGCCGGTGTCCACCAGGATCGTTTCGCCGAGATCTTCAAGGGCGACCTGGACGGCGGATTCCTGAAAATCGCCGCGGCCAATTCGCCGGCCCTGCGGGACCACCTCGAGAACGCCCGGATGGTCGGCCGGCTGTGCGGTTTTTCCGGCGGCGTCGGATACATGCGTCGGCCGCACGGCCCGGGCTGGGCCCTGGTCGGTGACGCCGGGTACTTCAAGGACCCGCTGACGGCGCACGGCATCACCGATGCGCTCCGCGACGCCGAGCTTGTCTCTCGCGCCGTGCTCGACGGGCGTGCAGGGTCGTTCGTCGATTTCCAGGACGTCCGCGATACCTTGTCCCGGCCGCTCCTCGACGTCACCGATACCATCGCCACCTTCGACTGGACCCTCGACGAGGTCCAGGATCACCACGTCCGGCTCGCCCAGGCGATGAGCGCGGAAGCCGACCACGTCGCCGAGTTTTCCAAAATCGACGTCGCCGCCGCCTGAGGGCAACGGCGAACGATCGCGTCAACCTTCCTGGAGGAGCCGGGCGGCCTGTACCGCCGCGTAAGTCAGGATCGCGTCGGCGCCGGCGCGCTTGAACCCGGCAAGACTCTCCAGGACCGCGCGGTCGCCGTCGAGCCAGCCGTTGCCGGCGGCGGCCATCAGCATCGCGTACTCGCCGCTGACCTGATAGACGAACGTCGGCATGCCGAAGGCGTCCTTCACCCGGCGCACGATGTCGAGATAGGGCATGCCCGGCTTGACCATCACCATGTCGGCGCCCTCGGCGATGTCCATGGCCACCTCGCGCAGCGCTTCGTCGGTGTTCGCCGGGTCCATCTGGTAGGTCTTCTTGTCGCCCTTCAACGCCGACGCCGAGCCGACGGCATCACGGAACGGACCGTAGAACGCTGAAGCGTACTTGGCGGCATAGCTGAGCACCTGCACGTCGGCGAACCCGGCTCCGTCGAGGGCGTCGCGGACGGCGCCGATGCGGCCGTCCATCATGTCCGACGGCGCGGCGATGTCGCAGCCGGCTTCGGCTTGGACGACCGCCTGCCGGCAGAGCATCTCGACGGTCTCGTCGTTGAGCACGACGCCGTCGCGCACCAGCCCATCGTGGCCGTCGGCGTTGAATGGGTCGAGCGCAACGTCGCAGATCACGCCGACTTCGGGGTGCGCCGCCTTTAAGGCGCACACGGCCCGGCAGATAAGGTTCTCGGGGTTGACCGCCTCGGCGCAGTCGGTGGTCTTGAGTCCCGAGTCCACGTAGGGAAAGACGGCGACGGCGGGGATGCCGAGCGCCGCCGCCTCGCCGACGGCGTCGACCAGCAGGTCGATGGACAGCCGGTCCACGCCGGGCATCGAGCTAACTGGCTCGCGGTGGCCCTCGCCGTCGATGACGAACACCGGCCAGATGAGGTCGTCGACGGTGAGACGCGTCTCGGCAACCAGGCGCCGCGACCACGGCGTCCGCCGGTTACGGCGCATCCGGGTGCGCGGATAGTGGCCGATGGCCGCGGGTGGCCGGTCTGTCATGCAATCACACCGCGTCCAGTGCCTGGCCAATGTCGGCGAGGATGTCGTCGATGTGCTCGATGCCGACCGACAGCCGGACGTAGCCCTCGGAGACGCCGGTTCGCAGTTGGTCCTCGGGCGAGAGCTGCGAGTGGGTCGTCGTCGCCGGGTGGATGGCGAGCGTCCTCGCATCGCCGATGTTGGCGACGTGGAGGACCATCTGGAGCGCATCGATAAACCGCCGGCCGCCCTCGCGCCCGGCGGCAAGCTCGAAACCGACCAGCGCCCCGTAGCCGCCCGTCAGATAGGCGTCGGCGCGCCGGCGCACCTCGCCCTCCTGAAACCCGGGGAAGATCACGTGGGTGACCTTGGGATGGGCGGCGAGGTAGTCGGCGACGCGGGCGGCGTTCTCATTGTGGGCGCGCATCCTGAGCGGCAGGGTTTCCAATCCCTGGATGAACAGGAACGCGTTGAACGGGCTCATCGAGGCGCCGATGTCGCGGAGCAGGATGACCCGCGCCCGCAGGATGAAGGCGATCGGCCCCAGCGGCTTCGCCGCCTGGGTCCACACGGCGCCATGGTAGCTGGGATCGGGCTCGTTGAGGGTCGGGAAGCGGTCGGCGTGGGCTTCCCAGTCGAAGTTGCCGCCGTCGACGATCAGCCCGCCGATGGAGGTACCGTGGCCACCGATGTACTTGGTGGTCGAATACATGGAGATGGCGGCGCCATGGTCGAGGGGCTGGCACATCACCGGTGCGGCCGTATTGTCGACGATCAGCGGCACGCCGAGCTTGCGCCCGACCTCGGCGACCTCGCGGATCGGGAACACGTTGAGCTTCGGGTTGGGCAGGGTCTCGGCGTAGTAGCAGCGGGTGCGGTCGTTGGTGGCGTTGGCGAAAGCCTCCGGGTCGGCCGGGTCGACGAAGCGGGCTTCGACGCCGAGGTCCGAGAGCGTGTTGGCAAACAGGTTCCAGGTGCCGCCGTAAAGGTCGGTGGAGCTGACGAAGTTGTCGCCGGCACGGCACAGGTTGAGCACGCAGAAGGTGGAGGCCGCCTGACCCGATCCCAGCGCCAGTGCCGCGACGCCGCCCTCGAGTTCGGCGAACCGCCGTTCGAGCACGTCGTTGGTCGGGTTCATGATGCGCGTGTAGATGTTGCCGAGTTCCTTGAGCGCGAACAGGTTTTCGGCGTGCTGCGTGTGCTCGAACTGGTAGGACGTGGTCTGGTAGATCGGCACCGCAACGGCATTGGTCGCCGGGTCGAAGCGATGGGCGCCGTGCAGCACGATGGTTTCTGGTTTGAAAGTGTTCTCGCTCACTGATCGGCTCCTTCCCTGCCGCGACAACGTGACCCGCTTCCGGGCCTTTTTCCGGGGCTCTCGGTGGCGCCGAGTGTCCCGCGGCGGCGGAGCATACACGCCGCAGCCGGGGCAGGGGAGCGCTTTTCCGTCCACCTCTTCGGGTGTTGATCCGGAGGGCTGGCCTTGGCGCCGACTATACGGGAGTGTCAAAGACGCTATCCCTTGTGATCACTTGAAACGAGCCCGGAAATACCGAATAGTCGCGCCCGCTGCGGACGGCTCCCCCCAACCACGCACCGCTCGGCATGTCATCAACCGCGTCTACGATCATCTTCCGCCAGGGCGATACGATCTTTCGCGAGGGCGAGGCCGGTGATGACGCCCTGCTGATCAAATCCGGCGCCGTCAGTATTTCGCGCCGTGGCCGGGAAGGCGAAGTGCCGCTCGGGACCTGCGGTCCCGGCGACGTCATCGGCGAGATGGCGATCATCGACGACAGCCCCCAGTCGGCGACGGCGATCGCCGCCGAGGAAACCGAGGTGGCGGTCATCAAGCGGCACCAGCTTCTCGACCGGCTCGACCAGGCCGATCCGGTGATAGCCCGCATCGTCCGGACCCTGATGCGCCGGTTCCGCGGCACCGAGGCGGTTCTTTTGGCCGAAGGCGATTCCGCCGCCCTCCGTCAGGGGCTGACCGCTCCGGAGAACAATCCGACGGCGGCACTTGGAGCCTACGGCGATTTGCTGCGCGAGCGGGAAGTCGAGGATGCCATTGCCGAGGGACAGTTCGAGGCGTTCTATCAACCAGTCGTCGCGCTGCGCGGAAACAGCCCGGCCGGCGTCATGCCGGTCGGTTTCGAAGCCCTGGTGCGTTGGCGCCATCCCGCGCGCGGAATCATGGCGCCCGAGGTCTTTGCCGACCTCGCGGAGAAGAGCGGCCTGATCGTCCCCCTCGACCGGCACGTGTTCGGTCTCGCCGCAGCTTTCCTCAAGCAGGCTGATGCCGAGCTCGGCAACGTGCCCTTGTCCATGAGCGTCAACCTTTCGAGCCGGCAGTTCCGAGATTTCGGCATCGTAACCGGCGTTGAGCAGGCGATGTGGGACGCCGGCCTGGACCCCCGACGGCTCCAGGTCGAGGTCACGGAAAGCACGCTGATCTTCGATTCCCCGACAGCGCGGATGGTGGTGTCGCGGCTCGTCGAGATGGGCGTCGGGCTGACGTTGGACGACTTCGGAACCGGCTATTCCAGTCTGAGCTATCTGATCCAGTTCCCGTTCAGTGTCCTGAAGATCGACCGCTCGTTCGTCGACAGCGTGCTCGCGTCGGAAACCAGCGAAAAGGTGGTCCGAAGCATCGTCGGACTCGCCGAGTCGATGAATCTCGGCACGGTCGCCGAAGGGATCGAAACCATCGACCAGCAAGATCGGCTTCGGGCCCTCGGATGCCGGCAAGGACAGGGATATCTATATGCGCCGCCGATGCCGCCCGACGAGGCGATCACTTGGGTCCGGAAAATCCGGGACCACTAGCGGTACGGCAATTTTTCCACTGACTTTCCAAGGGGCTTGCCGATAGGCAACGGAGTCTCTTTACCCGAGGGGCCGGTTCGGGTAAGTTGACGTTTACGTAAACGGAAATTTAGAGGCCGCCGGTTCGGTGGTTCTGTTGCGTTGCCGCTGCGGACCTGGGAGAATCTCCGATTGGCCGGACTCGCCCGGCGCGGAAGAGGCCGGGTGGCGGCGACACGCCCTGTGGAGGTTACCCGTGCCAGACGACGCACCCGCCGTTCAGAAATCCAAGACACCCGCGAAAGCACCCGACCAACCTCGCTCGACGCGAAAGAGCTATCGGCCGCGCAACCCGGTCCGCTTCGTTACCGCTGCCAGCCTGTTCGACGGCCACGACGCCTCCATCAACATCATGCGCCGAATCCTCCAGGGCGCCGGAGCCAAGGTCATCCATCTCGGGCACAACCGCTCGGTCGACGACGTCGTGACCGCCGCTCTACAGGAAGACGTGCAGGGCATCGCCCTCAGTTCCTACCAGGGCGGACATGTCGAGTTCTTCAAGTACATGATCGATCTGCTGCGCGAGCGCGGCGGCTCAGAGATCAAGGTCTTTGGCGGCGGCGGCGGCGTCATCGTCGCGGAAGAAATGGACGAGCTGCACGACTACGGTGTCGCCCGCATCTACAGCCCCGAGGACGGACGCATCATGGGTCTGCAGGGGATGATCGAGGATATGGTGCGCACCGCCGATTTCGACCTCGCGGTGGCGCAGCCCGACGATCTCGACGGCCTCTTCGACGGCAATGCCCGAATACTATCCCGGGTGCTCACCGGCTTACAGTCAGGAACCGTTGACGAAGCCCGGCGCGAGGCGTTGCACGCCATGGCCCACCGCCGTCACGTGGTGCCGGTGCTCGGCATCACGGGTACGGGCGGCGCCGGCAAATCCTCTCTTACGGATGAACTGATCCGGCGGTTCCGGCTGTATTCGGACGAGCCGCGCATCGCCGTGCTGGCGGTGGATCCGTCGCGGCGCAAGACGGGCGGCGCGCTGCTCGGCGACCGCATCCGCATGAACGCGGATTTCGGCGACGGCGTTTACATGCGCTCGATCGCCACCCGCGGCGCCGGCGCCGAAGTGCCGGGGTCGTTGCCCGACATGATTGCCGCCACCAAGGCGGCCGGCTTCGACCTGGTGATCGTCGAGACGCCAGGTATCGGCCAGGGCGACGCCGGGATCGTCCCGCACGTCGATCTGTCCCTCTATGTGATGACACCCGAGTTCGGCGCCGCAAGCCAACTCGAAAAGATCGACATGCTCGATTTCGCCGATGTCGTGGCGATCAACAAGTTCGACCGACGCGGCGCCGAGGATGCGTGGCGCGATGTTTCCAAGCAAATCCAGAGAAATCGGGAAGCCTTCTCCGCCGCTCCCGACGAGATGCCGGTGTTCGGCTCCATCGCGTCGCGGTTCAACGACGAGGGCATCAGCGGCCTCTATCTGGAGATCGTCCGCCAGTTCAACGACCGCGGGCTCGGCGCCTGGCAAAGTGCGGCGCCTCCGGCCGCCGCGAAGTGCTCCAAGCCCGGAGCAGGGATCGTGCCGGCCGACCGGCGGCGCTATCTCGCCGAGGTCGCAGAGACGGTGCGCGGTTACCACGCCGAGTCGGCCAAGCAGGTGGCCATCGCCCGCGAGCGCCAGCAGCTGCGTGAGAGCTGCCGCATGCTCGCCGAAGCCGGCGACGGATCGGCGGCCGAGGCTCTGGAGCGGTTGGTTGCCGAACGCGAGGACTCCCTTGATCCCCGGTGCCGGAAGCTGCTGGAGATGTGGCCGACGGTTCGGGAAACCCTCTCGGCCGACGAATACGTTGTGCGCATGCGTGACCGAGAGACCCGCACAGCGCTCTACACGACTACCCTCTCGGGGACGCGCATTCCCAAGGTCGCTCTGCCGCGCTACGGCGACGACGGCGAGGTGCTCCGCTGGCTGTTGAGCGAGAATGTTCCCGGTGACTTTCCGTACACCGCCGGCGTCTTCGCCTTCAAGCGCGAGAACGAGGACCCCACGCGAATGTTCGCTGGCGAGGGCGATCCGTTCCGCACCAACGCCCGGTTCAAGTTCCTGTCAAAGGACGCCCCCGCAACGCGGCTGTCGACGGCCTTCGACTCTGTCACGCTCTACGGATTCGATCCGGACCCGCGCCCAGACATCTACGGCAAGGTCGGCAACTCAGGCGTCTCCATCGCCACCCTGGACGACGTCAAGGCGCTCTATGACGGCTTCGACCTGTGCGATCCGACGACCTCGGTGTCGATGACCATCAACGGACCGGCGCCGGCGATCCTGGCGATGTTCTTCAACACCGCCATCGACCAGCAGCTTGCCCGCTTCGAGACCGAGAACGGCCGCGCGCCCACCGACGAAGAGGCCGAGAAGGTCGCCGAATGGGTCTGGGAGAACGTGCGCGGTACGGTGCAGGCCGACATCCTCAAGGAGGACCAGGGACAGAACACCTGCATCTTCTCGACGGAGTTCGCGCTCCGGATGATGGCCGACATCCAGGAGTTCTTCGTCCACAACCGGGTCAGGAACTTCTATTCGGTGTCGATCTCCGGCTACCACTTCGCCGAAGCCGGAGCGAACCCGATCAGCCAGCTCGCCTTCACGCTGGCCAACGGCTTCACCTACGTCGAAGCCTACCTTGCCCGCGGCATGCACATCGACGACTTCGGCCCGAACCTGTCATTCTTCTTCTCGGCCGGCATGGACCCCGAATACACCGTCATGGGGCGGGTCGCGCGGCGCATCTGGTCGACGGCGATGCGCTTCAAGTACGGCGCCAACGAACGCTCCCAGAAGCTCAAGTACCACACCCAGACGTCGGGCCGATCGCTGCACGCCCAGGAATACGGCTTCAACGATATCCGCACGACCCTGCAGGCGCTGCTCGCCATCTATGACAACACCAACAGCCTGCACACCAACGCCTACGACGAGGCGATCACGACGCCGACGGCCGAGAGCGTGCGCCGGGCCATGGCGATCCAGCTGATCATCAATCGCGAATGGGGCCTGGCCAAGAACGAGAACCCCAACCAGGGCTCCTTTGTCATCGACGAGTTGACCGACCTGGTCGAAGAGGCGGTGCTGCAGGAGTTCGAACGGATCGCCGAGCGCGGCGGCGTGCTCGGCGCCATGGAGACCGGCTATCAGCGCGGCAAGATCCAGGAGGAATCCCTCTACTACGAGCGCCAGAAGCATGACGGCAGCTACCCGATCGTTGGCGTCAACACCTTCATCAATCCCCAGGGCGAAACCTTGCCGACGCCGGAACTGGTGCGCGCCACCGAAGAAGAAAAGCAGAGCCAGCTCAGCCGCCTTGCGGCGTTCCAAGAGCGCAACGCCGACGCGGCGCCGGCGATGACCCGCCGCCTGCAGGAAACCGCCACGACGGGCGGCAATATGTTCGCGACATTGGTTGACGCGGTGCGCGTGCTGTCCCTGGGCCAGATCACTCAGGCCTTGTTCGAGGTCGGCGGCCAGTATCGCCGCAACATGTAGCAACCGTCCGCCACGACGGCGCGGAGGAGGGGCCGTTGGCGACCATCCGGGGTGTGAAGCTGCCCGAAGGGGTGCACCTCGAAGAAGTGCTGTTCGAGATCCAGACGGTTGGCCGTACAGCCCGTGTTGTCGCGGTGGACCCTGCCACCAACACCGAGATCGTCATGGTCGGCGATCCCAGCTACGGCGAGGAGACGTTGAAACGCCTCGCCATCCGCAAGCTCGCCTTCGTCATCGCCAAAAAGCAGAAGGCGGCGCGCGGCGAAGGCTGACCGATCTGGCGGCTTTCGACACCGCCGCTCCCCCTTTTTTCCTTGACATACATCTGTCGCATGGCGACACCATGCGCCCCGTCAAAAACGCGGAAACGTCACCGCATCCGGGGCGACGCAGCGACCACTCCAACGCCGGCCCGCGCAGACGGGCAGCGAAACAGGGACGTGAAAAGAGAGAGGGGAGCGGCATCATCGTGCGTCTAGTGGACACGGCGACAGGGCGGCGATTCCGATGCCGCGCCGCGAGCCGCGAACATTACTCCACCGCCGTATCCGGCTCCTATTGAACGTCGCACCGAGGACGGATTCGCGCCTATGGAATACTTCGCCCAGCAGCTCATCAACGGCCTGACCCTCGGCGCCATCTACGGACTGATCGCCATCGGCTACACGATGGTCTACGGCATCATCGGCATGATCAATTTCGCCCACGGCGAGATCTTCATGATCGGCTCGTTCGTCTGCCTGCTGACGCTGATGGTGTTGGGCATGTTCGGGATCACCTGGGTCCCGTTCGCGCTTCTGCTGACGCTAGTCGTCACCATGGTGCTGACGTCGATCTATGGCTGGACGCTGGAGCGTGTGGCCTACAAGCCGCTGCGCGGTTCGCCCCGGCTGGCGGCGCTGATTACCGCCATTGGCATGTCCATTTTCCTGCAGAACTACGTACAGCTTCTTCAGAGCCCGCGGGTCAAACCGATGCAGCCGCTGTTCAGCGGCGGAGTCAAGATCATGGAGCGGGCCGACGGGTTCATCGTCTCGATCAGCTACCTCCACATGTTCATTTGGGCGCTGACGGTGGTGCTGATGGTCGTGTTCACACTGATCATCGCGCGGACTGCGCTCGGCCGCGCCCAGCGCGCCTGCGAGCAGGACCGCGGCATGGCGGCGCTGATCGGCATCGACGTTAACAAGACCATCTCGTTGACCTTCATCATGGGCGCCTCGTTGGCCTCCGTGGCCGGCCTGATCTTCCTGTTGAATTATGGCGTCATCGATTTCTACATCGGCTTCCTCGCCGGGCTTAAAGCGTTCACCGCGGCGGTCTTGGGCGGCATCGGTTCGCTTCCGGGCGCCATGCTCGGCGGCCTGCTGATCGGCCTGATCGAAGCCTTCTGGTCGGGCTATTTCACCGTCGAGTACAAGGACGTGGCGGCGTTCTCGATCCTCGTCCTGGTGCTGATTTTCCGCCCCACCGGCCTCCTCGGCAAACCGGACATCGAGAAGGTCTGACGCCGTGGCCGATCCCACTACCGTGCCGGAACGCCCGCCGCTCGACCTTCCGGCTGTGCTCAAGGAATGCGCGTTCATCGCACTGGTGATGTTCGGCCTCGGTGTCGGCATGGTGGCGTTCTACACCCGCGACGTCCCCGGCGGCCTCGTCATCGACACCCGTTGGATCGACACGTTCATCGTCACTGGTATCGGCTTCTTCGGCCGGTTGGCGATGGTCCTGATGCGCGAGGAACGTCCGCTTCCGGCGCTGGTGATCGTCGCCCCGGCAGCGTTGGCGATGCTGGTGTTGGTGATCGGCTTCGAACTGGCGGAAGAAGAAATGGCCGCGGTCTTCAAGACCTACCTGCCGTTCAACGATGATGTGGTGAACTGGATCCTCGCCATCATCGCGAGCGCCTTCACTTTGCGCGCCGTATGGGCGTTGCGCCATACCGGAGTATCGGCGAAGACCGCCGCCGACCGCGAGGAGGCGATGGACGCCCTCGGCGCCAAGGTGCAGCGGGCGGCCCGATTCCTGGGGCCGGTGCTGCTCGTCGTCGCCCTGGCATTTCCGATGCTGACCTATGCGCCGGAGGTGGCGTTCCTGCCAAAGGTCGATCGCCGGCTCCTCGACATCGCAATTCTGGTCGTCACCTACATCATGCTGGGCTGGGGGTTGAACATCGTCGTCGGCCTTGCCGGCCTGCTCGACCTCGGCTACGTGGCGTTTTACGCCGTCGGCGCTTACAGCTACGCCTTGTTGGCGACGGAGTTCGGTGTCGGTTTCTGGATCTGCCTGCCGTTCGCCGGTCTCATGGCGGCAACCGCCGGCATTGTCCTCGGCTTTCCGGTGTTGAGGTTGCGGGGCGACTACCTTGCCATCGTCACCCTCGGCTTCGGCGAGATGATCCGGGTCATCCTGTTGAACTGGTACGAGTTCACCAACGGCCCGGACGGCATCTCCGGGATTCCGCGGCCGTCCTTCTTCGGCCTGCCCTTCGCTCGCAGTGCGCCCGAGGGCGTCGACACGTTCCACAGCGTCTTCGGCCTCACCTATTCGCCCGTCGACCGTATCGTCTTCCTCTACTACCTGATCCTGGCGCTGGCGCTGATCACCAACCTGTTCACCATGCGTATTCGTAAGCTGCCCGTCGGCCGTGCCTGGGAGGCGCTTCGCGAGGACGAGATCGCCTGCCGCTCGCTCGGCATCAATCCCCGCAACACCAAGCTGACAGCGTTCGCCATCGGCGCCATGTTCGGTGGATTCGCAGGGTCGTTCTTCGCCACCCGCCAGGGATTTATAAGCCCCGAGAGTTTCACCTTTATCGAATCCGCGGTGATCCTGGCGATCGTCGTGCTCGGCGGCTTCGGCAGCCAGATCGGCGTCGTGCTGGCGGCGATCATCCTCATCGGGCTGCCGGAGTTTTTCCGTGAGCTCCAGCAGTACCGCATGCTGGCGTTTGGCGCCGCCATGGTGCTGATCATGGTCTGGCGGCCGGCCGGACTGCTGGCGCATCGCGAACCGACGATCCGCATGCCGGACAAAGGCGGCGGCGACGACGTTTCCAGAGCACCGTCCGCCGCCGAGGCGCGAACATGAGCGCCGCCCAGCCGCAACTGGACCCCAATGCGCCGCTGTTGAGCGTCGAGCACCTGACCATGCGATTCGGCGGCCTTGTCGCCATTGACGACGTGTCGTTCGATGCCGCCAACCGGGAAATCTCCGCCATCATCGGCCCCAACGGTGCCGGCAAGACGACGGTGTTCAACTGCCTCACCGGATTCTACGAGCCGACCGTCGGGCGGCTGACCCTCAATCATCCGGCGAAGGGTCCGTTCCTGCTGGAGCGCATGGAGGGATACACCATCCCGATGAAGGCGGGCGTCGCGCGGACGTTCCAGAACATCCGCCTGTTCAGCGCCATGTCGGTGCTGGAGAACCTGATTGTCGCCCAGCACAACAAGCTGATGCGGGCGTCCGATTTCACCGTTACGGGGCTGTTCGGCGCACCGTCATACAAGCGCGCCGAAGCCGATGCCGTCGACATTGCCCGCTACTGGCTCGACCGCACGGGCCTAACCGATCGCGCCGACTGGGATGCCGGCAACTTGCCCTATGGCGATCAACGCCGCCTGGAGATCGCCCGGGCGATGTGCACCGAACCGGTGCTGTTGTGCCTGGATGAGCCGGCCGCCGGCCTCAACCCCCGCGAGTCCGCCGAGCTGAACCGGCTGCTCCAATATATCCGTGACGAGCACAAGATTGGCGTTCTGCTGATCGAGCACGACATGAACGTGGTGATGGAGATCTCCGATCACATTGTCGTGCTCGACTACGGACGCAAGATCTCCGACGGCACGCCCCATCAGGTGCGCAACGATCCGGCGGTGATCCGCGCCTATCTCGGCGAGGAGGAGGACGAGGAACTTCCCGAGGAGGTCGCCCGTGACCTCGCGCGCGACGAGGAGGCCCGGTGATGCTCTCGGTCTCCGGCGTCAACACATACTATGGCAACATCCAGGCGCTGCGCGGCGTCGACGTGACCGTCGACGAAGGCGAGATCGTCACCCTGATCGGCGCCAACGGCGCCGGCAAGTCGACCCTCTTGATGACCATCTGCGGCAATCCGCGGGCGTCTTCGGGAACCGTCGTCTTCGACGGCGAAGACATCACCCACCGGCCGACGCACCAGATTATCGGCTCTGGCATCGCCCAGGCGCCGGAAGGGAGGCGGATCTTTCCCCGCATGACGGTGATGGAGAATCTGCAGATGGGATCGATCACCGCGCCGGCCGAAAATTTCGACGAGAACCTGGATCAGGTGTTCGATTTGTTCCCGATCCTCAAGGAACGCAGCGATCAGCGCGGCGGGACGCTTTCGGGCGGCGAGCAGCAGATGCTGGCCATCGCCAGGGCGCTGATGAGCCGACCCCGCCTCCTGCTTCTCGACGAGCCCTCTCTCGGCCTCGCGCCAATGGTGGTCAAGCAGATCTCCCGCGTGATCAAGGAAATCAACCAAAGGCAGCGGGTCACGGTGTTCCTCGTCGAGCAAAATGCGTTTCACGCTCTGCGTTTGGCACACCGGGGTTACGTGATGGTCAACGGCGTGATCAATTTGACCGGCACGGGCCGCGAGCTCCTCGAGAATCCAGAGGTTCGCGCGGCCTACCTGGAAGGCGGGCACGGATGATCCAGGCTGTCACGTCCGAGATCTGGATCTTCGGCATCATTTTCGTGTTGCTTGCCGTCTATGCCGCGTACATGACGGGGCAAGGCGCCGCCAACACGTGGCAGCCGTTCTGGCTGATGATCGTCTACATCCTGCTTCTCGGTTTCGGCGAGCGGTTCCTCGCCTTCGCCCTGTTCGACGACGTCTTGCTGTCGGCGACCGGATACGCCATCGACACCGGAATCATCCTGGCGGTCGCGGCATTCGCCTTCCGTCTCAACCGTGCCCGCAGGATGGTGAGTCAGTATCCATGGCTCTACGACCGTGCCGGTTTGTTCGGTTGGCGGTCCAAGCACTGACAGTCGTTTCCAATCCGTCGCTTACGAACCGCGGCAGCGAATTTCCTGTCGCCAAATCACAGTATTGTCACAATCTCTCCGCATGTTAAGCTACGTTCACCTTGTCAAAGGGTGATGAAGCCCTTGGCATAACGGCGCGGGCTTTCAGCGTGTATTCGGGCCTATCCTATAGTTCTCCGGAGGGAGGTAGGTAACGACATGAAACACCCCAAACTTGCGTTCGTGGCGGCGGCTGCGTTGGCTGCGTTCGGATTCGGCGCCGCGAAGGCCGACATCATGATTGCGACGGCTGGTCCGATGACTGGCCAGTATGCTACATTTGGTGAGCAGATGACGAACGGCGCCGAGATGGCGGTGGCCGACCTCAACGCGGCCGGCGGCGTCCTCGGACAGCAGTTGAAGCTGTTCGTCGAAGACGATGCCTGCGACCCCAAACAGGCGGTGGCGGTGGCCAACAAGGTGGCCAGCGAAGGCGTTGTCTTCATGGCCGGCCATTTCTGCTCGGGCTCGTCGATCCCGGCATCTCAGGTCTATACCGAGGAGGGCATCCTGCAGATCTCCCCGGCGTCGACCAACCCGAAGCTCACCGAAGAGGGCGGCGACAACGTCTTCCGCACCTGCGGCCGTGACGACCAGCAGGGCACCGTTGCCGGCAACTACCTGGCCGACAACTTCAAGGGCAAGAAGGTCGCCTTCATCCACGACAAGACCGCCTACGGCAAGGGCCTCGCCGACGAGACCCTGAAGCAGTACAAGGCCCGTGGCATGAAAGAGACCATGTACGAGGCCTACACCGCTGGCGAAAAGGACTACACGGCACTGGTCTCGAAGATGAAAGGCGCCGGCGTCGACGTCATCTATGTCGGCGGCTATCACACCGAAGCCGGCCTGATGATCCGTCAGGCCCACGAGCAGGGCTATAAGCCGCAGCTCATCTCGGGCGACGCGCTGGTCACCGAGGAGTACTGGAAGATCACCGGTCCGACCGGCGAGGGCACGCTGATGACCTTCAGCCCCGATCCGCGCAAGAACCCGGTCGCGGCCCCGGTCGTCAAGCGGTTCCGCGACAAGGGCATCGAGCCGGAGGGTTACGTGCTCTATACGTACGGTGCCATCCAGGCTTGGGCGCAGGCCGCCGAGAAGGCCGGCACCACCGACACCGACGCGATGATCAAGTCGCTTCGCGCCAACAAGTTCGACACGGTGCTCGGAATGATCGGATTTGACGGCAAGGGTGACGTCACCGCGCCCGGCTACGTGTTCTACGAGTGGAAGGCCGGCAAGTACGACTACGTCCAGTAACTGGCCGTCGCGAACACCGTTTCGGAGGCCCGGCGGCCATCGGTCGCCGGGCCTTTTCTTTGCCAGATCCAATTGCGCAGGAAAAAAGAAAAGGCCGCTGACGCGGCCTTTTGGTAAGCGTCCGGCCTTCCCCACCTTGATGGGTCGCGATCAATTGAGGCAGCACTTTTTGAACTTCTTGCCCGATCCGCAGGGACAGGGGTCGTTGCGGCCGACCTTGCGGTTGTTCTGGTTGGCCGG
>Ga0209782_1000024_pt1 | contig 86543 bp, 76 predicted proteins | sample WorMetmaBAHAMAS1_FD_187390 | JGI IMG/M metagenome (GOLD analysis project Ga0209782, IMG submission 187390) | Marine gutless worms symbiont microbial communities from Max Planck institute for Marine Microbiology, Germany - Inanidrilus... | ecosystem: Host-associated > Annelida > Digestive system...
TCTCCTCAAGGCTCCAGCTGCGCCGGCGACGCCCCATGACAATAGTTCCGTTGTGTCCATTTATCGCTAATGGATACTAACGGCAGGCAAACTTCGCTGTGAAGGGCGGGTTGCTCGGACGCTTACAGAGAAACGCCGCCAAATCGTCCCTGTCACGGACATAGGGCGTATGGCCCGGTTCCAACGACAGACTGTGGTAAGTGAAACAGAACACCTTGCACCCTTGGGCGAGAAGACTGCGTGTCAGCCGCCGATGAGCGGCATGATCGATGCCTTCCGGGGTCAGCGTGATCCGTTCGATCAGGCCTAGTCGGGCGAAAATCCCGGGAACGTGGAACCGCATGCCCATTGGGCCGGCCAGCACCGGATAGGCCGCCGGACCATTTGCCGCGAGCGCGCCGGCGAACCCGCTGCGCTTTTCCGGAAGCACGTAGATACCGTAGTCCCAACACGTTGCCCCGTGCGGTCGGTGCGTGAACCGGCACCTTACCTCGTCTTCGTCGTAGGGACCCAGGCACAGCCACAGGCAGCCGATAATCTCGCCGTCCTCGAACGCGGCGAAACAGACCGAATCCAGGTTCGCCCGGTAGTCCAGAACCTCGGATGTGAGCTCCAGCTTCAATAGCACCGGATCACGCGCATCGACGATGCGAACGTCGATCGATCGGCCGCGCCGCGGCGGCAGCAGCGGGCCGTCGGGCACCGGCTGGGCGACGAACGCGTAACGATACAGCCGCGCCGATCCTCCGGACGCCACCAAGCCCCGCTCGATCGCATACAGAACGGCGTCCAGGAAGCCGAGTTCCTTGATGGCACGGGAAATGCGGGTCAGCACGATGGCAATTGATCCGACGATCCGAGAGAGGGCCGCACTATACCACCGATTCCCAACCATCGCCAGACCATCGCGCGCCGCGGCGCCAGTTCACGGTTTATGCGCCCGAAATATTTGGTATAAAGCCGCTCGGACCGCGAAGCCGACGGATCGGACTGAAACCATGGCAGTGATCGACGACGTAAAGACCGTTCTGGGCGACACCCTTCAATTGGGCGATCGCGTCAAGTCCATGGAAGCGTCGACTCCTTTGTTCGGGAGCATCCCCGAGTTCGACTCGATGGCCGTCGTTACGGTGATCACGGCCCTGGAAGACCAGTTCGATTTCGTCGTCGACGACGAGGAGATTACCGCCGAAGTCTTCGAAACCGTTGGCGCACTCTCGACCTTCGTGGAGCAGAAGCTCGCCCCGTGACCGCGGTGGCTGGCGCGCCCCCTCCCGAACCCTTCTTTTTCGACGGGCCGGCCGGCCGCCTGTTTGCGGTTAACTACCCGCCGACGTCGACTGGCGATACCGGGCTTGGCGTCGTTTTCGTTCCGGCCTTCGCCGAAGAGATGAACCAGAGCTGCCGGATGGTCGCTCTGCAGGCGCGTGCCTTGGCCGGCGCCGGCATTGGCGCATTGGTCGTCGATCTGTACGGCACGGGCGACAGTGCCGGCGATTTCCGTGATGCCCGCTGGGAGACTTGGCGAGACGACGTTTCGGCGGCGGTTGCGTGGCTGGAGACATGGGGCCGCGACCGGATCGGCCTGCTCGGAGTGCGGCTCGGTGGGTTATTGGCGATGGAGGTCGCCGCAGCGAACCAGGGACGTGTGGACCGGGCCATCCTTTGGCAGCCGGTGGCGCGGGGCGAGCGGATGCTGACCCAGTTTCTGAGGTTGCGTGTCGCCGCGTCCATGGGCGGCTCGGCAGCCCAGGAAACGACGACCTCTTTGCGCGAAACGTTCGCCAGCGGACAATCAACACAAATCGCCGGCTACGAGGTTGCGCCGGAGCTGGCGGCGGCCCTGGATTCAGCGGACATCGCGGCGCACGGCCCGGCGGCGGGGGTGCCGGTGGACTGGATCGAGGTGGTCGCCGATGCGGGTCGTCCGGTATCGCCGGCGAGCCGCAGGGTGGTCGACCAATGGACCGATGCCGGCGTTCCGGTCGCTGCCGCGACCGTGCCCGGCGACGCGTTCTGGTCGATCCAGGAAACGACACTCGTCCCGGAGCTGCTCGAAGCGACCACCGAATGCCTGCGGGCGGCCCGCCCATGACAGGCGAGGAGGCGATCCGCTTTTCCTGTGACGACGATGACCTGATCGGGGTTCTGCATCGTCCCGAACGTCCTGGGAGCCGAGGGATCGTGGTCGTCGTCGGCGGTCCCCAATACCGGATCGGCAGCCACCGCCAATTCGTTCATCTCGCCCGCGGCCTCGCCGCCGAGGGAACCGCGGTGCTGCGCTTCGACTATCGGGGTATGGGGGACAGCGACGGCACCTATCTGGGATTCGAGCATGTCCACGACGATATCGCGGCAGCCGTGGATGCACTGACGGCGGCTGCTCCCGAAGTGACCGAAGTTATCCTGTGGGGTCTCTGCGACGCCGCCTCGGCGATCCTGTTCTACGCCGCGCGGGATTCCCGGATCGGCGGTGTCGTTGTCGTCAATCCTTGGGTTCGCACCGTCGCGGGCGAGGCGCGCACCTACCTCCGGCACTACTATGTCCGCCGCCTGATGGACCGGGAGTTCTGGGGCAAGGTCGCGCGGGGCGAATTCAACCCCATCGCCGCCGCGCGCTCGTTCGCAAGGTTGATCCGAAAGTCGATGGCCGGCAGCCGCGCCGCAGAAGGCACTGCGGACGCGGCCGAGACACCCGTCACGACGACCAAAACCAGCAACGAATTGCCCCGGCTGCTCGTTGCCGCACCACCCGACGATCCGAGACCGCTGCCTGAGCGCATGGCCGACGGGCTGCAACGCTTCGATGGTCGGGTGCTGGTGATCACCAGCGACAAGGACCTGACGGCCCAGGAATTCCTGGATGCCGCGGCGTCCTCCCCGAAGTGGGGGCAGTTGCTGGCTGACGGCCGCGTGACGCGGCGCCGGCTCGACCCGTCGGACCATACCTTCTCGCGGAGAGAATGGCGTGACCAGGTCACCGCCTGGACGGCGGAGTGGCTACGCGGCTAAGGGCTCGTCCCTAAGGATCCACCCACCGCCGAGGACGCGCTCGCCGTCATAGAAGACGCATGCCTGCCCCGGTGCGATTCCGGTTTCAGGATCATCGAAGGCCACGCCGACAGTGCCGTCGTCCCGCGCCTGCAGTGCCGCCGCCGCCGGTGGCCGGGTCGAGCGGACCCGGGCCTGGATCCGCTGGCTCTCCGCCGGGCCTTCGCCGTCGCCCAGCCAATTGACGCCGCCGACGCGCAGGTGCCGCTGCATCAGGGCGTCGCGCGGTCCAACGACCACGCGGCGGGTTTGGGGCTCGATTCGAGTGACATAGAGCGGCTGATCCGAGGCGATTCCGAGGCCCCGCCGCTGCCCGACGGTGAATCGGCCAATGCCTCCGTGACCACCCAGCACCGTGCCGTGGATGTCAACGATATCGCCCGGCTCGAACGAGTCCGGGCGTAGGGACTCGACGACGCGGGCATAGCGGCCGCCGGGAACGAAACAGATGTCCTGGCTGTCGGGCTTGTCGGCGACGGCAAGGCCGAGGCGGCTGGCGGTGCCGCGGGTTTCGGTCTTGGCCAGTTCACCCAAGGGAAAACGGAGATAGTCGAGCTGCTCGGGTGTCGTTGCGAACAGGAAGTAGCTCTGATCCCGGGTGTCGTCGGCAGCGCGGTGAAGCTCGGGGCCACCGGCCCCCCGGCGGCGGCGGACATAGTGACCGGTGACCAACGCATCGGCGCCGAGGTCGCGGGCCGTGCCGAGAAGGTCTGCGAACTTGACCGTCTGGTTGCAGAGAATGCACGGCACCGGCGTTTCGCCTGACGCGTAGGAATCTGCGAAGGCATCGATAACCTGAGTACGGAACTTCTGCTCGTAGTCGAGGACATAGTGCGGGATGCCGAGACGATCGGCGACGCGGCGGGTGTCGTGGATGTCCTCGCCGGCACAGCAGCTTCCGGGCCGGCCACGCGCCCATCCGTGGTCGTAGAGCTGCAATGTCACGCCGATGACATCGTAGCCGTCCTCGACCAGCATGGCCGCGACGGTAGAACTATCGACACCACCGGACATGGCGACAACGACGCGCGTCGCCGACGGGGCCTTGTCGATCTCAAGCGAGTTCATGGACGGGAATATAGGTGCCGGCCGGCCCTGGATCAAAAGCGCTAGCGCGTACCGAACAACAGGTTGTGGGTCGCGACCTGTGAGTCGAACGGATTCCCCGCGGCGTCATCCAGCTCGGGCTCGAGGGTCGAGAAGAACCGATAACCCAGCTCCAGGGACCAGTTGTCGGTTAAGGCGTAATTGACGCCGAGCCCGGCCTGGAACGCCATGACGAAGGCCTCGTCGTCGACGATGGCGCCGGCTGCGGTGACATCGTTCAGCGACACCTGGGCAACGCCGGCGCCGGCGAGCACATAGGGGCGCCAAGATATCCCGAGATCGAAGTCGTAGGCGCCGTTGGCCATCAGCGCCAAAACAGACAGGTCGCCCTCGGCGTCACGCGAGCCGGCGGCGACGCCGAGTCCGGTCGCGCGGGTCACGGACACCTGGTCCAGGCTGTACGTGGCGTACAGAAGTTCGGCATCGGCGCGGAAACCGTTGCGCCACGCATATCCACTGCCGCCCGTGAACAGGAACCCGAAGTCATAGGATGATTCGATGTCGATCGTGCTGCTCGAATTGTCGGCATCCATTGGGAATCCGCCACCCGCGGCCGCGGTGATGTACCAGCCATCGCCGCGCCGTCCGCTTCGAGTTCCGCGCACCGGTCGTGCTCGCCGTTGCGCCGTGGTGACGGGCCGACGCGGCGGCGGGTTGGCGCGCTGCCGGCGGAGCGGCCTCGGGTGCAGTGGCCGGAGCTGGGGTGGTTTTCGCCCCCGCAGTGGGCCCGGCGGGCGGAATCGCCGTTCCTGGAGCCGGCATCGCGGAAGCTGTGGATGGGGGCGCCTTGTCTCGCGCCGGGGCCTGGGGAGATGGCGTCGGCATGGGCGGCTTGGCGGCCGATTTCGGCTCGGGCATGGCGGTGGGCGCAGAGGGTGCCCGCGCCGTCGGCATCGGTCTGACAGGCGCCACTGCCGGCCGGGCGGGCGCGCGGGTCGTCGGCATGCGCGACGCGCCGAACTTGGGGCGGACGTCGAGCGGATAGGGTTCGGCGAGGGCCGCCTCCATGTCGTAGAGGCGGAACGATCGGGCCTCGGCCTCGCCGGCCAAACCAAAACCCCACGCCAATAGCGTGCCGGCGACGGCAAAGATGCGGACCGATGATGACATATCCCGTCCCCCCGGGGTCAGGTGTGTGCCAATTGGTAACACGTTCCCGCGGGTCGTCCAATCATCCTCGGTCTTCGGCCGACAAGCCCATGTCCCAGAATTCGGCGTCGAGTTGGGTTGCCTCGCCGAACGTCCGGACGAGGGCGTCTAGACGGCCGTCCGAACCCCGCCGCCGCATCAACGTATCCATCTGTTGGACATGGTCGAAGGCAACGTTCTGATAGTCCTCGGACGCGTACATGGCGATCCAGTCGTCATAGGGGTTCCCTTGGCGGACTGTGGCCGGGTCGCCGGCGAGGGCGCGGCCGATCTCGGCATATCCGACGATGCACGGCGCGAGGGCGACCTGCAGGTCGAGCAGATCGCCGGCAAGCCCGCGTTCGAGGACATAGCGCGTATAGGCCATCGTTGCCGGGGCCTCGGGCGCCGCCGCCATGTCTTCTTCGGCGAGCCCCCAGCGGGCGCAATAACCGACGTGCAGGTCCATTTCGGTGTCGACGATGGCGCTCAACCCGCCCGCCGCGCGGCGGATGTCGTCGAGGGTCTCAGATTTGAACGCGGCGAGCCCATAAGCACGGGCGAAATGGATCAGGAACAGGTAGTCCTGGATCAGATAGTGCCGGAAGCAGACTTCGGGCAGTGTGCCGTCGGCCAACTGAAGAACGAAGGAATGTTGGGTGTAGGCAGCCCATTCGGACGCGCAGGCGTCGCGCAGTCGGGCGTACAGGGTCGCGGCGGAGCCTGAGCGGGTCAATCGCGTTCGTCGAGCCAGGCCATCTGGATGGCTTCGAGGATTTTTTCGTTGAACCTCTGCGGATCGTCGTCGAACTCGTCGAGCTCCTGGACCCACTTCCACAGATCGGTGAAGCGGAGGTTGACGACATCAACGTCGGGATGTGCCTCCTCCAGTTGGATGGCGATTTCGGTGACGTCGGTCCAACGAATGCCCATCGGCGGTCTCCTAGAAAGTGGGCACTAACGGTCGACCATCATGTTTCGGGTCGCCGCCGGCAACGTGACGGTGAGCCCGTCCAGCTCCTCGGTCATCTTGATTTGACAGCCAAGCCGAGACGTGTGGGTAAGGCCGAAGGCGAGATCGAGCATGTCCTCCTCTTCCTCGGTGGATTCGTCGAGGCGGTCATACCCGTCGGGATCGACAACGACGTGGCACGTCGAGCACGCCAGCGAGCCCTCGCACGCGCCTTCCAGGTCGATGTCGTTACGGTGCGCGATCTCGAGCACCGAAAGCCCCAGCGGGGCTTCGACTTCCAGACGAGACTGGCCATCGGCGGTAATGAACGTCATCTTGGGCATTGCAGCCGGTTCCCTTTGTGTCCCTTCAGGTTTCTTCTTTCTGCGGTCCGTCGTCTTCCGGCGGTGGCGCGAATTCGTCGACGCTGTGTCCGCTGAGCGCGGAGCGGATTCCCCGGTCCATGCGCCGCTCGGCGAATGGCCGGGTCGCGACCTCCAGTTCGGCGACGGCGGCGTCGATGGCCGTACGGTCGTCGCCGGCGCAGGCCGCCTCGATGCTGGCGGCGACGGCGCCGATGGCCGCGCGCTCGGCGTCATCGAGCAGATCGCCGTCGGCGGCGATGGCGGCATCGAGGGCAGTGAGCACGCGGCGCGCCTCGACCCGCGATTCCGTCAGCACCCGGAACGCCATGTCGTCGGCGGCGTGTTCCATGCTTTCGTACAGCATCGTCGCCATCTCGTCTTCGCTGAGACCGTAGGACGGTTTGACCGCGACGCTCTGTTCCGTGCCCGTGGTCTGCTCGCGGGCGCTGACCGTCAGCAGTCCGTCGGCATCGACGGCGAACATGACCTGGATTCGCGCCGCGCCAGCGGTCATTGCAGGGATTTCATGCAGCTCGAAACGCGCCAGCGATCGGCACTGATCGACCATCTCGCGTTCTCCCTGGACCACATGAATCGCCATGGCCGTCTGGCCGTCCTGGAAGGTGGTGAATTCCTGGGCCTTGGCGACCGGCACCGGCGTGTTGCGCTGGATCACCTTCTCCACCAACCCGCCCATGGTTTCGAGCCCGAGGCTCAGCGGCGTGACGTCGAGCAGCAGCGTGTCGGAACCCACGGTCAGCGCCTCGGCTTGGCGGGCGGCGCCGATAGCGACGACCTCATCGGGGTTGATGTGGGCGAGCGGTTCGCTTCCGAACAGCTTAGCGATGCGGCGGCGGACCAGCGGAACACGTGTCGATCCGCCGACCAGCACGACACCCGCCACCTCGTCGGGGGTGATACCGGCATCGGCGAGGACGTCGCCGCAGATACGGACAGTGCGATCGACCAGTGGCGCGATGAGGGATTCGAGGGTGTCGCGGTCCAGGTTGTGGCTGCTGTTTTCGCCGCCGGCATCGACGACCCAGGTGCCGTCGTCGCGGGCCGTCAGGCACTCCTTGGCAAGTCTTGCCGCCATCAATGCCATCTTCGCCTCGGCGCTGGTCAGCGCCGGCGCATCCGCTGCCGTCGACCGTTGGGCGAGGAAATACTCGGCGACCGCATGGTCGAAATCGTCGCCGCCGAGCGCCGAATCGCCGCCCGTGGAGAGGACCTGGAACACGCCTTTCTCCATGCGCAGCAGCGAGACGTCGAACGTTCCGCCGCCGAGGTCGTAGACCGCGTAGAGTCCCTCGGCGCCCTCGTCGAGACCGTAGGCCAGCGCCGCCGCCGTCGGTTCATTGACCAAGCGCAGCACATCAAGCCCGGCCAGCCGCGCGGCGTCCTTCGTCGCCGTGCGCGCGGCGTCGTCGAAATAGGCCGGCACCGTCACCACCGCCTTGTCGACCGGTCGGGCCATGTGCTCCTCTGCGCGGATTTTCAACGCCTTGAGGATCTCCGCCGAGATCTCGACCGGCGTCAGACGGAGGCCGGAGACGGAAAGCCGCACCATCCCGCCGGCACCGTCTTCCGCCGGCGCGATGTCGTAGGGCAGGGTCCCGGCGAGGCTTTTGAGATCTTCCACGCCACGGCCCATCAGCCGTTTGACCGAACCCACGACCATCTCCGGTCGGTCGAGCATCAGCGTGCGGGCAAGCCCGCCGACAATCGCCGAACCGTCGGGGGCGTAGGCGACGACCGACGGCACCAGCGCGTTGCCGTCTTCGTCGCGCAGCACGTCGGCCGTGCCGTCGCCGCTGATCGCCACCACCGAGTTGGTGGTGCCGAGGTCGATGCCGACGGCGACCGCCTCGTCATCCGCGTGCGGAGCCGGGGTTTCGCCCGGTTCATGGATCTGCAGAAGCTGGTTCATGCGTTCGCGGTCTGCGCCAGTTGGGCGCGGCGCACCCGGGTCTCTTCATCCAGCTTGCGAAGGTACTTGAGCCGAGTCGTCAACAACGATGCCTGCTCCAGATCGGCGCTGGCAAAGGCGTCGGACAGTCCGGAGACGCAATCGCGGATGTCGTCCAACGCCCGTCGGTGCAGCGAGTCGACGTCGGCAAGAGTTTCTGCTTCGGCCAACGCCTCGCGCAATTCGAGGCTTTCGAGCAGCAGCTCCTGGTCGTTGACCAGATTGCAGCCTTCGGGCAGCGCTTCGGTGCCGCGAAGATGGATCAGATAGTCGGCCCGCCGCAGCGGGTCCTTGAGCGTTTCATACGCTTCGTTGACGCACGTGGCCTGTTGCTGAGACAGCGCTCGCTCGCGTGCGCCCCGGCTGGCGAAGCGGTCGGGATGAAGCCGGCGCTGACAGTCGAAATACCGGCGGTCAAGGATTGCGGCGTCGATGTCGAATCCGGCATCCAGATCCAAACGGGTGAAATGATCGAGCTGTCCCGGAGGCTGAATTACACCGCAGGTGTCGCAAAACAACACGCCGGCCGACACCGGTCCTTGGCACGACCAGCAGGCCACCAAACCGGCGGACGGTCGCCCGGTGTCCTCATGATGTGCATCGAGGTCGCGCATATTCGACTAGTGACTTGAGCTGGTCCGTCTCCGCCGACACCGGCCCGATGCTGCGACGGACTCGGGCACGATCGTGCCAGGGTTTTGGGCGCGAAAATGCGCCCCTAGACGTGGAATGACTCGCCGCAGCCGCACCGCCCCTTTTCGTTGGGATTTCGGAACACGAACCCCGCCTCAAGCTTGTCCTCGACGTAGTCCATTTCGGTGCCGAGAACGAACATGGTCGCCTTTGGATCGATCAGGATCGTCACGCCATTGGCTTCGACGATTTCGTCGAATGGATTCTTCTCGTCGGCGAACTCCAGCGTGTACGACATCCCGGAACACCCCTTGGTCCGGATGCCTACTCGCACGCCGATTGAGGGTTTGGCGCGGCCGGCGAGCAGCGCCTTTACGCGCTCGGCAGCCGCCTCAGTGACGGTGATCGGTTGAGGGCGCTCGGCCATCGATCCGTGTTCCCATGCCTGCCCGCACGATAGCGGCGTCGAAGCGGCGCTATTCCGCCGCCTCAGCCTCGGAGGCGCCGTGCCGCTTGCGGTAATCCATGATCGCCGCCTTGATAGCATCCTCGGCGAGCACCGAGCAATGAATCTTCACCGGCGGCAACGCCAGATGCTCGGCGATTTCGGTGTTCTTGATGGTCTCCGCTTCGTCGAGGGTCTTGCCCTTGACCCACTCGGTGACCAGCGAGCTGGATGCGATCGCCGAACCGCAGCCGAAGGTCTTGAACTTGGCATCCTCGATCAGGCCCTGTTCGCTGACCTTGATTTGCAGCTTCATGACATCCCCGCAGGCCGGTGCCCCGACCAGCCCGGTACCCACGGACCCGTCAGACTTGTCGAATGCGCCGACGTTCCGGGGATGCTCGTAGTGGTCGATAACCTTGTCGCTGTATGCCACGGTTGCTCTCCTTCTTCTTTCCGATCCTGGGGTCGGATTAATTGATCAGTGTTCGGCCCACTCGATGGATTTCAAATCGATGCCTTCCTGTGCCATCTCCCACAACGGGCTCATCTCGCGCAGGCGCCGCACCTCGCCGACGATCCGCTCGACGGCGAAATCGACCTCGGTCTCGGTGGTGAACCGGCCGAGCCCGATGCGCAGGCTGGTATGCGCCAGCTCCTCATCGACACCCAAGGCGCGGAGCACGTAAGACGGTTCCAGCGAGGCCGACGTGCAGGCCGATCCCGATGACACCGCGAGTTCCTTGATCCCCATCATCAGGCCTTCCCCTTCGACGTAGGCGAAGCTGATGTTCAGGTTGCCAGGGATGCGTTGCTCCAGGTCGCCGTTGAGATAGACCTCCGGCAACGCCTCGGTGATGCCGTTGTAGAAGCGGTCGCGCAGCATGTGCAGCCGCTCGGTTTCGGCCCCCATCTCCGCTTCTGCGATGGCGCAAGCCTCGCCCAGGCCGACGCACAGCGGTGTCGGCAATGTCCCGGAGCGCATGCCGCGTTCCTGTCCGCCGCCATTGATCAGTGCCTCCAGGCGAACCCGTGGCCGGCGCCGGACGTAGAGCGCGCCGATGCCCTTGGGACCGTAGAGCTTGTGCCCCGAGATGCTCATCAAATCGATGTTCATGGCCTCGACGTCGAGGGGGATCTTGCCTGCCGCCTGCGCTGCATCGGTGTGAAAGTGGACCTTGCGCTCCCTACAGATGGCGCCGATTTCAGCGAGCGGCTGAATGACTCCGATCTCGTTGTTGACCGCCATGATCGAAACCAGGACCGTACGTTCCGAAATGGCATCGCGCAGCCGATCCAGATCGATCAGGCCATTGGCCTGCACGGGCAGGTAGGTGATGTCGAACCCCTCCTGCTCGAGATGACGGCAACTGTCCAGCACGCACTTGTGCTCGGTCACGCAGGTGATGACGTGGTTCTTGCGGTCGCGGTGGAAGCGCGCCACGCCCTTGATTGCCAGGTTGTTGGACTCGGTTGCGCCGGAGGTAAAAATGATCTCCTTGGAATTGGCACCAATCAGATGGGCGATCTGTTCGCGGGCCTTCTCGACGGCGGCCTCGGAGTCCCAGCCATATTTGTGGTTGCGCGAGTGCGGATTGCCGAAGACTTCGGTGAAGTACGGGAGCATCGCCTCGACAACGCGCCGATCCGTCGGCGTCGTCGCCTGGTAGTCCAGATAGACCGGCGCGTTCTCGTTCGACGGAATCGCCGTTTCGACACGTGTCTCGCCGAAGTCGTTCATTGGGTCACCTTGCCTTTCGTCTTCGTTCGGATCACGCAACCAATGCCGCGGGGGTCTCGGACACGGGTTCACCGTGCAGCGCCGACCACGTCGCGACAAAACGCTCGACGTCCGAGACGGAACTCGACCGGCCGAGGCTCACGCGGATCGCCTTGTTGGCGGTATCCTCGTCGGCGCCCATTGCCCGCAAAACGTGACTCGGAGCTACCTTGCCGGATGAGCAGGCAGCTCCGGCGCTGACGGCGATGCCCGCGAGATCGAGCGCCATGACCTGGGTTTCGGCGCCGATCGAGGGCGATGCGAAACAGCTCGTGTTGGCGAGGCGCTCAGTTTCAATGCCGTAGAACCGCGTTTCCGGAACGCGCTGGCGGAGCGCCGCTTCCATATCATCGCGCAATGCCGCCAACTCGGCGAATGGGCCCAGCTCGTCGACGGCTTCCTTCGCCGCTACGGCAAACCCGGCAATGCCCGGAAGGTTCTCTGTTCCCGCTCGGCGGCCGCGTTCCTGGCCACCGCCGCGGAGCATCGGTGCGATGAGGCTGTCGTCCGCGACGATCAGCGCGCCTACTCCTGTCGGACCACCCAGCTTGTGAGCCGAAAGCGAAACCGCGTCGACACCGAGCGCGGCAACATCGACGGCAATCTTTCCGGCCGCCTGAACGGCATCGCAGTGCACATTGGCGCCGTACCGGTGCGCGATCTCGGCGACTTCGGCCACCGGCTGGATGACCCCGGTTTCGTTATTGGCCAACATCACCGAAACCAGCGCCGGTTCGTCGCTCGCGGCGAGCAGCGCATCAAGGGCATCGACATCGACGACGCCGTCGCTGTCAACGCGAATGCGTTGGACGTCGGTGCGGACCCGTAGGACGGACGCGTGCTCGACATCCGAAACCAGAACCCGCCGACGGCTGCCGGTCAGGGCAAGGGTATTGGCTTCCGTGCCGCCACTGGTGAACACGATCGACGCCGCGCCGGCGCCGAACAGACCTGCGATACAGTCACGCGCGTCCTCGACCATGCGCCGCGCGGCACGGCCGGCACCGTGGACCGACGATGGATTCCCGGTGACGTCCAACGCCGCAACGACCGCCGCGGCCGCCGCCGGCCGGACCGGGGTCGTCGCGTTATGGTCGAGATACGTGGTTTCATTCATCGCCGGGACTTTCGCGGCTGGATCCTGCCTATTGCGCCGCCACGACGGGTTCGGGCCGGGCGTCGTGCGCGATGATGCCGCTCGTGCCGAGCACGCGGCGTTCGCAGACATCGGCCAGCGTCACCGAACTCAGATAGAGGTAGATCTGGTTGCCGAGTTCTTCCCAAAGGTCGTGCGTCAAGCAGCGGCCTTTGTGGAGATGGCAGCCCTTGGGCGATCCGGGTTTGCAGCGGGTCGCCTTGATGGGTTTGTCCACAGCAAGGATGATGTCCGAGACCCGCATGTCTGCCGTGTTACGGGCCAGCAGATAACCACCGCCCGGGCCACGGACGCTGGATACCAACCCACCCCGGCGCAACCGCCCGAACAGCTGTTCGAGGTACGACAGCGAAATCTCTTGTCGCTCCGCAACCTCGGCCAGCGCGACTGGTTTGCCGTTGCTGTGGTGGGCCAAGTCCGCCATCGCCATCACGGCGTATCGACCTTTGGTACTGAGCTTCACCGCATTTCTCCTGTTTCGCCGCCCGACGCCACGCGTCAGCCGTGCTCGCCGCCAGATGCGACCGCTGGTTGCGCATCATCTTCATTGTTGCCGGGTACGTGATGCACTGGCGTCGGTTTGTCCGCTTCCGCCTCGACGAGGCTTTCCTCTAATTCGGAGACCCTGCCGACCAGCGTTGCCAATTGTCCGCGCAGGCTCTCGATCGTCGCGAGCACCGGGTCGGGGCATCCCTCGGCCGGTGTACCGTAGGCGACGAACTCGCCAACGCGGCTGCGATCCCGGGGCATCACAACGTGAGCCGGGATGCCGATCGCGGTGACGCCGGGAGGGATATCCTTGCTGACGACGGCATTGGCGCCCACCCGCGCGCCCTCGCCGACTGTAATGGGCCCCAGAACCTGGGCGCCGGACCCGATAATGGCGCCATCCTTGAGCGTGGGATGCCTCTTGACGTTGATTTGACTCGCCGAGTCCACCGATGGTGCGATGCCGCCGAGCGTTACGCCCTGATAGAGCGTGACATCGTCCCCGATCTCGGAGGTTTCGCCGATTACGACGCCATGGCCGTGGTCGATAAACAACCGACAACCGATGCGGGCTCCGGGATGGATCTCGATGCTGGTCAAAAACCGGCCGATGTGCGCGAGAAAGCGCCCGAGAAGGTGCCAATCGCGATCCCACAGGGTATGGGATACACGGTAGAACATCACCGCATGAAACCCCGGATAGCACAACGCGACCTCAAGGCGCGACCGGACCGCCGGGTCACGCGCCATATAGGAATCGATATCCTCTTGAATTCTCTTGAAAAGCATGGGTCTCAGACTATTGTATAAGGTCTTTCCGGTGCGCCTTCGCCAGCTTTTTGGGGCCTCGAAGGCACTCGGAAATATAGGATGTCCGACTATACCGGTCAAGAATATCCGACCGTAATTTTGTGCGTTCAGGCGTTATATCCGAGTGCCAGAGTCGGATATAACGCTGTCAGTGCCGTGTCTGTTGCAGGAGCCTCGCCGAACCCATGCCCGAAGTGATCTTCAACGGCACCGAAGGGCGTCTCGAAGGACGTTACCACCATTCCCGCGAGCCCGGAGCGCCCATCGCCCTGATCCTGCATCCTCATCCGTTGCACGGGGGGACGATGAACAACCGAATCGTCTTCACGCTGTTTCAGGCGTTCCAGCAGAGGGGATTCTCCGTCCTGCGGTTCAACTTCCGCGGCGTCGGGCGGTCGCAGGGCGAGTTCGACAATGGACAGGGCGAACTCAGCGACGCCGCCTCGGCCTTGGACTGGATGCAGAACTTCAACCCCAATGCGTCGAACTGCTGGGTGGCAGGCTATTCCTTCGGCGCGTGGATCGGCATGCAGCTATTGATGCGCCGGCCCGAGATCAGCGGCTTCGTTTCCGTCGCCCCGCCCGCGGGCGTCAACGACTTTTCATTCCTGGCACCGTGTCCGGCGTCGGGATTGATCGTTCACGGATGCGATGACGACCTGGTCCCGGCGTCGGCGGTCGCAAAGCTGGCGCGGAAGCTGTCGGCGCAAAAGAACATCTCGATCGACTACCGCGAGGTCGCAGGTGCCGATCACCTGTTCGCGGATCACGTCGACGAGATTACGGCGGCGGTCGACGACTATCTGAGTCAGGCCCTTACCGAAGCGGCGTGAGCGTCGTTTACCCGCCGCGGCTCGACCCGGCAGATCAACCGAAAATGCTCTAGGCGAGGACTCCTTCGCCGCTGATCGGATTGCCGACCATGGCAAGGAACTCGCGCCGCGTCGACGGGTCCTCGCGAAAGGCGCCGAGCATCCTGCTGGTGACCATCACCACGCCGGGCTTGTGGACGCCGCGCGTGGTCATGCATTGATGCGCCGCCTCGATCACCACGGCCACGCCTTTGGGCTCAAGGATGTCGCTGATGGTGTTGGCGATCTGCGCTGTCATCTTCTCCTGGATCTGCAGCCGGCGGGCATAGACCTCGACAAGCCGCGCCAGCTTCGAGATGCCGACCACCCGGCGGTGTGGCAGATAGGCGACATGGGCGCGGCCGATGATCGGTGCCATGTGATGCTCGCAATGGGATTCGAACCGAATATCGCGCAACAGCACCATCTCGTCGTAGCCGTCGGTCTCCTCGAAGGTCCGCCGTAAGATGTCCTCCGGATCGGCCTTATAACCGCTGAAGAACTCGGCGTAGGAATCGACCACGCGCCGAGGGGTGTCCTTCAAGCCCTCGCGGCCAGGGTCGTCGCCTGCCCACCGGAGGAGAGTGCGGACGGCGTCCTCCGCTTCCTCGCGGTTCGGCCGGGTCGACGGCGCGGGAAGCTCCGACGTGACGTCGGTTTCGACGACGCTCAAAGGATTGCGGTCGGTCACGGCTGCGGCACCTTGGTTGCTGAACTCAAAGAGAGCGCTGACGATGTACGGTCGTCACCGCTCAGTGGATTTGGGTGGTTGCGAAAGGACTGTCCAGCGAAAACGCCGGAATATCGACGTCGAACTGTTCGCCGGACTCGGCCTGCATATGGTATTCGCCAACCATGATTCCGGAGGGCGTCGTAAGCGGCGTACCGCTCGTGTATTCGAATGATTGCCCTGGCTCCAGCACCGGCTGCTCACCGACAACGCCGTCACCGCGCACCTCTTGGATATTGCCGATCGAATCGGTAATCACCCAGTGACGGGTCAGCAACGTCACCATTTCGCCGCCGTTGTTCTCGATGCGGACGTGATAGGCCCAGACGAAATGCCGCTCCTCCGGCGCCGATTGGTCGGCGAGATAGAACGGCTGCACCACGACGGTAATGTCGCGCGTTGTCCGAACGTAGGCGCCCGAACTTGTCTCCGATTCCCGTTCCACGGGTGCCCCGCGCCTCAACAGTTACTGCTGCCGGCAACGGTCGCCGGATCGCCCCATAACATATGCGGCGGGGCGGATTTGTCCAGCGTGCGTCCCGCCCCCTTCGCAGCCCGTGCGCTCCTCTAGGTTCCCTCAGGTACCCGGAGCGGGACCGACGGTAATCTCGACGCGGCGGTTCTCCGGGTGGCGCATGCCGTCGGCGGTGACAACGCGGGGACGGGTCTCACCGTAGGCGCGGATGGCGATCCGGTCCGAGCCAATTCCTGCGGCGATCAGCGCGTCGCGCACCGAGTCTGCCCGACGCTGGGACAGCGACTGGTTATAGGTTCTCGTGCCGGCACGATCGGCATGACCGCCGACAAGGACGCGCACCGGGTCGCAGGCACCGGCCGCACGGGCGATCCGCGCCACAACGGCCCGGGCTTCGGCGTCGAGGTCGTCGCTGTCGAAGGCAAAAAACAGCGAAAACGCACGAGGAGCGGTTTCGGGCTCACCGGTATCGAGCGTGGCCGGCCTTAGGGGGGAGGCATCTTTGGCGGTCGGCGACTGGGCGAGATCGGTCTCAAGCGACCCCAACATGGCGAAGAATGCGTCGCGACACCGTGCGATGTGTCCAATCTGCCAGTTCTCTTCCTGTTGCTCGAGCCAGCAGTCGTACCGGGCCTGGGCGACGGCTGCCGTGAGTGGAAAGCGGCTTCGGGCGCCGCTCTCGAGAACGGATGTCAGGCGCGCATAGGCGGCGGTGATCGGACCGACGGTGGTCGACGGAAGGCGCCAGTCGGCGGGGTTCTCTGGGTCGACAGGGCCGTGGGCGGCGGCGAGGGCTTTGGCACCGAAATGCGCCGCGTCGGGCCAGTCGTACATGTCGTCGGCTTCGTAGAGGGCGAGGTCTTTGTATTCCCGGCTCAAGGCGGCACCAAAGCTGTCCCCTTGGGCGCGGTAGGCCCTGAGGCCATCGTAGTCGAAGGTGGCGCCGCAGCCCGCCAGAACGAGCATTGGCAGGGCGGCGAAAACAGTCGTCGTGGGGCGCATCGGCGCAATCCTCTCTTGGCGGCTCTTCTCACCCGGGGGCAGGTGATGCCGAGCAGATTGGAGAATGCGGATGGCGCGACGATGGCGCTTTGCGGCGAGGAGGGGGTGATTCGAAGGTGTTTTTGTGGCTGACGGTCAGAACAGGTCAGCCCACCGAGCAGGATCCGCCGCCCAGGACACAGAACTTCGCGCAATGGGGATGGTTGAGCGCTACGGTGGATTGCGATTCGCCCAGCCGGGTGCCGAGCTCGAACTGCGGATCATATGGGAGCAACGTGCAGGGAACGACAACCGGCCATTCTCCGTCCCGTCGTTTGATGACCATGCGGGAGGTGGCGCACATCATCTGTTCGGGGGCAACGCCGAGAATGTCCCAGCAGTGCACGGTGATCTCTGGGACGTCGACACCGGCATCCATCTCGGGAAACAGAACCAGTTGAGCCGGATCGTTCACATCGACCGGGATTCCCTCAGCGTTGAACAGCGTGCGATAGCCCTCGCGCGCGACATCGTCGGTCTCGCCCCAGATGGTGCGCCCGGCAATGTCGACCGAGAACCCGTTTTCGACAAGCCACCGCAGGCCGGCGATCATCGGTTCCCAGCTTCCGCTCCCGCGGACAGATTCGTGTTTTTCGCGGGTGTAGTGGTCGATGGAGACTCGAAGAGTCAGCGCTGCGCCGTGCACCGCCTTTATGGCGAGCAGGCGTTCCTTGCGGTGATGCATCGGTTTCATCGCGTTGGTCAGCACCAGCACGCGGAACCCGCGGGCGAGCGATTCCTCGATCATGTCGGGGAGATCGCGGTTCATGAACGGCTCGCCGCCGGTAAAGCCGATCTCTTCGACCGGCATTCCCTCGGCGGCGACCTCGTCGAGGTAGGTCCGGACTTCGTTGGTGGTGAGGTAGGCGAGCGCGTCGTTGGTCGGACTCGACTCCATAAAGCAGTTGTCGCAGGTGATGTTGCACAGACTGCCGGTGTTGAACCATAGCGTCCGCAGCCGGGTCAGCGCGACGACCGCCCGGCGTTCGCCCTTGAGGGTCACGTCGGGGTCGCGGAACTTGCCGGGATCGAGATCGGTCCGGAGAGCGACGTTCGGTTCAGCCATCATGGTCCTCGGGCGGTTGCGCGGGCGGCACGTTGCCGCTGCGCCACCGCACCGACGTCCTGCCGACGGACCTACATATACCCGCGCGCGCGACTCACGTCCAAATGACAAAACCGTCAACGACCGTAAGACAGTTGTCGCGGATCGAACGGCGGGGTGCGCTTGCGGCGGCGCCGTTTCCGTATACAATCTTTGGGCTTCGGCGGGCGTAGTTCAATGGTAGAACGAAAGCTTCCCAAGCTTTAGACGTGGGTTCGATTCCCATCGCCCGCTCCATCCGGCGAAGCACCTGAGACTGATCTACGCCGCCTTCCGCTCGGTGTCGGCTTCGTCGTTTCGACTGCGATCGTCGCCCGTACGCGTCGACGCTTCGAGAACCTCAGCTTCTTCGTGGTTGGGCCGTCCGCGAGCGATGCCGCGCTGCTCGGTACGATAAACGGCATCGACGATCTGGCTCCGGTGCAAACCGATGTCCTTCAACATCGCGTCATCGAGCGCGTAGAGCGCATTGATCGCCGCGTGACGCCGCCGCCACTGGACGAATCCCTGAACAGCCGCGCCGACCGCGGCAACGATCCCCGTCAATACCCGCCGCCAGCGCCGATCGAAAGTGTTCTCCCGGGTTTCGAAGTCCCGTTCGTAAACCATCACGTGCCACTCCTGTCGTATGCAGTTCGCCGAATGCCGTCCGTTGTTCCAAGGCGGCCTGTTCGGCGCCGCAATGTAACAAATACGTGAAGCATGTTTCGCGAGCATGTCGCCGCTGGAGGTTTCGTGTTTCAGTTGTTTCGGGTTCAGAACTGCGCGCCGGGTCGTTCGTCGCTGTGCGAATGGACCATCGACTTGCCGCCGGCATCGTCGTATAGAGTCGCCCGGTTAGGGAGGTTTCACGGGCGAACGGTTTTTCTCGATGACGGAGAACGTGCACATCGTCGTCGTCGATGACGAAGCCGACGTGCGCGAGATGGTTGAAGAATACCTCGGCTCGCAGGGTTTCGCGGTCAGTGCCGCCGCGGACGGTGCTGGACTGAGGGAAGTCCTCGCGAAGCGGCGTGCGGATCTCGTCATTCTCGATGTCATGATGCCGGGCGAGGATGGTCTGTCGCTGGCCCGCTACGTGCGCGAGAACTCCTCAACCGGAATCATCATGCTTACCGCGGTCGACGGCGTCGTCGATCGTGTTGTCGGCCTGGAAATCGGCGCCGATGACTACGTGACCAAGCCCTTCAATCCGCGCGAGCTTCTGGCGCGGGTCCGCAGCGTATTGCGCCGGGTGCCGGCCGAAAAACCGGCCGCCACGACCGAAGGGGAAAAGCCGGCGAACGCCATGCCGTTTGGTCGCTGCACCCTCAATCTGGAATCCCATAGCCTGTACGACGCGGACGGCGCCGACGTTGCGATCACCAGTATGGAGTTCGATCTTCTCAAGGCTTTCGCGACCCATCCGAACCGTGTGCTGTCCCGTGATCAGTTGCTTGACCTCGCCCACAACCGCGATTGGGAACCGTTCGACCGCTCGATCGACATTCGCATCAATCGTGTCCGCCGCAAGATCGAACCCAATCCTGCCAAGCCCCAGTTCATCAAGACGGTTCGAGGGGCCGGCTACATCTTCGTCCCCGATGGCGGCGCCTCCAGCGCGGATTGATTGAGTCGCTACATCTCGCCCAGTGCGAGGAAATCGGTGCGTTGCCGGCACGGTTGGACTACTCTTTTCGCCCCATGGGATGTGCACCGCGGCGGCAGGGACGATCGCGGACCTCAGGGTACGGGCGTAAATCGCCGAACGAGGGAAGGGACAGACAATGTCCGGTTGGCGCGGTCTTGCCCTTGCCGCTGCCTTTTGGGCTGCGATGCCGGGAACGGCGGCGACCGCCGACGAATGCCATTTGCGGGTCGGATGGGAGCCATACGGCGTCTACACGTTCCGGAATCCAGACGGCGACCTCGTTGGCGCCGACATCGATCTGGTCAAGGCCATCGCCGAGGAGGCGGGGTGCAAGGTCTCGTTCCATGAGATGCCGTGGGTGAGAATCCTGCTGGCGCTTCAAAAGGGTACATTGGAAGTGGCCACAAGCGCGAGCTGGACCGAGGAGCGGAATCGATTCGCTTATTACTCGAAAACCTATCGGTATGCGGAGATGGCGGTATTCGTCCGCCGCGGCGAAGTGGACCGCTATTCCATCAACAGCCTCGCCGACATCAGGGGGATCGACTTCACCCTCGGTGTGATCGTCGGCTACCACTACAACGACGAGGTCGACGAGCTGATGAAGGACCCGGCGTTTGCCGCTCGTATCGACGGCGCCGTGGACTATCGGACAAACATCCGCAAGCTGGTTCACGGCCGTCTCGACGGGTATCTCGCCGAGGACGTCAACGTCATGATCGCGGAAGCCAATATCCTGGGCCTCGGCGAAAAGGTCGAGCGCCATCCAATGCCGGTGAGCGGGGATCAACTGCACCTGATGTTCTCCCGCAAGACGGTTGATCCGGCGATCGTCTCGAAGATGGACGCGGCGATCGTGGAAATGCGAGGCGATGGCCGCCTGCAGGCGATGATCGACAAGTACCTCAAGTAAACCGATATGGCGTCCGCCGCCGTGTAAACGCCGGAGGCGGGCGCCGGGGCGTGGTGGACGATGACTGCTCTCACTTCACGGCTTGGGACGATTCTCGGGGCTTTTGCGTTGCGCCCGACGATCGCAGTCGCTCTGGTGATCGGATTGTCGGTTCCCGTCGGACTGGCCGTCTGGCGTGGTCTGGAGGAGCGCCGCGAAACGCTGCTCGACCATCTCATTGACGAGCACGAACGGATCGCCGAAGTCCTCGCCATCGGCATGCAGACGCCGATTTGGGAGGTCCGCCCCGATACCGGCCAGCCGTTGATCGACGCGCTGATGCGCAACGACCAGGTGGTCGCGATTACCGTGGCGTCGCCGCTTTTGGACCGGTTCCTCGAGGCTTCGGCGCCGGATCGTCGCGGCGGCGAACCTCTGGTTCGTGAACGCGACGTCGTCCGCGCCGGCAAGTCCATCGGCACCGTTACCGTCGAAATGAGTACGGCGAGTCTGGAGGCCGATATCAGCCGCCAATGGAAACAGGTCTTGGTGACGGGAGCGCTTCAGCTCGTTTTCGGCATGCTTCTTTTGTTTCCGCTGCTCCGCCACAAGGTGCTTGAACCGGTCGACTGTCTGGTCGAGCAATCGGCGGCGCTTGCGGCCGGTGTCCTCGACCGACCGTTCGTTTGGCGGCGGGGCGACGAACTCGGTGAACTCGGCAGAAGCTTCGAGGATACGCGCCGCGCGCTCGCCGCGCTGGTCCACGACCTCGAACACCGCAACGCCGAACTGAAGGCACGGGAAGCCAATATCAACGAACGCCGCGCCCTGCTGCGCGCCATTCTCGACAACATGACCGATGGCGTAACGCTGTTCGACGCCGATCTGCGGTTGGTGCGCTGGAACGACCGGTTCCTCGAAACGATGCGGCTCTCTGAAGCCAACATACGACCGGGTTTGCGGGTCGAGGAAATGGTCGAGCATGACCTCGAACGCGGCCGGCTCGTTACCGACGATCGCAATGCTATCCTTGAGGCTGTCCGTGATTCGTTCCGCGTCGGTGGCCCGATGCAATCCGAATATACGATGACCGACGGCCAGCACATCCTGATTCGCCGCCGGCCCATGCCGGGCGGCGGCTTCGTCAGCACGTACTCCGATATCACCGAGAGGATCGAGGCGCGGAACAAGGTCGAAGACGCCTTGAAACTCCTTGAATCGGTTATGAACGCCGTGCCGGCGGTCATCCACGTCAAGGATCGCGACCTTCGCTACGAAATGGTCAACAAGCAGTTCCCGCACTGGTGGGGTGTCGAATCCAAGGACGTGATCGGGCGCACCAACGCCGAGGTCTTCGATGCGTCGATGTTCGCGGAGAGTGGACCCTTCGCCGAGACGGAGAACCGCGATCGTCGGTTCTCGAAACCGGTCGGCGGTTGCCCTTCTATGAGGATCATTGCCCACGGGAAGTCGGCGACAAAATCGTCACTTGGACAACGAAAATGCCCATGTTCGATGCAGACAACAATGTCGCACACATTCTGACCGTCGATTTCGATATCACCGATCGGCGCAATATGGAGCTGGAGCGCCAAAGATGGCTGAACCTGTTCCAGGATGCGGTGGAGAGCCTGCGCCTTGGCTTCGCGGTCTACGACTTTTCACGGCATCTGGTGATCTGCAACAGCGCCTATTCGGCCCTGTTCGACACGACGCCGTCGGGGATGGGCGGCATCGACGTCAACGAAGTCGTTCCCCGCTTCTTGAGTAAGGTCCGTACCTACGACGGCTGCGCGGGCGATGCAGCGGAAGCCGCGTTGCGGCGGACGATCGAAGACGCCTGGGCCGGCAACATGTCTCCCCTCGAAGTGGAACTCCGCGACGGCCGCTGGCTGCTGGTTTCGGGGCACGCCACGGGCGAGGGCGGCATGGTTTGGCTGCGCACCGACATCACCGACCTCAAACGCATGGAAAACGCTCTTCGCGAGAGCGAACAGCGTTTCCGCGGCATCGTCGAGGCCGCGGCCGACGCCATCGTCACTGCCGGCGAAGACGGCCGCATCATCGAGTTCAACCCTGCAGCCGAACGGACCTTTGGCATTCCGAGGGCGGATGCCGTCGGCAAGCTGATCTCCGAGGCCATCGTCCCGCCCCGGTGGCGAGAGCGTCACGACGCCGCCCTCACCCGTCTCGGTGCCGGCGGCGAAATGCGCGTTGGCGGCCAGGTGGTGGAAGTGGAGGGTTTGCGGGCGAACGGAGAAGTGTTCCCGATCGAGCTTATCGTCACCGAAGTACCGCATGAAGGTCGTCGGAGGTTCACGGCCTTCATCCGCGACATCACCGAGCGCAAGCGGATGGAAAGCGAGCGCCAGCGCTGGGTGCAACTTGTGCAGGACGCAATCGACAGTATCGAGGGCGGATTTGCCATCTACGACTCGTCTAAGTGCCTCGTCGTCTGCAATGCGGCGTACTCGGCGCCATACGGACAGGCACCCGAGGACATGGTCGGCGTTTGCATGGACGATCTTGTCCCGTCGTTTCTTGAGCGGATCAAGACCTTCGACGGAATCCCCTCAGAACGGGCCGAGGCCACGGTCAAGCGAACCCTCGATCCCGCCCTTGCGCGTGGCGCGCGGCCGTTGGAAATGGAGCTGCGAAACGGGCAATGGATGCTGATCACCCGCCACCCGACGTCGGAGGACGGGATGGTTTGGATGCGTACCGACGTCACCGAATTGAAGCACATGCAAAAGGAACTGGAAGACAGCGAGGAACGGTTCCGTATCATCGCCGAAACCCACCCGGTGCCATCGGTGATCTTCTCATCCGACCATCAGATTGATCTACGCAAGCCCCGGTTTCTCGAACCTGGTGGGCGGTGCGCCGCGCGGAATGACCACGAAGGACCTGTGCGTCGGATCTCCGGACTGCGACGATCTGATTGCCGAGGTGGATGCCAGCGGCTTCGCCGACCGGTTCGAAATGTCGATCCGCCGGCTTGACGGAGCGCCGATCGACGTCTCCATCAGTGCCCGGCCGATCACCTACGGCGGTGAGCAAGCAGTGCTCGCCAGTGTCTTCGATCTCACCGAATGGAAGCAGGCCGAGGCCGAACTGCGACGCCACCGGGAAGCGCTGCACCAGAGCGAAAAACTAGGAGCGCTCGGAGCGCTCCTCGCCGGTGTGGCCCACGAGCTGAACAACCCGCTCTCGGTCGTCGTCGGCCGCTCCATCATGCTGGAAGATCTGTTCGGCGAGTCCAAGCATGCCGAGAGCGTGCGCAAGCTGCGCGGCGCGGCCGAGCGGTGCGCCCGCATCGTCAAGACCTTCCTCGCGCTGGCACGCCAGCAGCAGCCGGTCCGCACGCGCGTCGCACTGAGTGATGTCGTCGAAGCGGCGCTCGATCTCACCGAGTACGGGCTTCGGACCAGTGGCATCGAAGTGGTACTGGACCTCCCGGACAGTCTTCCCGAGCTCTATGCCGACCCCGACCAACTGACCCAGGTTTTTGTCAATCTGTTCGTCAACGCTCAGCAGGCGTGCACCGATCAGCCCGGCCCTCACCGGCTCGAGGTTTCCGCCCGTTTCGATGCTGCCGCTGGAGCCGTCTGCGTGGCCGTCGCAGACAACGGACCCGGCATCCCGTCGGAGATCCTGCCGCGCATTTTCGATCCCTTCTTCACGACCAAGCCGGTGGGCGAGGGAACCGGACTGGGCCTGTCGGTCAGTGATGGCATCATCAAATCTCATGGCGGCACCATCGCTGCGGCTCGTCCCGACGCTGGCGGAACGCGGTTCGACATCGTCCTACCGGTGGACGAACACGCCAGCGATGACGACTCTTTTCTGGGGCCTGCGGCTGGGGCGGATGGAACCCGCCGGATCCTGGTCGTCGACGATGAACCCGAAGTCGCCGAGACCCTCGGCGAGATCCTCAAGGCCGAAGGACATTCGGTGGCCTACGCCGAAAGCGGCCGCGTCGCACTGCAGCACCTTACCGACGACGATTTCGATCTGGTGATCAGCGATCTGCGGATGCCCGACCTGGATGGGCCGGGGTTGTACAAAGCTTTGCGAGAGCAGAACGCCCCGCTTGCCGAGCGTATGGTTTTCGTCACCGGCGACACCCTCAGCCCAGCCGCGCGGCGGTTCCTCGATGGCGCCAACCGTCCGGTGATCGAAAAGCCGTTCGTGCCCGAGGACGTGCGCCGGGCCCTCGCCCGGGCCTCCGGACAAACGGGTGAGTGACCGGAGAGGCCTGAGTCAGTCCTTGTTTTCTCCCGACTCGGGATCGTCGTCCTCGAGCCGCGATTTGGTGCCAAGCGAAAGGATGTAGAGGCCGGCGAAGATGAACACCGAGCCGGCGATCCATATGGGGGCGCGGGCGTTGATGTCCTGGTACTGTTCAGCAAACGCGTTGGCGAGGAACGCACCGGTGCAGGCAACACCTGCCCCGACGACCCAGTAGAGCCATCGGGGCAGCCGCAACCAGACCGGTTTGCCGGCGCCGCTGGCGGGCAAGCTCAGAACGCCGACGCGCCGGAAGCACGGACGACGGTGATCAGAACCGCAGCGAACACCGCCGAGGTGATCACGCCCGAGATCGAGGCGCCGAGCGCGTGCGGCATGATGATTGCGCCCGGGTTGACCTCGGAGACGGTCTTCTGTGCCACCTTGGCGCATGTCGGCACGCAACTCACGCCTGCGATGCCGATCACCGGATTGTAGTTGATGCCCTTCCGCTTGTGCCAGAAGTACAGCACGTAGCCGCCCATCAGCCCGCCGAAGCCCGAGACCGCCAAAGCCAGGATACCGATCACGAGAAGGATCAGCACCTCGGGCTTGAGGATCGTCGACGCCTCGCACAGCACGCCGAGCAAGAGCCCGAGGAAGAACGTCGCGCCATAGAGGACGGGGCCCGAGAACGTTTCCTGATAGTGGTTCAGGCCGGCCTCGCGGACGATGACGCCGGTAAACAACGCCAGGAACAACGGCGCCGCGACCGGGAACAGCAGGCACAGAGCGGTGCAGGCGATCACGGCGAAGACGATCTTCTCGCCGGCAGTGATCGTGTGCGTGTGCTCCATCGGCATCTGGAGGCCGCGTATGCGTTTCGGAACCAGCGCCTTGATCATGAACGGATAGCCGCCATAGGTCAGGCCAAGGTAGAGGTATGCGACCACGGTGATCGGGACGAACAGGTCCTCGGACAGGATCAACGCCGCGAACAAGATCATCGGCCCGTCGGCGCCGCCGATGGTCGCCGTCGCGGCGGCGTCGGCCAGCGGCAGGCCGAACCAGACGGCGAGCGGGAACGCGACGACGGTGCCGAACTCGGCGCAGAGCGCGATGAACATGCTCTTGAACGGCCGGGCCATGACGAAGCCGACGTCGAGCAACGAGCCGATGCCGAAGAACACGAGGCAAGCGATCAGGCCATTGGAGAACATGAAGGAATAGACCGGCTGCAGCCACTGGATCTGCAACAGGTTGATGAACTGCGCGCCCTCCGAAACGAGCGGATTGAGGTGCAGCGTGCCCTTGCCGAGGCCGGTGACGGCGTCGATCTGATCCGGTAGCACCATCTTCGCCGGCACGAACATGACCGCCGCGTTGACGACGCACATGCCGATGCCCATCGGCACCATGATCAACGCCTCGAGGACGCCTTTCTTGCCAAGGTAGATCAGCGCGAAGCCGACGAGGATCAGCGCGACCCGGCCGATCATCACTTTCGGCTCGGATTCCGTCAGGGTGGCGACACCCTGGAAGATCTGCAAGAAGTCTATTTCGCCCATGGCGCCCTCCAGCGCCTAGGCGATCGTCATCAGCGGCTGGCCGGAGTCTACAGTATCCCCCGCCGCGACGTGGATCTTGGTCACCGTGCCGTCGTGGTCGGCGGCGATGACCTGTTTCATCTTCATCGCCTCGATGATCGCAACTTGGTCACCGGCCTTCACCGCGTCGCCTACATTGACCGAGATCTCAATGATGACGCCGCCCATCGGCGCGGTCTTGTCGCCGGCGCCGGCGGCGGCCGGAGCGGCGGCCGGGGCGGGCGACGGCGCGGCCGGTGCTGATGGCGGCGGTGCGGCGGGCGCGGCAGGAGCCGCGGCAGTCATGCCCGGCGTGGGATAGAAAGTGCTGCCGGCGTCCTCGGTGACGTCTTCGACGATGACGTCGTAGACCTTTCCCTCGACGGTGATTTTCAGTTGCTTGGCCATAGGTCCTTCCCCTGAGGTCTGCGGCGGTCAGCCCTGCGGCGACCGCTTCGGCATGTGAGAGGTTTGGTGAAGCACGCGTCCGGTCGAAGCCCAGGCCGCGCCGGTCCGGGCCTCGCCGATGTAGACGAGGCGATGCGCTCCGATCGCGGTGTAGACGGCCGCGGCGATTGCGGCGACGTGGCGGGCGGTGTCGTCCTCCGGCTCGGGCTCGGGCTCGACCGAAACCGCGACGGCGGTCGGCGCCGCCGGTGCGGCGTCTTTCTTCTTCCTCTGCATCGACTCGAGCGTCATGACGACGCCCCAGATGACGCAGGCGGTCAACAGCGCAACCGTGATCGTCAGTCCGTAGCCCATCAGGCCCTGAACCACCGCCTCGGATACACCAAATTCTGAGGTCGCTTCCATCGGCGTTCCCTCTTCCTTCCTTCGGTCCGGCCGCTCAGAGCGGGATGTTGCCGTGCTTCTTCGGCGGCCGCGTCTCGCGCTTGTGCAGGAGCTTGCGGAGCGTCATCGACAGCACCGAGCGCGTCTTCGCCGGCTCGATGATGTCGGTGACGTAACCACGCGCCGCCGCGAGATAGGGCGAGGCGAACTCGGCGCGGTAATCGGAAATGAGCTCGGCGCGTCGCGCCGCGGCGTCCTCGGCCTCCTTCAACTCCTTGCGGTAGAGGATGTTGACGGCGCCCTCGGCGCCCATCACCGCCACCTCTGCGGTCGGCCAGGCGTAGACGACGTCGGCGCCGAGGTCCTGGCTGCACATGGCGAGGTAGGCGCCGCCGTACGACTTGCGAAGAAGCATCGTGATCTTGGGCACCGTCGCGCCCGAGTACGCGAACAGCATCTTGGCGCCGTGGCGGATGATGCCGCCGCGCTCCTGCTCGATGCCCGGCAGGAAGCCTGGGACATCGACGAGCGTCGTGATCGGGATATTGAAGGCATTGCAGAAGCGAATGAAGCGCGCACCCTTGTCCGACGAATCGATGTCGAGGCAGCCTGCCTTCTCCATCGAGTTGTTGGCGAGGAAGCCGACGACAACGCCTTCGACCCGGCCGAAGCCGACAATCATGTTCTTGGCAAAGCCGGCGTGAACCTCGAGGAACTCGCCATTGTCGACGAGGCGAAGCAGGATCGCCCGCATGTCCATGGCCACCGACGGGTCGGACTGCACGAGCTTCTCCATGCCCGTGTCCTCGGCGACCGTGACCACCGGCGTTGACTGGTGCGGTGGGTCTTCGGAGTTGTTCGACGGCAGGTAGCTCAGGAGCCGCTTGGTGATGTCGAGCGCCTCTTGGTCGTTCTCGGCGACGAAGTGGACGTTGCCGGAGACGGTGGCGTGCATAATCGCGCCGCCGATGTCCTCCATCGAGACTTCCCGGCCGCTTACCGCCTTCAGCACCTGTGGGCCGGTGATGAACAGCTGGGCGTTGTCCTTCGTCATGATGATGAAGTCCATCAGCGCCGGCGAGTACGAGGCACCGCCCGCGCAGGGCCCGGCGATGATGGCGATCTGCGGCACGACGCCCGACAACACGACGTTTCGGTAGAACACCTCGCCGTAGCCCGACAGCGCGTCGACGCCTTCCTGGATACGCGCGCCACCCGAGTCGGCGATGCCGACGAGGGGCGTTCCGTTCTTCAGCGCGTAGTCCATGCCCTGGGTCATGCGCTGGGCGTGCATTTTGCCGAGCGAGCCGCCGAGGACGGTGAAGTCCTGGCTGAACGCAGTCACCTGCCGGCCGTCGACGTAGCCCGAGCCGGCGACGATGCCGTCGCCCGGGAAGTCCTCTTTCTCCATTCCGAAGGAGGTGCACTGGTGCTTAATGAAGGCACCGAGCTCCGAGAACGTGTCCGGCTGAAACAGATAGTTCAGGCGCTCGCGCGCGGTCATCAGCCCCTTGTCGTGGCGCTTCTTGATCTTGTCCTCGCCGCCGGCCGCCATGACCTGCTTGCGTCGTTCCCTGAAGCTTTCGAGCTGTTTTGCGTCGAGAGGCATGTTTCCTCACCCTTCCCCATGGGACGCAGCGCGGCGCGGGCCCCGCTGTACGCCGTCTCCAAAGGTCCTGCCGCCGGCAAATGGCCATGTCGGCGCTGCTCGCGACACCGCGATATGCCGCAGTGCACAACCCAGCGCGGCACTGCTTGGTTATCGCGTCGCCCCTGTCCCAGGAAGCAATGGACCCCCGTGAGACCGCCGAAAATAAGCCGTTGCCACGAACGAGTCAAAAAAAATCGGGCACCGGTGATCGCGATGCTGCCATGCACGATATGTGGCGACTTCGCATTTGCAACAATCCACCGAGGGTTTCGATCGCCGACGCCAGCAGCGACCCGCGGATCGTTTGGGCGCGACTCTTTCTGCTTGACTTCGATCGGCGTTCGGACGCTCATGAATCCAGTCCGACACATGCGTTGGCGTACCCTGTTGCGTGGACCTCAATCCTCGGCAAGGTGCCTACCAGCGATTGTGGTCGCGGAAGGTCGAAGCGGCGTCCAAGGGGGGCGCTTCGGCGAGTTGTTATGAGGAAGGGTATGGCTACCGGTACCGTTAAGTGGTTCAACGCCACCAAGGGTTACGGCTTCATCACGCCGGATGAGGGCGGGAAGGATGCGTTCGTTCACATTACCGAGGTCGAACGCTCCGGCATGGGTCGGTTGAACGAGGGGCAACGCGTCTCGTTCGAACTGTCGAGCGAACCAAAGGGGCTCAAGGCCGTCAATCTGGCGCCGGCGGACTGAACCGTCCGACCGGCCCACACGGCCCTGAAGTTCTAAAGCGTCAGTCGCACTTCGACCACACCCGGATCATCCGGGTTCGGGTGGCGGGTAAACGCGAACCTATCGCAGACCTTAAGCATCGGTGCGTTGGCGCGCAGCACTTCGCCGAAAATTTCTTTCAGCCCACGCGCTTTTCCATAGGCGATAATCCGGTCCATCAGTAGCGGACCCATCCCGCGTCCTGACATGTCGCTACGCACCATGATTGCGTACTCCGCCCGGATGCCATCGGGATCGGCGGCGATATGGACGGCGGCATGGACCGCCGCTCTACCGGCTGTTCCCGGCTCGGCGAGCACGAGCGCCATCTCCCGATCGTAGTCGATCTGTGTCATCCGCGCGGCGAACGGATGGGTCAGCGCTTTCTTGGGGCCGAAGAACCGCAATCGCACGGCGTCGGCCGAGAGATGGGCGAACAGATCTTGGAAGGCCGGCTCGTCTTCGGGCCGCACCGGTCGAAAGATCAGTTCGGTGCCGTCCTCGAGGCGGATGTTTTCCTCCAGTTCCTTCGGGTAGGGTCGGATGGCAAGCCGCGCCGCCGACGGTCCCTGGGCACGGCGGACGCGTATCCGGGCGTCCAACGCCATCACCCCGAACTCGTCGGCGAGCAGGGGGTTGATGTCCAACTCGACGATCTCGCCGAAGTCGATGACCATCTGCGCAACCTTGATCAGGGTCAGCGCGACATCGTCGAGGGCCACGGCGGGGCGGTCGCGATAGCCCTTGAGGAGTTGGTGTATGCGCGTTCGAGCGATGGCCTGACGCGCCAGATGCATGTTGAGGGGCGGCAACGCCAAGGCGAAATCGTCGATGACCTCGACGCCGGTGCGGCCATGACCGAACAGCACCAGGGGGCCGAATTGCTGGTCCTCGACGACTCCGACAATCAATTCTAACGCACCAGGACGATCGACCATCGGCTGCACGGTGAAGCCGCTCAGGTCGGCCTCGGGGTGCGTTTCACGGACGCGGGCCAGCATGCCTTCCGCCGCGTCGCGCACGGCGGCCGGGGCACGGAGATCGAGGGCAACACCGCCGACGTCCGACTTGTGGGTGATGTCCTTGGAGAGAATCTTCAAGGCCACGGGCGTTGCCAGGTTCGCCGCCAACCGCGCCGCCATTTCCGGATCGGGGGCGGTGTGCGTGGGAACGACCGGAATGGCATAGGCCGCCATGACCGCCTTGGCTTCGGGTTCGGTCAGCCATTCGCGTCCGTCGTCGAGGGCGGCCTCGATGGCCCGCCGGGCCGCATCGGTATCGGGGGTGAAGTCCTCGGGAACCGAGGGAGGGATTTCGGTCAGGCTCTCCTGGTTCCGGCGGTAGTTCACCATGTGCATGAACGCCCGCACCGCCCGGTCGGGCGTGTCATAGCTGGGCAGGCCATGCTCGGCGAACATCCGCCGAGCCTCGCGCGCGCCCTCGTCACCAAGCCAACTCGTCAAAACGCAGTCGCGACGATCGCCAACGGTATCAACAACAGCCCGCGCGGCGTCGGTCCCGGAGGCGATGGCGGTGGGGCAGTTCAGAACCAGGATGGCGTCGGAACCGGGGTCTTCCAGCAGGGCGCCCAGGGCATCCGCGTAGCGCGCGCCGGGAGCATCACCGATGATGTCGACGGGGTTGACGTGCGACCATGTCGGCGGCAGTACCCCGTTGAGGCGCTCGACCATGGCCGGCGCCAGTTCGGCGAGGGTTCCGCCCTGGTCCATCAGTGCGTCGGTGGCCAGCACCCCGAAACCGCCGCCATTTGTCAGGATCGCCAGCCGGTCGCCGTGAACCGGACGCGCCATGGCGAGGGTCTCGACGGCGTCGAACAGTTCGCCGGTCTCGACCACGCGCAGCATGCCGGCGCGGCGGAAGGCGGCATCGTAAGCGGCATCGAGTCCGGCGAGTGCGCCGGTATGCGACGCGGCGGCGCGGGCTCCGGCGGCGTGGCGACCGGACTTGACGACGATCACCGGCTTGATGCGTGCGGCGGCGCGGGCCGCCGACATGAACTTGCGGGCATGCGTCACCGATTCGATGTAGAGCAGCACGGCCCGCACCTCGACCTCGGTCGCCAGGTAGTCGAGCATGTCGCCGAAATCCACGTCGCACATGTCACCGAGCGAGACGAAGTGCGAGAACCCGATCCCCCGCGTCGTCGCCCAGTCGAGCACCGAGGCCAGCACCGCTCCCGACTGCGCGACGATGGCGAGTTGGCCCTTGCGTGGCGCGCGATGCGCGAAGCTGGCATTGAGGCCGATGCCCGGGACCATCACGCCGAGACAGTTGGGTCCGACGATCCGCATCGTATGCGGCTTGGCCGCGTCCAGGATCTCTTGGTGCAGGGTTGGACCGTCGGCGTCGTGTTCGCCGAACCCGGCGGTAATCACCACGGCCGCTTTCGTCCCGCGCTCGGCAAAGGCGGCGATGAGGCCGGGGACGGTCTTCGGCGGCGTGGCGATGACGGCGAGGTCGGGGACCATCGGCAATGCGGTGGCGTCGGGGTAGGTGAGGACGCCTTCGACCGCGCTGTGGCGCGGGTTGACCGGCATGATCGGGCCGTCGAAGCCGAAATTGAACAGGTTGTGGGCAAGCACGGCGCCCAGCGAGCCCGGCTCCTTGCTGGCACCGACCAGGGCGACGGACTTGGCTTCGAACACGGATTCGAGATTGCGGATGGTCATCCCGGCAGCTCCTTGTGCAGGTGCGAAAGACCAGCCAGCGGTTCATAGCCCAGGACGGTCCGTCGAGGAAAGGGGCATGGCTCCGCCGCGCGTGAAGGCTTGATGACGCCCGCTTCGAATGCTCCAGCTCCGTGAAGTGCGAACTGGGCGATCACAACGGTTCCGTATGATCGGAAAACGCTCTAGTGTCGCCTTGGGCCACGCGAACATTCCCTTCGAGATGATCGCTCTCGGAGCGCGTGCGCCTGTTGGACGTGGGGCGCGGGCCGGCATTGCTATGGACGGCTCGGAAGGGGGACGCCATGGAGAAAGTTACGCGCGAGGCGGTGCTCCGCTATCACTCGCAGGGGCGCAAGGGCAAGATCGAGGTCGTCCCTTCGAAGCCGTCGCTGACCCAATACGATCTCAGCCTGGCCTACTCACCCGGTGTCGCCATCCCCGTGCAGGAGATCGCCGACGACCCGGAGACGGCTTACGAGTACACGGCGAAGAGCAACCTCGTCGGCGTCATCTCCAACGGCACCGCCATCCTTGGCCTCGGCGACCGCGGGCCGCTGGCGTCCAAACCGGTCATGGAAGGCAAGGGGCTGCTATTCAAGCGCTTCGCCGATATCGACGTGTTCGACATCGAGATCGATGCCCATGCGCCCGACGAGGTTGTCGGCATCGTCAGCGCCCTGGCGCCGACCTTTGGCGGCATCAACCTCGAGGATATCAAGGCGCCCGAGTGTTTCGAGATCGAAGAACGGTTGCGCGAAAAGCTCGACATCCCGGTGTTCCACGACGACCAGCACGGCACCGCGATCATTGCCATCGCCGGCATCCTCAATGCCGTCGAGCTGACCGGACGCAAGCTGCACGAGCTCAGGATCGTCTTTTCGGGCGCCGGCGCCGCCGGCATCGGCTGCGCCGAGCTTGTTGTCCGCGCTGGGGTTCCGCGCGAGAACGTCACGCTCTGCGACAAGGACGGCGTCGTGTTCAAGGGTCGGACCACGAACATGAACCCGTACATGGAGCGCTTCGCCCAGGACACCGACGCCCGCACGCTTGCCGACGTGATCCCCGGTGCCGACGTGTTCTTTGGTGTCTCGGTTGGCGGCGTGCTGACCCAGGACATGGTCCGCGCCATGGCCGACCAGCCGATCATCTTCGCGATGGCCAATCCCGACCCGGAGATTTCCTACGAAGACGCCAAGGCCGCCCGGCCCGACGCCATCGTCGCTACGGGACGCAGCGACTACCCGAACCAGGTCAACAATGTGCTCTGCTTCCCGTTCGTGTTTCGCGGCGCCCTCGACGTCCGTGCCCGGCAGATCACCGACGGCATGAAGTTGGCGGCGGCGCGGGCATTGGCCGCGTTGGCCCACGCCGACGTGCCGGATTCGGTATTGAAGGCCTACGGCACCGACAGCTTGCTGTTCGGGCCCGACTACATCATTCCCAAGCCGGTCGATCCGCGGGTGCTGTTGTGGGTCGCGCCCGCCGTTGCCCAGGCCGCCATCTCCGAAGGCGTCGCCCGGCAGACCGTCGACACAACGGTCTATCGCGAAGAGCTTGAAAGCCGCCTCGGCAAGGACTGGGCGTTGATGCGGACCATCTTCAACAAGGCCAAGAGCGCGCCCAAGCGCATCGTCTTCGCCGAAGGCGACGAGGCCAAGATCATCCGCGCCGCGGCCGAGATCGCCGATCAGGGTCTGGGCGAGCCGATCCTGCTTGGCCACGAGGACCGGATTCTGGCGACGATCCGCGAACTCGGCCTCGACTACGAGCCGCGGGTGATCAATCCGCGGGAATCGAAGCGCGGTGAGATCTATGCCAAGGTCCTGTTCAAGCACCGCCAGCGCAAGGGCATCACGCTGCCGGAAGCGCGCGAGATGGCCCGGAGGCCCAATTACTTCGGGCTGCTGATGATACAGAGCGGTGACGCCGATGCCTTCATTTCGGGCCTGACCACCAACTACGTCGAAGCCCTTCACCCGGCGTTCCAGGTCATCGGCACGCGGCCGGAGGTGCGCCGCGCGGCGGCGCTCTACATCATGATCATCCGCGACCGGGTGTTCTTCTTCGCCGACTGCGCCGTCAATATCTCGCCGTCGGCCGAGGACCTTGCCGACATCGCTGAGCTGTCGGCAGAGGTGGCGACCAACTTCGATGTCCAGACCCGCGTGGCGATGCTGTCGTTCTCCAATTTTGGCTCGGTGGCTCACGCCAGTCCGCAGACGGTGGCCAAGGCGGTGCAGATCCTCAAGAAACGACAGCCCCACCTTCAGGTCGACGGCGAAATGACCGCCGACGCGGCAGTGGTTTCGGAACTGATCGACCGGCTCTATTCCTTCAGCGGCGTACGCGAGGCCAATGTGTTGATCTTCCCCGACCTCAACGCCGCCAATACGTCGTATCAGCTGATGCAGCGGCTCGGCGGTGCCGAGGCCATCGGTCCGGTGTTGATGGGGATGAACCGGGCCGTCCATATCCTTCTGCCGTCGGACGACGTCCGCGACATCGTCAACATGGCGGCGATCGCCGTCGTCGACGCCCAGATGCGCGCGCTAGCGTAGATCGGGACTTCGAGATCGGATTCGCTGGCTGGGGCGCCAGGATTCGAACCTGGGATCGCGGGACCAAAACCCGCTGCCTTACCACTTGGCTACGCCCCATCAGCCGGGATGCAAACCTAGTCGGAACGCGGCGGCCCTGCAACGCAGGTGCGGGACGCACGAACATCTCCCAATGTTCATGCAAACGATAGCCAATCTTAATGGCGGAGACATGGTTGCCGGCTACCTATCGATCAGCAACCCGCCAGATCATTCTCCGAACCCTTGGGAGAGGTAGTCATGAAACACACATTGTTGACAGGCAGTTCCCTGTCCCGCCGGTCGTTCGTCGCCGGCGCGGGCGCCACCGGCCTCGCCGTTAGCACTCTTGGATTCCCGGCGATTGTCCGCGCCGCGTCGCGGCCCATGGTGACCCACGGCGTCCAGTCGGGCGACGTGACCATGTCGAGCGGTGTCGTCTGGGCACGGACCGATCGGCCGGCGTGCATGCTGGTCGACGTCGCGACGACCGATTCCTTTTCCAATGCCCGCTCCCTCCGCGGTCCGGCGGCCCTCGATGTCAATGATTTCTGCGGCAAGGTCGATCTTCGTGGCCTGCCGTCGGGACAGGACATCTTTTTTCGGGTGCAGTTCCAGGACCTCGCCGATCTGAAGAGCGTCGGCGAGCCGGTCGTCGGCCACTTCCGCACCGGGCCGGCTGACCGGCGCGACGTCAGCTTCGTCTGGTCGGGCGACACCGCCGGCCAGGGCTGGGGCATCAATACCGACTGGGGCGGTATGAGGATTTACGAGGTCATGCGTCGCCACCGCCCGGACTTCTTCATCCATTCCGGCGACACGGTCTACGCCGACGGCCCGATCCAGTCCGAGGCCAAGCTGCCGGACGGCGGCATCTGGAAGAACGTCGTCATCGAGGAAAAGTCGAAGGTCGCCGAGACGCTGCACGAATTCCGCGGTCAGTGGAAATACAACCTGCTCGACGAGAATGTCCGGCGGTTCAACGCCGACGTGCCGCTGTTCGCGCAGTGGGACGACCACGAGACAGTCAACAACTGGTTCCCCAACGAGATCCTCGACCAGGACCGTTACACGGTGAAGAACGTCGCGCTGCTGGCGGCGCGGGCCAATCAGGCGTTTCACGAGATGAACCCGACGCGCCAGCACGCCTCCGATCGCGAGCGCGTCTACCGGTCGATCCCGTACGGGCCGCTGCTCGACGTCTTCTTCCTCGACATGCGCACTTTCCGTGGCGACAACTCGGCCAACCGCCAGCCGACGCGCGGCCCGGAAACGGATTTCCTCGGGGCCGACCAGATCCGCTGGCTCAAGCGCGAGCTGCTGGCCAGCCGCGCCACATGGAAGGTGATCGCCGCCGACATGCCGATCGGCATCATCGTCCGCGACGGCAAGCAGCACTTCGAGAACGGCGCCAACGGTGACGGCCCGGTGCTCGGCCGCGAGCACGACATCGCCGACGTGCTGCGGTTCATCAAGCACAACGACATCAAGAACGTTGTCTGGCTGACCGCCGACGTGCACTACACGGCGGCGCACTTCTATGACCCGAACGCGGCCCAGTTCCAGGACTTCAAGCCGTTCTGGGAGTTCGTTTCGGGTCCGCTCAATGCCGGCTCGTTCGGCCCCGGCGACATGGACAACACCTTCGGGCCGCAGGTGGTCTACGTGAAGTCACCGGAAGGCCGGCCCAACTTGCCGCCGACGGAAGGCTTGCAGTTCTTCGGCCACGTCAAGATCGACGGGGCGAGCGAGGCGATGACGGTGACGCTCCGCGACATTGCCGATCAGCAGCTGTACACCGTTGACCTGCAGCCGGAGGCTTGAGGCCCCGGGCACGGTCGCTTCGATCATTCGAAGGGGCGGGTGCCAAACCGCCCCTTCTGCGATCACTGGTTTTTCGGATTTGCGCCTACGAGCGGCGCAGCTTCGATCCACCACTCCGGATGTTCCGCAGCGACGCTCCGGGCGGCGGCGGTTGCCTGCGCTTCTTCGGCGAACAGCCCGAAACAGGTGGCACCGCTGCCCGACATGCGGGCGATCAGCGCTCCAACCTGACCTCGGAGAGCGTCGAGCACGTCGCCGATGACCGGCGCGATCGACCGCGCCGGCACCTCCAGATCGTTGCCCCGGTCGGCGAGCAGTGCCGCAAGGTCCCGCGCGCCGCTCCCAGCATCATCAAACCGGCGCGGCCGGGAGAAGGCGCCGTCGCGACGCGCGAACACGGCGGGTGTCGGCACTTCGATGCCGGGATTGGCGAGAACCAGCCAGCAGTGCGGCAGCGGCGGTGCCGCGTCGATCCGCTCGCCGATACCGCCGACGAACGCCGGCAAACCGGAGAGGCAGACAGGCACGTCCGCGCCGAGCGCCAGACCGATCCGGGCGAGGTCATCGTTTGTGGACCGAGTGCCCCACAACCGGTCAAGGGCCCGAAGCACCGCCGCCGCGTCGGCCGAGCCGCCGCCGATACCGGCGGCGATCGGCAGCCGCTTATCGAGCCGGATCGCGGATAGTGGGCGGATTCCGGCGGCGTCGGCCAGCGCCCGTGCTGCCCGAAGGACGAGGTTGTCTTCGTCTGCGGGGACCGCTGCCGCGAATGGTCCGGTCAGTTGCAGGGTCAGATCTTCGGCCGGTTCGACCGTGATCCGGTCGCCAGCACCGGCGAACACGATCAGGCTGTCGAGTTCATGATAGCCGTCGTCCCACCGGCCGACGACATGCAGATAAAGGTTGACCTTGGCCGGGGCGGTGACAGTGACGCCGGAGCTGCGGTCAGTCATTGGCGCCGGCTCTGGCCTCCTTGACCAGGCCGCTTTCGATCTTCTTCTCGATCTTCTCCCGAAGGTCGTCTGGCGGTCCGAGCGCGAGGGCGCGGTGCCACTGGAAACGCGCTTCACGGCGGCGCTCCATCCTCCACAGCGCGTCGCCGAGATGGTCGTTGATCACCGGGTCCTCCGGACGCAACTCGACGGCGCGTTCCAGCTCCCGTACGCCTTCCTCGTAGCGGCCTAGGCGGTAATAGACCCAGCCCAGACTATCGACGATATATCCGTCGTTGGGTCGTAGTGACACTGCCTTGCGGATCATGTTCAGCGCTTCGTCGAGGTTCTTGCCCAACTCCACCCAGGAATAACCCAGGTAATTCAGCACGTACGGCTGATCGGGTTCGAACTCCAGCGCCTTGAGAAAATCGGCCTCGGCCCGGTCCCACTGCTTGGAGCGTTCGAGCGCGATACCGCGCACGTACAGCAGGGACCAGTGACGGCGCTCCGGCTCGCCCACTCGCGCCACCGCCCCGTCGTAGGCGTCGACGGCTTCGGCGAAGCGTTCATGTCCGCGCAGGATGTTGCCAAGTTCGATGAGCGGACCGGCATCGTTCGGCTGCTCTTTGGCGAGCGCCCGCAGTTCGGCGACCGCCTCGTCGACCCTGTTCATCTGGTTTAGGTTGACGGCAATGTTCAGCCGCGCCCTTTTCGAGAGCACCGAGCCGCGATCGATCGTGGCATAGATCGCGTTGGCGCTGTCCAGCCGCTCGAGGGACTCGAGCACGTCTCCGGCGAGAATCTGCAGGATCGGGAAATTCGGCCGCACGTGCAGACCGAGGCGTGCCACGATCAGCGACGTTTCGCGGACATCCTGACGCGCCAGGGCGCCGGCGATATCGAACATCGCTTCGGCGGCGCCATCGGCTGCCGAAGCGACATCGAGCGGCGGTTTCGTCCCGGCATCAATACGCGCCAGGGCCGCGTCGAACAGGCGCGTGTCCCGATTCTCGCTGATGAAGGCGCGATAGAGAGCGGCTGCCTTGTCGCCGTTGCCGGTGCGCTCGAGCGCCTCGCCCGCGTGAGACGTCAGCCGCATCGGCTTGCCGGTCTGCGTATCGAGCGCCGCTTCGAACAGGGTCACTGCCTTTTCGGATCGGCCGGCGGCATCGTTGATCAGGGCAGCATGGATGTCATGTACCTGCTTTGTGCGGCGGTTCTTCGCCATCGGAGCGAGGGCGGACAAGGCATCGTCCGTCCGCGCTTGGCCCGTCATCACCCACGCCGACAACAGCGGTACGAGAAGTCGACCGAGAGCGCTGTCGGGAACATTCGCCAGTTCGGTCTCGGCGTCGTCGAAGCGGCCGGTGGCGATAGCATCCGCGGTCAGGGTCATTCGGGCGATAAACGTGTTTTCTTCGGTCCCGGCGATCTGCCGGGCGAACGGCAGAGCTTCCGAGATGCGGCCGTCGAGCAGCAGCGCGGTCATTGCGCGCTGCATGAGCATGCGGTCGCCGGGCGCCTTCTCCAACGCCGAAAGCAGGAAATCCGCCGCCGCCTCCGTGTCCCGCGTCGCCCGGGCATGGCGCCCGGCAAGGTAATTGCCGACCAGCGTCGATCCCGGCGTGATTGCGGGCGCGACCGCTGCCCCGTCGCCCGTGTCGACGCGACCCGAAGCACACGCCGCCGGCAGCAGCGTCACCAGAGCGGCGATGGCGACGCTGCGAAGGCCGCGAGGTCGGCCGAAGGCAAGCCGCGAAATCACGTATGAAACCTCCTCACATGTTCGGGTAGTTGGGACCGCCTCCACCCTCGGGAACCACCCAATTGATGTTCTGCCCCGGGTCCTTGATGTCACAGGTCTTGCAGTGCACGCAGTTGGACGCATTGATTTGCAGGGCCGGTTTCCCGTCTTCCTCGACGAACTCGTAGACGCCGGCGGGGCAGAACCGCGCCTCGGGGCCATCGTAGAGAGCAAGATTGACGTTTACCGGCACCGAGTCGTCGACAAGCGTGAGATGAATCGGCTGGTTTTCCTCGTGGGCGGCGTTGGACAGGTACACCGATGAAAGCTTGTCGAATGTGAGCTCGCCGTCCGGCTTCGGGTAGGCGATCTTGGGGCATTCGTCTGCTTTCTTGAGGGCCGCGTGGTCCTCATGGTGATGGAAGGTCCACGGCGCCTTGCCCCGGAACAGATAGGTGTCGAGCGCCGAGTAAACGAGCCCGAACCACATGCCCCGATGAAAAGACGGGCGGATGTTGCGCACCTTGTGCAGTTCGCTCCACACCCACGACGCCTTGAGCGCCTCGGGGTAGCTCTCGACCACCGCCGATGGGGAATCGGACGCCAACGCTGCGAACACGGCATCGGCACAGACGATCCCGGATTTCATCGCCGTGTGGGTGCCCTTGATCTTGGGCACGTTTAGGAACCCGGCGGTATCGCCGATAAGGCAACCGCCGGGGAAAACCAGCTTCGGGATCGACTGATGACCACCTTCGGCCAGCGCTCGCGCACCGTAGGCCAGCCGGCGGCCGCCTTCGAACGTGGGGCGGATCGCCGGATGGGTTTTGAACCGCTGCATCTCGTCGAAGGGGCTGAGGTGCGGGTTTTCGTAGTCCAGTGCGATGACGAACCCGACGGCGACCTGATTGTCCTCCAGGTGATAGAGGAACGAGCCGCCATAGGTCTTGGTGTCCATCGGCCAGCCGATCGTGTGAACCACCTTTCCCGGCGTATGCTTCGCCGGGTCGACTTCCCAAAGCTCCTTGATGCCGATGCCGTAGGCTTGTGGATCGACGCCGTCGCGGAGCGCAAACTTCTCCATCAGCCCCTTGGTCAGTGAGCCCCGACAGCCTTCGGCGAAGATCGTATAAGTGGCATGGAGCTCGACTCCGGGCTCGAAGTTCTCGGTCGGCTGGCCGTCGCGGCCGACCCCCATGTTGCCCGTGGCGATGCCTTTGACCCGGCCGTCGTCGTGGTACAGCACCTCGGCGGCGGCAAAGCCGGGATAGACCCCGACGCCCAGTTCCTCGGCCTGGGCGCCGAGCCAGCGGCAGACGTTGCCGAGGCTGACGACATAGTTGCCATGGTTGTGCATCTGTGGCGGTGTCGGCAGCTTGAAGGCCTTGGTTTCGGTCAGAAACAGGAACGAATCGTCGCCTGCCGGTGTCAGCAGCGGCGCCTCTTTGTCCTTCCAGTCGGGAATCAGCTCGTCGAGTGCGCGCGTCTCGATGACCGCACCGGAAAGTATATGCGCGCCAACCTCCGAACCCTTCTCGACGACGCAGACAGTGGTCTCGCGTCCCGCTTCTTGAGCCTTCTGCATGATCCGGATCGCCGCCGACAATCCAGAGGGTCCGCCGCCGACGATGACTACGTCGAATTCCATCGATTCCCGTTCCATCGCGCCTTTGATCTCCTGCCCTTTCGCCCGGCCCACACCTAACATAGGCCGGCAATTGCGGACGGGAAAGGGAAAGCCGCCCGCGGCCCGCGGTCGACGCTTCGGCCACCGTGAGCGGCGGGCTATACTCCAGCCCATGAACTCCGAACCGCCCCTGTCGGCCGAAGGCGTGCTGCGTTTCCACCTCGAAAGTGGCGTCGACGAATGTATCGGCGAACAGGCCGTCGACCGCTACCGTCAGCCGCAGACGGAACCCCAGCGGGTGCCGGACCCTGAGGACGTTGCAGGGACGGCGGCAAGCGTCCGACCCTCGGCGCCGGACGTCGAGGCGGCGCCCGCGAAGGCGCCGGTGGCGGGTGAGGGCGCGGTGCGGAGCGCCGTCGCGTTGGCCCGGGAGGCAACGTCTCTCGAAGAGGTTCGGGCCGCGTTATCCACTTTCGACGGTTGTCCGCTCAGCAAAACGGCAACCAACCTGGTGTTCGGCGACGGCAATCCGGAAGCGCGGCTGGTGTTCATCGGCGAGGCGCCCGGTGCCGAGGAGGACCGCCGCGGTTTGCCGTTCGTGGGGCCGAGCGGCCGCTTGCTGGACCGCATGCTGGGATCGATCGGCCTGGATCGTTCGCACGTGTTTATCTCCAACACGGTGTTCTGGCGGCCGCCGGGCAACCGCAGTCCGACGACGGGCGAGATCGCCACGTGCATGCCGTTCCTGGAGCGCATGCTCGAGCTGATCGATCCCCAGGTGCTGGTCGCGGTCGGCGGTCCGGCGGCGACGGCATTGTTGGGCATGGGCGAGGGCGTCGGAAAGCTGCGCGGACGCTGGTTCCCCTACCAGACGCCGAGAATGTCGCGTCCGGTGCAGGCAACGGCGATTTTCCATCCAGCCTATCTGCTGCGGACGCCAGGACAGAAGTGTCTGGCATGGCGGGATCTGTTGGCGATCCAGGAAAAACTCGCCGCGTTTTGATCTATTTTCCTGACCTCGAAACCGGAAACGGTTGCCGGCCCCGACGTTCCGTTTTATAGGTTTACCGTGGACGATGTGGGTTGGGATTCAATACTTGCCTAGGTTTGCAGCACTGCCGGTTTTTCTTTGCGCTGTCTTGTGTTTCGTGGTCGTCGGCGGTCCGGTGGCTTTCGCGACGCTTGAATCGGCGCCTGTGGCCGACGAATCTGAGGCGGTTCCGCGCGTGCTGTCCACTGCGGATGCGGAGACATACCGCCGAATCTTCGCGCTCGGCGAATCCAGCGATTGGAAAGCCGTCGACACTCTGATTGCCCGACTCGAAAACCCAGTGCTCGTCGGCCACGCGCTGGCGCAACGCTATCTTCACCCGACAAAGTACCGGTCGCGCTACAAGGAGCTGAAGGCGTGGATGGCGGCGTATGCCGATCATCCCGACGCGCGTCGGATCTACAAGCTTGCCCTCAGGCGCAAGCCGCGGAACTGGCGGTCGCCGCAACCCCCAGAGTCGGCCGGGAATACCCTCCTTCAGCGCGAAGTCGCGGCGCGCCAATCCCTGGCCATTCCGGGAAAGAGGCGGAGTGCCGAAGACCGATCCGCGGCCCGGCAGATCCGGCGCCAAGTTCGCCGCCACCTTCGCAACGGCTGGACGAAGGCCGCCAAGCAACTGATCCGCGCCGAGCGGACGCAGCGGGTGCTCAGCCGTGCCGAACTCGACGAAGCACGCGCCCGGCTCTCCTTCGGTTATTTCGTCGACGGCCGGGACGAGTGGGCCATCGACTGGACCGCCAAGGCGTTGAAACGGTCGGCCCGGTATCTGCCGGAAGCGCACTGGACGTCCGGGCTCGCCGCATGGCGCCTCGGTCGATACACGGACGCCGCAGCCCATTTCGGGGCGGTCGCCGAACGGGACGACATTTCATCTTGGATGGTCTCGGCAGCGGCGTTTTGGGCCGCACGCGCCAACCTGGTCGCCCGCCGTCCCGAGCGTGTGAACACCTGGCTCGCCAGTGCCGCGGCTCACCCACGAACCTTTTACGGTCTTCTCGCGCGTCGGGTCCTCGGATTGCCGACCGCGATGCGATGGGAGGCGCCGCCCCCTGAACGCGCAGCGATGGCGTCGTTGACCGCGTCGCCGACCGGGCGGAGGGCGCTGGCCTTGGTCGAGGTCGGGCAGTACCGCCGCGCCGAACGCGAACTGACACGGCTGGCCGGTGGCGCCGGACCCGTGCTTGCCCGCGGCATCATGGCTTTTGCCGGTCGCGTCGGTCTGCCGGAACTGGCGATCCGCCTGGACGCCCTGTTCTATCCCGACGCCGGCGGCTTCGATAGCGCCGCCTATCCGTTGCCCCGCTGGCAGCCCGCGGGTGGATTCGGCGTCGACCGTGCCTTGATCTATGCCCTCGTCCGCCAGGAATCCCGTTTCAACCCGAAGGCCAAAAGCCCGGCGGGAGCGCGCGGACTGATGCAATTGATGCCGAGAACGGCGAGCTTCGTCGCCCGCGACCGCCGGCTTCACGGGACCGAGCGCCACCGGTTGTTCGATCCTTCGACCAACCTGGACTTGGGTCAAAGATATATCCGAATGTTGCTATCCGACGCGGCCATCGGCGGAGACCTGTTCATGCTGGCCGCGGCTTGGAACGGAGGCCCCGGCAATCTCAGCAAATGGCGCCGCCGCTCCGACCACCTCAACGACCCGCTGTTTTTTATCGAGTGCTTGCCGTCGCGCGAGACCCGCATTTTCATCGAGCGGGTGCTCGCCAACTTGTGGATCTATCGCGATCGCCTCGATCAGCCTTCGCCGTCGCTGGACGCCCTGGCCACTGGCGCATGGCCCATCTACACGGGGTTGGACGCCGACACCGTCGAGGTTGTACGCTATGGCGAAGATTGACGGCGAACGCGCGTTCTTGCCCGTCAACATCGCCGTGATGACGGTTTCGGATACGCGCACGTTGGATGATGACAGCTCGGGTCGCGTTCTCGTCGAACGCATCGAAGCGGCGGGGCACCGGGTCGCCGACCGGTGCATCGTCAAGGACGAGAACGACGCGATAACGTATCAGCTCCGCGCGTGGATCGCCGATCCGGAGGTCGACGCCGTGATCGCCACGGGCGGCACCGGCGTCACTGGGCGCGACGTCACGCCTGAAGCGTTCGCGGCAGTCATGGAGAAGGAAATCCCTGGCTTCGGCGAGCTTTTTCGCTGGATCAGCTACCAGAAGATCAAGACCTCGACGATCCAGTCACGGGCGATGGGTGCGGTCGCCGGCGGGACCTACCTGTTCGCCGTGCCCGGTTCGACTGGAGCCTGCAAGGACGCCTGGGATGAGATCCTTGTCCACCAGCTCGATGCCCGGCACAAGCCCTGCAACTTCGTCGAATTGATGCCGAGGTTGAAGGAGCACTTGGACTAGAGTGCCACGCCGGCGCGGCTGATCGCTTCGTCCCACAAGGAGTCGAGATCGTCGCTGAAGATCAGCGAGGCATCGGCGGGCGCGGTGACCCAGTCGTCGCGGGCGAGCTCTCCCTCGAGCTGACCCGGCCCCCATCCGGCGTATCCGAGGATGAACAGGCGCCGCTCCGGTCCGGTGCCGTCGGCCAGGGCTTCGAGAACGTCGGCACCGGTGCTCAGAGCGACACCGGCGGCGACCACGCGGGTACCCGGTCCGGAATAGTCATCCGAATGAAGGACGAACCCTCGGCTCGGTTCGACCGAGCCACCATAGTGCAGCCGCACGGTTTCGCGGACGTGAACGGCGTCGATGCCGAATCCCTCGAGCAATTCGTTTAGCGGGCCGGTGCCGTAGGCGCGGTTGACGACCAGCCCCATGGCGCCATCGGCGTCATGGTCGATCATGTAGATCACCGTATGGGAGAAGCGGGGATCGCCAATCCGTGCCGTGGCGACGAGCAGTTTGCATTGCAGGAAACCGTCGTCGGCCGGCAGCGAGCCGTCCTCAGCGTCGGCCAGGGGCGCCAAAAGCGCGATGGCGACAATCGCCACCATCGCAATTCGCAGGTGACGTCGAACCATTCGCCATCGTACCAGAAACCGATACCGAGAATCACGCTCAAGCAGGTGTTACGGGGTGGTCGTCCAGGGGCGCCAAAAGCGCGATGGCGACAATCGCCACCATCGCAATTCGCAGGTGACGTCGAACCATTCGCCATCGTGCCAGAAACCGATACCGAGAATCACGCTCAAGCAGGTGTTACGGGGCGGTCGTCCAGGATATTGGCGGGATCTCGAACAACGGCACGGGGCCGGCATAGAGAAGCCGGTCCTGAAGCGTCAACGGTATGCTCAGGGTCGGCCGCTCACCATTGCTGCCTTTTCGCGCCAACGCACCGAGCACGAGTTTGGCGGTGATCGCGGCGCGGTCATCGACCAGTCGGCGTCGGCGAAGCGCGTCCACGGCCTGAAAGAACCCTTGAATACGCGTGGTAAACGCGCCGATCGGCTGGTTGTCGCCGTCGAGCGCGAGGGTGCCATTGGCGTTGAGCTCGAGGGGACCATAATCGATGTCGAGGCGCGCGATCTCGACGGTCCCTCCGGCGTCGCGCCATCGCGTAAGCGCCTCCGGCAGCGGCCCCGGTTCGAGAGTCCCCAATAGCTTGGCTTCGATGGCGGCAGACGTGATGCGCTGGCCCAGAGGAAGTGCCAGGTGCCTCGGCAGTTGGACACTGGCGAGGGAGACACCGATCTCGAAGGTCGGCGCTCCCGCGGTGTCCGGGTTCGCCGCATACCCCTTCGCGTCGGCGTCGAGTTGGCCGACGGCAATTGTTTCCGATCCGCCGACTTCGTTCATCCTGAGGTCGCGGACGGAAAGAGCGCCCGATGGCTCGGTATCGTCATCGACCATTTCGGCGGTGAACGATTGCACCGTCCCCGCATAGGCGACGCGGCCCGACTCGGTGCGCAAGGCAACGACCTGTCCTCCGGTGATGGTGGCCGTGAAGTGCTTCGGAGCCAACGGGTTGAGGGAGAGCTCGGCGCGGTCAGCCGACCATGACCAGGTTCCGTTGGACGACCCTGCCGTCAGGCGGTCGATGACGGCTCGGACCGAAATGGGGTAGCCGACGACATCGAGATTGGCGAAACCGACATCGAGGCCCTCGGCACGACATTGCTCCGCCCAAGCCATCACTCCGTCGCGCAGGCCGGTCACAAGGACGAGCCAGTAGGCGGACCACATTCCGGCGGCGACGGCGAGAACGACGGCGATGATCGTGGCCCGGCGAAGGGTCGCGAGCGTCGGGGGCAGACGGTAATCCATCGCGGGGTGCGAGCCGGCGTCCCGTTGGACGCGGCGCGGGCGGGGAAATCGCATGATGACGGGTGTGCTGCGTCTCGGCTTCCAGATTCGGCGCTCTTTATAGGACGTCGATGCCGGCCAATCGAGGGGCGTGTTCGGAATCTGTTCAATCCCAACGGAGAATCCTCTAGTACCTAGGCTCCCAGGGACGAACAGACCGCATGACTTCGCCACCCGATCCGCAACCGACCGCTGGAACCGATCGGACGTCGCCGCTGATCGCCGTCATGCCCGCCGTATTCGTCCTCCTGTGGAGCACGGGGTTCATCGGCGCCAAGCTCGGCTTGCCGCACGCGGAGCCGTTTACCTTTCTCTGTCTTCGCTACGGCGTGCTCGTCGTCATCCTCACCGCCGTTGCCCTGCTGACCCGAGCGCCGTGGCCGGGCAGCTGGACCGAAACCGGCCATATCGCCGTCGTCGGACTGTTGGTCCACGGCGTCTACCTTGGCGGCGTGTTCGCGGCCATCGCCAAGGGTGTGCCGGCGGGTGTGGCCGCGTTGATTGTCGGCGTACAGCCCGTGCTGACTGCGGTGGCGGCCGGACCGTATCTCGGAGAACGGGTGACCGCCCGCCAATGGATTGGCCTGCTCATCGGTCTCGGCGGCGTGGCCTTGGTGGTCAGCGACAAGTTGAGCTTCGAAAGCCACCATCTGTTGGGGGTCGTTTTCGCGTTGGCGGCGCTGATTGGGATCACGGTCGGCACCCTCTATCAAAAGCGTCACGGCGGCGGGATGGACCTGCGCACCGGCTCGGCCATTCAGTTCCTCGCCGCGCTGGCGCCAACGCTCGCGGTGGCGTTGGTTTTCGAGACCATGGAGGTCGAATGGGTCGGCGAGTTCATCTTCGCGCTCGCCTGGCTGGTCGTCGTGCTGTCGCTCGGCGCGATTACCCTGCTGTTCATGTTGATCCGCCGGGGCGCGGCGGCGAAGGTGGCGAGCCTTTTTTATCTGGTACCGCCGGTGACGGCGCTGACGGCGTTTTTCCTGTTCGGAGAGACGCTGGGTCCGTGGGCGATCGCCGGCATGGCGGTCGCGGTGGTCGGGGTCGCGCTGGTGACGAAGGCGTAGCCGATGTCGGCGGGGACGACCGATCTCTGGGTGTTCGGCTACGGCTCACTGATGTGGGATCCGGGATTCCAATACGCCGAGGTTCGGCCAGCTGTTGTCCACGGCTGGCACAGCGCGCTGTGTGTGTTTTCGATCCGGTACCGGGGAACCCAAGAGCGGCCGGGACTGGTGCTTGGCCTCGATCGAGGCGGGTGCTGTCATGGCCGCGCTTTTCGGGTCGTGGCTGCCGATGTCGAGGCTGTCCGCGACTACCTTTGGGAACGCGAGATGGTCAGCGCCGCATACCGGCCGACGATGGGCTTGGCCCGACTAGACGGCGGAGAACAAGTGCGGGCACTGACATTCGTCGCCCGCCACGACCATCCCCAGTATGCCGGCAAAAAGGACCCGGAAAGTGCTGCGGCGCTCGTCGCCCAGGGCCGGGGGCCGAAAGGTTCGGCGCTGGACTACCTGCGCAATGTCGTCGGCCACCTCGACGAACTCGGTATCCGCGACGGCGCGCTGCACCGGACATTGCGGCTGGCGGAGCAAATGGCGGTTCGGAATTGACGGGCCGCGATCGGTCCTGATTTCACGGTTGCGAGTTCGCCGCCACGCGCCGGTCAGGCGGCTCAGGCGACGCTGTGCGCTGCGTACGCACCCTACCGCGGGCTGGCGATGATGTCCCAGGTCTCGACCGTCTTGCCGGTCAGCCAGGGCTTCACCGCCGCATCGAAGATCTTGAAATGGTCGCTGGCCAGGTGTTCCCGAAAGGCGGCTGCATCGTCGTAGATCTCGTAGAGGAAGACGACGTCTGGGCGGCCGGGATCGGCGCAGACGTCGAATTGGCGGCACTTCTTCTTTCTTTACCGAGTTCTCGGCCTGCTTCACGACGGCTTCGCGGAACGCTTCCGCATGCTCCGGCATTATCTCGAATGTGACGGTGACGGCGTACATCAAGCCTTCCTCTCTACGGGTCAACCGAACCGGCGGCGGAGTTCCGCCACCTGCTCGGGCGTGAGCAGCCGTGTCGCCATGCCGCGCAGCATCAGGAACAGCTTGGCCGTCTCCTCCAGCTCCTCGGTGGCCTGGACCGCGTTGTCGAGGCTGGTGCCGGAAACGACGGGCCCGTGATTGGCCAGCAGCACGGCGTGGTGCCTGCCCGCGAGCTTGCCAACGGCATTGGCCAGGTCTTTGTCGCCGGGAGGGAAGTAGGGCACCAGCGGCAGCGTGCCGACCCGCATGATGTAGTAGGCGGTGATCGGCGGCAGCACGTCCGCGGGATCGATGCCGTCGAGGCAACTTACCGCGACCGAATGTGTCGAATGCAGGTGGACGACGGCGCGGTCCTTAGGGCGCTCGCGGTACATGGCGATGTGCAGCACCGACTCCTTGGTCGGTTTATCGCCGGAAACATGATTGCCCTGATCGTCGAGGTGCGACAGGCGTTCCGGGTCGAGCGCGCCCATGGTCGTGCCGGTGGGGGTCATCAGCCAACCGCCGTCGTCGAGCCGGATGCTGATGTTGCCGGCCGCAGCGAAGGTGAAGCCGCGCTCGAACAGCGAGCGCCCGGCGGCACAGACGGCGTCCCGCGCCTTCGTCTCCGGGCTCATGAAAGAATTTCCCAGGCCTTGAGGAAGAAGTCGGGTGCGCCGAAGTTGCCGGACTTGAGCGCCAACGCCAGCGGCGGACCGCTCATCGTGCGCGTCCACGGTACGCCGGGATCGATTTCCGGACCGATCGCCAGGGCGCCGACACCGAGCGCCGCGACGACGGCACCCGAGGTCTCGCCACCGGCGACGATCAACCGGGTGACGCCGTCGGCGACGAGGCGGCGGGCGACCTCCGCAAATGTGTCTTCGACGATCGTGCCGGCCTCGTCGCGCCCGAACCGCGCCTGAACGGCCTCGATGACGCCGGGGTCGGCGCTGGAAGCGACGACGGCGGGGCGGTCCGCTGTTTGCTGCCGCGTCCAGGCGATGATGTAACCGTCCTTCGGCCAACTCGACCGCGTCCACGGCGAGCACAGGCAACCCAGCGGCCGCCGCTCGGGCCAACTGCTCACGCGTCGCTGCCGAGCAGCTTCCAGCGATGATCGCGCGCGCGCCTGCGGGAGCATTGAAATCGGCGGTGGCGTCTGTTGTTGTCAGCAAGCCCTGGTCCCGGAAGTTGTCGGGGAGACCGAGGGCGTCGCCGGAGCCGCCGGTGATCAGCGGGAACGATGCAGCGGCCGTTCCGATGTCACGGAGATGACCGTCCGTCAGTGCGTCGACGATGGCGATGCGCATGCCGTCCTGCCCGGCCGCCGCCAACGCCTTGGCGATCGCGTCCGGTCCACGGTCGACATCGGCGAAGGTAACCAGGCCGACCGGCAGCCGGGTTTGCTTCTGCAAGACGCGCACGAGATTGGCGTCGCGCATGGGCGTCAGCGGGTGGTTGCGGAGCGGGCTTTCGTCGAGCGGAACGGTGCCGACGAACAGATGGCCCTGATAGACCGTTCGGGCGTTCTCGGGGAACGCCGGACAAGCCAACGTCATCGGTGCGTTCAGGTGGTCCAACAGGGCTTCGGTGACCGGTCCGATGTTTCCCTCGTCGGTGGAGTCGAATGTCGAGCAGTACTTGAAGAACAGCTGGCGCGCACCTTCCGCCACCAGCGCCTTGGCGCAGGCCACCGAGTCGGCGACCGCCTCGGCCGCCGGGTTGGTGCGGGACTTCAGCGAAATGACGATGGCGTCGGCCTCGGGGAGCGGCGCGTCCAGCGCCGGCACGCCGATCACCTGCACCGTGCGCATGCCGCCGCGCACCAATGTCAGAGCGAGGTCCGTGCCGCCGGTGAAATCGTCGGCGATGCAGCCGAGTAATAGCGGCATCTCAGTTTCCTCCACTCGCGTGCGCGTTGGGAGGCGACGCGTGCTCGATGATGTCGACGATGGCCCGCGTCACGGCGCACATGCCGTGCGGTCCGCCGAACTCCATCGGCTGGACCTGACCCGTCGCGAAGCCTTCACGGACCGCAGCCTCGAGAACAAGGCTGGCCTCCGTCATGGCGTCTATGCCATGCCGGTCCCCGAGCCAGTCGAGCATCATTGCTGCCGAGAGGAACATCGCGGTCGGGTTCGCCTTGTCTTGACCGGCGATATCGGGGGCGCTGCCGTGTGCTGGTTGGAACATGGCATGGTTTCGGCCGAGCTCGCCGCACGGAGCCATGCCCATTCCGCCGACCAAAGCGGCCGACAGATCGGAGAGAATGTCTCCGAACATGTTCTCCATGACGAGGACATCGAACTCCCAGGGACGGCGGATGAAGTCGAGAGCCTGGGCGTCGACGTAGCTGTAGCCGACGTTGATGTCCGGGTTCTTGGCGGCACGTTCGTCGAAGATCTTTCGGAAGAACGCCATCGCCTTGAACACGTTGGCCTTGTCAACGCAGGTGACCTTCCCCTTGCCGCCCCGGGACTTCCGCCGGCGAGCGAGCGCGAACGTCTCGTCGAACAGCTGTTCGCAGACAGGGCGGGTGATCATCATGGTTTCGGTGGCGGCGTGGTCGTCGATGACGTCACCCGTCAGAGCGGTATGGAAGAGGCCTTCGGTCGACTCGCGAACGACGACCAAGTCGATCTCGGCGGCGCGCGGGTCCGAAAGCCGCTGCGGGGTGTTGGGAAATGCTTTCGCAGGTCGGAGGCCCGCACGCAATTCGAACTGCGTGCGGATTCTGAGGTGCGGAGAGATCTCCGTGCCATCAGCGTGACGGATCGCCGGGTCACCAATGGCGCCGAGCAAAATCGCTTCGGCTTCTCCCATCGCCTCGAAGTCCTCGTCGGTCATGTCGACGCCAGTTTCCTTGTAGAACGCGGCGCCGATCCGGTACGGCCGATAGGACAGCGTATAGCCGCCGACCCTTTTCTGGACGGCGTGAAGAACCTGCAGGCAGCCATCCATGATCTCGAGGCCGATCCCGTCTCCCGGGACGACGGCGATGCGAAGGTCGGAACTCGATGCCATTTCCTGTTTCCTCCACTGGAGGGCATTGGCCCTGTTGATCGATGGGACGCATCGACGTGTCGTCCCTCGGGATGACCTCGGCGCTAGCCGGCGCGCGTGAACTGGTTCTCTGACGCCCTCACCAGTTGGTCGATCTGGTCGTCCGTGCAGTCCGCCACGTCGTGCACGGCCCGAACCCAATCCTCCAGGGCCGCCCAGTCGTGCCGATAGAGGATCGCGCCCAAGCGCTCCGAGCTCGAAGGCGTCGGGCACTCTCGGTTCGTGGGGGGGCACGGTGTGCCGCCGCAAAGCTCGGGACATGGTCGACACGCCTCCTCGCCGTCTCCTGCGCGATTCAATGCGCTCATGAACGCATACATTAATGTATACATTAATGTATGCATTCCTTGTGTCAAGCGAAAACCCACCGCTCGTCACGAGGTTGCGGATACAGAAACCTAGAGGTTTGATTTCAGAACGTTTTGAAGTTGGCTCGGCACGCGAGACGCGCACTGCGTGGAAAAGCCCAACGCCTCAGGCCCGCCGGCATTGCGGGGATCGAACTTGCGAAAGGCAGGAAGGGCGCGCTTCAGGCACAGGTGATCAGAGGTTGCTCAAGTGGTGCCGGTTGAGGATCTCGAGCAGTTCCTTGGCGGCCCGTTCCCGATGCGCCTTGAAGATCCGCCGGGTTGCTGCCGCATCGCCGTTGGCGATCGCGTTCACGATCTTCCGATGGTCGCGGGTCGAAGCGACCGGAAGCTTTCGAAGGTACAACGTCACCAAACGCGCGCGGTGAGCTTGATCGTAAAGAGTCTTCACGAAGTCGGCGAGGCGCCGGTTGCCGCAGAGGTCGATCAGGGACCGGTGAAACCGGTCGTCGGCTTCCGCCCATTCATCGAGGTGTCTCTCCTTGATCGCGCGCTCCATGGTCGTCGTGGCATCGTCGAGAATTGCGAGGTCATCCGGGTCGACGCCATGTTCGGCCAGACCGGCGGCCGCATGCGGCTCCAAATTCGTGAGCAGCTCGTAGATTTCCTTCATGTCCGCCGGCGATACCGGCAGCACGCGAGCGCCACGGCGCGGAAGGAGCTCGACCAAGCCCTCGTTCTCAAGGCGAATAAGAGCCTCGCGCACCGGCGTTCGGCTCATTCCCAACAACAGCGTGAAGTCCTGCTCCAGGGCCTGGTACCCCGGCGGAAGCATGTTCTTCAGAATCTGGTTTTTGAGATCCTGGTAGGCTTGCTCGGCAAGGGATACATCGCCGTTCGGCGTCGCCCGTTCGGTCGTTGTCCCGTTCGGTACATCCATGGCAATCAGTCCGAGCTCGACATCCCCGGTGCCGACGTAACCCGCTCTTGGTTTTTCGCTTCCGCGATATGACCGCTTGGCTCTGAGAGCGTAGCGCGCGCTCGGCGGCCAAAAAACCAAACGAAGCCGGAGCCTTCTGCGCATACTTATACGTATTCGCTAAACGTGTCAAGAAATCGCTTTTTGGCTTCGGATCGGGATCCATGCTGTCGTCGTTGGCTGGCGGACGTCGCCGAACACTCCGACCCACTCCCCCTAGTGGCGGCTGGCAACGCTCTCCCAACGAAGGATTTCCAACCAAGCATTGCCGTGGCCTTGAAAGCGGAATCGCTTTTCGTCTTGTGTCTATCGACCCACGCAAACGGTGATCACGCGGACAAAATGGGAAAATTAATGCATACATTAATAAATTCATTGACACATGCCTTGTTAACCCGTTAAATCGTATGCGGGCATCGAGGAGGCTAGGCGGCCTGGCTCGATCGAACCCATCGCTGTTCAGACGTAGGAGGAGACGATGTTGAAAAAGAGCCTGTGCGCGCTCGTTGCAGGCGCCATGATGGCGGCCGCCGTGGCTTCAACGCCGGCAGAGGCCGCGAAAAACCTTCGAGTCCAGACGTCCATCCAATCGGGTGGCTTTTCGTTTAAGTACATGAACGAGGTCTGGACGCCCCTGCTCAAGGAGATGACCGGTGACGAGATCACCATCGAGTTCCTGCCGATCAAATCGATCATGCCGCGTCGCTAGACCATCGATGGCATCGCCGCCGGTGTGCTCAGCGGTGACCTGACCTCGATCTCCTACTTCAGCGGCCGTAACCCGGCATTCTCGATCCTCGGCGACCTGATCGCGGGATACGACTCGCCGGAGCAGGTGCAGAGCTTCTGCCGGTATGGCGGTGGCGCCGAGGCGCTGCAGGCGCTCTACGACAAGATGATGCCGGGCAAGATCCACGTCGTGGGTTGCGGTCCCGTCTCGAAAGAGGCGCTGGTCTCCAAGGTTCCCATTCGCGGGGTGGCAGACCTCAAGGGCGTGAAGATCCGCTCGCCCGAGGGACTGGCGTCGGATGTCTTCCGGGCCGCCGGAGCTGCGCCAGTGTCTCTGCCGTTCTCGGAGGTGTTCACCTCCCGCGAGAAGGGCGTCGTCGACGCCGCGGATGCGAGCGCGTACGTCAACAACGACGCCAACGGCTTCAATCAGATCGCCAAGTACCCGCTTTATCCGGGTATTCACAGCATGGCGGTCCATCAGTTCACGATCAACAAGCGGATCTGGGACAAGTTCTCGGACACGCAGAAGATGATCGTCAAAGCTTGGTACTACGCCGCCTACGACGATCTGCGCCGGACCCTCGACCTAAAGGATCGTGATCTCGTCGCGCGTGACACGGCGGATCCCAACGTCGAGGTGATCAACTGGTCGCAGGACGACCGCGACAAGTTCCGTGCCATCGCGGCCAAGGTGTGGGAGGAAGTCGCGGCGAAATCGCCCGAGGCCCGCGCAGCACTGGACGCCCACCTCGCGTACATGAAGCGGATCGGACTGATCAAGAACTGACAACCGCGTTCACTGGCGGCGGCGCTCCTGGCGCCGTCGCTTTCGCGGAATGTCCGCACGACAAGGGAGGAGCGTCATGTCGTCACCAACAGGGCTCCCCGCGATCATAGGCCGGGGGAGTGTCTTCATCGGCAAGATGTGCGGCCCGCTGTATGCCGTCGCCATCACTCTTTCCGTCTTCGAGGTCTTCATGCGGTACGTGCTCGACGCGCCGACTGCATGGACGAATGAAACGATCATGGCGATCTGCGCAACAGCCTGGATGTTCTCGGTCGGAGCCGTCACCCAACAGAACCGGCACATCACAGTCACGGTGATGGAACTCGCAGTCGGCCCGAAAGTGTGGCGGCGCATGCGGATCGTCGCGATGCTGATCAGCCTCGTTGCCGTTGCCGGCCTTCTGTATGCCGTGTGGGAGCCTGCGGTGTCAGCCGTCGAGATGGTCGAGCGCTCGGGTAGTGCCTTCAACCCGCCGATGCCCGCGTATCTCAAGGCCTTGCTGGTGGCGGCATGCATTCTCTACGGACTGCAACTGATCGCCGATTTCTTGTCCGCGCTTCGATCCCGAACCGCGCCTGTCGAACCCCACTTCCCGCCGGAAGACAACTGAGGAGGCGGGATCATGGGAATCGAATACGTCACAATCCTGATCATCGGCTCGCTGTTCTTCCTGATGGCCATCGGCGTGCCGCTCGGCGCGTCGACGCTGCTCGTCTCGGTGGGGACGGCGCTCCTCTCGTTCGGCCCTCCGGGACTCATCCTCGTGGCCACCAACGTCGGGCACGTTTTTGAGAAATACCCGCTCATTGCCGTGCCGTTCTTCGTCTTCATGGCCAACATCCTGGAGCATTCAGGTGTCGCCAGGGAGCTGTTCAACAGCATGGCGATCCTCGGCGGTCGAATGAAGGGCGGAGTCGCGGTCCAGACCTGCGTGGTCAGCGTTGTGCTGGCGGCGATGAGCGGCATCGTTGGCGGCGAGATCGTTCTCCTCGGTTTGATCGCCCTGCCGCAGATGTTCCGCCTCGGCTACGATCGCAAGCTCTCGATGGGCGTCATCTGCGCATCGGGTTCGCTGGCGACACTGATTCCCCCGAGCGTGGTGCTGATCGTCTATGGCGCCGAGGCTGGGGTGTCTGTGAAGGATCTGTTCTCGGCTGGCGTTTTCCCGGGCTTGATGCTCGCCTCGTTCTACATCGCCTACGTGATGGTTCGGTGCCGACTCAATCCCGCACTCGGTCCCGCCTACGACGCGCCCGAGGCACAGCTCTCGTTTGTCCAACGGTTGCCCTATCTCAAGGGCATGATCCTGCCGCTGGCGCTGATCTTCGGCGTTCTCGGCTCGATCTACGCCGGCATCGCGACTGTGACCGAGTCCGCGGCCATCGGTGCCGTCGGCTCCGTGCTCATCGCGCTGCAACGACGGGAACTGACGCTCAAGGGCCTGCGCGAGGCGTTCTGGAGCACGACCGTAACCACGGGGTCGATCATCTGGCTGATTGTCGGCGCCGTCAGTCTGGTCGGGATCTACAACATCCTCGGCGGCACGGGTTTCTTGCGCAGCTTGTTGACCGGCATGGATGTCGCTCCCATCGTTGTCATCCTGTTCATGATGGCGATCGTCATCGTGCTCGGGACATTTATGGATTGGATCGCGATCGTTTTCATTACCGTGCCGGTGTTCGCACCTGTGGTCGCCGATCTCGGCTACAACCCGGTGTGGTTCGGGATCCTGTTCGCGATGAACATCCAGATCTACATGCTGTCACCACCCTTTGGTCCGGCATGTTTCTACCTGAAGAGCGTCGCGCCCAAGGACGTGACCCTGCAGGAGATCTTCGGCGCCGTCTGGCCGTTCATTATCCTGCAGCTGATCGGTCTTGCCTTGGTGCTCACGTTCCCGGGTATCGCACTTTGGCTGCCTGGTTTGGAATAGATCCGCTTCGTGGCGGGCCGGCGGAGAACGCAGGTCCGCCTGAAAATGGAGGCTCCTATGCACGCTGGTCATGACGATGACCCCCCGATCTACGAGTTCGGATGGTGGCCAGAACTCATCGGCGCAGTGGCGACCCTTGCCATCATCGCGCTGATGATCGGCCTCTCGGACGGCACCTTGTAACCCGCTCGCCGAGCCGTGTTTGTTTTTGGAGGGGGGGCAAGGACCCATCGGTCGACGCCCCTGGCGCCGATCGCGTTGCAAAAGCATACCTCCCCCAAGACCTCGCCAGGGACGGCATCCGCCGCCCTGGCATTTTCTTTTCAGAAAGAATCTGCCGTCTTCGGCGACCTTCAATGATGTCAGCTTAATCGCCAAGGCAAGACGTCCCTCGACCAAGTGGTGATCATGCCAGACGCGCACCCTTTCGACCTCAACGCCAACGACAGGGTTGCGCGCCGCAGCCGCGGACGGTGGGCGAAGACCGCACCCGCGCGTCCCCGCCAGGCCGACCGGGCCTATCAGGAGATCAAGCGGCGCATCCTCGACAACGAGATTCCCGCCGGCATCCAGACCCTCGAGCAGGAGCTGGCCGAGATGCTGGGGATGAGCCGGACCCCGGTGCGCGAGGCGGTGATCCGCCTCGAAGAAGACAGCATGGTCGGTGTCCGCCCTCGCCGAGCCGCGTGTTTTCACGCCGTCACGCGATAAGACCGTACGCGGACAGGTCTCGGGAAACCCGGTGCCGGTCAGCGAGTTGGGGAAAGATACGCGAGCGATCCGCAGAGTCCTGCGCGCGGACGGTCACTCCGCGTCGGGCTGGTTCTCTGGGGCGGCGTCGGCGAAAGCCGGTACGGCCATGCACGCGGCGTGGATGCGGGCGATGGTCGGCCAGCGGCCGGGATCGAGGTCGAAGCGCCGGTTGTTGAGCACCTGGCCGGCGAGGCAGAGGTCGGCGAGGCCGGGCGCATCGCCGTGGCAGAAGCGGCCGGTTTCCCGTTCCGACGACAGCCGGGCTTCCAGCGGATCGAAGGTCTCGACGACCCAGTGACGGAACCAACCTGCGATGCCGTCTTCCGTCGCACCGAACTCGGTTTCGAGGTGGCGGAGCACTCTGAGGTTGTTGATCGGGTGGATGTCGAGCGCCACCGCATGGGCCAGCGATCGGACACGGGCCCGTCCCCAGGGATCGGCGGGTAGCAGCGGCGGCTCGGGGATCGTCTCGTCGAGCCACTCGATGATCGCCAGCGACTGGCCGAGTGGACCGTCCGGCGTCTCCAGCGTCGGTACGAGGCCCTGCGGGTTCAGCCTGAGATGCTCCGGCGCACGGTGTTCGCCGGCGCGGAGCGCGTACGAGACGTAGTCGTAGGCGCAGCCTTTGAGGTTGAGCGCGGCCCGCACCCGGAACGACGTCGAAGACCGGAAGAAGTTGTGCAGCCGGTATCGTGTCATGACCGTCAGGCCGAAGGCTCGCCGATGTCCATGGTGATCTCGGCCAGGCCGTTGATGCCGCCGGTGAGGCGATCGCCCGGAACCAGCGGGCCGACGCCCGCCGGGGTGCCGGTGAAGACCAGGTCGCCCGGCTCCAGACGCATGGAACCTGAGATGATCGAAACGATCTCGGGCACGGACCAGATCAGCTCCGCGATGTCGGCATTCTGCCGGACGTCACCGTTGACGGCCAGCCAGATGCGCCCCGTGTCCAGGGCCCGCACATCGGACAGGGGCACCAGCGGCGCACACGGTGCCGAGCGGTCGAACGCCTTGCCCCAGTCCCAAGGACGGCCAAGGTCCCGGGCGGCGAGCTGCAGGTCGCGGCGGGTGAGGTCGATGCCCACCGTTGCCCCCCACAGGTGCGCCGTCGCGTCCGCCTCGGCAATGTCCGTGCCGCCCCGGCCGACGGCGACGACCAGTTCGATCTCGTGGTGCAGGTCTTTCGTCTCCGGCGGATAGGGAACGGACGCGCCGTCATCGACGACCGTGTCGGCCGGCTTGGTGAAAAAGAACGGTGGCTCGCGGTCCGGATCGCGCCCCATCTCCCGGGCGTGCGCCGCGTAGTTGCGTCCGACGCAGAAGATGCGCCGCACCGGGAAGCGCCGGTCGCTGCCGGCGACGGCGACGCTGGCCGGCGTTGGCGGCGGGATCACATAGGCGGTTTCGGGACTAGCCATTGCCGGGTCTACTCGTTGCCGCGCCGTTCCCGCCACAGGCCGAGCTTCTCCTGGACCGGGCGGTCGGAATAGCTGAACAGAACCACGTCCTCGTCGGCCTCGTGGACGGCCTCGTGCCAGCTCGGCACGACGAACACGTCGCGCGGACCCCACTCGTAGGTCGCATCGCAGACACGCGTGCGGCCGCGCCCCTCGACGGGGACGTAAACAGTGGCGTCCGTCGAGCGGTAGGGCGCGGTCGCGAACCCCTTGGGCAGGAGCTGGAGGAAGGCGCCAATGGTCGGCATCGCCCAGCCGCCGTCGACCGGATTGATGTAGCGCATCTTGAGGCCGTGACAGGGGTCCCACTCGTCGCTTGCGCGCATCCGCTCCAGGGCCTCCCGGCTGCGGTCATAGGGATAGCTGAACACCGGCGAAGTCGGCGCCATCTTCTCGTAGTCCACCGGCAGCAGGTTGGCGCCGAACCGGGCAAGGCTGTCGCCGTCGGGCCGGGTTATGGGCTGCGCGTCGTCGCCGAAGCGTTCGAAGAACGAGGTATCGAGAAACTGAACGATGGGAATATCGAGACCGTCGAGCCAGAAGACCGGGGCGTCCGAGGTGTTGCCGTGATCGTGCCATTCCCAGCTCGGCGTGATGACGAAATCGCCAACGTGCATGGTGGTCCGCTCGCCGGCCACCGCCGTGTGACCGCCCTGCGCCTCGAGCACGAAGCGGAGCGCCGACTGGCTATGGCGGTGGGCGGGGGCGACCTCGCCGGGCATGACCAGCTGGATGCCCGCGTAGAGCGATGTGGTCACCTTGGCCTGCCCGCGGAGGCCGGGGTTTTCGAGGATCAGCACACGGCGCTCGGCCTCACGGGCGGTGATCAGGCCGGCGGCTTCGATGAGGCGTTGGCGGACGCGATCGTACCGCCACAGGAACGGTACGCACGGGCTTTGCGGCTCGAGCGTGATCAGGTCGCCAAGCATCGGCCAGAGCGCCGCCAGCCCCTCGGGCTCGATGGCGCGGTAGAACGCCTGGCGCGCCTCGTCGTCGATGGGACCGTCCCGGGTCATAGCCCCGGCTCCTCAACCAGCCTCGCCGAGGGCGCGGGCCTTCAGCGCCTGGCGGTCGATCTTGTCGGTGTCGGTCTTGGGCAGGGCGTCGAGGAAGTGGACGTCGCGCGGATACTTGTGGGGCAGAAGGACCTGTTTGGCATAGCCCTTCAGCTCCGCCGCCAGGGCGTCGCTGGGCTCGGCATCCGGCTTGGCGGCGACGAAGGCCACCAGGGTCGTCCGCCGGTCCGCCATCTCGACGGCGAGCACGGCGCATTCGTGCACCTTGGGATGCTCGGCGAGCGCCAGTTCGATCTCCAGCGGCCACACCCACTGCCCGGAAACCTTCACAAGGTCGTCGGCGCGGCCCTTGAAGAAGTAGAAGCCGTCGGTGTCGGAGACGAACCGGTCGCCGGTCCACAGCCAGCCGTCGCGCATGGTCTCGGCGGTCTTGTCTGGGCGGTTCCAATAGGTCCGAGCCCCCTCTCGCTGGCGGCAGCAACCCGGCCGATGGGTCTTGTCTGGGCGGTTCCAATAGGTCCGAGCCCCGGAAAGGCCACGCACCTCCATGATTCCCTCATCGCCTTCGGCGACCTCGGTGCCTTCCGGCGTGACCAGCCGGATGGCGTAGCCGGGGACCCGCCGTCCGGCGGAGCCCAGCTTGCGGCTCTGTTCGTCATTGGAGAGGTAGATGTGCAGCATCTCCGTCGAACCCAAGCCCTCGACAATCTTATGGCCGAAGCGGTCGGTCCAGGCGTTGAAGATGTCCGCCGACAGGATCTCGGCGGCAGAGATACATAGCCGTACCGACGCGAGGTCGGCGGTTTCCGCCGACGCGTGGCGGGCGAGCGCCGTATAGAGGGTCGGCAGTCCGAACAGAACGGTCGGTCTGTGACGGACGATCTGGTCGTAGATGGCCATCGGATCGGGGCGCCCGGCCATCAGCACGCTGGCCCCGCCGGCGGCGAAGGGGAAGGTCACCGAGTTGCCGAATCCATAGGCGAAGAAGATCTTCGGCACTGAGAAGCAGATGTCGTCGGGGGTGAGCTTGAGGATGTTCCGGGCATAGCTGACGTCGGTGTAGAGCGCATCCTCGTGTCTGTGGACCACCCCCTTGGGCCGCCCGGTCGAGCCCGACGAGTACATCCAGAACGCCATGTCGTCCTGCGACGTCGGTGCCTCGTCGAGGGCGTCGGACGCACTGGCGACCGCATCCCAGCCGAGCATTCTCCCCGATCCCGGGCCGGTGACGATCACTGTCTCGCAGGCGGTGCCGGCGAGCAGGTCGTCGGAGAACAGCTCCCGATGCGGTGGCGAGATAACGGCCGCCTTGGCGCCGCTGTCCTCCACATAGAACCGCACCAGATCGGGCGGCGAGAGGGTGTTGGTGAGGATCGTCACCAGGCCGGCCTTCATCGCCCCCATGACGGCGGCGGGATAGGCCGGTTCGTCGTCGAGGAACAGCAACACCCTGTCGCCGCTCTCGAACCCGCGCGCCAGAAGCGCGTTACCGATGCGGTTAGCCTCGGCGCCCAAGGCCGCATAGGTCCAGGTGCCGGAATCGGCGATGACCGCGGGGGCCTCGCCGCGGCCCTGATCGATGTTGTCGAACAACAGGCGCGCGGCGTTGTAGCGCCACGGGCAGTCGAAACCGATCTCGTCACACAGGGTCTGGTCGTCGGGATGGCGCGTCGCCGGGGGTGCCTGGTGGGTCATGGAACCGCCTCCAGAGAAAAGCCGCGGTTTACGAGGTCTTGGGCGAAGGTCGGCGCCAGCTCGCGCATCCGGTCTGCATCGATCCTCTCGGCGCGGCGGGCGTAGCTGAGCGCAAAGGGCCACGGATCGAGGGCCATATGCTCGCCGAACTGTTCGTACCACGCCGCCGACGCGCCGGCGGCGCGGACGAGCTTCTCCAGAACCGGCTGCCGCGCTGCCTGATAGGCCGGCAGCGCGCGGGCGACATCGAAGCCGGTTTCCGTGAGCGCCCGGACCAGGGCGATGACGTCTTCCAACGCGAGGCGCGTGCCCGAGCCGATGGAGAAGTGTGCCGTATGCAGGGCATCGCCGACCAGCACGCGGTTGCCGTCATACCATTGCGCGCAGCTCAGCACGGGGAACCGCCGCCAGACCGAGCGATTAGCGACCAGCTCGGCGCCATCGAGTTCGTCGGCGAAGATCTCGGCGCAGGTGGTCCGGTAGTGCGGCTCGTCCATCGTTCCGAAACCGGCGCGGGCGAAGGTCTCGGCGCCGCACTCGACGATGAAGGTGCTCCTGTCGGGTGCGTAGCGGTAATGGTGGGCGTTGAACGGCCCGTAGAGTGTCTGTTTGAACGTCTGGGTCAGCGCATCGAACGGCTTGGTCGCACCGTACCAGACGAAGCGGTTGTCGAGCTCGCTCAAGCGCTCGCCGAACGCCTCCGGCGCTTCGGCGCGGACGACCGAGTTGAGGCCATCGGCGGCAATGATGAGATCGGCGTCGCCGACCTCCGACACCCTCTCGATGCGGGTTTCGAACGTCGGAACAACGCCGAGCTCAGCGGCGCGGCGCTGCAGGAGCTTCAACAGTTTCAGCCGACCGATGGCGCTGAAGCCGACGCCGTCGATGACAATCCGCTCGCCCTTGTGCTGGATGACGATATCCGACCAGCTCTCCATCGCCGGCTCGATCAGGTCGGCGGTTTCGGGATCGTCCTGGCGCAGGAAGGCGAACGCCTGATCCGAGAACACCACGCCGAATCCCCAAGTGGCGTCGGCGGGATTCTGCTCGAACACGCGCACGGCCGCATCCGGCCGAGCGCGCTTGATCAGGATCGCCGCGTAGAGTCCTGCGGGGCCGGCACCGAGAATGGCAACGTCCACCGTCGTCCTCCCATGGAAGCCTGTTTTTTGATTGACGTAATTTATTCAGTATAACATAATTAATATCAAGAGCCAATGTGGCCTGTTCGGACGGGGTTGGCGTGCGGGTAAGATGTCGCGCAAACGCGTACCCGTCCGGCGCCGTGCCGGAACCGTCCTTGAGGAGCTTCGTGGGAATGGCCGCCGATCGAACCGACACAGAGGGCACGCCGAACCGAACCTCCCGGGGCCGTGGCGTGCAGTCGGTCGAGGTGTCCCTCGCCATCCTCGCCGCATTGGCGCGCGGCGGCGGACCAATGACGCTCAAGGATATCAGCGCCGCGGTCGGCATGCCGCCGGCCAAGGTCCATCGCTATCTGGCGAGCTTCGTCGATTGCGGCATGGTGGATCACCGCCGCTCGGACAGCTACGACCTCGGACCTCTGGCGGTCGAGATCGGCGTCGCCGCCATCGGACGCACCGACTTCGTCAACCGGGCCGCCGACCGCCTGGAGGAGCTGGTCGACGGAACCGGAGCGACGGCGCTGCTTTCGGTGTGGGGGGACCGCGGACCCACTGTCGTTCGCTGGCAACGGTCCTCGATGGATCTTGTGACGACGCTGGGACTCGGCTCGGTCCTGTCGCTGACCCGCACAGCCACCGGCCACGTGTTCGCCGCCTTCATGCCCCGACGTATCATCGCCACACAGCTCGAGGCCGAACTCGCCGAACCCGACGCCGGGCTCGACCGCGCCGGGCTGGAAGCCGTCGTCGAACGGGTGCGAAGGGACGGCTATGCCTGGGTCGATCAGACGTATGTACCAGGGCTCTATGCCATCAGTGCGCCGGTGCTGAACTGGCAGGGCGAGATCGAGGCGGCGATCACTCTGATTGTGCGCCAGGCCCGGCTGATCGATCCGGCAGGACCTGAGGTTGCCGCACTGACGGCGGTGTCGCGGGACCTCGCCGCGGCCTGACGAGACCCGGTGAAACCGTGACACCAGCCTATCCCGATCCCTGGTCGGTCCGATCCTGATACTCCTTCAGCGCCGCCTCGAAAGCCGCCACCTCTTCGGCCGGGACTTCGGCGCCGCACTCGTAGCAGGTGTTGGTCATCCGGTCGTACCAGCGGCAGCCGCACTCGTTGCAGGCCAGCTCCGGCGCTCCCGCGGGATTGCGAAAGATCATCGGTCACCTCCGGCCCGTCACCGGCACGCCCCCAAGAAGCCAAGGCCGAGGATCTCAAGCAGTTCCTCATGGCCCCGCTCCTGAAGCTCGTTGCGGGTGCGGAAGACATAGAACACGAATGCACCGGCCGTGACCATCTCACCGAGGCGCTCGAGGGCATCTGCGTCCAGGTCCCTTTGCAGGTCTTCGAACGCACCATTCCGAGCGACCAGCAGCAGATCGACACCGGCCTCCGCGAAGCCCTTGAACCGCGCCGGCACGGCAACCATCCGGTCCTGGTCGGGCGCCCAAGTCCACACCAGCATCGGGCAGGGCGGCGCGTTAAGGCCATCGTCATCGACGAGGCCGATGCTCGCCCCCGCCGACATGTCGGTGAACACGTCGCGGTTGGTGTCTAGCACCGCCTGCCAGCTCGGAATGTCGAAGGCGGGCATCGTCTTCGCCACCTCCCGGTCCGCGCGCCCAATCAGATCCGCGCGCCGGTCAGGTAACCCTCGTGGATGGCCTCGTCGAGACCCCGCGGCATCACCGCGTCGCCGCAGGAATGGACCTCGTCGACCATCCAGCGGAAGGCGTGGATCAGTTCCTGGTTCGACCGCCGGGGCGCGGACGCGATCACCGTATCGGCGGCAACGACCGCTTCGCCTTCGCCGTTGGCGACGCGCACGCCGCCGTTTTCGAGGCCGATGACCCGGGTGCTGGTCATCACGTTTACTTTGAGCTCTTTCAGCCACGAGGTATGGCGCCACTTCCAGGTCGGATGGACATCATCGGCGACCCGCTTCGACTCCTCGATCAGGGTGACGTCGGCTCCTGAACTTCTCAAGGATTCGGCCACGGTGAGACCGATCTTGCCGCCGCCGATGACGACGACCGTACCCGTGGGCGTTACCCTGCCGGCGGCGACGTCGAGGGCGTCGACGACGGTCGCACCGCCGTCGCCTGCCAGCGCCGGAATGTCGATGCGGGCACCGACGGCAAGGACGGCGACGTCGTATTCGTGCAGCACATCACGCATGAACGCCGGATCGTCCATCGTGTTCAGGCGGACGTCGATGTCCAGCTTGCGGGCCATGGTCTCGTAGTGGCGGACCACGCTCAACAGGTCATCGCGGTTGGCGAGGTCGTGAGTGGCGTAGCCGATCAGGTTGCCGCCGATGGCGTCGCCGCGGTCGAACACGACAACGTCATGTCCACGCTTCTTGGCGGCGATGGCACACTCCATGCCGGCGGGCCCGGCGCCGACGATCATCACCTTCTTCGCGACGGCGGCCGGCTGCAGGTGGTACTGAGGCTCGACCTCGTGGCCGAGCACCGGGTTCATGGTGCAGGTGTAGGGGAGGTCGCGGAACAGCCTCGACAGGCAGTTCATCGAGCCGACACAGCGGCGCACCTCATCCAACCGGTCCTCGGCCGCCTTGTGAACGAGTTCGGGATCGGCGAGCAGCGGCCGGCAGACCTCCCACAGGTCGAACTCGCCGTTCTCGATGCAGGCGTTGGCCATCACCGGGTCCGGGAGCCGCACGCCGAACGCCACCGGCATGTCGGGCAGCAGTTCCTTGGCCCGCGCCGCGAGATGGTTCCAGTTGCCCGGCGGCACGTCGCGGCCGATGGAGGATTCCGGCGCCTCCTGCCAGCCGACGGTCACGCTCAACATGTCCATGCCGGCCTCGGCGGCGAGCTGCATCAGCTCCAGGCACTCGTCCTCGGTGTTGCCGCCGTAGCGGTCCATGAGTTCGGTGCCGTTGAGCCGCACGACCAGCGGGCTTTCGCCCTGGACCTGCTTGATGGCGTCGATCAGCTCGCACATGAACCGGGCGCGGTTTTTTGTCGAGCCGCCGTACTCGTCTGTACGCTTGTTGGTGAACTTGGAATTGAAGTTGGCCAGCAGGTAGCCCATGAAGCTGGTGATCTCGGTGCCGTCGAAGCCGGCCTTGAGAGCGCGGGCCGCGGCATCGGCGTGTTCCTTGATGGTGGCCTGGATCTTGGCCTTGTCCATCTCCTGCGGCGGGCGGAAGTGGGGCAGGGTCTGGGGCACCACCGAGGGCTGGATGCAATATCCCAGGTCGATACCGCCGTAGCGTCCGGCGTGCAGGATCTGCTGGATGGCGATGGCGCCATGGTCATGGATGTCGGCGGCGATGGTCTCGAAGGCGGGCAGGAACTTGTCGTCCCACAGCGCGAGCTGGCGGAAGTAAGCCTTGCCCTCGCCGAGCGGATCCGGATAGGCGCCCTGGTTGGTGATGATGCTGCAGCCGGTGCGGGCGATCACCCGCATGCGTGCCAGTTCGCGCTCGCTGATGAAGCCGTCGCGGCCGTTGTAGTTGGAAACGCAGCAGGCCCCGTACTTGATCCGGTTCTTGATCTCGACACCGTTAAACGTGATCGGCTCGAACAGCTTCGAAAGCTTTGCCTCGCCGGGTCTTTGCATGGTCCGCATCTCCCGTCGTGCCGCCAGCCCCGTATCGGGGACATTAGGCGAATTTGGGTGCGGCGGCGAGATGGGTGTCGGGCATGGCTTCGGCGGGCAAAAGGCTCTCCCGCGTCTCATCTACACGGGCCGAGAAACGAGAGTGTCATGAAGGAGTCATGCCTGACCGAGACGTGTGCGCCGGAGATCGCACGATCCTCGCCGCCATCCCCCTGAATCATCGGTTGTCGTTTGCGTAAAATATTCTGTATTTCGTAATTTTGTCAAGTTCGAACCCGAACGGCGGGCGTCCTTGTGATGGCATCTGCCCCGGTATGTCGGTCCATGCTGGTGCGCCCTCTCAGGCCTGTGGAGCCTGCCAAAACAGCCCGTCGGACGAGCCGCGCCGGCGGGCAAGGACATGACATCGGCTGCAGTGCCGGGTTGGCAATTCCCGCCGCGCGCGGACCCGTAAACGGGCGTGAAAAACGCGAACGACTTGCAATTTTTCGCATACGGACGCGTTAAATCGCGTACACTCATTTAATCGCTGCCAGCGAGACGGGTCGCCCCACGCGTGATGCGGGCCGCACCTGCCCCGGCGAACAACGCCGGCGGCGGCGATGTCGAGGGTAACGCCGTCCGTTTCGGTTGTTGCGGAGGACGTATGGCGTTACTCGACATCGACGTCACGTCGCTGGACGGCAGCGACGGCTTCGAGATCCTCGGTGCGTCCGCGGGCGATGGTGCCGGTTATGCGGTGTCGTCGGCCGGAGACGTCAATGGCGACGGCTTCGACGACCTGATCGTCGGTGCGCCCGGCCACGGCTCGGGCGGCGCGGCCTACGTGCTGTTCGGCGGCGGCGCCGGCTTCTCCAACGTCGATCTCCTCTCTCTAAGTCCCACCGAAGGTTTCGCGCTCACCGGCGGCGCCGGCGACGAAGCCGGAACCTCGGTCGCGTCCGCCGGCGACCTCAACGGCGACGGCTTCGCCGACCTGCTGGTCGGTGCTCCGGGCAATGGCGACGCCGGGACCGACGCCGGCGCCGTCTACGTGGTCTACGGCGGCACCGGCCTCGGCGATCTGGCGATGTGGGCGATGGCGCCGAGCGACGGCTACAAGCTCACCGGCGCGGCGGCCGGCGACCAGGCCGGGTTCGACGTGGCGGCGGCCGGCGATGTCGACGGCGACGGCTTCGACGACCTGATCATCGGCGCGCCGCGCAACGACGACGCCGGCTCCAACGCCGGCGCGGCGTATGTCCTCCACGGCCGGCCGACGCCCAGCGCCGATCTGTCGCTGGCGGCGGTCGCCGCGCACGGCGGCACGACGATCCCAGGCGGCGCGGCCGGAAACCAGGCCGGCTTCGCGGTCTCGGCGGCCGGCGACGTCAACGGCGACGGCTTCGACGACCTGATCGTCGGCGCCTACGGCGACGACACCGGCGGCAACAACGCCGGTGCGGCGTGGGTGGTGTTCGGGCCGGGCGCGGCGGCCAGCGACGTCGACCTCGCCGCCCTCGGCGGGGGCGGCTACAGGATCACCGGCGCCGCCGCGGGCGACCGGGCCGGCATCGCCGTCGCCGCGGCCGGAGACGTCAATGCCGACGGCTTCGACGACCTCATCGTCGGCGCCCACCTGAACGACGCCGGCGGGATCAGCGCCGGCGCCGCCTACGTGCTGCTCGGCGGCAACGGCTCGGCCGACGTCGATCTGGTATCGCCCGCGGCCGACGGCTTGCGCATTCTTGGCGCAGCGGCGGGAGACATGGCGGGGATGTCGGTTTCGGCGGCCGGCGACATCGACGGCGACGGCTTCGACGACCTGATCGTCGGCGTCCGCTACAACGACTCGGGCGACGCCGACGCCGGCGCCGCCTACGTGATCCTCGGCTCGGACCTCAGCCAGAGTGTCACCCACGCCGGCACCGACTCGGGCGACGTGCTGACCGGCACGGCGTTCGCCGACATCATCGTCGGCGGCCGCGGCGACGACACCATCACCGGCAACGGCGGCACGGACGTGCTCGAAGGCGGCGCCGGCGACGACACCATCAGCGTTCCCGATCTCGACTTCCTCCGAGTCGACGGCGGCGGCGGCACCGACACCATCATCCTCGATGGCAGCGGCATCGACTTCGACCTCGGCCTGATCGCCGACAACCGCATCGCCAGCATCGAGGCCATCGACATCACCGGCGCCAGCCCCAACACCCTGACCCTGGGCCTCGCCGATGTCATCAACACGACCGGCCCTTCGAACACGCTGGCGGTCATCGGCGACGGCGACGACACGGTGATCGTCACCGACTCGGTGTGGACGCTCGTCGATCCGCACGTCGGCGGGTTCGCCCTCTACCGCTCCGGCGGCGCGACGCTGAAGGTCGATCTCGACATCGGCGACCTCTCCTTCGACACCGGCGTCGGCATCTCGGCCCCGCTCGGCGCGGCGTTCAAGATCATCGGCGAGGCCGAAAGCGACTTTGCCGGCAATTCGGTGTCGTCGGCCGGCGACGTCAACGGCGATGGGTTCGACGACCTGATCGTCGGCGCCAAATTTAACGAGGAGGGTGGTACCAGGGCCGGCGCCGCCTACGTGGTGTTCGGCAAGGGAGACGGATTCGCCAACATCGATCTCGGCGCCCTCGCGCCGGCCGAAGGCTTCAAGATCGTTGGTGAGGCGTTGCTCAACGACGCCGGCGCCGCGGTTTCCTCGGCCGGCGACGTCAACGGCGACGGCTTCGACGACCTGATCGTCGGAGCCCCCGGCGACGACGAGGGCGGCGGCCAATTCGCCGGGGCCGCCTACGTGGTGTTCGGCAAGGCGGGCGGCTTCACCGATGTCGACCTCGCCACCCTCGCGCCGGCCGATGGCTTCAAGATCGTCGGCGAGGCCGCCTTCGACTACGTCGGCGATTCGGTTTCGTCGGCCGGCGACGTCGACGGCGACGGCTTCGGCGATCTGATCGTCGGAGCCCGAAACAACGACGAGGGCGGCTCGAACGCCAGCGCCGCCTACGTGGTGTTCGGCAAGGCATCGGGCTTCGCCGATGTCGACCTGGGTGCCCTCGGCACCGACGGTTTCCAGATCGTCGGCGAGGTGATGGATGACCGGGCCGGCACCTCGGTTTCGTCCGCCGGCGACGTCAACGGCGACGGCTTCGACGACCTGATCGCCGGCACACCCTACGTCGACGACGGCGCAACCACCGATACCGGCGCTGCCTACGTCGTTTTCGGAAGGGCCGGCGGGTTTACCGATATCGACCTTTCCACCCTCGCCGACGCCGACGGCTTCATGATTCTCGGCGAAGCGGCATCGGACCGGGCCGGCTACGCGGTTTCCTCGGCCGGCGACCTCGACGGTGACGGCTTCGATGACATGCTCGTCGGCGCCGTCAGCAACCACGAGGGTGGATCGAGTGCCGGCGCCGCCTACACCGTCTTCGGCGGCAATCTCACCGGCGCGGTCACCCACCTCGGCTGGGAGGCTAACGACGTCCTCGTCGGCACGGCCGCCGCCGATGTGATGATCGGCGGCCGAGGCGACGACGTGCTGACCGGCGCCGGCGGCGCCGATGTCCTGCGGGGCGGTGCCGGCGACGACACGCTGGAGATCGCCGACACCACGTTCGCCCGGCTCGACGGCGGCGGCGGCAGCGACACGCTCCGGCTCGACGGCTCGGGCATCGCGCTCGATCTCACGTCGGTCTCCGACAACCGCCTTACCGGCATCGAGGCCATCGACATCACCGGCAACAGCCCGAACTCCCTGACCCTGGGCGTTGCCGACGTGCTCGCCGCGTCGGACAGCACGAACACACTGACCGTCATCGGCGACGGCGACGACACCCTCACCGTGACGGGAACCGGCTGGAACCTGACCGATGCCGACGACGGCGGCTTCCGCGTCTACGGGCAAGGCGCGGCGACGCTGAGGGTCGATCTCCGCATCGGCACTGTCACGATCGATGCCGGCGGCCTGCCGCTGTCCGCCCTCGATGGCACCAACGGCTTCAAGATCGTCGGCGAGGCGGGAGGCGACCGCGCCGGCAAATCGGTCTCCTCGGCCGGCGACGTCAACGGCGACGGCTTCGACGACATGGTCGTCGGCGCGTTTGGCAATGACGCGGGCGGCTCCGCGGCCGGCGCCGCCTATGTGCTGTTCGGCAAGGCGGGCGGCTTCGGCGATGTCGACCTCGCTACCCTCGGGCCGGCGGACGGCTTCAAGATCCTCGGCGAGGCCGCCTTCGACTGGGCCGGTCAATCGGTCTCGTCGGCCGGCGACCTCAACGGCGACGGCTTCGCCGACCTGATCGTCGGTGCCGTCGGCAACGACGATGCCGGGTCAACTGCCGGCGCCGCCTACGTGGTGTTCGGCAAGGCATCGGGCTTCGCCGACATCGACCTCGTCAGCCTCGGTGCGGACGGCTTCAAGCTCGTCGGCGAGGCGGAGAACGACAACGCCGGCCGCTCGGTCTCGTCGGCTGGCGACGTCAACGGCGACGGCTTCGACGATTTCGTCGTCGGCGCCCCCTTCAACGACGGGGGGGTGGGCGACGAAGGCGCCGCCTATGTGGTGTTCGGCAAGGCGTCGGGCTTCGCCGATATCGACCTCGCCAGCCTCGGCGCCGGCGGCTTCAAGATCGTCGGCGAGGACGCGGCTGACCGCGTAGGCTTCTCGGTCTCCTCGGCCGGCGACACCAACGGCGACGGCTTCGCTGACCTGATCGTCGGCGCCACTCTCGACGACGACGGCGGAACAAACGCCGGTGCCGCCTACGTGGTTTTCGGCAAGGCCGGCGGCATCAGCGACATCGACGTCGGCGCTCTCACCCCTGCCGACGGTTTCAAGGTCTTCGGCGACGGGCATATCAGCCTGACGGGCTACTCGGTCTCCTCGGCCAGCGACACCAACGGCGACGGATATGACGACCTTCTCGTCGGCAAGCCCCGCGACGACGAGGCCGCCACCGACGCCGGCACCGCCTACATGGTGTTCGGCGGCAACCTCACCGGCGCCGTCACCCACGAGGGCGGCGACAGCGACGACGACCTCGCCGGAACCGGCGGCGCCGACGCCATGGTTGGCGGCCGGGGCGACGACACGCTGACCGGCAGCGGCGGCGCCGACGTGATGCGGGGCGGCGCCGGCAACGACATCCTGGCCATCGCCGACGCCGGCTTCGCGCACCTCGACGGCGGCAACGGCACCGATACGCTCCGCCTCGACGGGTCGGGCATCGCCCTCGACCTGACGGCCATCGCCGACAACCGGGTGAACGGCATCGAGGCCATCGACATCACCGGCAACAGCCCCAATACGCTGACCATGGGCATCGCCGACATCCTCGGCGCCTCCGGCACCGCCAACACGCTGACCGTGGTCGGCGACGGCGACGACGCGGTGACCGTGACCGACGGCGTCTGGACCCTCGTCGACCGAGACGATGGCGGCTTCCGGGTGTTCGAGTCAGGTGCCGCGACGCTGAAGGTCGACACCGGCATCGAGGACCTCGAGATCGCCGCCCGCATCGACCTCGGCAATCTGGCCGGCGGCAACGGCTTCAAGATCGTCGGCGAGGCGGCGTACGACTATGCCGGGTTCTCGGCGTCGAATGCGGGCGACATCAACGGCGACGGCTTCGACGACGTGATCGTCGGCGCCCGGTACAACGACGAGGGCGGCGGCAGCGCCGGCGCGGCTTACGTCATCTTCGGCGCGCAGAACGGTCTCGGCGATGTCGACTTGGCGACGATGCCCCCGTCAGCCGGCTTCAAGATCGTCGGCGAGGCCATCGGCGACCAAGCCGGCCGGCCGGTGTCGTCGGCCGGCGACGTCAACGGTGACGGGTTCGATGATCTCGTCGTCGGGGCCTATTTGAACGACGAGGGTGGGATTACCGCCGGTGCCGCATACGTCCTGTTCGGCAAGGCGTCCGGTTTCGCCGACGTCGATCTCGATACCCTCGGAACGGGGGGATTCAAGATCATCGGCACCGGGGATTTCGATTCGGCGGAGTACGCGGTGTCGTCGGCCGGCGACGTCAACGGCGACGGCTTCGCCGACCTGATCGTCGGTGCCCACGGCAACGACGACGTCGGCTCCAATGCCGGCGCCGCCTACGTCGTGTTCGGCAAAGCCAGCGGCTTCGGCACGGTCGACCTCGGCAGCCTGGGCACGGCCGGCTTCAAGTTGGCCGGCGAGGCAGCGTCCGACAACGCCGGCGTTTCGGTGTCGACGGCCGGTGACGTCAACGGCGACGGGTTCGCCGACCTGATCGTCGGCGCCCGCTACAACGGCGAGGGCGGAACCGCTGCCGGCGCCGCCTATGTGGTGTTCGGCAAGGCCTCGGGCTTCACCGATATCGGTCTCGCCACCCTCGACGGCACCAACGGCTTCAAGATGGTCGGCGGCGCGGCCTACGCCTATGCCGGCCGGTCGGTGTCGTCGGCCGGCGACGTCAACGGCGACGGGTTCGATGACGTGGTCGTCGGCGCCTACGGCGACGCTGAGGGCGGAAGCTTTGCCGGCGCTGCCTTCGTCGTGTTCGGCAAGGCCTCCGGATTCGCCGACGTCGATCTCGGCGCCCTCGGCTCGGACGGGTTCAAGATCGTCGGCGCGGCGGTGTATGATTTCGCCGCCAGTTCCGTTTCCTCGGCGGGAGACGTCAACGGCGACGGCTTCGCCGACCTGATCATCGGCGCCACCGGCGACGATGAGGGCGGTACCAGTGCCGGCGCCGCCTACGTCGTGTTCGGCAAGGCCGACGGCTTCGGCGATGTCGACCTCGGCAACCTGGCCGCCGCCGACGGCTTCAAGCTCGTCGGCGAGGACGTAGTGGACAACGCTGGGTCCTCCGTCTCGGCTGCCGGCGACGTCGACGGCGACGGCTACGACGACCTTGTCGTCGGCGCGCACCTCAACGACGAGGGCGGGTCGGATGCCGGCGCGGCCTACGTCATCTACGGCGATGCCGCGTTCGGCCAGGGCGGTGGCGTCCAGGTCGCCGTCGGCAGCGCATCCAGCGATACGCTGATCGGCGGGCTCGGCGAGGACATCCTGCACGGCGCCGCGGCGGGCGATGTGGTCGACGGCGCCGAGGGCACCGACACCGTCGACGGTGGCAAGGGCGATGACACCGTCTCCGGCGGGGCCGGCTCCGACACCCTGACCGGCGGCGATGGCGCCGACGTCGTCTACGGCTACACCGACCCGCTGTCGGCGTGGCTCGACTTCGCCGACGGCATCGTCTTCCCGGACGTCACCGAAGTCACCAACATCGGCGATCTCGAAACCCCCGGCGACGATGCGCTGGGTGTCGCGGACGACGGCTTCGCGTTCGGCGGCGACGCCGTCGCCACCCTCAGCTTCGTCGACAGCCAGGCCGGCTATCACAACACGCTCGGCCTCTACACCATCGCCGAGGACGGCACCATCGGCGACGTCCGCATCGTGTACGAGAACGTCCAGGCGCTGAGCGCCGGCGACAGCACCGTGTTCAGCGTGCCCGACCTGGCCGAGACGGACATCGGCTTCTTCGCCGTCGTCCACGGCGACCGCCTCAACGACGGCTATCAGGGCCTCGATCTGCACGGCGGCACCTTGAGCCTCGTCTTCGATCTCGGCGGGGCCGGCGAGCGGGCGGCGCAGATCACCGACGACGGCGCCGACATCTCCCTGGTGCTTGACGACGCGTCGGGGCGGACGGTGCTCGAGGGGCCGCTGATCCACTCGACCGAGCGCGGCGCATCGGCGACGTTGAACGCCGACGGAACCGTTCACGTCGCCTCGGGGCGGGCCGACGGAGCCGACGCGGCCAAACTGCGCCTCGGTTTCGAGGATACCCCTGGCGGCGGCGCCGGCGACTACAACGACGTGGTGTTCGATCTCGAGGTCGTTCCGATCAACGGCGACGACACCCTCTCCGGCGGCGCCGGCAACGACACGCTGGTCGGCGGCGCCGGCAACGACACGCTGGTCGGCGGCGCCGGCGACGATACGCTGTTGGGCGGGAACGGCAGCGACGATCTCGTCGGCGGGGCCGGCAACGACGTGCTGATCGGCGGCGCCGGCAACGACGGCCTGACCGGTGGCGTCGGTGACGACCTGTTCGTCTTCGACGACGGAGAGGGCATCGACACCATCGCCGATTTCGAGGCCGGGGCCGGCAGCGACGACGTCATCGACGTGACCGCGGTCCGCAACATCGACAGCTTCGCCGAGCTCCAGGCCAAGTTCTCCGACAACGGCACCGACACGACGATCCAACTCGACGCCGAAAACAGCATCGTCGTTCTGGGCGTCACCGTCGCCGACCTGCACCAAGACGACTTCCTGCTGTAACCGCGGTACCCGCCGGCTCTCGTCGCTACCGTGCGGGCAGGATTCGGTAGATGCCGCCCTCGTCGTCGTCCGTGGCGAACCAGAGGGCGCCCTCCGGTCCGACCCGCACGTCGCGTATCCGGCCGAACTCGTCCTCGAACAGGCGTTCCGCCTCGGACACCCGATCGCCGTCGACGTCGAGACGCGAGATCAACTCATAGCGCAAGGCTCCGACGAACAGATCGCCCTTCCATTCCGGGAACAGGTCGCCATCGTAGAATGCCGCGCCGGACGGCGCGATCGACGGGTCCCAGTAATGCAGCGGCGGCTCGACATCGGCGCGTGTCGCCGCGGGGAACGGGCGCCCCGAATAGTGGGTGCCGTAGGAGACTTCGGGCCAGCCGAAGTTCTTGCCCGGCTTTGGCCGATTGACCTCGTCGCCGCCGCCGGCGCCGTGGGAGATGGTGAAATAGGCGCCGTCCGACGGCCGCTTCGCCGCGCCCTGCGGATTGCGGTGGCCGTAGGACCAGATCTCCGGGCGAACGCCGTCCTGGCCGACGAACGGGTTGTCGCTGGGAACGGAACCGTCGAGGTTCAGCCGGATGACCTTGCCGAGATGGTTGGATAGATCCTGCACGTTGTCCCGACTGCCCCGGTCGCCCAGGGTCAAGTAAAGCTTTCCGTCATCGCTGAACACGATCCGCGACCCGAAGTGCCGCGATCCGCCGAGGGCCGGTTCCTGGCGGAAGATCACCTCGACGTCTTCGAGCCTTGGGGCGCCGCCGTCGTCGCGGAACAGGCCCGTCGCAAGCGCGGTCCGGCCGCGGCGGCCACCCTGGACCGGCTCCGAAAACGTCAGGAAGATCCGGCTGGTCCGCGCGAAATCCGGATCCAGTACGACGTCGAGCAGACCGCCTTGGCCCCGCGCCAGCACCGGGGGAACACCTCGGACCGGTGCCGAGATGCTCCCGTCGCGGACAACCCGGAGAGTACCCGACCGTTCGGTGACCAGGAACGTGCCCGGTTTGGGCAGGAAGGCGATCGCCCACGGGTGGTCGAAGGGGCCGGCGACGCGTTCGACCCGCACGGGCCCGGCGGAGGTTTCGAATGGGCCGCTGACATCGGCGCCCGCCGGCGCCACCGACCACAGGGCCGCGACGAGTATGGCCGTGAACAGTCCGCCCAATCTCATTTGCTGCTCCTCTGACCTACACGCGTCCCAGGCCGTCGAGCCGCCGCGAACCGGCTTCCGGCGCCCCCTCAACGATCGCCGCGAATAGGAACCGCGATCACGCCGAACAGTGTAGATGGTGCCTTCGAGGAGGATGCGCCACCGCCGATCCCGTGCGTCTCTGGTCGCGCGTCCCTGTCACTGGAAAACGTCCCCAATCCAACCTGATCATGGAGTGATCACGGACATCATTTCGGCTTCCACGATGCCCGGGGCGCCGGTGCGGATGTCCATTTCTGGGCCGACGTGTTCGAGCACTTCGCCGTCGTCAGGGTTCCGACGGCCGCGGCCTTCTCGTAGGTCGCAAGCGCCGTCTTCATGGTTTTTTGCGCTGCGTCCGCTTTCGATTTCAGGGCTTTGTTCACCTGACTGGCGACAGACATGGCCGTCCAGTTGGCGACGGCGGCTGCGTATTTCGCGCGGAGGTCCGCAAGCTTCTTGTCCGATGGTGCTTTGCCGGACTTCGCCGTCGCAAGGCAGTTGGTCGTGGTCTTACCCTTGTCCTTGTACTTGAACTGCCCGGTCTTCGCCTCATAGACGAAACCAGATGCGGCGTAGGCTTTGACGATGTCCGCGACCGCTTTCGGGTCCGTGCCGGGGTTGATCGAGACCGTGCTCGGCAGCGTCGAACCGAGATCCTTGTCGATCCAGATATGCGGTGCGTTCAATTTGTCCTTGGACAGATTTATGAATGTGAGCTTGCCGTCGACGACGCCCATGACTTGCTGCGCCTTGGTTGGATTGGCGGCATCGCATTTGCCGGAGGCGAGCACGCCATCGGTTCGCTGCCGCATGCACCTTTTGGATTTCGCGTTTTGGAATCCGAGGTGACAGGGGCCTGACGCGACGGGCGCGAAACTGGGCAGCTGCTTCATGTGGGACTGGATGTCCTTGGGCAGGTGCTTGAACAGCTCGGCGCCTGGCGTGAAGACGGGTCCCTCGACGATGCAGCGCTGCGTGCCCTTCACGGCGGGCTGCATCAATAGCCCGTTGTCGTTGGCGGCGAACTTCTGGCTGTCGTCATTCCGGCACTCCTGGAGATCTAACTGGACGCCGCTATAGAACGCCGGCTTGGCCGCGTCCGCGGTGACGCAACGGCCCATCTGGCGGACCGCGCCGTTCTGGCTCAATGCGAATTGCTGGTAAGAGGAAGACGACGAGCAATCGCGCGCGACAAGCCGTCGCACGTTGGAGTCGCCGGAGGTTTCGAGACAGCGCTCCTTGTTGTCGATCTTGTGTGCGAGCTGCTTGTAGGGTTCGGCCTTGGAGCCGTCCGGTAGCGTGTTGACGACGACCCACTGCTGCAGTTTGTCAGTCTTTTTGCATTTCTGCAGAGAGAGGAGGGAGCCGATGGCTCCTACTTTCCCGGGCTTGGGCGGAATCGGCACGAACCGGCCGCCCGTCAATTGACCGGCGCTCAGCATTTGCATGCCTTTCGGATGGACCGAAAGGCACAGGTTTGCGCCCACCTTCTGGATCAGACCGTCCTTGCGGATCTTCCAGCGCTGGTCGTTGATGGCGTGCCGGTTCTTGCCGCCCGACTTCAGCATATCGGGGGTGATCGCAAACGCGCTCGGCCGCTGATAGCAGTCGTTGAGGGCAACGCCCGATCCGGCTTGCGCAAGGCATTTGCCGAGCGAACGGATTTCGCCGTTCCAGCGGAACGAGAAACTCTGGTTGAAGTCTCCGTTGCAGTCCCACAGGACGGTTTTCGGGATCGGAATGCCGTCGACCTGCAATTTGGTGCGGATTTCGACGCATCGGCTGTACGTCTTCGAACGGATCATGTGATAGGCCGGCAGAATGCGGCCTTTCGGATCGACGTTCGTCGGCTCGAGCTCCCAAGCGGCCTCTTTTGCCGAACAGGCCGCGAGCACCAAGGGCGTCACGTCGAACGGTGCCGGCAAATGCTTTCCGCGGGCGATGCAGAGCTTGGATTTGCTGCCTTTTACCTGCATGTGCTCGCCGGTCCATGTCCATTTGGTTTCCTTGCCATCGCACTTGCCGAGAAAGATCTGGGCGCCCGACTTGCTGCTGTTGGCGCGGATGCAGCTTTGCAGGACTCGAAGCTGCGAGTTGTTGTTGAGGTTGAACACCTGATAGTCGCTGTCGTCACATGCGTAGGCGAGGGCGATCTTGTCCGCGACATCCATGCACGTGCCCGTGGCGGTGTCGCGAAGGGACACCGTGTAGAGCGTCGACGCCGGCGTTTCGCTGAGCTTCTTCAGATCGGCAATCGGCGTGGTCGCCCACTGCTGCGCCTTGTCGTTCGCCGCGCAGTCGGACAGCACCAGGTCCTTGTGCTTGTTGACGGCCGCGCACTCGCCCGACGCCAGCATCAACTGCGTTCCGGACATGGTCCATTTCTGCTGCGGCGCGCCGCTGCACTTGGCGGCGACGAGCGCGGCACCCTTGTCGACCCCCTGGGCGGCGATGCAGTACGGCGCCTTCTCACCCGAGGCCACCGCAACGAGATCGCCGTTCGGACTGAACCGGAACAGGTGATCGTCGTTGGTGCTGTCACAGCTCGAGAATTTCAGGCTGTTCTTGCTGAAGATCAGGCAGCGGTTGAGGGACACGTTCTTATAGAGTGCCCCCTTCATGGGAATGGTCTGGCCGCCCGGTCCCTGACCCGACCACGACGCGCCCTGGAAGCCGCCGCTGTCCTTGGTCGCGTGGTTCTTTTCCGCCCAATTGGCAACCGCCTCGGTGTGTTTGTTCGAATGGCTGCCGCCGCCGAAGAAGGCGTGCTCCACGCCATCGACGGCTTCCTTGGCGAGCTTGGCGGTCATGTCGCCGACGGCCTTCGCGATGTTCTCGGGCTTGGTCGGGGTGAAGCTGAGATCGGCATCAATGTCTTCGCCGAAGACCTTGAACTTGACGTCCATCTCGATCGGTTTGTTGCCGAGCAGAGCCTGCAGGCTGCCGTCGAACTTGGCTTCGGTGAACTGGAAGTTCTTGCGATACGCCTCGATCAGCTTTTCGAGCCCTTTGAAGATGTACTCACTGGCCTCCGCGGCCACCTCGGCGGCGGTGACCGCGCCCTTGGCAACCTCGAAGGCTGAGTTCGCGGCCAGCACGGCGGCTTGGAACAACACCGGCGTCAATTCCGTCGCCGACTTGGCAACCTCGAGCGCCGCTGTCGCGGTCGCCTTACCGGCGTAGAGGCCGCCGATCTCGACCTCCAGGGCGGCGATCTCGATGCCGAGCTTCACGGCTTTGCCGACCTCGTACCAATGCAGGCTGTGGAGTTCGTGCGACTTGTCGTGGACCTTGTCCTTGTCGCTGTTGATGTTGGTCTGGATGCCGTTGACCTTCTTGATCGCGCTTTCGATCTTCTGGGTCGCTTTCTCGGCGCCGGCCTCGGCCTTCTTGATCGCGGCGTCGACCTTTTTTTCTTTGTCGTCGACGGCCTTCTCGGCCTTCTTGAGTTTCGCTTCGGCCGTCTTCACATCGCCTTCGTACTCCTTGATGAACTTGTTGAGCTCGTCCTCGATCCCACCGAGAACCGCATCCAACAGATCGCCTTTGAACTCGAGCAGGACCTCGAAATTCGGGTTGTGGACATCGGCGACGGTGGCCTCGGCGGAAATGACGCTGGTGAAGACCTGCCCGAATTTGGCCTCTTCGGTGAATTGCATCTTCTCTTTCGAGAATTCGATGGTGATCGCCTCTTCGAGGCCGAACAGAACCGCGTCGGCGTTGATGTAGAGGTGGGGAAGGTCGTCGAGCCCCGCGGCGGCGTCGATGACCCCGTTCTTGACCTTCAGGGGACCGAGCTTGTCGAGCAGGAGCTCGCCCTTCATCTCGAACCCGTGTTCGGCGAGGTCGACCTTCGCCTGGGCGATATCCTTCTTCGCGATGCGCAGGCGGCCCTCGACGCCGACACCCCAGCCGTCGATGTCGAGCGCGGGATCGGTGGCGCCCGGGGTGGCGAGGAAGACCTGCACGTCCTCGGCTTCCCCGTCCGAATTCTTGTATTGGACGAACTCGATCAGCGGCAGCTTGTCGAACTGCAGGGTGTGGTAGAGCCCCTTGCCGCGGGCGGCCTTGGCGACCGGATTGTCGCCCGTGGCGCCGATGAACACGTCGGCCAGATCCATCAGTCCCTCGAGGCTGACGTGATTGGTCTTGACCTCGAGCACCAACTCCTTCGGCAATCCGATGGCGGCGATGTCGGGGCTTACCAGCCCAATGACTGTGAACTGTGTCTTGCCATCCTTGAGCGTCACCGTGCCTTGAAAACCGGCGCTGACCGAACTGTCGGCGTCCACTTCGACGGAAATGGCGACGTCGTCCATGTCGAAGTCTTTGAGCGTGAAGGCGTCTTCCCACTTGTCGAGGGATGCGGAGATGTTGAGGCCGACACCGGACGTCGCGATCACCGTGGTCAGCGCCGTCTCCAACTCCAATTCCTGCTTGTCGACCTTCAGATGGGTGACCAAGTCGACGCCGATGTCGGCCTCGACGCCGTCGGACTCCTTGAAGCGCAAGGTGAGTTGCGGTGTGACATCCTCCGCAGCGCGCAGGAACTTCGGCATATTTTTGGGCGCGAACGTGGGGAAGGCGGCATAGAGATCGATTTCCGGTGATCCGCCGAAAAGTCCGCCGAGCGTGCCGCCCAGAATAAGTTCACCAGACGCGCCAAGGGCGCCGCCCGCCGCGCCCAAGGCCTCCGCCCGCCGCGCCCAAGGCCTCCGCCTTGATGATGCCGAGCATTCCAACCCCCTCATGGAGGGTGAGATGGCTGCCGGATTTTTCGTCCAGGTCGCCGAGGATGGCACTCGCCACGTCCGGAATGTCGTCGGTCGAGATGGCGCCGGGGTCGCCGTCCGCCAGGGTCAGGATCATGCCGGGAATGGAGATCCCGCCGAGCGGTGTGTTGCCAACCGCCTTGGCAATGTCCTTGAGATGGAACGTCTCGGTTTTCATCAACAGGATCGGCTTGTTGCCGTCGCCCATCTTGACGACGGCCGCGTCGAGTTCCTTGCCGTTCCAGGTCAGACGGCCGCCGAACCCGGCCGGCGACACGTCCAACTCCTTGAAACCGAGCGAGCTGATGCCGGGAACCTTGCTGAGCCCGAAGATGCCCCCGATCTTGAAGGTCTTGCCCTCGGGCGCTGTCAGCTTGATCTCGACATCGGTGGCGTCCTCACCCTTTTCGATGACCCACGCAACGTCGAGCGCCTGACCGCCCACCGTGGTCGAAGCATCCAGCTCGCCGGATGTTTCGTCGCCGGCTTTCAGGTCGATAACCACCTGCGATAGCGAAAGCCCGGAGACGCCAAGGGCATTCTTCCATTCGTCCTCGACCTCCACTGTCATTTCGAATTCCTTGGCGTCCGGGTGGACGTCGGCCGTGAACTGGATGCTCGCCGTGGGCAGCTGATGGTTGCCTGGAAGGGTCAGCGTCAAATCCGGCATCGTGCCGACCAGGGTAAAGTCGGCCTCTGCCTTGGATCCCTTGATGATGGACGCCAGCATGTCGGCACCGAGCAACGCATCGACGGCAATCTTCTTCGATGCGGAGTCCTTCAGCCCGAGGAACGACAAGGCCTGGCTTGAGTATGTGGACTTCGAAAGGTCCATGACGCCGAGCACGGTGAGGCCCGGCTTGATCTCGAGCTCGAAACCGTCGTCGCCATCCGATGCCGCGGTCAGCGCGGCGGCAACCGCATCCGGCGCATCCTTGGCGCTCAACGAGCCTTCGGTGTTGGCGAGGACGAAGGCTTGGTCGTTCAGGCCCAGTTTGTCCAGTTCGGTGAGCGCACCGGCCTTCAACACCATATCGGAGAGTTTCAGGTCCTTTCCCGGCTTGAGGAATGCGAAAACCTCTTTCGAGCAATCCTCTCCGAATAGATGAAGGCTCCAGGTGCCGCCGATCGGGAGCTTGAGATCGGCGGAGATGGAGTCGTCGTCGGCCTTGAGGTTCGAAATGGCGGCGACGCCCAATCCATCGACGGCTCCGATCAAGCTATCGACGGCGGTCTGGCACGCGGCATCGGCAAACGGACCGGTGTCGACGGTGGCCAGTGAGTCTTTCAAGCTCGCGGCCGAGGCCGCTGATGAAAAGATGGCCACGGATAAGAATGCGAAACCAAGAGTTCGGCCAATCGAGCGATTTCCGGGCATCATGTGCACTCCCAAAGGTTGCGCAAAGCCGCAGTCTCGGTTCGGTGCTGTAAACTATACCGTCTCAAAGCGATGATTTCATGCCACGCAGCGGTTGATAGAACGTCGCCAAATGTCCTCCCGACACGGGATGCGTCGAAAAATTCTCTGAAATCAATGGCTTGGTGGCGGTGCGGCCGGGACGGAATCCCGCGTCGTGCACGAAGGATGTTTTTTGTCGGGCTACCGGTTCTCGGGAGAGCCGCCATGGGGCGTGGCGTCGGACATCGGTGTGATCCATTCGTAGATCTCAATGTCCGCCGCGGCGCAACTGGCGCAGCCGTGGCACGCGGCGCCTGCCGTTCGGCGTACCTTTCCCTTGCGGACCCAATGATCGAGCATCGGGCGTAGCGCGTCCTGGTCGGTGGAAAACCGGCGCGCGATCTCGGTGAGCGTAGCGCTGGGCCGCTCGGACAGATAAGTCTTCAGGTCTGTCAGCATCGCGTCTCCCCAGCTTCGTTGGTACCTAGGCGCCTGGCACGATGACCGGGCGCGACGCCGGCTCGCGGCGGCCCGTCTGCCGCATAGCGGCAAGAGCGGCGCCAAGGACCAGGACCATGGCGATGATCCACAGGGTCGACGCCGTCGGGTTCCGGGTGAACGTCGCCGACTGATAGAACAGCACCGAGCCCGCATACCCGACCAGAGTCGTCCAGCCGCAGACGAAAAGCGTCCAACGCACGTTGGTCTCGCGATAGACGGCGGCGATGGCCGCCACGCACGGCATGTACAACAGCACCAGGAGCAGGTAGGCGAAGGCGCCCACCGCACCATCTAATCGCGCCGCCATGGCGGCGTAGGTGCCGGCGGCCACCTCCTGTTCCTCGGCCGCCGCCTCAATAGAGGAGACATCGCCGACACCGAGGCCCAGTGGGTCAGAGAAAGTGGACAGGGTGTCGGCAAGATTGGCGGGGATGGTGGCAAACGCCTCCTGGACGCCGTTCCAGAATTCGAACGCGGTTTCTTCCTGCGCCCCGCCACCGGCGTCGTCCTTGGCGAGCCCGGTGTACAGCGCATCGAGCGTCCCGACCACCGCCTCCTTGGCGAGGAGGCCGGTGAAGACGCCGACGGTGGCCGGCCAGTTCTCCTCCGTCACGCCCATGGGCTTGAACACCGGAACCATGGACCGGCCGACGGCGGCAAGCGCCGAGGTTTCGCTGTCCTCGTTGCCGAAGCTGCCGTCTGTGCCCCATGAGTTCAGGAAGGCGATGACCACGACGACGCCGACAATGACCTTGCCGGCGCGCAGGATGAACGTCTTCAGCCGATCCCAGGTGCGCAGCACGCTGCCGAGGGACGGCATGTGATAGGGGGGGAAGTTCCATGATGAACGGCGACGTCTCGCCCTGCAAAAGCGTGTTCTTCAAGGTGAGACCCGTCAGTACCGCCACGGTGATGCCGATCAGGTAAAGGCCGAACACCAGGTTCTGGCCGCCGACGGGGAAAACGCCGCGGCGAACAGGGCATAGACAGGAAGCCGCGCGCCGCATGACATGAACGGCGCCATCATCATCGTCATCGTGCGGTCGCGCTGATTCTCCAAGGTGCGTGCCGCCATAATCGCCGGAACGTTGCAGCCGAAGCCGACGATCAGCGGCACGAAGGATTTCCCTGGCATGCCGACCGTGCGCATGAACCGGTCCATAACGAAGGCCGCACGTGCCATGTAGCCGGAGTCCTCAAGCACCGACAGGAACAGGAACAGGAACCCGATGACGGGAATGAAGGTGGCGACCGTCCGAACACCACCACCAACACCGCTGGCCAAGAGGGTGGTCAACCAGTCGGGGCTGCCGATGCCAGAGAGCGCCACGCCTAGGCCGTCGACGAACATGGTGCCGAACAGGATGTCGAAGAAATCGATGAAGGCGCCGCCGATGTTGATGGTGAACATGAACATCGCGTACATGACGACGAAAAATATCGAGATGCCCAAGGCGCGGTTAAGCACCACCCGGTCGATGCGGTCCGAAAGGTTCTGCCCCACTTCGCCCATGCGGGTCAGCACGTCGCCGACGACGGTGTGGACCCACGAATAGCGTCCGGCGGCGACAAGGATGTCGGCGTCTTCGCCCGATTGTTCCTCGATGCGGGCCATCAGCCCGTCCAGCGCGGCGACGGCTCCCGGTGGGGCGAGGCGCCTCGCGTCGGCGTCACCCTCGAGCAGCCGCACGGCCTGCAGCCGGCGGTCGCCCGCGACGTCGAGGAGGGCCGAAAGCTCGCCGGCCGCCTCCTCGATGGGCGCCGGGTACCGCAGCGTCACGGGCGAGACTGCCGGCCGCTTGACGCTCTCGGCGATCTCGGCCTTCAGGGCCTCAATCCCTTGCTTCTTGGTGGCGACGATGGGAACGACGGCACATCCCAGCCGGCGGGCCAGCCCGTCCACGTCGATACGCAGTCGGCGCTCCCGCGCCACGTCCATCATGTTCAGGGCGACGACCATCGGCAGCCGCATCTCCAGAAGCTGGGCGGTAAGGTAAAGGTTCCGCTCGATGTTGGAGGCGTCGACGATGTTGATGATGAGGTCCGGCGCCTCATTGGCCAGGAAGGCCTGGGCGATACGTTCGTCGAGGGCGCTGTCGGACTCGGGGCTGGTGAGCGCGTAGACGCCCGGAAGATCCACGACCTCCACCGAAGTTTCGGAGATATCCAGATGACCGGTCTTCTTCTCGACGGTGACGCCGGGCCGGTTTCCTACCTTCTGGCGGGTGCCGGTCAGCGCGTTGAACAGGGTGGTCTTGCCACAGTTGGGATTGCCGACCAGTCCGAGCACCGTCTCAACCATGCTAGTTCCCCCCTATGTTTAGCCGTCGCGTCGGACGCGAACCGCATCGGCCTCGGTCTTGCGGAGGCTCAACGAGAACCCGCGCACTTCGATCTCCACCGGATCGCCGAGCGGCGCCAAGCGTTTCAGCGTGAAGCAGGTGCCCGGCGTCAGCCCCATGGTCAGCAAATGAGCGCGATATCCGTCGCTGCCCGAGTCGAAACCGATAACCTCGGCAGCGTCGCCAACACTCAGTTCAGAGAGCTTCATGTCGGTTCCCACGTGATGCGACCGAGACCACGCGGACCTTCATGGCCAGTCCGAAACCGACCGCGACCCGCGTATCACCGGCGGCCAGCAGCAGCGGTCCCCCCGGCTGGCGCGTGACGACCTCCACCCGCTGGCCCGGCGCAAGGCCCAGGTCGGTGAACTTGCGATGCACACTTAATCCACCGTCTACCCCGACGATCTCCACCCGTTCGCCGTCACCCGCCTGGACCAAGGGAAAGCCGCTCAAACCGATCCCCCACCGTCTGGACGTCCGTTTGTCGCTTGCCGCCCGTGCCCCGCCTGGACACACAACCGCCGCGTGGGACGTCTCCGTCCCAAGACATCCGCTGTTCCCGCTTGTGCCGGGAGTCGCAAGACGAAACGGCGTCCGTCCCGCTCGCGAACCGCCGAGGGCTTCGTCGACCGTGCCGGCCGTAGGCCCAGGCTGCGGCGGATCGGCCGTTTGTTCCGGAGCCCGTCGTGCCATTCGCAAACAAGACGCATTAACACACTGCCGGGGCCGCAAATTCCTGTAATTTATTGAGGTTATTCATGTGCGCATAGGAGGCATGCGAAAAACGCATGGCTCCTGCCGGGGCGGCGATTTGATCGTATCCGACCATTTTGCAGCCTTCCGTGACGATCCCAAGCTCCAAACGGGAAGCGCCCTCCACCGTTTCTGTCGGTACCGTCGCGCTTGTTGTCACGACGCGGCATCGAAATGCCTGTTTGCCCACGGTTCCTCTTCCTTTTGGCCAGAGTCCGTATGGTTGAACGCTCAGCCCCCCGGCCGGCCCCGGTGCTCATGCCATCTGTCTGCCGTACACAATCCTCGGCGTGGTTTTCGTCACAAGAAACGTGAGACGAACACGAACGCGTTGACCTCGACCGCCTGTCACCCGACTGCAACCGCGGCGTTTCGCTGATCGGCGTTCCCTGCAGCGTCATCTGGCTGTTGACGGGCGAATCCGCTGCATTAGAGGCGGGCTACCACTCAACTGGATGGGTATCGGGCCGTTGAAGACCCATCCGCTATGGACCAGAAGCGGCGGTGCCGTCCCGACCATCCTGTCGTCGCGTCTTTGGAGCCACACGGGTTTTGCGCGGCGAAAGCGGACGTCGGCTGAACGACGTCCACTGTTCTCTCGGCAGCGGGCTATTGGCCGACCTACACCTGACGCCCCGGGCGCAGCCAAAAGCCGGCGTTTGGGTTTCGGAGTCAGACGCGGCTCAATCTGTTCTCGTCGGTATGCTCAAAAACCTTGCCGTAGATGTCGACCAGGGTGGTTTGTGAGTACGTCATCTTTCCTCCGCCCACGTTGACCGTTTGGCGAAACTCCATGGACGACGCTCTTCTTGTCATAAAAGGCGATTGCACGATGCCCCATTCGGGGTCGCCGAGTTTTGCTGCGAGATCCAGAACAACACATCGCTCTTCGTCAGTTTATCCGGCATATGTGCCACCGGCTACGACACTGACAGCACGAGGGATGACAAAGGAGTGCATGACCGTTTTGCTTTCTGCGTCCCAGATCCAATACCCCGTCTGGTCGTGAAACACCTTGCCATTCGATTTCCGCCTGACGACCTGGCGGTAGTGCACAGCAGCGAGCTTTTGCACCTCGGCATTGGTTACGTCACCAATGTCCTCATACGTAATGGTTTCGTAATAGGGATTGTTCTCGTCCCCATCGGGCTCGGGCGCGATGTCCGTTCCCTGATCCCCTGACCAAGTTCCTAAAAGCTCTCGAAGAGGGCCGTAATCAACATCCGGGTAGTTCACCATATTCCCTGACTCTGGTTTGTCTGCGTTACCGATGCCCCTGAAGATACCCAAGCCGGGGATCGAGTAAAACGTCACTGACCATCGAATGTCGGCTCCGGGTCTTGGCCGTGTGAAAACGGTCGGGCGGATGCGCTTGTAGCTTGGTTGGCGTCGCTGGGCCTTGGGTTGCGCTGTTTTGGCGCGAAGTGGGGCCTTTTGGAGGGGCTGAGAGCGTCTTTGACACA